>ERZ1090860.80-NODE-80-length-58085-cov-16.668982_pt1 | contig 58085 bp, 59 predicted proteins | sample MGYA00478483_ERZ1090860 | MGnify/ENA primary metagenome ERZ1090860 (study PRJEB33644, sample SAMEA5815741) | chicken gut metagenome | biome: Chicken; feature: Gastrointestinal Tract; material: Caecum | place: Ireland | collected 2019-01-01 | study: A study of the...
AGCGGCCTTTTGCACACCTTTGCCTGCGCCGCGGACAAGCGCCGCGTGCGGGCTGTGCTGCTGGCGCTGGCGCTGGTTTGCAATGGAGCGGTTCTGCTGGTGGAATGGCGGCGCGCGCTGTTGTTGACGGGCTGCGCCTGGGGAACATTCGCATATTACCGGCACATGAGCAGGACAAAATTCGGCGGCATCACCGGCGATCTGGCGGGATGGTTTTTGCAGGTGTGCGAAACCGTCCTTTTGACGGCGTTGGCAGCGGGCTGTCTGCTGTTCGGCAAAGGAGGTGCGCCATGGTTCTGATTGTCGGCGGGCTCGGCGCGGGTAAGCGCGCCTATGCACAGACGCTTGGCTATACGCCGCGGCAGATGTCTCCCCGCCTGGAAGCGCCCTGTCCCGTCCTGTACGACTTGCAGGCGCTGGTGCCTGTGAAAGTGGACGGCTGGCATGCACTGCTGCCCGCGTTGCTGCAAAAAGAAGTCCTGATCTGCAACGAGGTGGGCTGCGGCGTGGTGCCCATCGACGCAAAAGAGCGGCTTTGGCGCGAGGAAGTCGGGCGTCTTTGCATCGCGCTTGCACGCCGGGCGACACATGTCGTACGCATTCAGTGTGGCCTTCCGATTGCTTTGAAATAAATTAATATTTTGTATTTTTTAAAATTTTATTACAAATTGTATTTTTATATTAACCGGATTTCCATACAAACAACAACGTTTGTTTTCTGTGCATAATAAAACGTTTTGTATTTTGTTTATCAATTATTTCTATTTGTATAATTCTGGAGGAAAGGCCATGGAGATTGCGCTGGCCGTTCTGGTTGGCTTTTTGCTGGATCTATTGCTCGGCGACCCGCGGTGGATGCCGCATCCGGTCGTGCTGATGGGAAAAGCGATCACTGGGCTGGAAAAGCGATTGCGCGCCGCCTTCCCCAAAACAAGCCGCGGAGAATTGGGGGCCGGCGTGGTGCTGGCGGTGTTGCTGCCGGTCTGTTCCGGCGGGATTGCGCTGCTGGCTTTGTGGCTGCTGGGGCAAATCCATCCGGCGCTGCGCTTTGCGCTGGACGCTTTCTGGTGCTGGCAAGCGCTGGCCGTAAAAGATCTGAAGGACGAAAGCATGGCAGTCTGCCGCCGTTTGCAGGGACAAGACCTGCCCGGCGCGCGCAAGGCGGTCTCGCGCATTGTGGGTCGGGACACGGAAGCGCTCTCCGCGGAAGGCGTGACCAAGGCCGCGGTCGAAACGGTGGCGGAAAACACGAGCGACGGTGTGATTGCGCCATTGTTTTTCCTGGCGATCGGCGGTGCACCGCTGGGCCTGGCGTATAAGGCAATCAACACGATGGACAGCATGGTCGGCTATCGAAACGACCGCTATCTGTATTTCGGCAGGGCCGCCGCGCGGCTGGACGACGCGGCAAATTTCCTGCCCGCGCGGCTGGCCGCGCTGATGATGATCGTATCCGCCGGACTGTCGGGCTTTTCCCTGCCGGGCGCGTGGCGGATTTGGCGGCGCGACCGCTTCAACCAGCCCAGCCCGAACGCAGCGCAGTGTGAAGCCGCGTGTGCGGGCGCGCTCGGTGTGCAATTGGGCGGGCCCGCTCGGTATTTTGGCAAGCCGGTCGCAAAGAAAACGATTGGCGACCCATTGCGGCCTATCGAGCCGGCAGATATCCACCGCGCAAACGTCCTGCTTTACGCCACATCGGTACTGGCGCTTCTCGTGTTCGCCGGGGTCCGCGTGCTGGCGGTACTTTTGGTATAACGGCGCGGGCGAACTTGCATTCTCACAAAAACAAAATCCGCAAGGAGGATTTCGCCATGTACACCTACTGCCACGGCGGCGATGTGGCCGGCTATGAGGCGGCGTACGGCCAAAAACCGCTCGATTTTTCCGCCAACACCAGCCCGCTCGGCGTTCCGGCTTCTGTGCGCGAGGCCGCCGCCGCGTCCCTTGCACAGGCTGACCGTTATCCGGACCCGTTTTGCCGGGCACTCTGCGCGGCCATCGGGCGCGTGGAGGGCGTTCCCGCCGACTGGGTGCTCTGCGGCAACGGCGCGGCGGATCTGCTGTTTCGCGCCGTGCTGGCCGTGCGTCCGAAGCGGGCGCTGTTGCTGGCGCCGACTTTTGCCGAATATGAACAAGCGCTGCGGCTTTGCGATTGCCAGTTGAATTTTTACATGCTGCACGCAGAAAACCAATTTGTGCCGCAAACGGATCTGCTGGATGCCATCATGCCGGAGCTTGACATGCTGTTTTTGTGTGAGCCGAACAATCCATCCGGCCGTGTGACGCCGCCTGCACTGCTCGACGCTGTGGTTGCGCGCTGCCGGGAGACCGGCACGCTGCTCGTCTGTGACGAATGCTTTGGTGCATTTCTGGAACAGCCGCATTCACTGACGGCGCAATTGGCGCAGAACCAAAATCTTCTGGTCTTGAAGGCCTTCACAAAGCTCTATGGCATGGCGGGGCTGCGGCTGGGCTACTGTTTGTCCGCCAATACCGGCTTGCTGGACTGCATGCGCGCCGCCGGACAGCCGTGGCCGGTTTCCACTCCCGCGCAGGCGGCAGGACTGGCCGCGCTGGAGGACGCGGCCTACGCGGACCGGGTGCGGGCGCTTGTGCGGACAGAAGCGCCGTTTTTATGGAATGGTCTGCGGCAGCTTGGGCTTTCCCCGATCCAACCGCTGGCCAATTACATTTTATTTTCAGCCCCGTGCAACGATCTGGCCGCACGCTGCCGCAGGCGCGGCGTCCTGATCCGCGACTGCAGCAATTACCGCGGGCTGACGCCGCGATGGTATCGTGTCGCCGTGCGCACACATGCCGAAAATGAAAAACTCCTGGCTGTGCTGCGCACCGCTTTGGAGGAGGGATGACATGGGCAAAGCAATCATGATTCAAGGCACCGCCTCGAACGCCGGCAAAAGTCTGCTGGCAGCAGGCTTATGCCGGATTTTCAAGCAGGACGGCCTGCGCGTGGCGCCTTTTAAAAGCCAAAATATGGCGCTCAACAGCTTCGTCACACGGGAGGGGCTGGAGATGGGCCGCGCCCAGGTCATGCAGGCCGAGGCCGCTGGCGTCGAGCCCTCTGTTGCGATGAATCCCATTCTGCTCAAGCCCACCACCGACACGGGCAGCCAGGTGATCGTCAACGGCGAGGTCGTGGGCAACATGCGCGCTTCCGACTATTTCCGCTACAAAAAGCAGCTCATCCCCGTGGTGCAGGCCGCCTATGAGCGCCTTGCCGCAAAAAACGACGTGGTAGTCATCGAGGGAGCGGGCAGCCCGGCAGAGATTAATTTGAAACAGGATGATCTCGTGAATATGGGCATGGCCGCCATTGCCGACGCGCCGGTCCTGCTCGTGGGGGACATCGACCGCGGCGGCGTGTTCGCCTCGCTTTTCGGCACGGTCAGCCTGCTGGATCCGGCGGAACGGGCGCGCGTGCGGGGCTTTGTGATCAACAAGTTCCGCGGGGATGTGTCGCTTTTAAAACCCGGCCTGGTGCAGTTGGAATCCATGACGCAGATCCCGGTTCTCGGCGTCGTGCCCTGGATGACAATCGACCTCGACGATGAGGACAGCCTGGCCCCACGCCTGCAGACACAGACATCCGGCGCCGTGGACGTAGCGATCGTGCGCCTGCCGCACATGGCAAATTTTACAGATTTCAACGCCCTGTCGCGCTTACCCGACACCGGCGTGCGCTATGTCACCGGTCCGGAGGCGCTCGGCAAGCCGGACCTTCTCCTGCTGCCCGGCACCAAAAACACGATGGGCGACCTGCGCTGGCTCAGGCAAACGGGACTGGAATCCGCTGTGCAGCGGCTTGCCAAAGCGGGAACGCTGGTGTTCGGCATCTGCGGCGGATATCAGATGCTCGGCGAAACGCTCGCGGATCCGGAAGCGGTGGAAGGCGGCGGTTCGATGCCCGGCATGGGCCTTTTGCCCATGGACACGGTTTTTTCCACGCAAAAGACCCGCACGCGTGTGCAGGCCCGCGCAGAATCCCTGCCCCCGCCGTGGGCGCCGCTCTCCCACAGCACGTTCACGGGATACGAAATCCATATGGGCCGCACAACGCCGCGCGCCGGCGCAAAGGCCTTTGCCCGGCTGAACGGCCAGCCGGACGGCGCAGTATGCGGCAATGTGGCGGGGTGCTATGTGCACGGCCTCTTTGACAGCGGCACATTGGCCGCAGCGCTCGGCGGTCTGCTCCAAAAGCGCCGGGGAATCTCCCCCGCCCCTGCGCCCACTTCCTGGGCCGCTTATAAGGAACAACAATATGACAAGCTGGCGGCCGAGCTGCGCGCGGCGCTCGACCTGAAAGCCATTTACCGCATTCTGGGGCTGCCGTCCCAGCGCTGAGCATACAAGTTTTCTTATGTTCCATATTTAAAGGCGATTCAGACCGCCTGATTCATTCTCGAAATTAAAAGTGTTTCCCGCGAATACCGCCATGCCGCAGGGTGCATGCTTTTGGAAAGGAGCTGCTTTATGAAAATCGAATTCCAGGACATTCTGCCGGGCGACATCGAGCGCCACAGCTTTGCGATCATCACACGGGAGCTTGGGGCACGCACCTTTTCCCCCGAGATCGGAGCAGTCGTCAAGCGCGTCATCCACACCACCGCAGATTTTGACTATGCAGACACGCTCTGCTTTTCGCCAGACGCGGTGGAGGCGGGCGTCGCCGCCTTTCGGGGCGGATGCACGCTGGTCACGGACACCCAGATGGCGCTGGCAGGCATCAGCAAGCCAAGCCTGAAAAAACTCGGCTGCACGGCTGTCTGCTATATGGCAGACCCGGACGTTGCCGTAGCGGCCCGCCAAAACGCCACCACCCGCGCGGTTGCCAGCATGGAAAAGGCGGCTGCCCTTAAAGGTCCGGTGGTCTATGCGCTGGGCAATGCGCCGACCGCGCTGATCCGCCTGTGCGAGCAGATGGAATCGGGGCTGGTACATCCGGCGCTGGTCATTGGCGTGCCGGTGGGCTTTGTCAACGCCGCGGAAAGCAAAGAACTGCTTCTGCGCCGCAAGGTCCCCCACATTGTGGCGCGCGGCCGCAAGGGCGGTAGTACCGTCGCCGCCGCCATCTGCAACGCCCTGCTATACCTCGCAACCGGCCGGACGGTTTAAAATCGCAAAGCCAGCAGAGCATTTCTCCATAAACTTCTATTTTAGAAAATCGAATAGAACGCATGGGTCTCAAAAAGCCCGGCGCCCTCCGGAGAAGTTCTCTGGAAGGTGCCGGGCTTTGTTACGGAAGGGTTGCGCGGTTTCTCTTCAGGATTTGTCCCCGCTCGTTTCGCTGCTGGCCGCTGCGGTAGAGGAAGCGCCGCTGGAGGAGTTGGCGAACAGATCCGGATATTTTGCCTTCATCACGTCGCTGGGTTTAAAAAACGCATTGTCCTTGAGTGCCGGAATCATGATCTTATTCGTAAAGCAATAATAAAACGGATCCAGATTTTCAGGCATGGCTTTGAATGTATAGCCGTTTGCCTTGCCATAGGCGATGATCTTGCCCACTGCCTCGAGGGTAGCTTTCTTGGCGCCGGTGTTATGCATCAAGAAAACATGCGCTCCATTGGCCATGCCGGAAACGACATTCTGATAAATCGCGTTGGCGTCGTGCGCGGCCGCGGAAGCATCCTGGCTGTCGGCGTCCCAGTCATAATAGAGGAAGCCGCGGCGCAGCATTTCGGGCAAAAGCTGCTTGCGGATGGCCGCGTTCGGGTCAGCGTTGCTGCCGCCGGGGAAGCGGAAAATATGGGCGGCGTGGCCGCCAGTCTGATCGTTGATGATTTTATACATTTTTTCAAAGTCCTCCAAGAAAGCATCGACGGAGGAATAGATCTTCTGATAATCATGCGAATAGGAATGCACCGCACAGGTGCTGCCCTGCTGGTAGATCTCTTTGATCAGCGGCATATATTCATCCATGCCCGCCTGATCGCAGAGGAAAAAAGTCGCCTGGACATTGTTCTTTTCGAGCACATCGAGCAGCGGGCGGGTCAGGGTGCTGGGGCCGTCGTCAAAGGTCAAATAAATCACCTTGTCCTGTGCTTCCACAAAATTCCCGACTGGCGTTTTGGCGTAAAGATCCGGGAATTTGGCCTGATAGCCGGAAAGGCCAGTGGTGTCAATCTTCACCGAGGTGGCACCCTGTGCCGAAGAAATTGTGCTGGCCAAGCCGCCCGGCGCCGGCGCGCTGGAGGCGGGCTTGGCCGGCGATGGCGATTGGCTACTCTCACTGGATGCGCCTGTCAAAAATTTTACAAGATGTGGTGCCGTTAAAAAGCCTCCGATGCATACGGCGGCCACTACCACGCATGACACCACAATCGTAATGACCGTGCGGGCCCTGCGCGTGTAGGCGTCCTCACGGTAACGGTTCTTCTTGTTTTTCATCCAATCCCTTCTCTTTCTGCCTGTAACTGCCAACTTGACATAATCCCCATATGGGCTTTTTATTTTAGCATTCCCCACAAGCAGAATCAACCCTAAACGCAATTTATGACAAAATTGAAATTCTTTCGATCTTTACCCGACACGATTGACCACCTTCTGATGGGCGCTGCTGCCCAACAGGGAAAGATCGCCCAGTGATTTTCCGGAAAGGATTCCGTATTTTTGTTTGAGCGCCAGGATGCGGGCGACAGAAGCATTGAGCTGTGCTTCCGGAATTTCACCGCTGCGCACTGCGGCCAGGACCGCATCATAGGCGGCCCGTGGATCTGCGGGCATCAGCAGCATGTCCACTCCCGCCTGAATCGCACGGACAGCGGCTTCGCCGGCGCTGTAATGCGCCGAAACCGCGCCCATATCGAGCGCATCGGTGATAATGACGCCATCAAAGCCCATTTCCTGCCGCAAAAGGCCGGTCACGATTCTGTGAGACATGGAGGCGGGCGTATCGTCACCATTGACCTGTGGTAAGCTGATGTGCGCCACCATCACCATTTCCGCGCCTGCCTGAATCTGCGCCCGAAAGGGCACCAGCTCCGTCTGGCGCAGCTCATCGAGCGATTTATTCACCGACGCATAATCGACATGGGTGTCGCCGGTCGTGTCGCCGTGGCCCGGAAAATGCTTACAGACCGGGATCACGCCCGCCTTTCGGATGCCCGCGCTGACCGCTGTGGAAAAGCGGGCCACCTGCTGCGGGTCGCTCGAAAATGCCCGGTGTCCGATGACCGTATTTTTCGGGTTGGAGAACACATCGCAGACCGGTGCAAAATCCAGGTTGACGCCAAACACCGTCAGCTCGCTGCCCAGCACGCCGCCGATCTGTTCTGCGAGCGTGAGGTCGCCGGTTTGCCCCACCTGCCACATGGCGGGCACATTCGTCGCGGGAATCGCATCCGTGCGGCGGATGCGCTGGACGGATCCGCCCTCCTGGTCAATGCCAATAAAAGGCGGTGTGCTGCATGCGCCCTGCATCTTCTGCACAAAGGTGCGCAATTGGTTCACGGTATGTACGTTTTCATTAAAAAGGCACACCCCGCCCGGCTGCACGCTCCGGAGCACCTGATCGGTCGCATCGTTATAGGTCCAAAGCGGCGTGCCGTCGGTATCCTGGCGGAAGGCCAGAAAAAACAGTTGGCCGACCTTCTGCTCCAGCGTCATGGTCTGTTCCTGCTGCGGCGCTTTGGAAGCGGCCCCGCTGCTGGCAGTCGAGGAGGCGGGAACGCTGCTGGACCGGCTGACCGGCGCTGACGCTGTGCTTGTCGTGCTGGAGCTGGAAGCCGCTCCCGATGGCGCAGCGGCCGATGCAGCACTCTGTGCGGAGGACGCGGGCGCGCCCGGCGTGCAGGCGGCAAGGCCCAGACACAGCAGTATTGCCAGCGCTGCGCGCAGCCACGTGCGATTTTTTTGCATAAAAATCCCTTCTTCCCGATAATTGAAAGGCGACATTTCCCGCACCTATGCGTTTTATTATAGCATGGGCTGTTGGGGAAGTCATTCCTTTTTCCCTGTGGCTTCCACTCGCGCGCATGCCCAATTTGTGGTATACTAAAATAGAATGTGCTAGAATGTGCCCGGCGGATGCTGGGGAGATTTTTGTGGAAAGTGGTGATCCGGATTGCGGATTTTGGTTGTGGACGGTCAGGGCGGCGGCATCGGCGGCCGTATTTTGGCGTCTTTGCTGCCTGCGCTGCCGGCGGACTGCGACGTGGTGGCAGTGGGCACAAATGTGCTTGCGACAAACGCCATGCGCAAGGCGGGCGCTCAGAAATGCGCCACAGGCGAGAATGCAGTCGCCTACAATGCAGCGCGTGCCGACGTGATTCTGGGGCCGGTTGGCATTGTGCTGGCGAACGGTCTATTGGGAGAAATTTCCCCCGCCATAGCCACGGCGATTTCCGGCTCGGATGCACTCAAAGTGCTGATTCCATCTACGAAATGCCGCATCTTTGTGGCAGGTACGCGGGAGGCCCCGCTCGACGCTTATTTGCGCATGGCTGTCGAAAAAGTGCTGACCCTGCTTCAAGAGACTTGACTTTTGCGGCAAAGCGTGCTATACTTTTTCTAGAATTTGCGGTCAGGAAGGCCGCTTATCGTGCAGAATGCACGGGACACATGAAAAGATACATAACAAAACAATTTCACAGTAAATGGAAACTCACGCCAGGAAGGCGCTGCTGCAAAATTGCGGCCGCTGAATTCCTGGCGTTTTTATTTTACACGCAAGGGGGAACTTGTTAAATGAAAAGCTCAAATACACGCAAACTCGTCATGGCCGCATTGTGCGTGGCGCTCGGCCTCGTGCTGCCCATCACGTTCCACGCCATTCCAAATGCCGGCTCTATATTCCTGCCCATGCACATTCCGGTATTGTTGTGCGGCTTCATTGCGGGATGGCCTTTTGGTCTGTTGTGCGGCATCGTGACGCCGCTGCTGTCAAGTGTATTTACCGGCATGCCGCCGATGTCCCTTCTGCCCGGCATGCTCTGCGAACTCGCGGTCTATGGCGTGGTATCTGGACTTTTGTATGCGCGTCTCAATGCTGGCAATCGCGTTGCGAATCTCTACCTGTCCCTGATTCCCGCGATGCTGGCGGGCCGTGTTGTTTCCGGCATCCTCAACGCGACGCTCTTTTCTGTGGGCCGCTATTCGATGCATATTTGGCTGACCGCGTCGTTTGTCACCGCGCTGCCGGGGATTGTGATCCAGCTCGTCGTCATTCCGGTCCTTGTAGCTGTGCTGCAAAAGGCGAAGCTCGTCGAAACGCCGCATTTGCAGCATGCCCAGTGAGGCGCCGCCATGGGACTTGCTGAGACAAGGGCATTTTTCGACCGAATGGCCCCACAGTGGGACACTTTTTGCGAAGTGCGGCCGCAGGTACTCGCCGCCATGACGGCGGTGTTGCAGCCCGAACCCGGCGCACATATTTTGGACATCGCCTGCGGCACAGGCGTGCTGGAGCCGAATTTGCTGCTGTGCAGCCCAGCCGAAATCCGTGCCATTGACTTGTCGCCCGCCATGGTTTCCCTGGCACAGCGCAAATGCATGGATCCGCGCGTGCAGTTTTCCTGTACGGATTTATTTGATTTTCAAGAGGGCGGCTTTGACTGCGCCGTGCTCTACAATGCCTATCCGCATTTTCCGGATAAAGCGGCTTTGTTCGCGCACATTGCCGGGCGTCTGCGTCCGGGCGGGCGTTTCCTGCTGATGCACGGAGACGGCCGCGATGTGATCAACGGCTGCCACGACGGCGAAGCGAAGGAGCATGCGAATCTGCTGCTGCCCGCCAGGGAGGAAGCCGCGCGTATGGCGCCGTGGTTTTCGGTAGATGCCCTGTGCGACACCCCGCGCCTTTATTTCATCAGCGGGACTGTGCGTACAGATGAATGAAGCTTATAAGAAAAAACCTTCCAAATACACAACAGGAATCGACGCGGGCACGCGCCGCATGAAAAGGCTTTCCATGCGGCGCGTGCCCGTTTTTTCGTATTCATCATTCCGTTTCAGGGCGCTCTCTTTGACGCCTCCCTATATGTTTCACCGCACTTCCTGCCGGTGCTGGATCGCCCAGGAAACCAGACAGAGCGCAACGCCGGCTACAGCCAGCAGAATCTGTAAACCGGCCATGCCCAATGCCAGAAAGCCGTCGCCGATCGCCTGGACTGCCCGGCCAACCGGCGTGGCCGCGCCATCCATATAGCTCCACTCAATCAGGCGGCTGATCAACGTGCCGCCAAAAACAATCACTAACCAGATGATCAGATAGGCGGTAGCACCAAAGCGCTGCAGCACTGCGCCCGTCAGCCAACCCAGGCCGATGGCCAGCGGAACTGCCGCCAGCACCCACGGCAGCCACGCTGCCACGTGCTGCAGTCCCTGCTTGCCGGTTATCAGCCCAAACACCAGCGACAGCACCACTGCCTCGGCAAGGACCGCCACCATGCCGAACAGATGGAGCAAGAAGGCCGCCAGCGCATAATCCCGCCGCCGCACGCTCATCTGCACTGCAAAGTTAAATCTGTAGGAAAAATTGGACAACGCGGAAAAGAAAGTGGCAATCAGGCCAACCGCACAGACGATCACGGCTGGAACAGTAATGGCGCTGCCTTCGCGTACATTTTCCACATCGGAAAGGGACATCAGCCCAAAAATTACAACAAATGCAGCCGCGCAGGCGATCAGCAGCCCCTGCCAGAAATGGTTGCTCAGTTTCCATTCCCGCGCGAGATACCGTCGAATCATAAGCTCACCCCTTCACGCAATAGCGGGAGGCGACGATCCTCTCCCCGACAAAGCAGGCAGCTGCGCCGCCGCAAAGCCCCAGCGGAACCCCGATGGGCAGTCCGGATCCACGATCTGCCGCAGTAGAAAGAGTCGAAATGAAGATGCAAAAGCAGCCCAAAATCACGGCAACAAACAGGACATAAGCCACGATCCGCCCAGCTTTGCGCAGCAGCATGGTGGCAAAGCCGAGCAAACCGCCGCCTGCGACCGTAAGCAGCAGCAACGGCAATTCCAGCGGCGCGATCTGCCAAAAGAACGTCACAGCCTCCGGTCCGCGCAGCAGCCAGAGCATCAGCAGGACGACGGCCGGGAGACACACCCACCACAGCAGCTGCACCGCCAGCATGCCACCAAAGGCCGCCTTTCGCGTACTGCTAAACGTGATCGCCATCTGAAATTGGTTGCTCGTCAGGTATAAAAAGACAATTAGCGAAAGAAACAACAACATGGTGCAGCTCACAATGGTCAAGGAAAACGGCTCTTCAAACGAGCCAACGCCATAGGCATAAAATAGAATCAGGCCGATGACCACCAGGGGGTAATACCACATAAAACGCAGGAAACTCTTGCAATTAGCCGCCATGTTCAATCCTCCTCCTGTTCGTGCCCCGCCAGATAGATAAAGAGCTTTTGCAGCGGCACCGGGTCCAGAGAAACATCCAGCTCGCGGCAGCGTGCATCCAACGCGCCGGCCGGCGCCTCGACGCAGGCGGTCATGCTGCGCCCTATCCGCTCTTCGTGCAAAATCGGATATGTGCCGGCCGCTTCCTTCACGGTATCGTCCCTTCCGCTCAAGTAATGATAATGGGACAAAAGCACGTCGGTGTCCTGCATCGTCAGGATGCTGCCCTTGTCGAGAAAAATGACTTTCTCGAAGACGCTCGCCGCCTCTTCAATGATGTGCGTGCTGACGACGAAAGTACGCTCTGTCTCCTGGTACTCCTCCAGCAGCAGATGATAGAATTGATCGCGTGCAACGACATCCAGCCCCGCGACCGGCTCATCGAGGAAGGTAATGGGCGCCTTGCTCGCTAATGCGATCAGGATGGTCACCATACTGCGCATGCCGCTGGAGAGTTTGCAGATCTGTTTTTTGACATCCAGGCCGAATTCCTGTACGAGCTTTTGGGCATATTCCTGGTCCCAATGCGGGTAATAATACGATGCCATTTGTAGAATATGTTTGACTTTATAGGTATTGCGGCCCATCAATAAATTGGGATTTTGTTCACGTGAAAAGCAGATGTCCGCCAAAGCGTGCCGGTTTTCCCAAACCGGTTCGCCGCCATAGGTCACGCTGCCGCTGGTCGCCGTATTTTGCGCGGTCATGATACCCATCAGCGTGGTTTTGCCGGCACCATTACGGCCAATCAGACCATAGATCGTATGCGGTCTCAGCTCCAGCGAAACGCCATGCAGCACTTCTTTGTCGCCATAGCGCTTGACAATGTCTTTGGCCGCCAGAATTTTACTTTCCATACTCGCTCTCCTCCAATGTGGGCATGGTTTTTGCACTGCTGGCTTTGTGAATCATCTGCGCCAGCTCTTCTGCCGAAATGTCCAACCGCTGCGCCTCCCGCACCAGACCGACAATATAGTCTGTATAGAACCGGTCCTTTCGCCGCGCACGCAGCGCCTCCTGTGCACCCTTGGCCACGAACATCCCAATGCCGCGGCGCTTATACAGGACCCCTTCCTCCACAAGGAGGTTCAGGCCTTTGGCCGCTGTCGCCGGATTGATGGCATAAGCGCGTGACAGTTCGTTTGTGCTGGGTGCCTGCTGGTCCTCCTGCAAAATTCCTCTCAAGATATCATCCTCCAATTTCCGCGCGATCTGCTCATAAAGCGGCGCGCCTGCAGTGAAATTTCCATCCAATTGCATCCCTCCTGTCCGCGTTTATTTGTTAATTACTTATGTAATTAAGTATATAACAGGAAAGCCCGTCTGTCAAGCGGGGCCGCCCAAAATCACGTTTTCAAATTCGGGTTCACAGTTTAGCCATTTTTCGATAAAAATTTCGCTTAAATTCTTACAGTATTCTTACATTTTGCACATTTCCCTTGTGTTTTTCAGAAAAAGGGCTTATGATAAAGAGGAAGAAAATCGGATAGAAATGGTACTGGGAAAGGAGGCAGGACCACATGAAAATGATACTGAACCCTGTGATGGTGCCGGTGTTTTTTGCGCTGGGCACGATGCTGATGCTTGAAAAAGCGCTGCACAGTGTGACTGGCGAGGACAGCCGAATGGACATGCTGCCGTCCTCGCCGCCAAAAGACCACACCATCCCGCCGCAGGCATATGCCGCACGGCGTGGCGTCTTCCGGAAATAGAAGACAGCATCAGGCCGCCGCCCAAAAGCGACGGCCTGATGCATAAGTTCCGTCTATATTTTGACGAAGCTTTTAGAGCATTGCGCAGCCAGCCATAAGAGTGTCCACATAAAAACAGCGCCGGAAGTCTGAACAAAATACAGGCTTCCGGCTTTTCTGTCCTATTCTGGAACACCTCGGTTTGTGGAAAAAACTTTCAGATTGTTCGCTATGACATGAATTCGCGCATCAAAAAAGCCCCTGCGTTTCCGCAGCGGCTTTTCCGCGTCCAATGTGCAAAATCCAAAATTTTACCTTTTTTCTGTAAAAAGCGTCTCCAGCTTTTTCTGGGCACGGCCCTCACAGACCGCAATGATTTCATCCCCGCCATAAAACGTTGTATCGCCATTGGGGACCATCATCTTTTCCCCACGCACAACTGAGATGACCAGCGACCCTTTCGGCAGTGGAATATCCTTCAGCGAGTGGCCGATCAGCCTCGCATTTTCGGGCAAGGTCATGGCAAAGATAGAGGCCCGGCCGCGGTTGAGCGTGGCCAGCATGTGCATCTCCGCCACATCGACTTCCTGCTCAATCAAGTTCGTGATGATCTCTGTGCTGCTGACCACAATGTCTGCGCCCAGCGTGCGCAGGACCGGCAGATTCCGCGGGTCATTCGCCCGGGCGATCACCTTTTCCACGCCGAACTCCTGTTTTGCCAGCTGGCAGGCCACCAAGTTGTCCTGGTCTGTACCGCCCACTGCCAAAAAGCAGTCGCACCCGGCTGTCTGGGCGCGCTCCAGCACCTCCAGCTCCGTGCCGTCGCCACAGATCACCTCGATCTGCAACTCATTGGCCAATGCGCGGCAGCGCAGACGGTTCTTTTCCACCAAACGAACATCATTCTTGCGCTCCAGCATATTGCGCGCAAGCTGGCGGCCCAGCTTGCCGCCGCCAACAATCACGATCCGCATCCCGATTCCTCCTCAGTCTACTACCGCTGCAAAAATCACATGATCGCCCGGCTGCATACGCTGGCGGCGTGTGTGCTGGATAAGTTCCATCTTGCCGCTGACACGCACCACGCCGAACACCGATTCGCCCGGATTGCAGGGCGCATCCTCCAGGGGTTTCTCCAGATAGGCGTGACCAGGCTGCCAAATCCGGAAGGTGACTGTTGAAGTGCCAAAAGTAACCTGACGCGCCTCCCAGGGACTGGTCAGCGCTTGATAAATGGTGTCCGCCGCCATCTTGGTCGGGCAAATGGTGTGCAGGCCGAACGCGGTGAACACACTCTCCCGCCGCGGATCGCCAATGCGCGTAATCACGTTTTCAATCTTGAAAAACTCGCGCGCCACCTGGGAAATTGTGATATTCAGGTTGTCGTCCGCCGTGACCACCGCAACGGCGTCTGTATTTTCGATGCCCGCATTCTTGAGCACATCCATGTCCATCGGTATGCCGTTGACTGTCTGGCCGCTAAAGTCATCCGGCAAATGTGCAAAGGTGTCCGGATTTGCATCCACCACAGATACCTCGTGGCCACGTTTGTCAAGCAGTGCGGCCAGGCGTGCGCCAAGCCGTCCACAGCCAATCACCAATACATTCATCCTTCGGCCTCCTCCTGTTGCCCTTCCTCTGCGGCTTCCAGATAGCGGATCATGCCTGGGCCGAGATCCGGCGTCGGGCGTGCCAGAAAGCCGCAGCTTTCATAAAACGGTTCGCGTCCGCGCGCGCACATCAGACACAGGCGCATGGTTTCGCCCGGCTCAATGTAGCTGCGCGCCACACGCTCCAGCCGCTCAATGAGCTTTGTTCCCACATGTGCCCGGCGGTAGCCCGGCAGCACAATCAGGTCCTGAATGTAACAGATGGTGGACGCATCCCCAACCAGGCGGCCCATGCCGACCGGTTGATCCCCGTCCCATGCGCACACAATGTAGAGACTGCCCTCTAGCGCAAGCGCCGCCTGGCGCCTGGAAAAGGGCTTCCACCCGACGCGCGCGCGCAAGCCCTGATAAACATCGACCGTCAGGCCGCCCTCTGTGTATGTAATCTCCATGTTTTCGCCCCTCAGCTCTTTACTCGCTCCACAGTATAACACAGGGCGGCGCCCCCTGCAAGCACACATGATCATAAAGGCCGTGTATTTTTTGACGCTATCCGACAAAGCCGCCACCAACTGCCAGGGAAGCCAGGGCGGCCAGAATCGCGATGAGTAAAAACAAAACGGGGGTTCTTCATTTCACAGGTCAGCATCAGCAGCGAAGGGACGGCCATCACCAAAAGGACAAGGAATAGAAATCCATTGATCAGACGGCGCCGGTCTTTCTGAAAAAACACAAAGAAAAAGGCGGCTTAGGCAATTGTAAACCAATAAAGCGTCATGTGGCTTTTCCTTTTAAAAGGCGCGGACAAAAAGCGCACAGAAGCGCTGCTGTGAGGAATGCAAAGCAGCACAGCCGCACCACCGCCAAGACGGGCGTCGGCACCGGCGAGGTTCCCTGCAGCACCGGCAAATAAGAGCACAGGGAAACGCCAGACTCCGCAAATGCGCACACGAAGTCGCCCCGGCAGCGCGTGTCAAGCGCACGGATCCACAGGATCAGATCTCCTGGGTAGAGGTACCGCTCGTGCATGGCAGGCAAAAAGCAGATGCACGCCATCAGGCACCATCCCTCAAACAGCACCGCTTCACGGCCCGTCAAGCGACGCCCGGCGTGCAGAGCCACTGCGCCGCCCAGCAGGACCACCGCAAGTCCCAGCAGCAGAAACGCCGGATACAGCATCCCAACTGTCTCGTTGGAGAACAGCAGGGGCAGATTGGGGCAGCCCGCCGAGAGGGCACCGCCGGTGCTGTCCAGCTGGACACCATACATATAAAAGACAAGCCATGGCGGTGCGCCTACAGCCATCGCCGGAAGGGCGGAAAGCCATACCACCGCCGGAACTGCCGCAAAATGCCACAAGCGTACGCGGCAGTCTGTCAGGGCGGCCAGCAGAAACAGCGGCAGGAAAAAGGCCGCCTGCAATTTAAATGCAAACCCCAACCCCAGCAGCACACAGGCCAAAAGCCCTCTGCGTTCGATGAGCGCCCCCAGCGCCAACAGGCAAAACGCTGCATAGATCGCGTCGCACTGTCCCCACATGCCGCTGTTAAGAAAGACGGTCGGCAGAAAAAGCGTCAACAGTGCTCCCGCCGCACATACCGCACGGCTGGCGCCCGCCAGCAGCCGAAGCAGCCGCGCCACCGCACCCGCCAGCAGGAAATCAAAGGCAATCGAAATGCCTTTCACGACCGGCAGGGCTGGAAAGCCCGCCCCCGCAAACGGCGCCAGCAGCGTCAGATAGGCCAATGTATAGTTGCAGTCATTGAGCGGCTGACGCAGCGACGCCATGCCGCCGCCCGCAGCCATCTGGCCGTACCAGTCCTGCAGGTAGTTGGTAAAGTCACTGCTCTGATACGGCACCAGGAACAGCCGCAGCCCCAGCGCCAGCGCGCCGCCCAAAATCAGGACCACCAGGCTCAGATGTTTTTGCAAACCGGCGGCCGGGATTTTTTCAGGCTCAATACGTGTATTCATCAAGCATCTTCTGCTTCAATTCCCACAAAGGACGCGAAAGATCCACATAATAGCGGTGCGGATTATCAAACCGCAGCACCTCGTCCCAGAGTGTGGCCACTTGCTGCTGGCAAAATTCGCGCAGCTGCGGCAGCGTTTTTTCCTCTGCCACGCATTTGCCGTGATCAAACAGCCGCTGGCGCAGGTGTACAGCCGTAAAATTGGTCACGGTCTTGTGCTTCCAGACGTGGATCGGATCAAAAATTTCATAGGGCTTTGTGTCGTCAATCTCCTCGTCATGGAGAGTGACAACATCGGCAATGGCCTTCTTGGTCTCGCGGTCATAAAGCCGCCACAGGCATTTAAAGCCCGGCGTCGTGATCTTCGCCACATTTTCGCTGACCTTGATCTTTGGCAGAATTTCGCCTTCTGCGGTTTCGACCGCCGAGAGCTTGTACACGCCACCAAAAACCGGGTGGCTGCTGCTGGTAATCAGGCGTTCGCCCACGCCGAAGCTGTCGACCGGCGCGCCTTGCAGCAGCATGTCGCGGATGATATATTCATCCAGCGAATTGCTTGCGCAGATCTGGCAATCCGGGAAGCCCGCGTCATCGAGCATCTTGCGGGCCTTTTTGGCCAGATAGGTGATGTCGCCGCTGTCAATGCGGATGCCCGCCGGGCGGCATCCCTGCGGCACCAGGATTTCATTGAACACGCGGATGGCGTTGGGAATGCCGGAATGCAGCACGTTATACGTATCGACCAAAAGCGTGCAGTTTTTCGGATATTCGCGGGCATAGGCGCGAAACGCCTCCAGCTCAGAGTCAAACATCTGCACCCAGCTGTGGGCCATGGTCCCCATCGCGGGCACGCCAAAATCGCGGTCGCAGATGGTGCAGGCGGTGCCGGCGCATCCGCCGATATAGGCTGCACGGGCCCCCAGCACCGCGCCATCGCTGCCCTGCGCGCGGCGGGAGCCAAATTCCATCACCGGCCGTCCCGCAGCCGCGCGCACAATGCGGTTTGCCTTTGTGGCGATGAGACTTTCGTGGTTGATGGTCAGCAGAATCATGGTTTCGACAAACTGCGCCTGAATCACCGGACCGCGAACCGTGAGAATCGGCTCACCCGGAAAAATCGGCACGCCCTCCGGGACAGCCCACACATCACAGCTGAACGTAAAATGTGCCAGGTAATCGAGGAAACCCTCGCTAAAAATTCTGCAGCCGCGCAGGTACGCAACATCTGCCTGCGTAAAATGCAGATTGCGCAGATATTCCACCACCTGCTGCACCCCCGCCATGATCGCGAATCCGCCATGGTCCGGCACCTCGCGGAAAAACATATCAAAGTAGGCAATGCGGTCTTTCAGGCCATTGGCAAAATAGCCATTTGCCATGGTGATCTCGTAAAAGTCAGTCAACATAGTCAGATTGGTCTTCTCGATCATTTCCTTCATCATAACCTTCTCCAAATCAAAAAATTCTGTCACTGCCCGCCCCTGCTTCCACATACTATAGATGGAAAAGGCCCAATCCCGTCCGATAGCGTTTTGGTTTGTCTCATTATACCAGACTTTTCTGCAAAGAACAATTGGCCGCAAGCAGTCTCTCTTCTTGCAACCTGCCTCTAAAAAAGGTATACTTTTGAGAGCATATGATACGGAGTATAAACGACAAGCGCCCGCTGGCCCTGCTTTGGACAATAAAAGACAGGGCCGGGGCTCTGTCGGAAATTCCAGCATTGCGCCATGCCATTTTTAAAGCACTGGAAGGCTGCGCCGATCTCTCCGCAGGGCGATTCGGCCTTTGGCCGGAAGGAATGGCACAAAGCATGGGGCTTCCTTTGTGCGCCTGTATGAGTCAGGCGGTCGTGGCGCCATTAGGAAAGAAAAAATTTGTTTGTTGCATAGGGCGCGTTGCGCCGCACAAATTTGTTTTTAGGAGATGAACGACGTGAGATTACGCAAGCAGGCGCTGGGCAATCGCAACATGGTGGGTGCCCGCGTGGAAGCCGTGCGCAAAAGCCAGGGCATGAAGCAGAAAGAGCTGCTGGCACAGTTGCAGGTCAACGGCATTGATATGAACGCTTCCGGTCTCTCGAAACTGGAGGGGCAGCTGCGCTCTGTCACCGATTTCGAGCTGGCCGCTTTGTCCAAAATTCTCGGCGTCTCGATCGATTGGCTGCTTGGCCTGGAGCAGGACAAAAAGGCCCCTTAAGCCCCGGCACGCCGTCTGAAAGCAGTTCTGCGCTTCTTTTCTTTAAATTAGGAAAGAAGCGTTTTTTCTTTTCGGGAAAGCGCTTCCACACGAAACGAGGTAGCCAAGCCAAGGTAAGTATGATAAAATAGTTGCAATTGCCGGGCACTTTTCCGCAATGGCGGCAACGTCCGATGCTCGCGAAAACGGCTGATGACCAAATGACTATAAAATCAGCAGCAAGCATAAACTAAACACAAACCCGCAATTAGGAAAAGCGCCGCCAGAGGGCGGCTTTCATCAAATGCATAAGATGGGCGGCCGCTTTATGGGGCCCATCGCCGATTGGAGGTTCGCAATGCAGTTTCTCGCCCGCCTCAAACAGATGAAACCGTTGCTCCTATTTTTCGGAATTTACACCGGTTTATTCATTCTGTTTGACTGGACGCTCGATTATACCCTGCCCTTTGTGGTGGGCTTTTTGCTGGCGCTGCTGATGCAGCCGCTGATCCGTCTGCTGCGCCGCCGATTGCACATGCCGCCCACTGCAGCGTCCCTGGTGGCAACGCTGGCCGTCTATGTGCTGCTGTTTATATTGCTGGCGCTGCTGGTGATGGCGCTGATCCGAGAGGGGCAGAAGCTGATAAGCTGGATTGGAAGCCTCTCGAGCAGCGCGCTGGACCAATGGCTCGCGCCGATTTACCGCACGCTCGAAAAAGCAGGCACCTGGCTGCAAAATGTGGCTCCCGGCTTTGCCACAGACAGCAAACAGGCGGTCTCGGATTTTCTGCGTACGGTGCTCGGCTTTGCCGGCAACACGGCCAAACAGATTCTTTCCTGGATTACGAGCGTGCCCATGATGCTGATGATGGTGGTTGTGTCCATTCTTTCGACTTACTTTTTCTCGCGGGACATGGAGCATATCCGGGCGCATGTACGGCGAATCTTTTCCAGTGGGCAGGCAGGCCGGCTGCGCGCGCTTTCACAAAACAGCAAAGCCATGGGCGGACGGCTGGTCCTGTCCTACCTGCTGGTATACGGGCTGACCTTTCTGGAATCGCTGATTGTCTTCTCGGTGCTGGGGGTCCCCTATCCGCTTGCGTTTGCCATTCTCAGCGGTATTGCGGATGTGCTGCCGGTGCTGGGGCCGGGGACGGTCTATTTGCCCATGGCCGTCGTCTATCTCTGCCTGGGGAATTGGCCGGTCGCGATCATTTTGGTGGTGTGCTGGCTGATCGTCTCGGCCATCCGGCAGGTCGTGGAACCAAAGATCGTCGCGAAATCGATCAACATCCATCCGCTGGCCATGCTTGCGGCGATCTACATTGCACTGGTGGCGGGCAGCTTTGCCGTGTTTTTGTATGCAGTCCTCCTGCTGTTTCTGTATCAGGTATTGGTGCAAAACGGCGTCCTGCCCCCGCTGTCGCGCGCGCTCGAAGCCCCGTGCACGGACGGAAAACCGCCCAGAAAAAGCGCTTAATACTCGATGCCCTTACGCGCCCGGATGCCTCTGGTGTACGGGTGCTTTTTGCACGCCATAATCGTGACGTAATCCGCCTGTTCCAATAGCCATCCGGGCGCATCCCGCCCCGTGCAGGCAACCTCCAGGCCAGCCGGGCGGTCTTTCAGAAACGTGCGCACTGCCGCAGTGTCGAGCATATTCAGCGCCAGCGCGCCGCAGAGCTCGTCGAGCACCAGCAGGCCCTCCTCCGGCGCGGCGGCCACCGCCTGTGCAAAGCAGGCGCATTGTTCGCTGCGGCAGGCCGTGCGCTCCTCCGGCGTCATGGCGCCGACGAACTTTTCCACGCTTTTCCGGCGGAAAATCCGCACGCCTATGACCTGCAAGGGCGCCAGTTCACTGGTGGGTGTGCCCTTCAAAAACTGCGCAAACACCACCGGCATCCCCGCCCCGCGCATGCGCACCGCCAATCCCACTGCTGCGGTTGTCTTGCCCTTCCCGGCACCTGTATACACATGCAGCAGACCCTGCATGAAAAACCACCCCGCTTTTTGGCGGCATCCCGCAAAAGGAGGCCGTATTTTTGGGCTTTTCTCTTTCCATTTTTTATTATAAAGAAAAGTAAGCGCCTGTCAATTCCGCCTTGCAGAATGCGGCCGCACGTGCTACAATAGAGTCGATCGACAGGCATTGGCGCCAGATGGGAAAAAATCCGCCTGGCGCCTTTTTGTGTACCTGTTACCCAATAAAGGAGGAAAAGGGTTTATGAAAAAGAAATGGATGAAATGGACGTCTGTATTCTGTGCAACAGCGATTTGCGCTGCTGTGCTAGGCGGCTGCGGCGGCAACGGGACGTTTGATGACACGGCTTCGGCCGGCGCCGCGCCTTCCAGTGAGGCGGCTTCTGCTGCACAGGAAAGTGCGGCAGCCTCCGCTGTTTCCGGCAGCCAGGTCGATAAGATCAAAGCGGCGGGCAAGATTGTCATGGTGACGAACGCGGAATTCGAACCGTTTGAATACCACGACGGCGACAAGATCGTCGGCATTGACGCGGATATTGCCCAGAAGATTGCGGACAAACTCGGCGTCAAGCTGGAGATTACGGACATCGCGTTCGATTCCTGTATCCCGTCCATCCAGAGCGGAAAAGCCGATTTTTCAGCTGCCGGCATGACCGCCACCGAGGACCGCAAAAAGAACGTGGACTTCTCCGACACGTATTTTAACGCATCGCAGGCGATCATCGTCAAGAAGGGCGACACCAAAATCAAGAGTGGCAAGGACCTCGACGGCAAAGTCGTCGGCGTGCAGACCGGCACAACGGGCGACACCTACTGCACAAACGAGAAAGGCGAGAATGATATCCATGTGCAGGAAGTCAAGCGGTATAATAAGGGCATGGACGCGGTTTCCGATCTGGCGACAGGCCGGCTGGATGCGGTCGTCATCGACAACTACCCGGCCGAAAAGCTGGTCGCAAAGAACCCTGATAAAGTTGAAAAGCTCTCTGAGCCGCTGACCGAGGAGGAATACGCGATCGCTGTGCCAAAGGGCAGTGATCTGAAAGACACGATCAACGATGTCCTGAAGGATCTGAAATCGTCCGGCGAATTGGACAAAATCGTCTCCAAATACATCCAGGCGGAATAATCCGCCCGCACACGCAGGGCGCGCCTTTGGGGCATCGCCCTGCGTTTTGTTTGCTACATACGGGAAAGGAAATGTGATCCATGAGCGATTTCTTCACAAACCTTGGCCAGCGGCTTTACGATGATTTTCTCGTAGAAAACCGCTATATGTATCTGGTAAAAGGCCTTGGCAACACCATCATCATCACGATCGGCGCGCTGATCATCGGGGTGATCCTGGGCGTGCTGGTCGCGCTGGTGCGCGTCAATCACCAGAATGACCACCGAAAACTGCGCGTGCTCAACGCGATCTGTGTGCTTTATCTGACGCTGTTTCGCGGCACGCCTACGATCGTGCAGTTAATGCTTTTCTATTTTGTATTCCTGGTGAATATCCGCAACGGTATCACGGTCGCCATCATCGCGTTCGGCCTGAATTCCGGCGCCTATATGGCAGAGGTGATCCGCAGCGGCATCCAGTCCGTGGACCGTGGGCAGATGGAGGCAGGCCGCAGCCTGGGTCTTTCCCAGAAACAAACGCTTTCCAAAATCATCCTGCCACAGGCGTTCAAAAATGTGGCACCGGCTGTCTTTAATGAATTCATCACGCTGGTCAAGGAAACGTCCGTTGCCGGTTATGTCGGCATCGCAGATCTGACCAAGGGCGGCGATGTCCTGCGCTCCATTACATGGGACCCATTCCCGCCCCTGCTGGCCGTTGCACTCGTTTATCTCATCATCGTGATCTTCCTGACGGCGATTCTTCGCCAAATTGAAAGGAGGCTGGCTCGTAGTGATCTCCGTTAAAGCGCTGCACAAATCCTTCCACACGCTGAAAGGCACCGTGGAAGTGCTCAAAGGCATCACAGAGGAAATCGGCAATGGGGAAAAGGTGGTCATTATCGGACCCTCCGGCTCTGGTAAGAGCACCTTCCTGCGCTGCCTGAATCTTTTGGAGGAGCCGTCGAGCGGTGAAATCTGGTTTGACGGCGAGCAGATCAACCGTCCCGACGTCAATGTGGACCAGGTCCGACAAAAAATGGGCATGGTGTTTCAGCACTTCAATCTCTTCCCGCATCTGACCGTAATGGACAACATCACACTTGCCCCTACCATGCTTAAGCGCAAGACAAAAGAGGAGGCCGAAGAGCAGGCCAATGCGCTGCTCAAGCGCGTAGGCCTGGCCGACAAGGCCCGGTCCTATCCGGCACAGCTTTCCGGCGGGCAACAGCAGCGGATTGCAATTGTGCGCGCCTTGGCCATGGACCCCAAAATGATGCTGTTTGACGAGCCGACGAGCGCCCTGGACCCGGAGATGGTTGGTGAGGTGCTGGCGGTCATGAAGGAACTGGCAAGCGAAGGCATGACCATGGCGGTCGTCACGCACGAGATGGGCTTCGCGCGCGAGGTGGCGACGCGGGTCTTCTTTATGGACGACGGCCAGATTCTGGAAAGTGCACCGCCGCAGGAATTCTTTGCGCATCCGAAGACAGAGCGCGCGCAGAGCTTTTTAAATAAGATTCTCTAACGAACGGTTCGGTTTCCGCTTATCGGCAAAAGATACGCGATTACCGGCGGCCTCGTCCTTTCCATCGTCCGCTTTCAGCCGCCTGCGCCCTTTAGGGCCTGACTGAGCGCCAAAAGTCTGCCTGAAGAAGTCATTTTACGTGAATTTGCATAAATTCACCTGCTTTTTGCTGGCATATTCTCTATTTTATGTTATAATAAAAACAGAATGGAGGGGTTGCGATGACAGACCTGCACTATCTGCAACTACTGGCAAGAAGTTATCCAAATGCCTTGGCAGCTTCGGTAGAAATCACAAATCTGGAAGCGATCTGCTGCCTGCCCAAGGGTACCGAATATTTTTTCAGCGATCTACACGGAGAATACGAGGCGTTCCGTTATTTGCTGGCGAGTGCCTCCGGTGTTATCCGGGAAAAGATCAAGGCGTTGTTCGGACGCTCTGTGCCGGTGGCAGAGCGTGAAGAATTGGCCACCCTGATTTATGACCCGGACGGCTGCCTGACAAAAGCCGAGGCGGACCACCTGGATTTTGATGAATGGTGCCGTGTGTCCATCTACCGCCTGGTGCTGGTGTGCCGGACCGTATCCTCAAAATACACGCGGTCCAAAGTCCGCAAGAAGATCCCGAAGAGTTTCTCCTACATCATCGACGAACTTCTGCATGCTGACACCGAAGAGAATAAAGAGCGCTATTACGAGGAGATCATTGATTCCATCGTGGCGACCGGCATGGCAAAGCCCTTTATCGGGCAATTTTGCGCGCTCATCCGCGCCTGCTGTGTGGATATGCTGCACATCATTGGGGACATCTATGACCGTGGCCCGCGCTCGGATTTGATTTTGGAAGAACTCTGCCATTTCCACGACGTGGACATCGAGTGGGGCAATCACGACATTCCCTGGATCGGCGCTGCACTGGGCAATCCGCTTTGCGTGGCCAGCGTCCTGCGGCGGGCCATGAGCTACAACAATTTTGACATGCTTGAAGAAGGGTATGGCATCAACCTGCGGCCGCTGTCGATGTTTGCCGCACAGGTTTACGGGAATGACCCCTGCGAGCATTTCCAGCCGCACCTGCTCGACCAGAACATCTATGATCCAGTCAACACCACGCTGGCCGCCCAAATGCACAAGGCCATCGCCATCCTGGAATTCAAGCTGGAGGGGCAGGTGCTCAAGCGCCACCCCGAATACGGCATGGAAAGCCGCATCCTGCTGCCGCGAATCAATTTCGAGGACTGGACCGTGGAAGTTGATGGCGCACGCTACGCCATGAACGACCAAAATCTGCCAACTGTGGATCCAAAAGATCCCCTGAAACTTACGGACGAAGAGCAGGGGCTGATGAATCAGTTGGTTGCTTCCTTCCAATATAGCCACCTGCTGAAAAAGCATCTACAGTTTTTGATGACGCACGGCAGCATGTATAAAATTGTCAACGGGAACCTGCTCTTCCACGGGTGCATTCCCATGAAGCCGGACGGTTCGTTTGAGGACGTGGTGGTGGATGGAAAACCGCTGCACGGCCGGGCCTATCTGGACGCGCTCAATGCGAAAGTACATACGGCCGTCTATGCACCCGCGGGCTCCAAACGACGCGCGGATGCGCAGGATTATCTGTGGTATCTCTGGTGCGGACCGAAATCTCCTCTGTTCGGCAAAAGCAAAGCCTCGGCCTTTGAGCGCTATTTTGTGGACGATCCTGCCACCCATGTGGAAATATACGACTCTTATTATGCACTCAGTGAACATCGGGAGACATGCGAAATGTTGCTGCGGGAATTCGGCCTGAACCCAAAGCGCGCCCACATTGTCAACGGGCACGTGCCTGTTAAAGAGCGCATCGGCCAAAGCCCGATCCGCGGGGACGGCCTGCTTTTTGTCATTGACGGCGGCATCTCCAAGGCCTACCAAAAACAGACCGGTTTTGGCGGTTATACATTGATTTACAACTCCCACCATCTGGCGCTGGCCAAGCACAAGCCCTATGGCCGCATCCGAGAGAACCTGAAGGACAGCGCCCCGGAAGTCCGCATTGTGGAGGTCATGCCAAATCGCGTGCTGGTCGGTGACACCGACACCGGTGCAAAACTGCGCGAACAGATTGATGCGCTGGAGGATCTGTTGACTGCCTATCGGGCGGGCAGTATCCAGGAACAGAATCTCTAATTGTTGCATGCACCTTAAAAAGCACAAAAACAAACAGCTCACCAGCCTTGCAAAATAGCTGGCGAGCTGTTTTTATACGCACGGGAAGCGTTTGCTTTCTCTTGAACTTGAAAGGCAGATCAGCCGACGATAATCTTCCCCTCCGGCAGGACCGACGACACCGCCGCTGCGTGGCTGTGTTTCAGAGAAACAGCCAGGCCCAGGGAGACCGGCCCAACCCGGCCGACAAACATCGTGAGAATCAACACGAACTTGGACAGCGGGGAAAGCCCCGGCGTCACGTCGGCAGAAATGCCCACGGTGCCAAATGCACTCGTCGCCTCAAAAAAGAGATCAATGCCATTGGCATTGGGCTCTAAAGCACTGAGGATACCTGAGGTCACAATCACGATCAGCCCGCCCATCAAGGTAATGGCCAGGGCGCGGTATACCGCGAACTTATCGATGCGGCGATGCGCAAACACAGCCTCTTCGTCTCCGCGCATGACCGCGCGGACTGTGCAGATCAAGACAAGCAGCGTCGTGGTCTTGATACCGCCGCCCGTACCCGCGGGTGAAGCGCCGATGAACATCAGCACAATGGTGACGATCTTTGTAAAGTCCAATTCTTTGCCAATGTCCACGCTGGCAAAGCCTGCGGTACGCGCACTGACGGACTGGAAAAAGGCGACATTGAGTTTTTCGCCCACCGACATGCCCCGCAGGGTATTGTCCTGCTCCAGCAGCAGAAACAGCACCGTGCCCAACACCAGAAGCACACCAGTAACCAGCAGCACCACGCGGCTGTGGAAGCGCAGGGGCGTACGCGCCCGGCGCAACAGGCCAGGCTTGAGTTTTGCCTGATAGATGTCGTTGATTACGATGAAACCCAGGCCGCCGATGATAATCAGCCCTGCCACCGTCAGGATGACCAGCGGGTCACCCGCAAAGGGGATCAAGTTGCCGCTCGGCATCACAAATCCGAGGATATCAAACCCCGCGTTGCAGTAGGCGGAAACCGCCGTAAAAATGGAAACCCAAATTCCCATGGACCCATAAAGCGGAACAAAGCGGCACATCAGGATCGCCGCGCCCAACAGCTCGCAGCCAAAGGTAAAGATCAGAATGATCCGAATCAGGCCGTTGATGTCTGCGGCACTGCCGCTGGTGGTCTCGGCGGCAAGCTTTAGATTGCGCAGGCCCATGCGCTTGCGCATCAAAAGCGAGGCGCCGGTCGTGAAGGTGACGAGGCCCAGGCCGCCAACCTGGATCAAAACGAGAATGATGATCTGCCCGGCCAGGTTCCAGTGCAGATAGGTGTCAAATGGAATTAGCCCTGTCACGCAGGTGGCCGAACCTGCCGTGAAAAAGGCGTCGATCGGTTGCGTTGGCTGCCCGGACCGTGTGCAAAACGGCATGCACAGCAAAATTCCACCCACCACAATAATGATTGCAAAGCTGATGACAATCAACCGCGCCGGCGGCACATCGTTTATGCGCCGCCGTATCTTTTCCAACATATCTGTTTCCACGCCTCCCAAAACAACTTCGTGTTCCTATTTCTCCAGTCTCTTCATACTTTCTTTATACCAATTGCATATGATAACACATTTCGAACCGGACGTATAGCCCTGCTCGCAAAAGTTTAATTCCATTTTTCCCATTTTTGTTCCTGAAATTAGAAAACTTTCTTTGACGGTTGACGAAAAATGCGGTATAATAAAAAATCGTGAGCAGGCCGGGCGGCCGCGGGTGAAACGCGAAAGCAAGCATCTGAGGAAAGTCCGGGCTCCACAGGGCAGGATAACGGCTAACAGCCGCCGGGGGCGACCCTAGGGAAAGTGCAACAGAAAGAAACCGCCGCTGCGAATGCGGTAAGGGTGGAAAGGCGAGGTAAGCGCTCACCAGCGTCCGGGAGACCGGACGGCTCTGCAAACCCTATCCGGAGCAACACCGCAGAGGGACACCATGCGTCGGCCCGGCGCGTCCCGGGGAGGTGGCATCGAGCCGTGGCGGCAACGCCCGGCCAAGATAGATGGCCGCTCAAGACAGAACCCGGCTTACAGGCCTGGTCACATTTTTTGAAAACTGAAAAGCCGCCCCGCAGCAAAACGCTGCCGGGCGGCTTTTGTTATTTACGTGTTCTTCCCGCTATGCATGCTCGACCTTTCTGCCCACAAAGAACGTAATAAAGAAAATCACCGCAGCGACCAGCACGATTGTCCCGCCGGCCGCCGTACCTGCATAATAGCTGACAATCAGCCCGGTCACACCAGAAAACAGCGCGATGCCAATGCTCCAGAAATGATAGCTGCGCATGCTGCGTGCCAAATTACGCGCGCTGGCCGCTGGCAGAATCAGCAGGGAGCTGATGATCAGAATGCCGACCCATTTGATCGTCGCGGTCACCAGCACGGCAACGACAATCATAAACAAGTTCTGCATCAGGCCCGTGGGCACGTGCTTGCTGGCGGCCAGGTCCGTGTTGACGCTGGCGAGCAGAAACCGATTGAAGAAAAAGATCCACAAGACCACCACCGCAACCAGCAGCAGAGCCAGCCACTTGATCTCGCCGGCCTGTACGGTCAGGATGTCGCCGATCAGATAGCCGGAATATTTGGCAAATCCGCCCGTCGCGCTGAGCAGCACTACACCGAGCGCCATGCCGGTCGCGGAAAAGACGCCGATGATCGTGTCGGCACTGGAGACGCCGCTGCGCAGTACCGCGCTGATGCCGATGGCAAACACCAATGCAAACCCCATCATGGCGAGCAGGTAATTGTCCATACCGAGCAGCACGCCGATCGCAATACCGGTCAGAGCGCTGTGGCCCAGTGCATCGCTGAAAAAGGCCATCTTGTTGTTGACGATCATCGCCCCCACCAGGCCGAACAGGGGTGTAATGAGCAGGACCGCCAGCAACGCGTTTTTCATGAAGGCGAACTCGGTCCATTCAAAAGGCAGCAGCGTGTCAATGATCGAATACACAAGATTCATTGCTCATCCGCCTCCTTCGCAAGCTTCAATCCGAACGCTTCCTGAACTGGGTCGGTGTGCATGACTTCTGCCACCGGGCCGCTGACAACGACTGTGTGGTCGATCAGCGCCGCGCGGTTTGCATACTTCATGACATGCGACAAATCGTGCGACACCAGGATAATCGGCATTGCATGCTCGCGGCGCATGTGCGTCACCAGGTCGTAAAACAGCTCGATTCCCCGCCGGTCCACGGCCGAAACCGGTTCGTCGAGCAGCAATAAATCCGGCATGGGGTCCAACGCAAAAGCCAACAGCACTCGCTGCAGCTCGCCGCCAGACAGCGCACCCAGCCGCTTGGGCAGCAGGGACAAGCTGCCGCCGACGCGCGTGAGCATTTGCTCTGCACGCGCGCGCCGCGCCTTTTTATGTCCCAGCCAAACCGGAAATGCGCTGGTGTCCGCACACAAAAGGTCCAGCACCGTGACCGGCGTATTGCGGTCAAAGGCCAGATTCTGCGGCACATACCCGATATGCGGGTCCTTTAACGGCACGCCGCTGTGGTCGCGAAACACAATCGTCCCCGTATAGGGCATGCGGCCCAGCAGGGCCTTGAGCAGCGTGCTTTTGCCCGCGCCGTTCTGGCCGATCAAGGCCAGGATTTCCCCGTGATGCACATCGAGATTTACATCGTGCAAAATCTGCGCACCGTGCCGCTTGACGCCCAGGTTGCGGATCTCGGTGCTGCATTTGCAAACTTCCGCCATGATGATTCCCCTCCTCTTTTCTCACGCAAGCGCTTTTTGCAGCACCGCCAGGTTTTTTTCCATCGCATCCAGATAGGCATCCGCATCATCCGGCCCCGTCGCCGCGGGGTCCAGCTTATAAAATTGAGCGCCGCTTTCCTGTGCGATGACCTGCGCCGCTGAATCCGAATACTGCGGCTCCGCAAACACTGCCCGAACGCCGCTTTTCCGAATCATGCGGATGGTCTGCGCCAGCTCGCGCGCGCTGGGCTGGCTGTCCGGCTCGCGCTGCACCGTCTGGACAATCCGAAGATGAAACTCTTTTGCAAAATAGGGAAACGCTTCATGGAACGTAATGATGTCGCGATGCGGCAGCGGGTCCAATGCCGCATGCATCCGTTCGCGCAGGGCGCTGAGCTTTTTCACATAGGCATCCGCATTGGCGCGGTACCGCGCGGCGCGGGGCGGATCGTCCGCCTCCAGACCCGCCGCAATGTTCTGGACCTCCAAAATATAATTGGAAATGCTGACCCACATATGTGGGTTGTCCTCGCCGGCTTCGTCGGAATTGGACGCCGCGCTGTGCGTGTCCGTCTCACCGCTGCGGATACGCGGCACACCGATGCTGCTGTCGAGCATCTTCAGATTCGGCAGCTGGCGCGTCACTTTTTCCAGGAAACTCTCCATCCCTGCGCCGTTGATGACAAATAAATCCGCCTGCGAAAGCATCTGCATGTCCTTTGACTGCAGCTGATAATCGTGCAGGCAGCCCGCCTGATTGCCGGCCATGTCGACCACCTGCACCTCGTCTATCCCTTTTGTAATATTTTTGGTCATAATATACATCGGGTAGAAAGACGTGACAATCCGATATGCCGGTGTCTCTTCCTGGCGCGGGGTGCAGCCCGCCAGGACCGCCATCCCGCACAGAAGGACGGCAATCAGAATCGCCACCATCTTCCGCTTCCAAAGGATTTTCATAAGCCGCTCCTATCTGCAAATGATTTGCATTTTCGATTATAGCACTATCGGAACTCGAGTGTCAAGGCGAATCCTGCGAAAGAAGCGGAAAATTGAAATTTTTTTGCAAATAGGACTTGCATTTTTAATCGGGTTGAGATATAATAGTAAAGCACTCGCAATTGAGGACAAAATATGGACGTTTAGCTCAGCTGGCTAGAGCATCCGCTTGACGTGCGGAAGGTCATAGGTTCGAGTCCTATAACGTCCACCAAACGACAGCCCCCGAAGATCGCATGAGAATGTGATTTCCGGGGGCTTTTGATCTGTCCGGCGCAAAACGAAACCAACCCCGCTGTCCATTTTCAGAAAGGCAGCGGGGTTGGACTCAATCAAATTGCAAATCGGGATAGGAAGCGGATTTCCACTCGCTCAGATTTTCAAGGATTTTTGAGGAGACAGACAGCAGCTGTTTTGCCAAATGGGCACATATCACATCGTGCCAGAGACGTGAACTGGCCTCAGGATGTTGTCATTCCGCCTTGTGCCATTTGACGCCCTGCGGGGTATCCTCCAAGATGATCTTGCGCGCCTTGAGTTCGTCGCGGATGCGGTCGGCTTCCGCCCAGTTTTTCGCCTTACGCGCCTCGGCGCGTGCGGCAATCAGCGCCTCGATCTCTGCGGTTTCGCCATCCTGTTCCGATGCGCCGGGCAGCGGGCGGCTATACAGCAGACCCAAAACATCCGCCAGTTTCATAAATAGGTCGTACATTGCCTGGCACAGTGCCTTGCCAACGCCGGCGTTGAGCGCTGTGTTGCACTCGCGCACCAGGTCGAACAGCGCGGCAAGGGCATTCGCCGTGTTGAGGTCGTCGTCCATTGCGTCCTCAAAGGCCTTCTGACAGGCGGCGAGCTTCTCGCGGACCGCGGCATCGCCGGGCTGCTCTGTTTCCGGTGCATTTTTCAATGCGAACAACAGGTTGTCACGGCAGTTATACAGCCGGTCCAGGGACGCCTTGCACTGCGCGACCACGTCTACGCTGTAGTTAATGGGCATGCGGTAATGCGAGCTGACCATCAGATAGCGGATCGGCTCATAGCCATACGTATCGGCGACCTCGCGCACCGTGAAGAAATTGTGCAGGCTCTTGCTCATCTTCTTGTTGTCCACATTGATATAGCCGTTGTGCACCCAATAATGCGCGAACGGGACGCCGTTGCAGCATTCGCTCTGCGCAATCTCATTTTCGTGGTGCGGAAAGATCAGATCCTGGCCGCCGCAGTGGATGTCAATGGTTTCGCCCAGGTAGCGCCGCGCCATGGCGGAACACTCGATGTGCCAGCCCGGCCGGCCTTTTCCCCAGGGAGAATCCCAGTACGGCTCGCCGGGCTTTGCGCCCTTCCACAGGGCAAAATCCATGGCATCCTCTTTGACTTCTCCGGGTGCGATGCGCGCGCCGGCCATCAGGTCCTCCATGGGCTGGTGGCTTAATTTCCCATAACCAGGGTCTTTTTTCGTTCGGAAATAGACGTCTCCATTTTCCGCGGCATAGGCATAGCCCTTTTTCATCAGGGTCTGGATGATCTCCTGCATCTGCTGGATATTTTCCGTGGCCAGCGGATGAATGTCGGCCGGCCGGACGTTCAGGCCAGCCGCATCCTTTTTGTATTCCTGAATATAGCGGCGGCTGACGGTCAGATAATCTGTGCCCTCTTCATTGGCCTTATTGATGATTTTGTCGTCAATATCTGTAAAATTCTGAACATAGGTGACCTTGTAGCCGCGATAGGCGAACCACCGGCGCAGCACATCAAAGACGCAGATCGGGCGGGCGTTGCCGATATGGATATAATTATAAACCGTCGGCCCACAGGCATAGATTTTCACCTCGCCGGGCGTGATCGGCACGAATTCCTCTTTCTGACGGGTCAGGGTATTATACAGCTTCACGATTTGGGTCCTCCTCTTTGACTGTCCTGTGCTTCGATAAAATCATCTTCCGCGGCGTCCGGGAAAAGGCCAAGCGCCTGCTGCATGCTGTGCAGCATGGCGTTCATGCGTTTCAGTTCCCGCGCCACATCATTTGCAGTCTGGATATGAGATGCCTTCATTTCCGGGATTCCTCCTGATGGTTTTGCGACTGGATCTTTTGATCCTGCTCGGTTTCATATTCCGTTGCCTCCTGCGCGTGGCGGATGCCGAGCGCTTTTTGCATATTATATAACATGCCGTTCATGCGGCAGAGTTCCTGGGCAACGGGGTCGGTCACGTGGATCTGGTCGAGATTGTTCGGCCGCACGCCGTTGATGCGTACCACGCGCGCGGGCACGCCGACCGCGGTGGCGTTTGGCGGAACATCCGACAGCACGACCGCGCCGGCCGCCACACGGGCGTTGTCGCCAATTTTGACGGGCCCCAGCACCTTGGCGCCAGAACCGACCAGGACGTTATTGCCCAAAGTCGGGTGGCGCTTTCCCTTATCTTTCCCGGTGCCGCCGAGCGTCACGCCCTGGTAAAGCGTGCAGTTGTCCCCAATCTCGGTTGTCTCGCCGATGACCACGCCCATGCCGTGGTCGATGAACAGCCCGCTGCCAATCGTTGCACCGGGATGGATCTCGATGCCGGTCTTGTGGCGCGCGCGCTGGCTGACCCAGCGCGCCAAAAATGGATGGCCCTTTTGCAGCAGCCGGTGCGCCCGGCGATAGCTGCGCACCGCCTTGAAGCCGCTATACAAAAGATAGACCTCCAGACGGCTGCGCGCGGCGGGGTCCCGGTCCATAATGGAATCAATCTCCGCCTTGAGTTTGTCAAACACAACAATACACCTCTCCATGATACTCCAAATACAGACAAATAAAACCGCCTCCGTCCGTGCATTCATTTGCACAGACGGAGGCGGTGTAATCCGCGGTTCCACTCCGGTTTATTGCTCGAAGGGTGATAACGGTCCCCACCGGGCGGGGATTTCCCCCCGCCTGCTCCCGGGCGCATGCTTCGCCGGTTTTCCGTGAAAAGCGCTCGCAGCCTCCGGCGCTCTCTCTCTGGCACGGTCCCCCGGTTACTTTTCCCGTTCTTAGCAGTTTATGCATCTTTATTATATGCGCATACCGCCAACTTGTCAATCAGTCTCACTTGACGTTGCGGATGACTTCCCGGTTATCCCGAATGTAAATGACGCCGCTGACAATGGTCAGTACGCAGCTGACCCACAGCAGCACATTGCCGAAAAGCAAAAGGCCGCCGTAAATCGTGTTGCCGGTGGAAAGCCAACTGGTAAAAAGGCTGACATTTCCAAAAAGTCCAAAGCCCGCGCAGGCCTCGATGGCCAGCAAATACCCGGACGCAATGATCTGGCTGACCGTTTTCATTTTACCCCATCGGTTTGCGGCGATGACTTTGCCGCTCTCGACCGCCACCAGGCGCAGTGACGTGACCGAAAACTCCCGCAATAGGACGATCAGCGGCACCCACACGCTGCACAAACGCATCACGGAAAAGCAGACCAAGGCCGACACAATCAACACTTTATCCGCCAGGGGATCGAGAAACTGGCCAAACGATGTCACAATCCCCCGTGCGCGCGCGATCTTGCCGTCGAGGTGATCGGTATAGGACGCGACCAGGAAAACCAGCAACGCCCAAAGCGCGTGGTAGGGCACGAAGTCATAAATCAGCAGGACCACAAAAACCGGCGCCAGGATAATGCGCAGCATGGACAGCTTATTCGGCAGGTTCACGGCAATCCTCCCCTTCTGTCAGCAGCGTTCCAACGAGGTCTCCATCGATACAATCGTGGATTGCGATCTGGGCAAATGTGCCAAGGCCCGGCTTTTTGACCCCTTCCGGCACCGTAAAATAGACCTTGCCGTCAATATCGTCCGGCGCCTGAGCTGCGGTGCGGCCAAACCAGCACTCCGCATAGCGGTCCCAACCCTCGACCAGGGCCGTCTGCACCGTACCCGCCAGCGCCTCTCCGGCCTGCTGGTCCTGCTCCATCTGTTGCTCCATCAGGACCTCGGCGCGGTGGTTTTTTACCGCTTCGTCCAGTTGATCTGGCATCTCGCCCGCAACCGTGCCTTCCTCCTGCGAGTAGGCAAAGCAGCCCATCCGGTCAAAATGCATCCGCTGCGCAAATTCGCACAGCTCCTGGAACTGCTCCTCCGTCTCGCCGGGGAAGCCGACCAACAGCGTAGTGCGCAGCGTCAGGCCCGGCACCTTTTCGCGCATGTGCGCGATCAAGGCCTCCAGCTTCTCCCGGTTACCCCAGCGGTGCATGGCACGCAAAATCTGGGCGTTGCAGTGCTGCAAGGGTATATCAATATATGGCACGACTTTTTCCTCGGAAGCAATTGTATTCAATAGCTCGTCGGTCATGAAATCCGGGTAACAATACAACAGGCGAATCCACCGCACGCCATCGACCTTACACAGGCGATGCAAAAGTTCTGGCAGCATCAGCTTGTGGCCATAGAGATCCCAGCCGTATTTGGTGGTGTCCTGAGCGATTAAGATCAATTCTTTCGCGCCATTCTGGGCGAGCTTCTCCGCCTCCTGGACAATATCTTCCATGGGCCGGCTGCGGTATGGCCCGCGGATCATGGGGATCGCACAATAGGCGCAGCGGTTGTCGCATCCCTCCGCAATTTTGAGGTACGCAAAATAGCTGGGCGTCAGAAGGTGTCGCTCGCCGCACAGGGGCAGCTTCTCTTTATCCGGGAACGCCTCCGGCTTCGCACCCGCGAGCGCGGCCTTGCAGATCAGGTCGATGTCCACGTTCGCGCCGATGCCGCAGACCGCGTCCGCCTCCGGCAGCTCCCGCATGATTTCCTTGCGGTAGCGCTCCGCCAGGCACCCTGTCACGACGATCGCCTTGATGCGGCCTTCACGCTTGAGCTTTGCCAGTTCCAGAATCTCATCAATGCTCTCCTGCTTGGCGCTCTGAATAAAGCCGCAGGTATTCACGATGGCCACATCGCACAAAGCGGCGTCGTCCCCGACGCGCCAGCCCGCTTTCTCCAGCGCAGCCAGCATAATTTCGCCGTCGATCTGGTTCTTGGCGCAGCCCAGGCTCACCATTCCAACTGAATTCGCCATGTCATCCATCCTCTTCAACGTTTTCCAAAACCGCGCGCATGGCCGCGCACGCATCTTCCCAGGAATATCCCATGCGCTGCAAGGCTGCGGCAGCTCGCCGGCGGACCTTTTCGTCCTGCAACGTCGGGTATTTTTTCTCCAGCACTGCGCATGCCGCCTCCACCGGGTCCGGTTCAAAGTCATCCATGGCTGCCTCGGCCAATTCCGGCGCTATTCCCTTGTGTAAAAGCTCGTACTGCACACGGCGGCGGGCATATCCCTTGCCAAACAGCGCCTGGGCGCAGCGGCGGGCGTAGTCCGCATCATCGATCAGGCCCAGATCCTCCATCTTCTGCGCGGCCGCCTGCGCAGCCTCGCGCGGAAGCGTGCGGGCGATTTTATCGGCCAGTTCCTTTTTGGAGTGGCTGCGGTGCTCCAACAGGTACAGCGCCTTTTCGGAAGCGCGCCGTGCGTCGCTCTCTGCCAGCAGATCGTGCAGCTGCGCGGCCGTCACCTCGCGCCCTGGCTTCCAGCCCGCGCGCAGCACCGTCTCCGTGTCCACGCTCACGGCGTATTCACCGTCGAGGAACAGCGCTGTCAGGCGGTGCCGCCGCGGCTCCATTGCTGAAAGCTCCATCTATTTTCCCCCTTCGATGCATCCCGCAACGGAAAACGGCGGGGCGCGCCCGCCGTTTCTGCCGCTTTATTCGTCGTCTGCCTCAATGTCGATGTTCACCGGCGTGCCGCGCTTTGGCACAGGCGCCTCTTCCCGCGGCATCTCGACGGCAGGTGCCGCCACCTGTACGGGCTTTGCCACATGATCCGCTTTAGAACCGGGTTTCGCATAGAGTTGATCCGCATGGTCGCGAATCTGCCGCTCAATTTCTTCGGCAAGCGCCTGATCCTCGCGCAGCAGCTTTTTGACGTTGTCGCGGCCCTGGCCCAAACGCTTTCCATTGTAGGAGAACCAGGCGCCGCTCTTTTCAATGATATTCAGCTTGACGCCCAGATCGACCAGTTCGCCCTCATGCGAAATCCCCTCGCCATACATCACGTCAAATTCTGCAAAGCGGAACGGCGGCGCGACCTTGTTTTTCACAACCTTCGCACGCGTGCGGGAGCCGACCTGTTCGGTGCCGTTTTTCAACGTCTCGATCTTGCGGATGTCGATACGCACCGACGCGTAGAATTTTAACGCGCGACCGCCCGGCGTGACCTCCGGGCTGCCGTACATGACGCCGACCTTCTCGCGCAGCTGGTTGATGAAGATGGCCACGCAGTTGCTCTTGCTGATGGCGCCGGCCAGCTTGCGCAGCGCCTGGCTCATCAGGCGGGCCTGCAAGCCGACGTGGCTGTCGCCCATCTCGCCTTCGATCTCGGCGCGCGGCACCAGCGCGGCCACCGAGTCCACAACGATCACGTCAATCGCGCCGGAGCGCACGAGCGCCTCCGTGATTTCCAGCGCCTGCTCGCCCGTATCCGGCTGGCTGACCAGGAGGCTGTCGGTGTCCACGCCGAGCGCCCCAGCATACAACGGATCCAGCGCATGCTCCACATCTATGAAAGCCGCGTTGCCGCCGCGCTTCTGCCCCTCCGCGATGCAATGCAGTGCAAGCGTCGTCTTGCCGGAACTTTCCGGGCCATAGATTTCGACGATACGACCGCGCGGCAAACCGCCAATGCCCAGCGCCAAATCCAGCGCCAGGCTGCCCGTCGGGATGGCCTCCACATGCAGGGCTTCATTCTGGCCCAGCCGCATGACGGCGCCTTTGCCAAACTGCTTTTCAATTTGCGCCAGCGCTGTCTTGAGCGCTTCATCCTTGCTCTGGGGCTTATTCTGGCCCTTACTTCCCGTCGCCATGATGCCACTCCTCCTGCGCTACGAATCTATTAGTGCTAGTATACCTTAATTTATGAAAAAAAGCAACCAAAATATTCGAACGTTTATTCGCCAGCTATTTGTTTACGCCGCAAACCACGCGGTCAAACCCGTCCAAGTCCTGTGATACGCAGACACGGGAAAGGCCGGCCGCACAAAAAAGCGCTGACACTGCGGGGCCCTGGTCCTCGCCGATCTCAACCGCCGCAAAGCCGCCCGGCGCCAGCCGCGGCAGCCAGAGCGTCGCGATCGCACGGTAAAAGCGCAAGCCATCCCCGCCGCCATCGAGGGCTGTCCACGGTTCCTGGCGCACTTCCTGCTGCAGGCCAGGAATCTCGCCGCTTTTTACGTAGGGCGGGTTGCAGAGGAACCCATCCAACGGTCCAAAAGCCGCCGCGTCCGCAGCAGAAAAGGCGTCCAGCCGACATGGTGTGACGCCCAGTTCCGGATAAGCTGCGCAGTTCTTTGCCAAGTATGCAAAGGCGGCGTCGAACTTCTCCCCGCAGGTGACACGCACGTCCGGCCGCAGGCTGGACACGCCCAGACCTACGGCGCCTGTCCCGGCGCACAGGTCCAGCACCGCAGCAGAAGGCGGCAGCTGCGCCGCTGCGGTGCGCACCAACAGCTCCGTTTCCGCCCGCGGGCAAAGCACGCCCGGCCCCACGGCCAGGTCCAGATTCAAAAATCCCCATTTCCCCACAAGGTATTGCAGCGGCTCCCCAGCTGCACGGCGGCGCGCCGCCTCCAGCAGTGCCGGGGCATTGTCCGCCTGCTCCGCGCCATGGACCGCCAGTCCCGGCCGGTCCAATCCCAGAAAATGTGTGCACAAACAGGCAGCATCAAAGGCGGGGCTTTCCTTCCCCGCCTTTGTCAGGATTCGCTTGACCGCTAAGTACGCTTCTCGATTGGTCATACCACAATCCGGTCCGTGCCGTCCTCCGGAATGACGGGTTTCATCGCTTCGATGGCGACTTCAATCATCGAATCATCCGGTTCTTTGACGGTCAGCCGCTGCATCCAGAGTCCCGGCTGTGCGATGATCTTGGTCAGCCAGTTGTCGTGGCGGCCGCAGTAGCGAATCAGCTCAAAGCCCAGTCCCATGACGACTGGGATGCACAACAGTTTGACGGCTGTCCGCAAAAAGGGGTTGGAAAACGGAATGAAGATCCCCACCAGCACGCCAATCAGGATCATCAGCACCATGAAGCTGGTACCGCAGCGCGGATGAAAGCGGCGCTGCTTGCGGACATTCTCGACGGTCAGCGGCAGCCCCGCCTCATAGCAAAAAATGGTCTTGTGCTCCGCGCCGTGGTAGCGGAACATCCGCTTGATATCGGATTGGAATCCCATCAGTCCCATGTAAACCACAAAAATGGCCAGGCGGAATACGCCTTCAAACGGACTGCGCCAGGCCGCGATATCGTGACCAGAGCTCAGCGTCTGGATGCCGTTAAAGCACAGCGTCGGCAGAAAGAAAAACAACGCTATCGCGAGGATCACGCCCAGCACGCCGCCGATGCCCGCCACAATGGTGCCCATTTTGTCGCCCAGGTGTTTGTCGAGCCACTGGTCGAGCTTACTGTCCTCCTGTGTCGTTTCGATTTCACTCATGCCTGATTTTTCCATGGAGGTCTGCAGCGCTTTGTAGCCCATCATCAGGCTTTCGATAAACGCGGCCACGCCGCGCAGGATGGGCACGCGCAGGATGGGATACCGGTCGCGCAAAGGGACAAAGTCCATGTCCTCCGCCTGGATAGCACCATCCGGCACGCGCACCGCAACTTCGATTTTCTTGGGGCCACGCATCAGGATGCCTTCGACGAGTGCTTGCCCGCCGATGGATGTGATGCATTTACAGCCCTTCGCCTTTGCTGTTTGTGTCGTCATTTGCTTCCCTTTCTTCCAGCTTCTGGAGCTGGACTTTTTCTTCTTCGAGATGGTCCTGCAGTTTCTGCATGGTCGGGATTGTGATGGTCACCGCTGTGCCAACGCCCTCGGTGCTCTCGATTTCGAGGCTGCCCGAGTGCAGGCTCATGATCTCATCGGCCAAGGCCAGTCCGATGCCGGAGCCGCGCACCGTCTGATTGGCCTTATAAAATTTCTTTTTGACATTCGGCAAATGCTCCGGCGGGATGCCGCAGCCGCTGTCACTGATGATGACCTGGATAAAGCCCTCCGCTTCTGTGGCAGAGACATTGATGGTGCCGCCCTTCTGCGTGTATTTCAGGGCATTGTCCAGGATATTGACAAACACCTGGCGCAAACGGTTGACGTCGCCAAGCACCGGCGAAAGCATGGCCGGTTCCTCATAGACCAAAAACTTGCCCTCGTTTTTGGCCCGCTCACTGAACATATAGACCGCCTCGCCGAGTTCCGCGAGGATGTCGATGCGCTCCATATGCATCGTCATGCGGCCGCTTTGCATGCGTGAGAAATCGAGCAGCTCTTCAACCATGCTGGAAAGGCGTTCCGTCTCATGCAAAATCACGTTCATGCCCTTATTAAAGCTCTCCGGGTCCAGGCCGCCGCCCTGCAGCGTCTCGCCCCAGCCCTTGATGGCGGTCAGCGGCGTGCGCAGTTCGTGCGAAACCGAGGAGATAAAGTCGTTTTTCATGCGCTCCGCCGTGCCCAGCTCCTGGGCCATTTCATTGATGGTCACGCACAAATCGCCAATCTCGTCGTCGCGGATCGTCGCGATGCGGGCGTTGAAGTCGCCATGCGCGATGCGCTTCGCCGTGGCGCTGATCTCCTCAATGGGCTTTAGCAGGGATCGCGACATCGACCGCCCCGCCAGCAGCAGCGCCACCACCAGCAAAATGCCCACAGTGCCCATCACACAGATCACCCAGAAGATCTGCTGGTCCGCCCGGCGCAAGGAGACGATATAGCGTACAGCGCCGACGAATTCCCCCTCGTCGCTGCGCAGCACGCGTGTGACAGCCATCACCTTTTCGCCGCTGGAAAGCTGGCCGGTCCAGGTGCCGTAATTGTCCACGCTGCGCAAAGCAGTGTCGTAATCGGGCATGGACTCGCCCTCATCCGGCACAAACCCGAGGCTTGTGATGATGATCTTGCCGTTGGAGTTAAAGACCATCAATTCCATGCTTTCCTTGCCGGGAAAGCGCTCCACATACTGCCGCGCCGCCGTACTGAACGCCCGCGGCGAGGAGCGCCCGTCCTCGGCAAAAACGTTGGTCAGCTCCTCGCTGCGCGCGTCGAGCGTCGTCTGGATGCCATTGTAGGTCGAGCTGCTCACGGCAAAAGACAATATGATCAGCAGCACCACCACAATGATGGCCACCAGCCTCAGGGAATTGAACAGCCACCCGCGGGTGCCGGCGAGGGCCCATCCGGGGCGCTTCTTATGCAGCAGGGAGTCTGCCTTTTTCCCTTTTGCAGTCAACCGTTCATGCCTCCCACTTATATCCCAGTCCCCAGACCGTCACAATGTGGCGGGGACTGCTGGGCTGGTCTTCCACCTTCATGCGCAGGCGGCGGATATTGACATCCACAATCTTTTCTTCGCCGACATAGGCCTCTCCCCACACGTGTTTCAAAATGGCGCTGCGCTCCAGGGCAGCGCCGGGATTGGAGAAAAAGTACTCCATGATCTGAAACTCCACCTGGGTCAGCTCGATCGGCCGCGCGCCTTTCATCAGGGTACGGCTGCGCAGATTGAGCACAAATTCGCCGGACTGGATCTCCTCGGCAAAATTATTTTCGTCTCGCATCTGCGCCAGCGCGACCCGGCGGTAGATCGCATCCACGCGCGCCACCAACTCGCTGGGGGAAAACGGCTTTGTCACGTAATCGTCCGCGCCCGCCATCAATCCGCCGACCTTGTCCATCTCCTGGGTGCGGGCGGTCAGCAGGATGATTCCGATCGTTCCGCTGTGCCTGCGCAGTTCTTTGCACACATCCAGGCCGTCGTGCTGCCCGGGCATCATGATGTCGAGCACCGCCACGTCAAAATCGCCGTCCGCCTGGTTATACAGTTCCAGCGCCTGGTCACCGTTTTCCGCTTCCGTCACCTCATAGCCGGCGCGCTTTAAATTGATCACAATGAATTCGCGAATTGCCTGTTCATCCTCGGCCACTAAAATTTTTTTCATAAGTATCCTCCCATGGATCAGGAATCCTGTATAAATGTCTGAAAACGCTCCCGCAGCGTTGCCAAAGGCTGGGCGAGCTGCCCGGCGTCTGCGGGTACCTGCGCCACGATGATGCGGTCATTGCGCGTGAGCATCTGCTCATAGCCCGAAGATCCGGACATTGACTGCCACGCCTGCGCGGACAGGGACTGGATCTCCAATAGCGGCGAGCCGGCCGCGTTCTTTTGCGCATCCCAGGTGTAGATGGAAAGCTGGCGTGCGTTCTCATCATACCGGGTCGTAATGGCAGCCTTCCAGGCATCCGGCAGCAAAAAGCTGTAGCCGTCGCGGGCATTGCAAATGGCAGAAGAAAACGTCTGATAATCGCCATTTAAGCCCTTTAGCCCGGTCCACTGCACCACATTGCCCACATCGTCCGCCGCGGTACCCGCATACCCAGGCAGACGGCTGACCACCGGAAACGCAATGACGCCGTCGCCATTGGTGTCCACGCAGTTGATCGGTACGCTGCGCAGCGAGATGTTTTTGGATGTACTGTATAGCGGCGTACGCAATGACTGGCTTTCTGCGTCCCAATAGAACATCTCCGTCAGATAGCTGCCGTTTTCCATCTGGCAATCCAGCAAAACACCGGGCACATTGTCCGCCAGCTTTCCCGCCTTCAGTGAGGAAAACTGCCGGACGCCCGCGTCGAGCAAAGCGCTGCCCATCATCTGTGGCGTGCCATCCTGCAGGCGAAGCAGGCTGGCCGTAAAACGGCCGCCATCTGCGGCAAGGTTGGCTGTGAAAAGTTCCGCCTTGCCGTCGCCGTCAAAATCGAGCGGCGCCATCTCTGTATAGGGCTGGCTGAGCTTTGTCTCCGTGGTCTTGCCATCCTTTTCCCGATAGACGCCGATGGACGTTGTGCCGGTGGCGCTGCTGCCCCATCCGATGATGGCCTCGTCGCTGCCGTCGCCATCCAAATCGCCAAAACACACGCGGTCCACACGGCCCGCTGTGTTCTCAAAAGACCCGGCATCCTGCCAGCCATCGTTTCCCTGTTTACAAAACAGGACCCATGCGCTGGTATCCTTGGGGTCCGCCTGATAAAAGACAATCGCTTCCTCGGTGCCGTCACCGTCCAGATCGTGCAGAATGATGGCAGAGCGATAATCGCCAGCCGCCGGATAGCACAGGGAAAAGGAGGCGCCGCCCTTTTGTTCAAGCAGGTCATAGACACCCGCCTGCTCCCCTGTGGCCCGTGGTGGGCGCATCAGCGTGCGCGCATCCAGTCCAAACAAGGAACAGCCGCTCAGCGAAAGGCAGCACGCCAGCGCCACTACCGCCACAGCCAAACGCTGGAATCCCTGTCTGTGCATATTTACGCCTCCCCGTATAATAAGTTTCAAAGTTAATCGTTTTAGTCATCAGCAGGCTTTGGGATGCCCGTGATACAATAGCCAAGTCCTTTCGTCTCCAGTTAAGCCGAAAGGCTGCTTCAACGAAAGTCCGTTCCCCTGAGCCGGAAGTCAGCTGCATACTTTTTGAGCAAAGCCGCCTTCCGGGAAAAGCTCTGCATTCCTTATCGTTTTAGTATAGCATTCTGCCGCGCAGTTGAAAAGTGTCAAAGTTGTTACCATCTGTGATTGCTTTCCGAACACAAATCTGCTAAACTTATAGAAAGTTTGCGCGCTGCGCTATCTGCAAGAGGGGAAGGTCCGGCATGCACATCAATTTTGAATATTACCATGTATTCTGCCAGGTGGCCCGCTGCCGCAGCATGACACTGGCGGCGCAGGCGCTCTCCATCTCGCAGCCCGCGGTCAGCAAATCGATTGCGCAGCTGGAGCGTCAATTGGGCTGCGCGCTATTTATCCGTGCGAAAAACGGCGTTTCCCTGACTGCTGAAGGCCAGGAGCTTTTCCGCTACGTATCGCACGCCAACGACCTGATCCTCCGCGGCGAAAACCGTGTACATGATATGCTGCGGCTCGACAGCGGCGAGTTATGCATTGCAACTTCTGACCTTCTGCTGCGCATTTTTCTGCTTCCACACCTGCGGCGCTTCCACCAGCAGTATCCCCACGTCAAGGTCCGCCTGCTCGGCGTCAACACGCCTGCGGCCGCCAAGGCACTGCGCGCGGGTCACGCGGACGTTGCGGTGGTGGCCGAAGGGCCTGACCTGAATGGCTTTGCCCATATCCCGGTGCTGACCATCCACGATATCTTCATCGCCGGTCGGCCTTACCGGGCGCTGCGAGACCGCGTTCTGTCGCTGGAAGAAATTGTGCGCCTGCCGCTGATCTGTGCGGAAGAAGGCAGCATCACGCGCCAGTTTTTGGACTCTTTCTTCACAAGCCGTGGCTTTTCCCTGCAGCCGGAATTTGAACTCTCGTCGTCTGATCTCATTGTCCCGTTTGTGGAGAACGGCCTGGGCGTGGGCATTGTGATGAGCGATCTGGCGAATCAGAGTCTGCGGCAAGGCCGCGTCTTTGAGGTGCGGGTCAATGAGCATCTGCCCAGCCGGCAGATCTGCGCCGCCACGCTTCCGGCCGGAAACCGCTCCCAAGCCGTGCAGTGCTTTCTGGACAACATTGTCGCTTCGGTGGAGCCAGACCAGGATTTCTCGTGACTCACGCCCGCAGCCGGCTCCCAAATTTTGATTGAATCATTTCATTCGGAGGAAATTTTCCATGTCCAATACCAATGTCAAGGACTACCCCGAAGCGCTTTCGATCGCGCCGTATGAACGCATGCGCATTGCGCTGTGTCTGGCTGCTGTGGGCGGCTTCCTGGAAGCCTACACCTTTACGCTCAAGGGCGGCGTATTTGCCAATGCGCAAACGGGTAACCTCGTGACCTGCGCGGTCCGGCTGGCGCAGCGGGACCCCGCCGCGGCATTGCGATCGCTCCTGCCGATCGTCGCCTTTGTGCTCGGCATCATGCTGACAGAACGCCTGAAACGCTTGCCACACGAAAACACCCCTGAGCAGTGGCACTGCATCGTGATTGTGACGGAGCTTGCGCTGCTGCTGATCGTCACCTTTCTTCCCGCGGGGCTGCCCGATTTTGCAACCACGCTGATTGTCTCCTTTGTCTGTGCGCTGCAATATGGCAGCTTCCGCAAGACGCACGGTCTTCCCTATGCGACCACCTTTTGCACCGGCAATCTGCGCAGCGCGGGCACGGAGCTTTTCAAAGCCCTACAGGACCACAGCACAGAAGCCGGCCACCACGCCCGGCGGTATTTTACCGTGGTGGGGGTCTTTTTTGGCGGAGCGCTCATCAGCGGCTTAATCTGTCCGCATCTCGGCCAGCGCTCCTCGATTCTGTGCTGCGGTGTGCTGGTGGCCGTCCTGATTATTTTCCTGTTGGATTACCAAAAGCGCAAACAGTTCCTGAAAGACGTAGACCCGCCACAGGCATAACGGGCCTCCTGATCCTTTTAAAAAAGCCGGCCCGCTGCAAAAGCGAGCCGGCTTTCTCAAATTCTCCGCCGGGTTTTATGATTGTGCTGGCTGGGAGGTCATCGCGGTGGCCGACGCATGCTTGGTCTGTTCCGGTTTTGTAACCTGCTTGTCCGCCAACGCATTCTGATAAATCGTGTATTCGGCATCCCAAAGCGCCTTTTGTTCGTCGTAATGACTGTTGTTGTTCTGGGAGAGTATACGCATGTTCGCCGTCAGCGAAAGGCCATTTACCTGCATTGAAGCGGGCAATTGCATCTTTTTGTGGCCGGCATCCCAGCCATCCTGCTTCTCCAAATACGAATACCCCGTCTCGTCGCAGAGATATAACATCACATCGCCTACCTGAAAATCTCCGATCAACTTTGTGTCGTTTGCCATAGTGATTTGCGGGTTATCCGACTCGCCAACCGCGTAGTTGGTCACCTGCACCAAGACCTGGCCATCCCCATTGCGGTCTGGGGAACAAAGTTCCAACTGGCCCGCAAGGCGATCCAATGTGTCTTCCGAGACCATCCGGTCAGTAATCAGGCCAACCTGATAATCCGGGTTTTCACGCGTCGCAACATTCCGAATCAGTACAATCGCCACGACGACTGCCGCGATTGCGATCACCACATGCCATTTATGGTAATACCAAAAATTTTGCCGCTTCTCCTTAAAGGTTTTCGGTGTACGTTTCAGCTTGTCGCTGTGGATCGTTTCCTCCCCTTGATGCAGCAAATACCGTTCTCGTGCCATTGGGTCACTCCTTGGGTAGCAGGATATTCGCCTGCCTGATATTCGCAAATAAGCTGTCCGCACACAGAATCTGCATAAAGATAGCCGCGCCTGCTGTTTTTTAAGTATAGCATAAGAATCTGAGACATGCAAGGCCAAGCCGGCGGCCCGTTCATCGTCACAGTACCGAAAATGGATGGTTACGCTTAATCGTTGTGTCTTGACAGGTCGGGTAGCAAGATATCAAACAACGGTGAACCGAAGGCAACACCACACAGAAAAGATAAGCGACCCGCTCAAGGAGATTGGAAAAAATTATGAATAGGCAATTGATTCCGCCCGGTCTGTGCGACGAATTGGAGCAAACAAATAAAGAAAAATTTCCGCCACAGATCGAACGAATCGTACCCACGGGGGGTAAATGGATCAAAAGAAGGACGCTGCACTATTCCAACCGAAAGACCCGGTGTCGAGGTCTACGAAAACAGACGGAAAACTTGAAAACTTGAACATTATGTTCGTACTGGCGAATTCGATTCTGGCCGACAGGCCCTGCCTGGCGGCTTAAGGCAGTGCGCCCGTGGACAGATCGAGAAACCAAATACGCTCTGCTGACAGTTTGCCATCAGCAGAGCGATTCTTTTTGGTGAATTTTGCGGTGCTGCAATAGCGCTTTTTATCAGTTAATGACCTGAGGGCTTATATTTCAGCAGTGCATGTTCAGTGGTGAGATCTGCATGTGCCATTTTACCAAATACTATGCCCAGGAGAATGATCGCAAGCCAGATGGACTTTTCATTCAAAAGCTTGCAGAAGCAAGTGAGCACGACTCCGCCTGAAAAAAAGCATATAAGCATGATGGCATGAACGCGCTCGCGCCGCAGCAGCGTCCAATCTCTCTTGTGAACCATTTTTGCAAACGCGATTCCCATCTGACGAAGATGATTGGTGCAGAAGGTGGTTGCCATTGGAATTCCGTTTGCCTGACGGAATGTATTATATTGCATAGAAGCAATAAAATTGATCATGACTTGGACAATATGGTCAGGCCAACTTAAAGGAATCAGGCCCGCCAGAAAAAGTACGATCATCTCAAAGCCGACCAAATATGTATCCCATCTGAGAAATCCAGGCCGTTTGACTGGAACGGGAAGTATTTCGGAAAGAAAAGCGCCGGAAAAGTATGCAAATATTGGGATAAAATAATAGCAGCCGCTAACCCAGTGTCCCCTTCCGAAATCGACCGCCATCATAACAAAGTTAGCGGTTTGCGCATTGCAGAACACACCACCTCTTAAATTAAAAGTATAGGCGCCCATCATGCCGGCTGCGGCCATAAGGAGAGCATAGGTGCTTTCCTGTTCACAGACAAGGTATTGTGTCCGATTTTGATCTGATACTTTATTCGTGTTATTCATGCCTGTTTATCACCCTTGACGTTTTTGATTGCACAATATAGAATTTAAAAGATATCAGCAACAAAATCAAACAGTTATTTTGTGTATTGATTACAAAATATAGCTGTAGCAAAATGCGGGGAAGGAAAAATGAACTTTCAGACGGTCGACTATGTTATCACTGTGGCGGAGGAAAAAAATATCTCCAGAGCCGCAGAACGTCTGCATATTGCCCAGCAGACACTCAGCGCCCATCTCGCGTCGCTGGAGAAAGAACTGGGATGCAGATTATTTGAGCGTCATGTCCCTCTGGAAATTACATATGCCGGAGAAGAATTTCTGAAATACGCGTATATCATTCGGGAACAGCTGATAAAAATGCACCATACGTTTGATGCGATCAGCGGTGAAGAGAAAGGAATACTGAAAGTCGGGATTACCAGTAACCGGGGAAGGACTGTCCTTTTGCCTGTTATCCTTGATTTCCGGAAGAAGCATCCGGGGATTGAGCTAAAAATCGTAGAGGAAACCAATGAGGTTCTCGTGCAGAAACTTGAAAAGGGAGAAATCGACATCGGTATTTCGGATTTTTCCGCAGGACATGCAGGGATTAAGGTGGAGCATTTTTACAGAGAACATGTGGTGTTTGTCGTACAGAGAGATCTTTTTTGTAAAATATATGGGAAAAATTATAAAACGATTATCCGCAAAATTCAGGAAGAGGGGGTGTACGGACTGCTGAAAGACTGTCCGCTGCTTCTTGGACATGAGCAGGATGTTGCAGGGCGATTGGCCAGAAAACTGATAAAAACCTTTGATACACCGCCTGTTGTGACAGCGGAAGCACAGAGCATGTCTCTGCTGCTTGAAATGTGTGTGGCGGGGATGGGCGGGTGCTTCTGCCCTGACGTTATTGCGGAAAGACTTTTGGAAGAAGAAAAGAAGAAGGAACTGCTGCTGCTCACACTGGGCAGACAGGCTGAGTACGATATTGGGATCGGGTGGAAGACAGACTGGCATCTGATCAATTCTTTTGTCCAGGCGGCACACCGGCAGATAAAAATCATCACAAAGGATGGTTCATAATACGGTCTGAAAAGGAGGAAAAATCGACCCTGTGTCCATTTTCCCCGGCGTTTTACATTCCGATGTTGACAAGAGATAATCATTATCATTATCTCTTGATTGCCACTTTTTATTATTCTTTGTGTTCAGCCAGATATGTAATGCAGGAATGGGCTGCTACATTGCCCTCTCCCACTGCCTTGGTATACTGATACGGACGACCGGTGCAATCCCCTGCTGCAAAGCAACCGGAAAGGTTTGTGCTCTGAGCGCGGTCTACCTGAATGTGTCCGTTTTCCACGGTAAGCCCCGGTACCAACTTGGATGGTGTGATTGCGTTGCGCAAGCAGAATACTCCATCCACTGAAATCGTCTCTCCACTTCGAAGGGTGACACTCTCTACTTTATCTTTCCCGTTCACAGATACAGGGGCGTCCTTGGAAACCTTGACATTCTCTCTGTCAACTTTGCTGTCAGCAAATACCGGAAAATAATATACCTCATCAGCCAGATCTGCCAGATATTCTACCTCATGCTCAAACTTTGGCGCATTGCAAAGAACTGCAATCCGTTTTCCTTTATAAAACATGCCGTCACAAGTGGCACAATAGCTGAGTCCATGTCCCAAAAGCCGGTCTTCGCCATCTAACAGCTTAGCTGTTATGACGCCCATACAAAGGATTATCGTCTTTGCCTGATAGATTTCATTGTCAGCAAGTACCATATAATAATTTCCAGCAGGCATAACATTCACTACCATTTTTTCTGTAATCTCAATCCCTGCTGCCTGAATATGTTCACTGAACCGACGAAACAGTGCCCGCCCGGTGATCTCCGGGAATCCTGGATAGTTCGTGATCTTCTCCGCCTTCTGTACCTTATCGCTTAAGCTTTTTGAGCCAAACCAGATAAAATTCTTCTGGTAAGTTTTAAGGTTCAGTGCGGCTGATAAACCGGCTGGGCCGGTTCCGATTATGATACAATCATACATTGCTCATTTCCCCATGTCTCTTTTTTATACTGCATTTTCCCGCTGATACTCCAGCATCATCTTGATAATCTCCTTATCTGTCTGATGCATGCCCACCTTTCCGATGTAGCCTACACAACTGATCGTTTCTCCCGCATCCTCCTTTAGAATTCCAGTATACGCTTCATATGCCTTATTCTGCATTGCAAGATGGTGCGCCATCATAGCCGCATCTAAGCTGGATGCGATCTTGGCAGCGCAGGAAATCTTGGCCCCGTCGCAGAGGATTCCCGGGATATTGGCTAATGTATTGTCAATGGTTTGTTTGATCTGTTCCGTTGTTCCGCCTGCAAGATAGGTGATGGCGGCTGCCGATGCACAGGATGCGGATACTGCTCCACAAAATGCAGACAGCTTTCCGATAAATTCCTTCTGATAGATCGTTAACAGGCTGGAAAAAGCCAGCGCGCGATACAGTTTTTCCGTAGGGATATCCTTCTCTCTTGCATATACAATCACCGGAACCGAGGATGCAATCCCCTGGTTGCCGCTTCCTGAATTGATGATTACCGGCATGTCGCAGCCGCCCATTCTTGCCTCCGATGCTGCTGCCGCATAAGCCTTCATTCTGGTAATCACTCCGTCTGCGTAAGACTCGCGAATCACACGACCGATCCCAAGCCCATAGTTGCCGGAGATTCCTTCGTAAGCAATATCCATATTGTAACGAATCTGCCGCTCACACAGCTTCCGGATCAACTCCAGATCAACCTCATCTGCAAACTGACGAATCGCCTCTATGGACAGCTTCGAGCGATCTGTGACATAACCGGTACGGGCCAGCTTCTTCGGCTTTGAGAAAACAATTTCTCCATCCTTTTTAATTGACACGATGTTTGTGTGGGAATGGCGCACCTCCACCTCTACTGAATGGCCTCCCGCAGACAGAATCAGGATAAAATGCAGCGGTATCTCTGAATCAAGAAATTCAACCTGGCATATCTTCTTAGCAAGAAGCTCCCTTGCCCGAACTCTTCCAGCATCATCCACACGCTCCAAAACCTCCATCTTACCATGAGCGTCTCCCGCAACCGCACCGAGGATACATGCGGCCTCAATTCCGATCAATCCGCCGGAATTCGGGATTGTAACGCAGCGCACATTTTTAATCATATTGCCGGAGCAGCGTGCAACGATATTTTGCGGCTCAACACCCAAGGCTTCCTTGCCCTTAGCGGCAGCGTAAGCCAATGCGATTGGCTCGGTGCAGCCCATTGCCGGAACCAGTTCTTCCTCCAATATGCGAATATATTCCTCTTGTAATTCCTTATCTAACACAGTCTTTCTCCTCTCAATGTATCCTGAAAATTATGTAACATTTGCTTACAGACTTACCTTTGCATACTTTTCCTTCAGCACATCCAGTATGTGAGCATACTTTTCGCGGCTCAGAATAATTTCCCCATCATAGCCATCGAACTGCAGGGTATACACCTTCTTCTCGCCGTTCACATGAATAGAAGTCACCTTTTCAAGGTTAACGATAAAAGACTGATAACATCGATAAAATCCACATACGGACAAAAGATTTTCCAGCTCATCCATCGTGTAGTTGGCCAGTATGATTTCCTCTCCGTTTGCCGTAATCAGCCGGTTTTTCCGATTCATCCGTTCTACAAAAAGGATACTGTCTCTCTCGATTAGCTGATACCCCGTTTTTGTCTTGATCAGAAGAATCCGGTTCCGGGACTGCACTTTATATTGCAGCAATTCAAACTGATACCGTATCCGATTGACCACACGCAAAAGTTCTTCCGGGTTCACCGGAATCGTAAAAAAATCAAAGCAGCCCTGTCTGAGCGCCGTATATACATCCATTTGGTCCCTGCTATAAAGAATCGTCATCATATCCGGAAATCTTTGTGCCCAGAAATTACACATAAAGCTGGCGTCTCCGGAATGTCTGGCGTCCCCAGTCGCATAGTCTGCAAACACCACATCGACCCTATTTTCTTCAATAAAATCAGATGCTTTTATGATATCTGAAAATTCTCCTGCGCATTCAAAGACCTTATGGATCCACAGCATGTTTTCCAATTCATGACGAACCAGATCTTCTCTTTCCAAAATGACATATTTAATCTTCATGAGAAACCCTTTCTCCCTGTTAGCCTGTTCCGAATGCATGGAAAACTTTCATCAATTTATCAAGATCACCGCTATATTTCTCCGTCCAGATGCCAAATGGCCCTTGCTGCGTTATACGCATCATGTTTCCGGAGTCCCACAGATTAATGGCACCATCCTTCTGCATTTCCGTATATGCCTTATACTCCGCGGAATTCTTGTCCAGATTCTTTACGTCCCACCAGTAGAGTTCCAAATCCCCGTACTTTCTTGCCACTGTGGCAACTCCCTCTGACAGCGATTGATAATTCAGAGAATCAAGAATACCATTGTCATACAGATATTTGGCCAAATCATCCATTGTCATATTCCAGACTGGACTGTTTTTATTGATACCATACTCCTCCTGACTCATTTTTTGGGAAACCGGCTCTGTAAAATCTTCAGACAAAGCCACATACGATACCATTCCCACAAACAGAACACAAAGCAGCGCAAAAAACAAAACAGAAAATTTCTTCATATTAACTGCGCTTCCCTTCATGCATTCTGTATGCAGGCGACATAATCCGCATAGACCCTACTTGTCCGAAGAAGCTGCTCATGGGTTCCAAAAGCCTCCAGGCATCCATGGTCCAATACTAGAATATAGTCTGCACTCATGATCTCATCCATCTCATGGGCGATAAAAATCACGGTTTTTTCCTTCATCTTCTCCTTTAAAGAGCGATAAATAATACCACACGATTTATTATCCAAATTCGCGCCAGCTTCGTCCAAAAGAAAATAATCCGTTTCCTGAAGAAAGGCTCTGGCAAAGGAAAGCCGCTTTCTCTGTCCACCAGACAGATTCATCCCTGCTTCTGTTAGCATTGTATCATATCCCTCCGGGAATCTCATAATGAATTCATCAGCCCCTGCCATAACAGCCGCCTTTTTCATCTCTTCGTCCGAAACCGTTCTCTCACAACCATAACAGATATTCTCCCGGATTGTTCCTGAAAAGAGATTGTCGTTCTGTAAAATATAGGAAAAGCGTTTGCGAAGCTCTCGAAGTTTCACCTTTCCTATTTCATTTCCACCAACCGTAATGGTTCCACTGTCTGCCATATAAAGTCCCTGCATCAGCTTCAATAATGTGGTCTTTCCGCTTCCGTTGTTGCCGACAATAGCAATTGTTTTCTTATATGGCAGCGTGAATGAAAGGTCATGTAGAACTTCCTTATCTGTGTATCCAAACGACACATGCTCAAAGACAATGTCCTTATTCTCTGACAAAACAAAGCTATCTCCCTTATCTGGATCCTCTGCCTGGAGATTAAGAATATCATTTACCTGACTTAGGGCTCCCTGGGTTCCCCGCGTTGTCTGATACTGGGTAAGAACCTCCGACATGTATTTATTCACATTTCCAAGATAGGTCGTTGTATTATTGATGCCGGTAGACTCCATCTGTCCTCTTTTTATCAACCCCGCGCCAAACACACAGGTAATGACCGTACTTAAGTTGCTGTATATCGAATTTACGACAGTCTGCAGCGTAGATAAAACTGCATAAAGTAGATCCGCCTTATATTTGGCATCAATAGTACGATAGCCGTCTGTAATCTCATGCTCTTCCGTCGCCTGCGCTTTCACATGCTTGACCGCAGACAGATGCTCTGAAAAATAGCCTGTCATTTTATTGTAAGATGCATATATTTTTCTGTTGCAAGATAACTGCGTCTTTCCCACAAACCAGAACATAAAAAGGGCTGCTGGAATCAATACCAGTAAATAGAGTGACATTCTGCTGTTATACTGATAAAGAATTACACATGCTTTTCCGAATCCGTAGATACTGGATACGAACAGAAATACCATAGAGATTACCAAACTGGCCTGTCCCACATCAATGGTAACTCCGGATACCAGACCTGATGGTCCCTTCTCATCCACATCCTTCACTTTAAGATGCAAGATCTTATTCCAGAGCACCCCCCGCGCCCGCAGTGTAATCTTATAGCTGCCGTAATTGGAAAACTGATTTTGCAGAATCGCAATCAAAGAATTCAAAACCGTCAGCAATACATAACCCAGAATTACCCAATTATACAGTTCTCCCTTATTGATTCGGATTGTATAGTCTGCAATGGCAAATGTAATCTGCGTAGAGATGACGCCCAGCACGGCCGAAATGAGAAACATCCACCACGGAATTGGAAACCGCCGATAAAACCGGAGGAATAATTTGAAATTATTGTTCTTCTTCATCCCGCTTCTCCCCCATTAATTCCTGAATAAATTCATTGCTTTTTTCCAGGTCTTCAAGCGCTCCCTGACCGGTGACTTTACCATTCTCAAGGACGATCACATGCTGTGCCTTCTTAACCGTCTGCCTATCATGCGCGACCAGGACAATGGTCTTACCCTCCAGCTCTGACCGGATACTTTCAAAGACAGTATCTTTACCGGAAATGTCAATGGCCGAAGTCGCTTCATCCATAAGTAGATAATCGGGCTTTTTCAAAAGCATTTGGGCAATGGCAATTCTCTGCCGCTGTCCTCCGGAAAAATTCATTCCGTCCTCTCCTACCATGCGTTCGAGTCCCTTTTCATCTTCTGAAATAAGGTCATCAATGCCAACGCCCTTGCAGATTTCCATGATCCTTTGCTCGTCGATATGCTCCTTCGTTCCAAAAAGAAGATTATCCTTCAGCGTTCCAGAAAACAGAGTCGTCTCCTGGGTGATATAGCCCAGCTTCCTTCGATAAGATTTCAACTGGTACCGGGCGATATCATCCTGTCCGATCGTTATCACGCCTCCATTTATCGGATAAAACCGTTCGATCAGATTCAGGATCGTCGTCTTACCGCTTCCAGATGGACCCACGATCGCAGTAATCTTGCCTTCTGGAATTGCAAAGCTCAGATCATGAAAGAGTTCCTTCTTCCCATACGAAAAATCCACATGAGAAAATGTAATATTTCCGGAAAGCCCTTGGCACTCCAGGCCGTTGTCGGTGACTTCCTCCTCCTCCAGCATCAGGTTCGTGATTCGGTTTGTCGCTCCCTGAGAATTCTTAAAAGTCGTCCAGTCTGTGCAATATCCGGACAGATAATTTACAATATTATTGGCAAAGGCAAAATAAGCAACCCACTCTGCCAGCGTGATCGCTCCGCTGCTGTAAAAATTCCGCCCAACCAGCACAATGATAATGAACTGGATCATTCCGGAAATGGCGTAAGCCGGCGTAGAAATACTGGTGATCCAGGAATTTAAAACCGTCTTTTTATATAAATCCTTCGCTTTATCCATACCGCGGTTCCACTCTGTCCGCTCTGTTCCCAAGGACTTGATCAGCAGCATATTCTCTGTAGATTCAGCAATCCCTTCTGTCAAGCTTGCATTCTTTTTATTCACAATATCACTGATGCCGAAATTCATTTTGCCAAGCACAAGAGCAATGCAAAAATTAATCGGAAGCACCGCGGTAAGCACGATCATCAGATGAAAATCATAGGATCCGATCTTTTTTAAAGTAGCGATTATCGAATAGGAAGAGGTAATCACCTCCACAAAGACCAGCATAATAAGACTGCTGACACTGGATATATCCGTTGTAATACGGGAAATCAATTCCTTGGGATTGCTCTTATCATAGTAATGATACGGAAGCTTCACGATCTTTTTCCATACCATCCGGCGCATATTGCGATCAATTCTTGCCTGGCAGAACAATTTCAACACACCACTGATAGATCCGATTAGCAACGAAATGGTCGTAACCACCAAAAAAGGAATGACTACCGTGGTCAGTCCCACATGACCGGCAAACATTTCGGCAGTATACTGCGTCACTGAAAGCCCCACATTGGTAAGAACGACTGTAGAAATAATGTAAAGAACGATCCACAAATACGGCAGCCTTGCTCGCCACAGCATCCGAAAAAATTTTCGAATTCCGTTTTTATTTTTTCTAAAGATTTTTTCCTCCATCATTTTCCTGCTTTTCTCCTTATATCCAGCTATTACCTTTATCCGCAATTATCTTCCAGAAACCAAAGAAAGATTTTCCACAGGCACACAAAATGTCCTATGGAAAATCTTCCCTGATCTCCCTGGTATAATTACTGTTTCTCGGTTTTTATTCTTTGGAGGTTCCATCGGAAGGAAGCGCGTTAAAATCCTTCAGTACTGCATCTTTATTTTTGTAATCCTTCGAGAATGCGATTCCATAGTATCCGTTAAAGCCTTCTAGAGGAAGCACGGCTGCTCCGCCTCCAAGGACAATGGTCTTTCCATTTACCGCAATGTTTGGATATATCTCATTATACACATCCGATTTATTGGCTCCGTCCCAGTAGAACAGCCATAATCCATTATAATCGTTAGCCTTATCTGCCACAACAAGGTCAGTCCACTGACCGCCTGTATTATCGGTCAGATAGCCCTTTGTCTTATTGATATCCACCGGCGTACAGTTCTTATCAATATAACCTTTGTCGGTCAGATAGGATACCATGTCCTCGTAGGATGAAGTTGTTGTGTTTACCGTTTTAGCAGAAGAGCCGCAGCCTGCTAGCATACTTACTAGAAGAATTCCAAGGAGCGCAATTGCCATCATCTTTTTCTTCATGGTATATTCCTTCTCTCAAAATTTATTATTGTAATCAGTATAACGCTTTGATTTGGCAAAGCAATCCTTGTTGTCCATTCTGTCGAAAATAAGGTTCATATCGTCCATATTTCTGCGTGCATTACTCATACATATATTTTGCGATACGCTCTTTTAATTCTGTGTACTGCAAAAGTCCCACATGGGTCTCTAAAAGTTTTCCATCCTTATAGAACTTGATTGTAGGTACCGCCTGAATATCATTTTCCGCTCCAAGCTCTGGATAATCGGTTGTATTCACCTTTACGATATTAAGGAAGGGAATTTCCCCCTCCAGGTCCTCCAGGATCTTTGAGAACATTTTACACGGAACGCATGTCGTGGAAAAGAAATCCACAATCACAAAATCTTCTCCGATCAAATTCTTGTAGTTGTCGTTATCCGCCATTTGAATTGCCATGATTAGTTCTCCCTTATAATCTCGTTTGCAATGTAGTTCCGAATTCGATTGTAGAAACAGCCCTTATTCCGGTTGATCACAAATTCTTCGTAGGTGTTGACTTTTCTTGCAGTGGCATCATCTACTTTCCAGAATTTCACATATTCCTTCACATAAGTCTCATAGGCTTCGTCACTGATATCGATGCCGTCTTCTCTGGCATAGTAACTTCCTGCAAGATACTCCTCCATATATCTCCATGCAGACTCCTGCACCAAAGCGACAAGCTGATCATAGGACGCAACAGGAATTTTTCCCTCAAACTCCTTCGCAGTCATTTTTCTAAGCTCCAGCCCCTCACTTTCCGCAAGCGCTGCATAGCGGTTCATCTGTATTGTCACTGCGTGAGACCAGTCCTCATGCTTGATGAGATAATCACTGTTATCATGGACTTCCTTAAGGATTTTCTGCTCCGCACTGTAATAGACTTTTTTCATTGCCTCAGACTTCTGCTGTTCGATCAGGAATTCTCGAAACTGTGCCTGACTGCTTACCCCTTCCGGACCGAATTTTGCAATCACTTCATCGGTAAGCTGCGGAACTCTTTTATTCATGATTCGGTTTACCGTAACCTGCACACTGCCCTTTGCTGTAGTGATTTCCTTTGTCTCGCCCTTATGCATTCCACAAAGCGCAGCTTCAAGTTCAGGGTCAAACAGATTACACCCCACTGCAAGCTTCAGCTTCGGCTTATTATAACGCTTTACTTTAGAATCCAAAGACACCTCCGCCATATCTCCGGCGGAGACTACCGTTCCTTCTTCCCAGGTTGCCTCACGATTCACCAAACGGTTCATCTCATCTGCTATTTTTTCTTCATCTATCGTGAAGTGAATGACAAATTCGGACAAATCCACCTTATGATAATCGTACATTGCAATAACCCTTGACTCCATGCTTTCCCTTCCGCCTCCGGATTCTCATGATGTATCAATTGTAAGGGAACTGATTTTCAGATGCAAGGTCGTTTGTCCATTATGTCTTTAAGCGTTCTCAAATTGTCATGTTTATGTGAATTACGCCTTTCGAGCAGACCTGTTTGCATTCACCGCAGCAGATGCATTCCGGCCTGTTTATCTGTTCATATACCCCATACCGCATTACTTTTGGCGGAATCCGCATTGGATACATTTGTAAGTGTGGCCTTCCTCTTATAACTTTGAGTATAGCATTCACACACATCTACCGGGCTATTAAAAATTTCGATATACTCCTTATTTTCTGGCGCTGTACGGCTCACAAAATTTTATTTGCTGTGTTTTGGGTAAAAAATAGCGGCAGTCCTCGACTGCCGCAAAAAGCTGCCCCTTATCCGGCGTCAGCGGTAAATTTCTCTCCGACCATTCCGCAACAAGCTCAGGGTGTACCTCTGATAAAAGATTACTCATATCGAATCCCCTCCTTCCTCTGTGATTACATTATATTGGGAGAGAGGATTTTTTCGTAGTTTGCGAATATGCACTTTATTTTTATATATCAAAAGCCCCGACAGAGCGTTTATGCTCTATCGGGGCATGACCAGACAAATACTTTTATCTTTTCTCTCGTGTCAAAACAGCTCCAACGATTGCTCCGATTAGGACAAACGGTGATACTCTGACGCACAGCCACTCAAATGCGTGAATCCCTGTTCCCATAACGGCGGTTTCAGGATCGTTGTAATTCCACCCCAAGTATGGGCTGTTCAGCACGAATAAAACCGCAAAAGCAATTACAATCAACGCACACAGGGAGATAAAACCCCAATGAAATATCTTTCGTCTTGCCTCTTTCCTTTTGGCAAGCTGGAAATTTATAACCTCAAGTTTTTCGGAAATTAATTTTAAGTCGTCAGGCATTTGCGTGGCAATCGCTTCTCCAAGCAAAGTGCTTACAGGGGTTTCTAACGCTTCTGATAGGGTAATCAACATATCGGAATCCGGGACAGACAAGCC
>ERZ1090860.84-NODE-85-length-55169-cov-31.005861_pt1 | contig 55169 bp, 55 predicted proteins | sample MGYA00478483_ERZ1090860 | MGnify/ENA primary metagenome ERZ1090860 (study PRJEB33644, sample SAMEA5815741) | chicken gut metagenome | biome: Chicken; feature: Gastrointestinal Tract; material: Caecum | place: Ireland | collected 2019-01-01 | study: A study of the...
GCGGAGCACCCCCTGCGGCCGGAGGGGGGGCGGGAGGCCCCCCAGATCGACGTGGAGAGCCCGGAGGAGCGGAAGGTTCGCCGGGCCAGGGCGAAAGCCGCCTACGCCGCCGCCTGGGCGCCGGCCAGCCCCGCCGCCAATGGGGTGGACGCGCGGGCGTAAACGGGAAACCCCCGGCACAGCTTCTGCTGTGCCGGGGGTTTCCGTACATGTGGGGCCGGATCCGCCGCCGGGAAGGGGGCTCAGGCGTACACATCAATGGTGTAGCCGGAGGACGGCGCGGGCATCTGGGGAAGCATTTCCAGCAGCTCCTGGGCGGCCAGCTCCTGGCTCTCCATGGCCTTCTTGGCCAGGGAGACGGAAAAGCTCTGCTGAATCTGGACGGCCGACAGGGCGGAAGCGGTGGCGGCGATGTTGCCCATGAGATGATCCATAACACGGATACCTCCTCTCAATTGGAATGGGGTTCCTGGGGGTGCCCGGCGGGGCCCAGCACCGACTCCAGGGCGCGGATCAGCTGCGGCGTGGAGCTGGCGGTGGCGGCCTCCTGGTTGGCGGAGGTGGCCTCCTTCAGCTCACTGCGCAGGATCAGCAGGTCTTTCGGGGCGTTGATCCCGATGTTGACGTTTCCGCCGGCGTCCACCGACAGGATGGTGATGGTGATGTGATCCCCAATGCACAGGGACTCGCCCTCTCTGCGGCCCAGGATCAGCATGGCGCAACCGCCTCCTCGCCGCGGAATTCGGCCAGACGGTGGCGCATGTGATAGGCGCCGCCCTCCAGTATCACCTGGACGGCGGTGCGGGTCTCCGGGTTGACCACCACCGGGCACTTGAGGTTGACGGTGCTGTCCCCCACCGGCTCCCGTACGGCGCAGAGGACGTAGTAGCCCAGCTCACCGCTGTGGGAGGCCCCCAGGAAGGCCAGCTCCTCCGCCGCCGGCTCCGGGCTGTAGTCCGGGAGCAGGGAGAAGGGGTTCATAGCCACAAAGGCCAGGGAGGGGTGGGCGAGGCTCTGGAGGCACAGCAGGTTGCTCCCGCTGCCTTCGAAGGGGAGGAGGAGGAACTCCTTTTCCTCCTCAAAGCCGAACAGGCCGTTGGGGAAGTGGAGCGGGTCGTCCGCCTCGTACTCCACGGGGCCGAAATACTTGGTTTCTGACGTCATGACGCGCTCCTGTCAGGCCTTCACATCCACGGGCTCGTAGTCCGGGTCGGCGGAGGGGGGCACATACAGGGGCCCGCCCACGTATTTGATGATGACCTCGGGCCGCTGGGTCATGGTGAACTCGATGTCGCCGGGGGTAAAGGTGAACTGCATCTGGTTCATGCGCCAGTCGAAGTTCAGCTTGTCCATCTCGTAGCGGATGCTCAGCTCACCGCCGTCCCAGGACAGGTCGGCCCCGCCCTCGGGCAGGAACTGGATGTTCACGTTGGCGGGCTGGCCGATATTCTGCTGCTTGGCAAGCTCCGGGATCACATCTTGGTTGATCCTGGCCTCCATCATGACCCGGCCCTGCTGGGCCATCACGGCGGTGGCCTGGTAGGCCGCCTGCTGCCCCCGCTGGGCGCTCTGCTGGATCACCTGGGGGGTGGTGGGCATGACGGAGGAACGGGCCTCAAAGGTGTCGATGTTCACCCGGATGGGGCGGCTGCGGATGTTCAGGCCGCCCTTGTCCCGGCTGACCTCCATCTGGGCGGTGCCGCGGGCGTACTCCAGGCGCGCGTCTGTCACCTTCATCTGAATTTCAATGGGGACGGTTGTAATCTCGATAAGCGGCTGCACGGATAACGCTCCTTTCCATACCGTCATAGGGCGGTATTATTTCATATAGTCCATCAGGGACTGGGGAATCACGTTGGCGCCCACCTGAAGGGCGGCGTTGTAGCACACCTGAGCCCAGGACAGCTCCAGGATGGCGTCGGCGGTGTCCACGTCCTCCAGGCCCGTCAGCTCCATGTTCAGGGCGTCAAAGGTGTCCTCCAGCTGGGTCTTGTTGTTGTTGAGGAACTTGGCCTGGGTGTCCAGCTCCACCCACTGGTCGCCCATGGCCTCCCGGGAGGCATCCATCTTCTTCAGCAGGCGCTCCGCGTCCTCCCGGTCGCCGGCGGCCCCCCACTCGCCGGTCTCCTCGTTGTAGTCCTCGAACACGTCGGCCAGCCGGAGCATGGTGGACACCAGGTTGAGGGGGTCGCCGTCGCCGTCCAGGCCGTAGCCCGTCAGCTCCAGGCCGGAGATAGCGGAGTCGAAGGCGGTAGAGGGGATCACGCCGTTGCCGTCCAGCTCAAAGCCCAGGCCGATGTCCACATACTGGTGCTCCTGGTTCCACATGTCCAGGACTTCCTTATTGCTCATGGTGCTTCCGTCATCATTAACGTAGACAGGTTGCCCGTTAACAAGATAATCATCATCCAGCGTATCTGCATTGTCAATCTGGATGCCCCGGTAAGTCACATAAGACCGGCCGTCCGCTCCGGTGGTGATGGAGAAGGGGGCGTTCTGGGTGTCGGCCCCGGCGAACATGAAGTCGTCGCCGTACTTGGCGTTGAGGCTCTGGATGATGCCCTCGGCGCTCTCCCGGATGAGCTGGCCCTGGGTGTTGAGGGTGCTCAGGTTGGTGTCGTTCAGGCCGCTGAGGGCGGACAGGCGGCTGTCGGCGGCCAGGCCGTCGAAGCCGTCCAGGACGCCCTGGATGCTGCTCCACGCCGTCTCGAACTTGCTCAGTACGGTCTGGTTGTTGTCGTACTGGGCGTTGGTGGCGTTGATGGAGCTGTGGATCTGGAAGGCCCGGGTGGCCCCGGCGGGGTTGGCGGCGTAGGTGTCAAAGTTCCGCCCGGTCATCAGCTTCATCATGGCGCTGTTGAGCTGGTTGGCGGTCTGGTTGAAGCTGGACTTGTAGTTATAGAGTGTCCCGTTTGTCGTAACTCGAATCATAATCGCACCTCGATTTCAAAACAGCCGGGCTTACGCCACGGTGCCGTTGATCAGGGAGTCCAGGGCCTCTTCCAGCACCGTCATCAGGCGGCAGGCGGCGGTGTAGGCCTTCTGGTAGACCATCAGGTTGGTGGCCTCGTCGTTGAGATCCACGCCGGACACGCTGTCCCGGTCGGTGTAGATCTCGTTGTAGGTGATGGAGTAGTTGTTGAGGATCACGCCGGTGCTCATCTGATCCTCGCCCAGGGTGGACTCGATGTGCAGCAGCATCTCCTCAAAGGTGCCGTTGAAATCCGCTCCCTCGGCGTCCACAGAGACATACTCCGGATCAAAGGTCAGGGTTTTGCCGAACAGATCCAGGAAGGCGGCCAGATTGGAGCGGTCGTCGGAGGGGGCGTTGGGATCCTGGGAGGAGATCATGGACACATCACCGTCCGCCCAGGCCTTGGAGATGGAGATATTGGCGGCGGTGATCTCCGTGGTATCGTTGCCGGTGCTGCTGTTGCTGAACAGCGCGCCCGCGCCATCCACATTGATGGTGCCATCAGCGCCATTCAGGCGGTTCATCTCCGCCGCGAACACCGTGGCTAGATTGTCCAGCGCCTTCCGGTAGTAGGGAATGCCCCGCTTGATCAGCGCGTCCGGATCAACTGCCTGGTCGGCGGCAGTGGCGTACTCCCCCTCCTCGGTGAGCAGTTCCCGGAGCGCCTGGAGGGAGCCGTGGATATCGTTGTCCACCAGTCCCACGGGATCGGTGTCGTTGGGATCCTTCTTCACACCGTCCTCATCTCGGAGGGCACCCAACTGGATCTGGTAGCCGACGTCACCGTCGTTGACGGCCTCGCCGCTGTGCCAGATCTGCGCGGTGTACTCCCCGTCCACCAGGACGTGGTCGGTGTGCCCCACCTCGCTTGCCAGCTTGACGGTGAGCTTCTCCACCTGCTGGCCCGCGCCGATGTCCTCCATGGAGTACTCCACGTCGATCGCCATGTACGTGCTCAGCTCGTCCAGCAGCAGATTGCGCTGATCCCGCAGCTCCAGGCCGTCGTCGCCCCGGATGTCAGCGTTGCGGATCTCCACATTGATGTCCCGCAGGTTGTTGAGGATGTCGTTGACCTCGGTCACCTGCTGATCCAGCTTGGTGACGTACTTCTGCTCCAACTGCGCCAGCTGGTCGGCGTAGTCGTTGAACAGGCGGCACAGGGTGTCGGCGGAGCCCTTGATCAGGGCGTCGTAGCCCTGGATGCCGTTGGTGTTGGCCTTGTTGATCAGATCCCGCAGGTCGTTGAGCTGGTTGAGGATCACGCCGTCGTCCTGCTCGCCGTCGCCCTTGCCCACCTCGTCCAGGATGGCGGCCAGATCCTCCAGGCCGGCCAGCCACTGGTCGGTCTCGGCCAGGTTGGAGGACGCCTTGCGGAAGGAGATGTCCAGCCCGGGGTCGCGGATCTGGGAGACGCCGTTGAGCACCACGCCCTGGCCCACCCGCACCTTGTGGGAGGACAGGTAGCGGTCTGTGGCGCTGCTCATGAGGCTCACCTGATCCAGCCGCTGGCGGGTGTAGCCGGTGGTGTTGATGTTGGTGATGTTGTTGCCAGTCACGTCCAGGCCCTTCTGGGCGGCGTAGATGCCCAGGCGAACCGTATTGAAGGAACCAAATGTACTCGTCATATCGAAAAATCCTCCTGCTATGCGCGGAAATCGGTGCGGAAAGGGGCGGGGGGGCGCTGCCCGGCGGGCTGGTACTGCCCGTCCAGCTCGGGGGAGACTCCCTTTTTCTCCAGGGCGCCGGTGACGGCCTTCAGCTCCCGTTCCAGCAGATCGCGGGCGGGGGACTGGATGCTGTTCAGCACGGCGTAGTCCCGGAGGAGGGCCTCCACCGTCCGGGCCGCCTCGGCCTGGAACCCCGGGGGGCACCGCTGGGGCAGTTCCCGCAGGGAAACCCCCTCCAGCCCCAGGGCCTTCAGCATAGCGTCCCGCTGCTGCTCCCTGCCCCGCAGGGCCAGGGCGGCGGCCTGCTCCCGCTTCATACACTCGTTGAGGGCGTTGAGATCGTGGCTGTGGACGGCGGCCACCTTGTCCTGTTCGACCTGGGTCAGCCGCCGCAGCTCCTGCCGCAGTCCGTCCAGCAGCGCCAGATAGGCGCGGAGATCAGCCTGTGCCATGGCCTACACCTCCCCCAGCAGAAGCATCCGCGTTGCGATCTCCCGGGCGTCGGGCCGGTACGCGCCGCTCTGGATGCTGTCCCGCAGGGCGGCAAGCTCCCCGCTGGTGGGGCGGATGTGGATATCCTGGGAGAGGCGGGCCGCGGTCTCCAGAACCCGCCGCCCGTCCCCGGTGGGCTGGGCGGAGAGCTGGAACTGGTCGAAGGGCTGCGCCGTCCGGGCGGAGCCGGCGGCGCGGGGCGCGTCCCTGTGGCCGGATACGCCGCCCGGCAGGGGGGGAGTAGTATTCCGTTGGATTCCGTAGATCATAAAAAAGCCTCCTTGCCCGGTGGGGGCAGAAACCGCGTCGCTCGCGGCCCATACGGGCCTTGTCAATACTTATTTCGTCCGAGAAGGGTAAAAAATAAGGCTCCCGGCCAAAAAAAAGAGTTGATTTTACCCTTAATTTTTCCTGGATCCCGTCGATCTAAAAATATAGAATACCTGGAAAGCAGATAGGAAAACAGATGGATCTGCGTAAACTCTATTTTATTTTATGAGGTGATTCCAATGAAATACGAACTGACCCAGGATCTGATCACCGGCAACGCCCTGATCGACAGCGAGCATAGGCAGCTCTTCGACGCCATCAACAACCTGCTGGACGCCTGCGCCCAGGGGAAGGGCCGGGACAAGATCCACGAGACGGTGACGTTTTTGAACAGCTATGTGATCAAGCATTTCGGGGACGAGGAGCGGCTGCAGCTCAGCTCCAAGTACCCCGCCTATGACAGCCACCACACCTTCCACGAGGGGTATAAGCGCAACCTCTCCCAGGTGACCGCCGGACTGGAGAAGGACGGCCCCACCATCCAGGCCCTGGGCGCCCTGAACCAGGCCGCCGCCGTGCTGGTGTCCCATATCCGCACCGAGGACAAGAAGCTGGCCCGCTTCCTGAAAGAGGGTAAATAACCCGGCACCCTCAAAATTTTTCGGAAAATTTCGGCCGCCCCCTCAGCTTTTCGAGGGGGCGGCCGAAACACACAGGTGTACGGCCCGGCGGCCGGAACCGGCCACGTATGGAAGCGGCGGCCCCCGCGCGAAGGCGGCGCGAAACCGCCAGCGGGTGAGAAGGAACTTACCCGTCTATTTTCAAGAAGGAACAGATGATGCGTATTCAGCACAATATTAATTTAATTATGATTTGATTTTGATTTATCACGCGTGGCGTAATACCCCTGCCTTTAGGCATGGGGATATAAGCCACACCTTGTTCCCTCGTAAACAGCAGTAGGTGTTCCCTCGTAAACAGCAGTAGGGGGATTGTATTAGATTTCGTTGAGTGGTATAATGTTTCCGCTATGGAATATAAAAGTAACCACAACGTGGTGTACTCCTGCAAATATCACGTAGTCTGGTGTCCAAAATACCGTCGTAAAGTCTTGGTCAATGGTGTCGATGTGCGGTTAAAAGAACTCATACAGGAAATCTGTAACGAATACCGTATCGACGTCATAGAGATGGAAATCATGCCGGACCACATACATTTACTCATGGAGGTAGACCCACAATTCGGCATTCACAAGGCAGTAAAAATGATAAAAGGCCGGACGTCCCGGATATTGCGGCAGGAATTTGGCTGGCTCCGTTCACGCTTGCCTTCGCTGTGGACAAATTCCTACTTTGTGTCTACCATTGGCGGTGCTCCGCTGTCTGTCATAAAGCAGTACATAGAAAACCAGAAGAATGTGTGAGGTGCGGAATGGAATACAGCTATAAATTTCGCATCTATCCGAGCGCGAAGCAGTGCCAGCAGATACAACGCACCTTCGGCTGTTGCCGGTATGTCTGGAATTACTACCTTGCCAAGAGAAAAGAAGCCTATGAGCAAAACGGCAAAACCTTAAATTACAATACTTGCTCCGGAGATATGACACAATTAAAGAAATCACTGGAGTGGCTGAAAGAGGTAGACGCAACGGCGTTACAGTCCGCCCTCCGGGATTTAGATACCGCCTACCAGAACTTTTTTCACCGTGTTAAAAAAGGAGAGAAACCCGGCTATCCAAAGTTCAAAAGCAAGAAGAACCGGCATCAGTCCTACAAGAGCAAGTGCGTAGGGACAAATATCAAGGTGCTGGACAAGGTGGTTCAGCTTCCGAAGCTCGGACTTGTGAAGTGGCGCATTTCCAAAGAAGTCAAGGGCCGTATCCTATCTGCTACCGTATCGCAGAATCCCAGCGGCAAGTATTTCGTTGCTCTGTGTTGCACCGACATAGACATTGAGCCTCTGTCCTCTACCGGGGCAGTCGTCGGCCTTGATATGGGGCTTAAATCATTCGCAATCACCTCCGACGGGGTGGAATATCCCAACCACAAATTTCTGGCCAAGAGCCTCCGCAAACTTGCCCGCCTCCAACGTCAGCTCTCCCGAAAGTCAAAGGGGAGTAGGCGTAGGGAAAAGGCACGGGTGAAGGTGGCCCGGCTGCAGGAGCACGTTGCCAACCAGCGGCAGGACACGCTACATAAACTGTCCACCCAGCTTGTGCGGGACTATGACCTCATAGCTATCGAGGACTTGGCCCCAAAGAACATGGTGCGCAACCACAAGCTGGCCCTGTCAATCTCTGACGCAAGCTGGGGTGAGTTCCAGCGACAGTTGGCGTACAAAGCTGCGTGGTACGGAAAACAGGTTGTCACAGTAGACCGCTTCTTCCCGTCCTCCCAACTCTGTTCTTCCTGCGGCGCTCAGTGGCCCGGCACAAAGGACTTGTCTGTCCGGGAATGGGTCTGCCCCTCCTGCGGCACTGTTCACGACCGGGACGTGAACGCCGCAAAGAATATCTTGAACGAAGGTCTGCGCCTGCTGGTGTAGCCTATACACGGTAGGGCGGGACACGCCCAAACTTATACGCTCGGGGAGACCATGTAAGACCTCGCATGGTGCAGGCTGCGGTCAGCGAACCGAGAATCCCCCGGCTTTAGCCGTGGGGAGTGTCAAATATGCCTGCGGTTGCCCTTGCCGATGGTGAAAGCCTTTCCTATACGGCCGCATAGAAAAGTGGGGACGGTACGGAGGAAAGTTAAACTGTTACCCCTGCCCGGTCCAACTCCGACGGCGGTCTGACCCTGCAGATCGGCGACACCAGCGCCAGCTACAACCAGCTGAACGTGTCCATCAGGGACGCCCACGCCGCCATCGGCGTCGCCGACCTGGACAGCTCCACCCAGGAGGGCGCCGCCGCGGCCCTGGATGTGATCAAGAACGCCATCAACTACCTGTCCGATGTCCGCGGCACCGACGTGGCCGATCCACCAAGAACAACATCCTGATCCAGTCCGCCCAGGCCATGCTGGCTCAGGCCAACCAGGTTTCCCAGGGCGTCCTCCAGCTCCTGCAGGAAGCGCCATTGGCCTTCCCACCTGGGGGGGAAGCCTTCCCGACGATGCGCAGGGGCCGGCCGAATGGCCGGCCCTTTTCGCTATTTGACCGGGCCCCCAGGCCGTGCAGCGGACAAATTGCGCCGAAGCGCAAGAGTTCTGCCAGATGCACTTAATATCCTCCGGATTTTGTCGATCCTTAAAATACAAGGTTTGTGAGAAGGGGGCACAATGTTTATGCGTAGCATTAAACAGAAAATTCTGGTACAGGTTCTGGCGCTGGTGGTGGCGGCTGCGGTGGTCTGCGGAGGGGTTGGCATTGCGTCCAACTATATCAGTTCCTTCGCCATGCTGGAGCAGGAGCTGCGCTCGACAGCCACATTAGCGGCCGATCGGGTAGCCTATGAGCTGCAGTCCTACCGCAATGCGGTGGAGGCCCTGGGCATGGTGCCGGAGCTGAGCGACGACACGGTGAGCACCGCCGAAAAAGAGCGGATTGTGGATCAGTGGGCGGAGGACTACGGGATGGAGCGTGGTAACCTGCTGGATCGCAGCGGGGACAGCCTTTTTGACGGGAACAACTACGCCGACCGGGAGTACTTCCAGCATGCCGTCCAGGGGGAGGCGTGGATCTCCACCCCGACCATAAGCAAGATTACCGGAGAGCTGTCCATCATGGTGGCCGCGCCTCTGTGGAGGGGCGGCATATCTGGCGGCACAGTGGAAGGCGTGGTCTACTTTGTCCCCCACGAGACATTTCTCAACGATATCATGTCGTCCATCCATGTAAGCGAGAACGGCGGCGCTTACATGATCGATACCACAGGCATGACGATTGCCGATACTGCGCTGGAGACCGTGGCGGTGCAGAATATCGAAGAAGAGGCCCAAAGAGACGCGTCCCTGTCCAAGCTCGCCGCCTTGCACGCGGACATGAGGGGCGGCAACAGCGGCTATGGGCAGTACAGGATTGACGGCGTGTCCAAGTACCTGGCCTATGCTCCTGTGGACGGCACCAACAACTGGAGTATCGCCATCACCGCGCCGACCAGCGACTTCCTGGGCACGACATATCTGGTCACAGGGGTGATCGGTGTGATCCTGGTGGTCATCCTGGTGTTGGCGGCCATCCTGTCCATCCGCATGGCCAAGCGGATCGGCGATCCGATCCGGGCCTGTGCCGAGCGTCTGTCCCTGGTGGACGAGGGGGATCTCAGTTCCCCCGTGCCGGAATTCCGGAGCCGGGACGAGGTGGGAACGCTCTCCCGTGCTGCTTCGGGTATCGTCAGCAATCTGCGGGAGCTCATCGGCGATGTGGGCTATCTGCTGAGTGAGATGTCAAACGGGAATTTCGATGTCCGCTCTCGGAATTATGACCTCTACCAGGGGGATTACAGCGGCCTGCTGCAGTCTGTGCGGAAGATCAATATCGAGCTGAGCCGGACTCTGGAGCAGATTGATCAGGCGGCCGACCAGGTGTCCGCCGGGGCGGAGCAGGTATCCTCCGGCGCCCAGGCCCTGGCGCAGGGCGCCACGGAGCAGGCCAGCGCGGTGGAGGAGCTCTCCGCCACGGTCACGGAAATCGACGTCAGCGCCGAAGCCAATGCGGAGGCGGCCACCCAGTCCAAGGAAAAATCCGGCCAGGCGGGCGGCCAGGTGCAGGTAAGCGTCCAGAAGATGGACGCCCTGCGCGGCGCCATGGCCGATATTCTCCACGGACATGAGGAGATCAGCCAGATTATCGAGACCATCGAAAACATCGCGTTCCAGACCAATATCCTGGCCTTGAACGCCGCGGTGGAGGCTGCCCGGGCGGGCAGCAGCGGAAAGGGCTTTGCCGTGGTGGCAGACGAGGTGCGCAATTTGGCGCAGAAGTCGGATGCCGCCGCCAAGCAGACCAAAGAGCTGATCGAGAGATCCATGCAGAATGTGGATCGGGGCAGCACCCTTTCCAACGAGGTGAGTGACGCGCTGCAGAAGACCAGTGATCTGGCTGGCGAGGCGGTCTCTTTCATGGATCAGGTTGCGGACAATATTGTGACGGAGGCCCACTCGATTAACCAGGTGAAGGACGGCATTGACCAGATTTCCGCGGTGGTGCAGACCAACTCCGCCACCGCGGAGGAGAGCGCCGCGGCCAGCGAGCAGCTCTCTGGTCAGGCCCAGCTGCTCAAGGATTTGACAGGGAAATTCATATTTCGCAAGGATGCAGTGACCCAGCAGGATATCCAAGGCTAAAATGAAAGCCAGAGGCCGGAAACCGGAAAGAGCATCAAGCCAGGAGCCCCCTACGTGGGGGCTCCTGGCTTTTGTGGTCAAACGGGCTGGGAAGCAGGAAAAGGGGCCGCTTCCGATTGTGAAGCGGCCCCCGTGGAGATATGGGCGGAGGGTCAATCCCTGGACTTCAGGTGTGCCATCAGCACCCCGGCAATATTTTCGCAGGACGCCTGAACTGATACGGCGCCGATCTCCTGGGCCACCATCGGCATGCCGTAAACCACACAGGACTCCTTATCCTGCCCAATGGTGTAGGCCCCTGCCTTGCGCATCTCCAGAAGGCCGCTGGCCCCATCCCGGCCCATGCCGGTCATGATGATGCCAACCATGTGGCACTTGACCTGGGCAGCCATGGAGGAAAACAGGACATCTACCGACGGACGGTGACCGCTGACCTTTTCGCCCGGCTGGCAGGAGACTGTGTAGCGGCTTCCCATGCGCAATACCCGCATCTGGAGATCCGCGGGGGCGATCAGCACAAGCCCCTGGTGGATTTCATCCCCGTTTTTTGCCTCCCGCACCTCCATTTGGCACAGGCGGTTGAGCCGTTCGGCATACATCTTGGTAAAGCCGGTGGGCATATGTTGTACGATGACCATGCCGGGGATATCCGCCGGTAGCTGCCTAAGCACGGCAAGCGTGGCCTCTGTGCCCCCGGTGGAGGCGCCCAGAGCGATGATGGTATGGTTTGGCTCGGTTTTGCTCAGGCCCAGCAGCGGGGGAACAGCGGGGGAGCGGGAGATCTGCGGCTGAACAGCAGAAGCGGACCGGGGCCGAACCGGCCCGGACTGGCCGCCTCGTACTCGGGCGTGGGAGGCCACGATAATTTTGGCTGCCAGGGATTGAATGAAAGATTCCCGGCTCTCTACCCCATCTGGCTTGCGGACAAAATCCACGGCCCCGGCCTCCAGCGCATCAAACACTCGCAGGTTCAAGGAGGACACCAGAATAACGGGCAGAGGGTGTACAGGTAAAAACTGCTTCAGGAAGTCAATGCCGTTGGTGCCTGGCATTTCCACGTCCAGAGTCATCACGTCGGGGGAGAGCAGGCGAACCTTGGAACGGGCATCAGCGGCGTTGATGGCGTACCCAATCACCTCAATGCGGGGGTGGCCAGTGAGACCTTTGATGATTACGTTACGGGCTACGGCGGAGTCATCCACCACCAGAACCCGGATTTTGCTGCTTGCGGAAGACACAGAGGGTCAGTCCTTTCTGAGAAGGTCAGGGGTGTGGAGGTTGCCGTTTACGGTAGATAGAGGGGGCGACCAGATGAAATAGATGGGTCTGTCCCAGAGATTCTGAGTGGCTGATATACAGATAGCCGCCCGGATTCATGGCCTCCCAGAACCGGCGCACCAGGGCGTCCCGGGTGGGCTGGTCAAAATAAATCATCACATTGCGGCAGAAAATGACATCAAACTTCAGCTTGAAGCGGATAGGATCCATTAGGTTGAAGGTACGGAAGATTACATTGTCCCGCAGCTCCTGACTTACTTCATATTGATTGGTGGCTTTGTCCTGGCGGAAATACTTGCGGAGCCAAGCATCCGGCATGTCCGCCGGAATTTGATATTTGCCGTTCACGGCTTTGTTCAGGGCCTGCTGGGAGATGTCAGTTGCCAAAATGCGGGTATCCCAATACCTGGCGTTGCTGCCGAAGTACTCCTTGAGGTAAATGGACAGGGTGTAAGGCTCCTCACCGCTGGAGCAGCCCGCGCTCCAGATGGACAGCACGCGATCCCGCTGGTGCCTGCGTTCCAGCTCTGGCAGGACGGTCTGCGCAAAAAAGGTGAAGTGCTCTTTCTCGCGTAAAAAGAAGGTGTAATTGGTGGTCAGCTTGTTGAGCACCAGCTCCAGCTCCGCTGGATCCTTGGCTTGAAACAGATGCTCCACAAAGCTGTGGAAATCGGTATAGCCGCGTTCTTTTAGGGCATTAGATAAACGGCTGGAGATCAGCTGACGCTTTTTGCTCAGGTCGATGCCGTACTCCTTATGGATGAACTGAACCATCCGCTGAAAGTCGGTATCTGAGATGGTAATGTCGTGAAAAAATCCGCCCACAGAGCACCCCTCCCAGGTCAGGCCTGCTCCAGAAGCCGCAGACAATCAAAGACCAGCATGGCCTGACCGTCAGGCAGGGAACACATGCCGGATACAAGGCGCTGACCGCCCTGTTTGGGAGCGGGAAGAAGAGAGGACTTGTTCACGTCAATCATCCGCTGGACGGTATCCACAAGGATTCCGACGAGGGTTTCGTTGATGTTGAGGATCATGATACAGTTGTCCTTCTGGTCGGGCTGCCCCAGGAATAGGCGGATATCCACAATGGGGATGATCTGCCCCCGCAGATTGATGATGCCTCGAACATACGCGGGAACCAGGGGGAGGGGCGTGATGACATGATTGGTGATGATCTCCACCACATAATCCGCCGTCACGCCGAAAAGAAGTTCTCCGGACTGGAAGAGCAGGTATTTGTCCGTATGTGCGTTGTCGGCTTCGTTCTCGCTGACAATATCCTCGATTGGCTCGGAATTGAACACATCTTGCTCCATGGCTGGTATAGCCTCCTTTTCTTAGGCGATGGAATAGAGATTGGATATATCCAGGATGATACTGATGTTGCCGTCGCCCAGGATTGTGCAGCCGGCAATGCCGCTGCCCTTGATGTTGAAGCGGTTAAGGAAAGCTGGCAGGGGCTTGACCACCACCTGCTGCTCTCCCAGCAGCTCATCCACAAACAGGCAGTAGGACAGCTCACCGGACTCCAGCCAGATCAGGATGCCGTCGGTAATATCTGTGCAGCTATCATCAATCTGATACAAATCCCGCATCCGGACAACGGGATAAAATTGGCCCATGCACTTAAACAGCTCCCCGCCGGAGGCGTCCCGGATTATATCCGCCGCGGAGATGCGGAAGGACTGCCGGATGTTGTGGATGGGGATGGTAAAGATGGACTGGCCCACTGACACCTCCATGCCGTCCATGATAGCCATTGTCAGGGGGATCTTCAAGGTGGTGGTCATCCCCTGGCCCGGCTCACTGGTGATGGTGACGGTGCCGCCCACCTCCTCCACATTTTTCTTTACAACGTCCATGCCTACGCCGCGGCCGGAGAACTCGGTGACCTCCGTGTTGGTGGAAAAACCGGGGGCCATGAGGAAGTTAAGGATGTCCTTGTGGCTGTAGCTCGCGCCCGGGGAGGCCAGGCCCTTTCGGATGGCCTTATCGAGTACTGCGTCGTAGTTGACCCCCTGACCGTCATCCTTGATCTCGATAATGACCTCGCTCCCGGTGTGGCGGGCGGACAGGATGATCTCACCCACTGGATTCTTGCCGGCGGCGACCCGGTCGGCCTCGTTTTCCTCGATGCCGTGATCCATGGAGTTGCGGACGATATGCATGATGGGATCGCCAATGCTGTCCACAATGGTCTTGTCCACTTCGGTGTCCTCGCCCACCAGCGTCAGCTTACAGCGCTTATTCAGCTTCTTGGACATGTCCCGCACAATGCGGTTCATCTTCTGGAACGTGGCGGATACGGGCACCATGCGCAGGGACATGGAGATGTCCTGCAACTCGTCGGTGAGCTTGCGCAGCTGCCGGGCGGACTTGGTAAAGGCGTCCAGCCGCAGGCCCTTCAGGTCGGGGGAGGCGGTGACCATGGACTCGGTGATTACAATTTCGCCTACCACGGCGGCCAGAGAGTCCAGCTTGCTTAGGTTAACGCTGATCAGGCTCTCCTTGTGGTGGTGAACCGGGTCGGGGGAGCCGCCCGCCGGAGCGGGCTTAGGGGCGGTATGAGCCTCCGTGGATGGTGCCGGCGCGGCGGCGGCCGGGTGGGGCTCTGCGCCCCGGGCTGGCTTGGACGGCTCCGCCCGGTCTATGGCTTGATAGGAGCGCACAGAACCCGCGCCAGTGACGGCGTGAACCGCGTTGTCCCGGTCAGCCTGTTCGCGGAAGAAGATCAGGAAGCCGTCCTCGACGATCTGGCCGGCGGCGGCGGGGTCGTGCTCCAGATCCTCCGGCCGGCAGGCAAGCCCACCCTCGGCACACCCTTCTTTTATAGTGTTAACCAGCATAAGGGCTCGCAGGTTTTCCATGCCGCAGCCCTCGTCAAAAAATATCTGCAGGGCATAGGGGAAGCCGTCCGGAAACTCGGCTTTGACCTCGGCGGGCGCAGCTCCCTGCCCTGCGGGCACTTCCGCGGCGGGGGCGGCGTCTGGTGCCGTGCCGGACTGAAGTTGCTGAATGAAGCTATTAACTTTTTGCAGCAGGCTGTCGATATTTTCAGTAAGGGCTTCGCCGTTTTCAATGTGGTCGATTTCCTGACGGAAAAAGTCGATGGTCTGAAATAGCAGGTCGAAAAGCTCAGGACGGAGCCCCTCCGGCACCACATCCATAGACTTGTCCCGGATAATAGCGAACAGATCCTCCGCGCGATGGGCGATGGTCATCAGGGAATTGTACTCCATCATGGCGGAAGAGCCCTTGATGGTATGCATAATGCGGAAGATGGTGTTGACATCATCTTCTGAGAAGCTGTCCTTCTCCTCCGATGCCAAGACGATGCTGTCCAGCTGTTCCAGCAAAGAGTTTGTCTCAAAGAGATAGGCCTCCAGAATGCTGTCATTGCCGTTGCTCATGATGGTAACCTTCCTTTGCAGTTTGACTTCATACTATTTTCTTCGACCAGTTTGGGAAAAAAGATAAGGTGCTGACGAAAAAATCGGGAATAAGAGAAGGTTTCCCGCCCGGAAGGGCGTGTCTCCCGCGAAAGGAGTGATAACCCGTGCCCAATCCAGTCGGCGTGACGAATCCGGTGCCGGGCTTCGACAATACCAATGGCCGTGTGCCGCCCGGCCTATCCGGACAGAGCGGCGCTCAGCAGATTCAGAATGTGCCGGATCCCACCCGGGTGGGGCGGCCGGACGCCCGGACAGACCAGAAGGGGGCGGATGACGCAGCGCAGTCCGGAGTACTGCGCTACGATTCCAACCTCCAGTTTTTCCTCCAGCAGCTGCGGGATATGCCGGAGCTCACAGTGCAGATGGACAAGGTGCTGGCCTGGCTGCGGGTGCAGATCGGCACGCCCGGTCTCAGCGGAGGCGTTGCGGCCGAGCTGTCGGCCCTGCTTCAGTCCATGCGGATGGAGCCACAGGACTTTGCCCAGTTCTTTCTGCAGCAGGCCCATGCGGGCAGTCGATTCGCCGGGCCGCTGTTCTCTCTACTGCGCCAGGCGTTTGCCCAAAGCCCCAGCGATACGGTGCGGGAGGGGATTCTCAACTTTGTCAAGCGGTACAGCGACTACTCCTCCACAGAGCATATCGGGCGTACCATGGTGAGTCTGCTCAAGCAGATCTCCGACTCCCTCCCCCGGAGCTGGCGGGGCCAGCTGGCGGAGCTCACCGGCCGGCTGGAGAACGGCCTGCAGTCAGGGAACCGGACGGAGACGCTGAAGCTGCTCCAGTCGGAAATTTTGCCCTACCTGGGAAGCTATATCTCCAGATTCCATGACATGGGGCGGCCGCGGACGCTGTTGAGCATGCTGATGCTCAATGTGGCCCGCTATGAGAATGGCAAGGAGGAGGAGGTCATGGCATCCTTCCGGCAGCTGAGCGGCTACGGGGACACCCTGACAGGGCTCAACCAACTGGACGATGCGGCCTTGTGGAAGCTACTGCAGGAGAATACATTTACCCGCGCGGCGGCGCAGGATCAGTTCGCCGGCCAGATGGCAGAGCTGATACACCGGGCCCTGCGGGGGGAATGCGGCGCGGACGCGCGGGAGGCCATGCAGGAGCTGCTTCGCGCCCTGCTGATCAATGAAAGCGTCTACCTGCCGCTCAACCACATGCTTCTCCCCTTGGAGTGGAACGGAAAGCGGATGTACTCCGAGCTGTGGGTGGATCCCGACGCTCCGGATGACGGTCGGGAGGGATCTGGCGAGGAGGAAGAGGGAAAGATCCAGTTCCTCTTCAAGCTGGACATTGACTCCCTGGGCTTTTTTGAGATGACCCTGGCGGCCCGGAAGGATCAGGTGGATTTGAATGTCTACGCCCCGGAAAGTGTGACCGCCCATGCCTCGCTGGTGGAGGAGGATCTGGCGGAGATCCTGTCTGCCCATGGGCTGACTGGTAAACGGGTGAGGGTTCAGCAAGAGTTGAAGCCGCTTGTCCTGACGGATGTATTTCCAGATTTGTTAGAAGGGAAGCGCAGCATCAATGTCAAAATCTGATAGGGGCAGAGCGGAGCGGGCGGTAGCGCTGCGCTACGGCACGGAGGACGGGGCGCCGGTCATCGTTGCCTCCGGTATGGGACATCTGGCCGAGAAGATCGTGGAGGTGGCTGTGGACAACGGAGTGCCGGTGTACGAGGACAACTCCCTGGCCACGGTGCTGTCCCAGATGGAGCTGGGCCGGGAGATCCCGGAGGAGCTCTATCAGGCTATTGTGGAGATCTACATCTATTTTTTGAATTTTGACCCCAGCGATCCGGAGAAGCACCGGCGGGAGCGCCGGGCTGCGGCAGAGCGAAAGGCGGCGGGCCAGGAGGAAGGGCAATGACCTACAAATATCTGATTTTGGACAGCAGAGGAGAGCCGGTGGCCCGTGGAAGTTCAGAGGACGGGCCGGATCGGCCGGTGTGGCAGCTGGAGATCGACAGCGGCGACATCAAGAACGTCCTCTCCCACGAGTATGTGAGTCTGGTGAGCACCTCGGAGAAGGTACCGGCCATGGAAGGCCGGATTATGGATCGACGGGGCAACGTGGTATCGGTGCAGTCGGTGCGGGAGCTGGGGGAGGAGGTGCGCCGCAATCTGCGGATGCCGGTTCGTTTTGAGAGCTTTCTCTACCCCGTTTCGGGAGCGTGGAAGGGGCGCGTACCCATCCTGAGCAATGACCTGAGCTGCGGCGGCGTGGCGTTTTTCTGCGCCCGGCACCTGGAGCGGGGCGAGACCGCCCAGATAGTGATCCCCGTTACCACCCAGCCCCTGCTGGTGGACATCAAAGTGCTGCGGGAGCGGCCCTCGCCGGAGCCCATCCCCCTCTATGCGGCGGAATTCGTCGATATGATCCATGACCAGGAGACCATGATCCGCGAAGCGGTGTTCAGCATCCAGCTGCGGCAGGCCTTCGAGACACAGAACAGACAGGAGTGAAGACCATGAGCAGTGTTCAGAGATCCCTGAGGAAGCGGCTGGCATGCCTGCTGCTGGCCGGCGCGGTACTGCTTGGCCTTGTCCCGGCGGTGGGGCTGGGCGGAACGGCGGAGGCGGCCTATGCCGACTCCTATGTGCAGCAGATGGTGGACTGGGGCTTCATGCGGGGGGACATCGAGGGCAATCTGCGCCCCGGCGACCCCATCACCCGGGCAGAATTTGTGACCATCGTCAACCGCTCCTTCGGATATGATTCCATGGGCGGACACCCCTTTGACGATGTAAATGTGCGGGACTGGTACAACGACGACGTGGACATCTCCTATACGGAGGGGTATATCTCCGGCACGTCGGAGCACACCTTCTCCCCGGGGGATAGCATCACCCGGGAGGAGGCCGCGGTCATTCTGGCGCGGAACCTGATGCTCCAGCCCGCGGTGGGCGAGAACACCAGCTTCTCCGACAGCCGGGAGCTGGACGAGTGGAGCCGGGGCTATGTGGCCACGGCGGCCCGGTACCAGCTGCTCACCGGCTATGACGACGGCAGCTTCCGGCCCAAGAACCCCATCACCCGGGGGGAGGCGGCCATTCTGCTGACCCGTGCCATCGGCACGCCGGTGCAGGAGGCCGGCGTCCACGAGCTGGGCTATACCTGGGGCAATGTGACCATCACGGAGTCGGGGGTCACCCTGCGCAACACCGTGGTGGGCGGCAATCTGTACATCACCGCCGGTGTGGATCTGGGCAGCGTCACGCTGGAGAACGTCCAGGTGCTGGGCGAGATCGTCATCAGCGGAGGCGGCCTCAGCGAGGGCGGCGACGACAGCATCGTGCTGCGCAACGTGGACACGCCCAAACTGATTGTGGACAACCTCCGGAACCAGCAGGTATCCCTCCGGGTGGAGGGCAACGGCGTCATCGACAACACCAGCGTGCGCACCGATGCCTTCATCACAGACAACACCCAGGCCGGGTACGGCCTGAGCCGCATTGAGCTGGACGGGGAGCCGGACGAGTTGTCCCTGCACCTGTCCGGCAACGTGAAGGAGGTCGTGAACAAGACCCCCGGCTCCGCGCTGAGCGTGGACAGCGGCAGGGTGGAGACCATCACGGTGGACGAGGCGGCCACCGACAGCACCCTGCACATCGCCGCCGGTGCGGAGGTGGAGAACGTCAACCTGGACGTGGGCACCGAGGTGACCGGCGAGGGCGACATCGGCCATCTGACGGTGAACGCGCCGGGGAGCTCGGTCTCCATGCTGCCCGACCAGATCACCATCCGGCCGGGCATCGAGGCCGACATCGACGGGGAGACCATGGACTCCGCGGCGGCGGCCGAGTCCTCCGCCGACCCCCGGCTGCTGTCCGGCTATCCCTCGGTGACCGATCTGGCCCCCACCACCGCCACCGCCCGGTTCAGCGCCAACAAGCGGGGCACAGTCCACTGGGCGGTCACATCGGTGACCGACGGCTCGGCCACGGTGGACGAGCTGCTCAACCCGCCGGCCTACACCAATAAGATCGTGCAGAACGGCACTCTGAGCCTGGGCGGCTCGGAGGAGGTGGGCACGGCGGCCCTGCGGGGCCTGACCTCCGACGGCTCCTACTATCTGGCGGCGGTGATGGTGGACGCCCGGGGCGAGCAGAGCCCCATGAAGGTCATCTCCTTCACCACCCCCGACAACACGGTGCCCGACTTTGCCGACGGCTATCCCTACCTGTCGCAGATCACCAACATCTCCGCACAGGTGACGGTGATGGCCACCAAGACCTGCCGGCTTTACTGGGCCGTGCTGCCCGAGGGCGCGGCGGCCCCCACCGCGGAGGACTTCAAGGCCAACGCGGTCAGCGGCAACCTGGGCTTCGGCACCCTGGACCTGACCAAGAACGTGGAGGCCACCTTCGACGCCAACAACGTGCCTCTGGAGGAGCTGGAGGACTACGTGGTCTACCTGTGGCTCACCGACGTGGACGGCGGGCAGAGCTCCCGGGTGGAGAGCCTGGACTTCACCACCGTGGACCGCACGCCCCCCATCTTCAACACCGAGGCCACCGTCAACGAGGTGGAGCGCACCTCCGTGGGCCTGTACGCCAACCTGAATGAGGACGGCACCCTGTACTGGGTGGTGGTGGAGCAGGGTGAGGAGTACCCCAAGCCCCTGGCGGGCCAGAGCGGCAAGGTGGATCTGTCCAGCGACACCGCCAAGCTGCAGGTGGCCAACGGCATGAACTGCCTGGACAGCGGCAGCGTCCGCATGCGGGAGGGCCAGGACGTGGACTTCCGCGTCACCGGCCTGGATCCGGAGACCGCCTATGATCTCTACTATGTGGCCCAGGATGAGGCGGGCAACTACTCCGCCACGGTGATTAAGATCACCATCCACTCCCTGGACCCCAACGCCCCCACCGTGACCCAGGAGTTTACGGACTATCCCGGTACGGACGTCACCCAGCCCTACCCGGATACCGATATCCGGCTGGTGTTCAGCGAGGCGGTGCAGGACAACGCCACAAACACCACGTTGGTGGAATACTATAACCGGGTAGCCAATAACCCCAACGACACAACGGCCCGTGCAGAACTGGCAAATGTCTTGCATAATAGCATCAAGCTCTATCAGAATACCGGCAATGGACGGCCTGAGGAGGTGGCTGTAGCCGACAGCACAACCGTCAAATCCGGGGAAAACGCAGCCGAATGGGTGATTGACTACCGCTACGCTGTGGTGACCCTGGAAGAAGGCAAGACGGTGGTGACATTTCCGACAACGCCCAACCCGGATCTCAGCGCCCTGAACCTTGCCAGCGGAGCTACCTATTATTTCCAAATCGAGGCCAATACGATTGCTGATACCTCCGACGCTAAGAATATCATGGGGCGCACGACACTGGACGAGTTTACAACCGTGTTCGCCATTGTCAACCTGAGCAATCCGAATGAGTCTGAGTTGCCTGAAACGGTAAAAGATGAAGCGCCCGGTGCCGGAGAAGGTAGTAATGTAGACTTTGATGAAAATGACCCGGATAGTCGCTTGATTGACGTTAGCTGGATGCTGACACCATCCAGCACAGAGAGCGTTCCCAATAACGTTAACTGGGACATGATCATCTGGTCGGATACTACGATTCGATTTGACTTGTATAGCAGGACGATAGGCGGTACAGACGATGATTGGAGACGTGTGGGAAAGGACATATTGCTCACTGTGCCATCTAATGTTGAGCGGCGAGGAGTCAGCTTGACGAAGATACTGCGCCCAGGCAACAACCCACAGTTTGACCGTTTGAACACCCTGTCAGAGGATATGGAATATGAATATGCTATCCATTTGACACAGGTGGAGAACTTGCCGGAGCGGGATACTTGGAGCCAGTTGATAAACATCAACATCATGGTGTTGGCCGGCAATATCAGCGAGTTGAACGGCTTGGCAAACAGTGCTCTTGATGATGATGCTTTAAATACGTATATGTCCAGAGGTCTCATGAACATTGGCATACCGACCGATTTCACATTGCGTCGTCAATTCAGCGACCAGACTCCGCCTGTTTTTACCAATGGACACCCCTATTTTGAGGTCGGCGATTCTATGGTAAATATGTTTCTGTCGCTGGATCGCTCTGGTACAGTTTTTTACGTAATTGCGCCTAAGGGCACGATACCAACGACGGATTCTAAGGGGCATGTGTTTTCACCGACGACAAGTGGTGGCGGTGACATCCAGAGAGACGATTATGAAGAGTTGCCAACGTACGGAGAGTATGGGAATGACCCGTTCGAATATGAATTTGATATAACATCTCCGGTCCTGCTGCAGATTATCAATCCCAACTATACGAATTCGCGGATCAAATATGGTTCTGTCCCTGCAGATCAGGCAGAAAGCGAGGCGTTGGTGGAAGATTTGGAAGCCAATCAGGATTATATTGCTTACTTTGTAATTCAGGGGGCTTCCTCCCAGATCTATTCTGAACAAGTCTACGCATATCGGTTTAGGACTTCAGATGTGGAACCGGCCTATATCACAATGCGGGCGGTCAATCCCGAGGTTGAATTTACGACTTCACAGGATGCAAATCTGTATTTTGTTTTATATGCGGCTAATCGGCTCCCCGATTTTTTGACATTGGAAAAAATGAATGGAGACAATCTGGCAGAGGAATATCGGGATCCCGGTGCCAATGTGCCCTCTGACTTGAGAAATATGGACATCTTAACTGCAATCCAGACAACATTTGACAATGTAACAGGCGAATCGTATTTTGATAGGTTTGCCGACGATGCAATCAAGGATCGGGTTTATCTGGCAATCACAAGCCAAAGCAGCAGCGAAGCACTAGGGCCCGGAAATATTTCTACAGAACTGGGAATTCCGGAACTGAATGATTTTGCATCTGTAATGAATCCAGATAGTGCAACAGCCTATATTTGCTTGGCGACAGCGCAAAACGTATTAGGTGGTGAGTGGACGTTCAAAGCGGTTGATGGAGTACGTATTCCAGATGAAGATCCCCCGATTTTAACGAAGGTTACAACTACATTGAGACCTGGATACACGGAAGATTCTATTTCTGGCATAGTTACTTTGCAGTTTAGCGAAGAGATTTACCAGATTACTAAAGAAGGCGACCCCAATACATTAAGGGCAATCGTACAACAGGACAACAATGATCCAGATTCCCGAAAAGTGGGATTCCTGGAATTAGCGACTGATAGCCTTTGTAATCTGGAATACTCAGTGGAATCAGATGAAACAACAAATGTAATTGTGCTGGAATTTTGGGGGGCGCCCGTTGGAGCGTCATTCTCTTTCTTAACATCTGGATTTTTAGCTGATGCATCAGCCACAAGTGACCGGACCAATCATTATACCCTGCAACTTATGGATACAGGTAATCTTGGTGTGATTACTACATCCAACTATGAATTTGTAGTTACAGAAGGAATTTACGACAGCGGCACATAAAAATAGGGGCGGGCATCCCTGCCCGCCCCTTTTCCTATCCTAAGGAGGGAAATGAAATGAAGCGAAGGATTGGGGCCTTTGTGCTGACCCTGGCCCTGTTGATGTCTCTGATTCCGACCACGCTGGCGGCGGAGGCGTCGGGATATACCCTGACGGTCATGCCGTCTGTGCTGGAAATGGAGGTCGGGGACACAGCGGAGATCGCAGTGACACTGACCGGCCCCGATGTGACAGAGGATGAACTTCCGGATGGGGTTCGATTAGATCACAGGGAATCGAACAACAACGGAATCCTGAATGTCCGTCAGGACTCGGACAATCCACGCCTTTTCCACATCGAAGCCATCGACACGGCAGAGACAACGGAAATAGAAGAGGTGACAATTACCATCCAGGCGTGGAGGGGCGTAGATGTGATTGCCGAGGACACTTGTACTGTCAGAGTGTCCCCCACGGTTCCCCCTGGGCTGAACATCACCCCCACAGGCCCTCAGGAGATTGAGGCAGGAGGGACGGTTCAGTATTCCGCCACGGTTTCCCCGCCGGATGAGACAGCCGTCATCGCATGGAACAGCTCCGATACCAGTGTGGCCACTGTAGATACCAACGGATTGGTCACTGGTATCGCGCCGGGTGAGACCACCATCACCGCCTCGTCGGGCAGTCTGGTCGCAAGCGGCACAGTTGTGGTGCGGGGCATCATCCTCCCGGAAACTTACACCGCCCGGGAGCGGGAGAACGTCAATCTGCCGATAAAAGCCTATGGCGAGGCTGTGGAGCTGGCGGTTGACCGGAACAATGTGCAGTGGTCGAGCAGCAACGATGCCGTGGTGCGGGTGGTCAGCGGCTATCTCTACCCGGTGGCGGCGGGCACAGCCACGGTGACCGCCACCGTCAGCGCGGGCGGGCGCTCCTATACCGATACCTGTGAGATTACCGTGGAGCGCAGCACCGCCGACGTGATCACCGCCTCTGTAGGCGCGTCGGAGCCGCTGGCCTTCTCCGGCCTGCGGTCCCGGCTCCAGTCCCAGTGCACCAGCGTGCTGGGCGCGTCCCTGAGCTATGTCAGCGGCCTGTCGGTGCCCACCGACCAGGGCACCCTCTACTACGGCTACCGCTCCGAGGGGGACACCGGCCTGGGCATCGGCACCGGCGAACGCTACTACGTCTCTCCCGGTCTGAGCCAGAACCGGCTGGACGACGTGTACTTTGTGCCCAAGCCCGATTTCAGCGGCACCGCCGAGATCACCTACATGGGCTACACCGCCTCCAACGCCTTTTTCCAGGGCACCATTGAGGTGACGGTGGCCGAGGCGGAGGACGTGTCCTACAACGCCGCCGGCAAGCCCGTCCAGTTCAACGTGGACGACTTCAACCGGGTGTGCCGCTCCCGGCTGGGGGGCAACCTGAGCGCCGTGTCCTTCTCCCAGCCCGACAGCAGCCGGGGTGCCCTCTACTACCAGTACGTCTCCGAGGCCAGCCCCGGCACCCTAGTGGAGGAGTCCGCCCGCTACCGCGCCAGCGGCACCCCCGCCCTGGGCAGCGTGTACTTCGTCCCCGCCGCCGGTACCAGCGGCGAGGTGGTGATCCCCTACACCGCCTACGACGTGAACAACAACACCTACCGGGGCCGGGTAACCATTCGGGTGTCGGCCTCCACCGGCTCCGGCGACATCAACTACACCGTGGCCCAGGGGGGCACCGTCACCTTTGACGACGACGACTTCAACGACCTGTGCCGCTCCCTTACCGGCTACGCACTGGACTACGTCCAGTTCACGCCCCCGGCTGCCTCGGAGGGAAGACTGACCTACGACGGCGGCAACGCCGTCTCCGCCTCCGACAGCTACTACAACAATTCCTCGCCCTACCTCCGCCGGGTGCGGTTTGAGGCCGTCGGCGACTTCGCCGGGGCGGTCTCCATCCCCTTCACCGGCTGGGACACCCGGGGCAACCGCTTCTCCGGCACTGTGGAGATTGCCGTGGGCAGTTCCGGCACCGGCGACATCCGCTATACCGTGTATGGCGGCGGCTGGGTGACCCTGGACGATGCCGATTTCAACGCCCTGTGCCGCGATCTCACCGACAGCACCATGAGCTGGATCCAGTTCAACGACCTGCCCTCCGGCTCCCAGGGCGATCTGGTCTACAACTACGACAGCGGCGACGGCGACTTTGACAACCGGGTGACCGAGTCACGGCGGTATTACCGCACCTCCACCCCCCGCATCGACCGGATCACCTTCCTCCCCGACGACGGCTACAGCGGCTCCGTTACCCTCTCCTTTGAGGGGCGGAGCACCTCCGGCGACTCGTTTTCCGGCAGCGTGGTCATCGGCGTGAAGGATGGCCCCGCCGCCATTACCTACACCGCCGGGTACGGCGAGAGCGTCTCCCTCGACGCGGCCGACTTTGACGACCTGTGCCGGGCCTACACCGGCGACGGCCTGCGCTCCGTCCGCTTTACCCTGCCTAACGCCTCTGCCGGCACCCTCTATTACGACGGCAATACCCAGGTATCCGCCTCCCGGGACTACGGCTACTCCAGCGCGCCCTATCTGGACCGGGTGGAGTTCCGGCCTGCCAGCGGCTTTGCCGGCACCGTGGAGATCGCCTTCACCGGCCGGAGCACCGGCGGCGAGACCTTCCGGGGCGCCGTCACCATCACGGTGGAGGAGCCCGCCGGGGCCACCCCCATCCTCTACTCCACCACCCACGCCCCGGTGACCTTCAACAGCCAGGATTTCGTCCGGGCCTGTGAGGCCCGCGGCCTGGGCAGTCTCCAGTCCGTCCGCTTCACCACCCCCAGCGCCAGCGCCGGACGGCTCTATTCCCAGTATGACGGCCCCATGAGTAACAGCTCTGAGGTGCGCTCCGGGACCAGCTACTACCCTCTCCAGTCTCCCAACATCGGCGATGTGACCTTCGTGCCCAAGGCGGGCTACCGGGGCACTGTCACCGTCACCTACAGCGCCACAGACAGCCGGGGCAACGAGTATCAGGGCCAGGTGCGGGTGACCGTTCAGCCCAACACCACCTCCAACTACTTCAACGACCTGGGCAGCTACGGCTGGGCCACGGCCTATATCGACCTGCTCTATGAGTATGGCGTGGTCACCGGCTCCGGAAACGGGGCATTCACCCCCTACGACCCCATCAGCCGGGGGGACTTCATGCTGATGCTCTGCCGGGCGCTGAACCTGTCCGCCACCGGGGAGTCCTTCCCCGATGTACCCACCGACAGCTATTACGCCGATGCCGTCGAGACCGCCCGCGCCATGGGGATTGCCGACGGCTACCCCGACGGCGGCTTCCACCCCGGCGATCCCGTCACCCGGCAGGACGCCATGGTGTTCCTCCAGCGGGCCCTCCAGGCTGCCGGCTGGAGCCTGAGCGGTGGCTCCAGCGGCTCCCTCAGTATGTTCCCCGACGGCGGCACTGTAGCCCCCTACGCCCAGAGCGCCATGGTCGTCATGGTGGAGTACGGCGTGATCACCGGCACCTCCGCCGGCACCCTCAATCCCCGTGGACAGCTCTCCCGGGCGGAGATGGCGGTGGTGCTGGCCCGGGTGCTCACCCTCTGATGGATTGATACAAGTCAAGATGCGGAGAACGGCGCACGTGGCCGTTTCCCGCGGCCAGACACCCCTCGGATGAGGCGGGCTTGCCCGCCTCTCCGGGGGGTGTTTTGCATAAAAACTCCTATCCGGTTGTTTTGGCGTATAAAATCAGAAAAAGACCCCGCAAAATATATCAATAGGAGGTAACGTTTATGTATGCTATCCAAAAAGACACTATGCCGCACAGCCTTGATCCCCAAATGATAGGTGAATTCAGAAAGCATCTCATGCTGGAGGAAAAGAGCCCGGCCACGATCGAGAAATATCAGCGGGATATCGAGCAGTTTTTCCGCTTCCGGCCGGATGGGATCTTTGACAAAGAGGACGTCATCCAATACAAGCAGTGGCTGATGACCCGATACGCGGTGCGAAGCGTCACTTCCATGCTGATCGCCCTCAACCGGTTTTTACGCTTTATCGGGGCGGAGGAGTGCTGTGTCAGAACGCCGAGGGTTCAGCAGCGGATTTTTGCCGACGAGCAGAAAACGCTCAGCCGGGAGGAGTATCACAGACTGCTGGAGGTGGCCCGGAGGCGGGGGCAGATCCGGCTCTATTTGGCGCTTCAGACGATCTGTGCCACCGGCATCCGGGTGGGGGAGCTGAAAAGCATCACCTTGGAGGCGGCGCTGTCTGGGAGCACCGTGGTGCGGAACAAGGGGAAAACACGAGTGGTGCTGCTTCCCGGCGTCCTGTGCGAGTCTCTGCTCTGCTATGCCGGGGAGCGGGGCATTCGGACCGGGGCGCTGTTCATTACCAGGAGTGGGCGTCCGCTGGACCGGAGCAATCTCTGGGCTGAAATGCGCAGGCTGTGCCGGGAGGCCGGCATTGACGAGGGAAAGGGCTTTCCGCACAATCTGCGCCACCTGTTTGCCCGGAGTTTCTACGAAAAAGAAAAGGATATCACGCACTTGGCGGATATCCTCGGACACACGAGCATCAACACGACCAGAATTTATGTGGCCTCCGGCGGAGCCGAGCACCGGGCACAGCTGGAATCCCTTCGACTGGCGGAGGTATACCGCCCAGCTGGCTCTTGGTAAAAGAAACGACAAAATGATATGTTATGCGGTGTCAGCACACGACAAAATGATATGTTATGTGGTTTGCTTTTGGTTGTTTTGTGGTTTCCGCAAAATGGCGTCCGCGATTAATTCGTCGTCTTTTATGATTTTTTTGAAATGACTGATAAATAAATTTAGCAAACAAATGTTTTTTGAAATTTACCCTTGTGAATCTGGAAAAAGGTGATATAATATTGTCGGCCTTTGTGAGATCTTGTCGAATATAAACGAAGCAGAGATCTCCGTGTCGTCTGAAATTACTACATAACATATCATTATGTGGTATTCGCTGCCCTTCCGCGACTTGCGACAAAAAGGGCGGCCTTAATTATTTTTGATGAAGGAGATGGCGAAATGGGAGGTTTGACCAGCAACTCAGCCCTGATGCTCCAGCAGTCGATGCGCTTCCTGTGGACCAAGCAGTCCTGCATCCTGGACAACATCGCCAATGTAGAGACGCCGGGCTACCAGCGCAAATACGCCACCTTTGAGGAGGCCCTGGACGGGGCCATCCGGGAGGCGGCCGGAGACGGCGCCGGCTCCGCCGGAATGCGGGAGGCCATCGCCGATACCCAGGTTCAGATCCACGAGGCGCCGGACAGCACCCGCATGGATGAAAACGGCGTCAACATTACAGAGCAGATGGTGGAACTGGCCCGCAACGGCTATCAGCAGCAGTACGTGATGCAGGCCATCTCCAACGACTTCGGCATTCTGCGCACCGCCATCGGCGGATAAAGGGGGAAACAACCGTGGCCTTTTTGGATTCCATGAGCATGGTGGGCTCCGGCCTGACGGCCCAGCAGCTCCGTTTGGACGTGATCTCTGAGAACATTACCAATATCAACACCACCCGCACCGAGGGCGGCGGAGCCTACCGGCGCCAGGTGGTGGTGCTGGAGGAGGAGGGGAACCAGTCCCGGTTTGAGCAGGCGCTGGCCCGCGCCCGGGGCGAGATTCCATCCAACCAGGGCGGTGTCCGGGTGTCCGAGATTCTGGAGGATCCCTCCGATTTCAAGCTGGTCTATGACCCTGACCATCCGGATGCCAATGCGGACGGCTATGTAGAGATGCCAAACGTGGATCTCATCAAGGAGATCGCGGATGCCATGGCGGCCAACCAGGCGTATTCCGCGAACGTCACCGCATTCAATACCCTGAAGCAGGTGGCGGCCAAGGGACTGGAGATCGGCCGGTAGTCCGGCCGGGCGGCAGAAGCCGCTGTGTGTGAGGAGGAGTAAGAGATGAATTTCCAGCCTATCGAACCCATCCGGCCCCTGTGGGCGGAGCTGACGGAAGCCGCTGGTGCTCAGAGCGTCCAGAGGCAGCAGCCCACGCTGTTTTCCGATGTGCTTCAGTCTGTGGTGGACAACGCCCGGGAGGCTGAGAAGGCCCGGAGTGAGGCGGAGTATCTGCTGGCTACCGGCCAGATGGATAACCCTTCGGAATATATGGTGGCAGCCAGCCAGGCAGAGCTGTCCGTGTCCCTGCTGGTGCAGCTGCGCAACCGCGCCCTGGACGCCTACAGCGAGATTATGCGCATGAGCATCTGATCTACAAAACACACCATGGCCGGGGGTTATCACCTTGCAAGAAAAACTCAAACAGATACCTGAAAAACTGAAGAACTGGTGGAAGAGCACCGCAAGAAAGACCAAGATTTTCCTGATTCTTGGCCTTGTTGTGGTGCTCGTTATTTTGGCGGCAGTCATTGCCATAGTATCTAACCGCCCCTATGCCACCCTGTTCACCGGCCTGAATCAGACAGAGCTGAATGAGATTGTCACCTATCTGTCTGACAATGGCACCACCGACTATCGCATTGAAGGAAATGATACGGTGCTGGTGCCGGAGACGCAGGTGTATCAGCTGAAAGCTGACTTGGCTATGCAGAACTACCCCGCCAGCGGCTATGGCTATGAGCTCTATTTAGACAATGTGGGCAGTCTGACCACCGAGTCGGAGCGGCTTCAGCTTCAGCTCTACGATCTGCAGGAGAACCTGGCAGCCACGATCCGGTGCTTTGACAATGTGGAGAACGCCACGGTCAACCTGACGCCCGGATCGGACAACAGCTACATCCTGGACAGCGACGACATCGTGGAGGCGACAGCCTCCGTGACGGTGCAGATGCGGGACGGCACGATGCTCACCGACCAGCAGGCCCAGGCCATCCGCAGCCTGGTCAGCGGGGCGGTGCAGAATCTGTCGGTGGAGAGCGTCAAAATCCTGGATACGATGGGCAACACCTACACCTCCGGGGATCCCCTCACCGACATTCAGGATGTCTCCGATCTGAAGCTGCGGCTGGAGGAGCAGGTGAACAACCGGGTCCGCACCCAGGTGATGCAGGCGCTGCTCCCCCTCTACGGGGAGGAGAATATCTCGGTCAGCGTCAGCAGCGTGGTGGACGTGGACCGAAAATACACCGACTCCACCAATTACAGTGGGGAAGAGGACGACGGAGAGAGCATCATCGGCACCGAGATCTGGAACAACGAGATCGTGCGGGGTACCGAGGACACCGCCGGCGGCGTGGCCGGCACCACCACCAATTCTGACATCAATACGTATGTCAACGAACAGCTCACCCCTGACGGCACGGAGAATCTGGTCAGCAGCTCCGGACAGAACGACTATCTGGTGGACGAGACCAACCAGCAGGTGGAGCATCTGGCCGGCACGGTCAGCGATCTGATGGTATCCGTGACCATCAACCAGACCACGGCGGGGGAGGAGAACGTGAACAGCCTGATCAGCCACGTGGCCCGGGCCGCGGGCATCAGCGCGGAAGATCAGGCGGACAAGATCTCCATCCTGGTGCAGCCCTTCTATGAGGAGCCCACGGCCCCCATCCCGGTGCCCGAGGGCGTGGAGCCCTGGGTGCTCTACGCAGCGGCGGGCGGGCTGGCGCTGTTCCTGCTGCTGGTGGTTGTGATCCTGCTGGTGCTCCGCCGCAGGAGGAAGAAGCGGGAGAAGCGGCTGGCGGAGGAGCTGGCCGCGGCCCAGGCGGCCAACCTGCCGCTGACGCCGGAGCCGCCCAAGGAGGGCGCGGCCCTGATGGAGATGTCCACCGAGAAGAGTATGGAGCTGCGCAAAGACGTCCGGAAGTTCGCGGAGGAGAACCCGGAGATTGCGGCCCAGATGGTCAAGAGCTGGCTGAGAGAGGGGGGTGACGGGGCATGAGCAAGGCATCATCTGCGAAGCAGGCGGACGAGCAGGCAGAGCCCGTGGCGCAGACCCCCGCGCCGCCCAAGCCCGTCCCCCATCCGGCGGACAAGCTCACCCGCCAGCAGAAGGCGGCGGCGGTGATCGTCTCCCTGGGCGCGGACAAGGCGTCCCAGCTCTATCAGTACATGGATCCTGAGGACGTGGAGCAGATCACGCTTGAGGTTGCCAAGCTGGGCTATATTGACTCGGATACCACCGAGGATGTCCTCAACGAGTACTACCAGATGTGCCTGACCAACAAGGCGGTCACCGAGGGCGGCCTGGAGTATGCCAAGGCCGTACTGGAAAAGGCCTTCGGCCAGCAGACGGCGGACAGCCTGTTGGAAAAGGTGACCAAGTCCCTGAAAAACCGGGAATTTGCCTTCCTGAACAAGGCGGACGAGAAATCCCTCTATGCGGCGCTCCAGCACGAGCGCCCCCAGACCATCGCCCTCGTGCTGTCCTATGTGGATCCGGACAAGGCGGCGGCGGTGGTTGAAGAGCTGGACGACGACCGCCAGGTGCAGGTGATCAAGAATATTGCCACGATGGAGAGCGCCTCCCCCATGGCAGTGAAGCTCATCGAGGCGGAGATGGAGAAGAAGTTCTCCAGCCTGATGACCACCAACAATGTGAAGGTGGGCGGCATCGACTATGTGGCCGATGTGATGAACAACCTGGATCGCTCCAACGAGAAGAGCATCTTCGACCACCTGTCTGTCCACGACTCCGAGCTGGCCGACGAGATCCGCAAGCGGATGTTTGTGTTTGAGGACATCATCACCATGGACGACCGCTCGGTGCAGCGCTTCCTGCGGGACTGCGATCCCAAGGATCTGGTACTGGCCCTCAAGGGCTCCAATGCGGAGGTGTCCAATAAGATCCTCACCAATATGTCCACCCGTATGGCCCAGAGCATCCGGGACGACCTGGAGATTACCACCAACGTGCGCATCCGCGATGTGGAGGAGGCCCAGCAGAGGATTGTGGGCGTCATCCGCGATCTGGAGGAGCGCAATGAGCTGATCATTCTCAAGGGCGGAAAGGACGATATCATTGCCTAATATTTGGAAAAGTTTCTTGCGCCCCAAAGCGGATCTCTACCGCTTCCCCGACGCGGAGGAGCTGGTAGAGGAGGAGCCGGTGCAGGAGCCCGAACCGGAGCCGGAGGAGTCCCAGGCCCCGCCGGCGGACGAGGATCAGGATCCCGGCGCCCCTGACGTCATCAGCTTCGCCCAAGTTCAGGCCGAGAAAATCCTGGCCGACGCCAGACAGCAGGCGGAGGAGCTGAAAACCCAGGCTCTGACCCAGGCCCAGGCGGAGATCGACCAGGCCAAGGCGGAGGGGCGGGACGACGGTTACCGCCAGGGCTACCAGGACGGCCTGGGCCAGGCCCGGGTGGAGGTTCAGAACCAGATGCGAGAGCAGCAGGCGCGGGACGCGGAGCGGGTGGAGGAGTTCCTGAAATCCGCCGACCGGGCCCGCACCGAGATGCTGGAGCAGACCCGCGGGGAACTGTGTGATCTGAGCGTGGCTATTGCCGAAAAGATCATCCACATCAGCCTCAAGAGCAGCCGGGAGGTCATCGGGCGCATGATCCAGGTGGCCGCCGAGAAGCTCAAACGGCGGGAGTGGGTTCACATCTACATCGGCGGGGTGGACACCCGTACGGCGGCCCAGATCGCGCCGGAGCTCACCGCCTCCCTGGCCGGCCTGTCCGACCACATCAAGATCATCCCCATGCCGGAGGACGAGTCCGGCACCTGCATCCTGGAGATGCCCGACGAGATCATCGACGCCAGCGTCTCCACCCAGCTGCAGAACATCAGAGACCTGGTGGGAGAGGCATAAATTGCCCCCGGTATCCCCGTAAGGAGCAGAGAACGCCATGTTTCAAGATCTGATCCGCCAAATTCAACAGGCCGAGACCATCAGCTACACCGGCAAGATCGAGAATATCGTGGGCATGTCTATCGAGGCGTCCGGGGGCCGGGCGGCGGTGGGGGACATCTGCCAGATTTACAGCGGCGAGTCCGGCGGCCAGGTGATGGCCGAGGTGGTGGGCTTCAAAAACGACCACATCCTCCTGATGCCCTACGCCAACATGAGCGGCATTTCGGCGGGCAACTTCGTGCGCAACACCGGCCGGCGGCTGAGCCTGCGGGTGGGCCCCTTCCTCCGGGGGCGGGTGATCAACGCCCTGGGCCAGCCCATCGACGGAAAGGGCCCCTTTGAGGGGGGGATCCCCTTCTGCGTGGAGGGGGGCCAGTACATCAACCCCATGGCCCGCCCCCCCATCCGGGAGCGGATGGAGTTCGGGGTCAAGGCCATCGACAGCATGCTCACCATCGGCAAGGGCCAGCGTATCGGCATATTCGCCGGCTCCGGCGTCGGCAAGAGCACCCTGATGGGGATGATCGCCAAGAACGTGAAGGCGGACATCAACGTCATCGCCCTGGTGGGGGAGCGGGGCCGCGAGGTCGTGGAGTTCATGGAGAAGGATCTGGGGCCCGAGGGCATGGCCCGGTCGGTGCTGGTGGTGGCCACCTCCGACCAGCCGGCCATGCTGCGCAAGCAGTGCCCCACGGTGGCCACCGGCATTGCCGAGTACTTCCGGGATCAAGGGTACGACGTGCTGCTGATGATGGACTCCCTGACCCGCTTCGCCATGGCTCAGCGGGAGGTGGGGCTGGCGGTGGGGGAGCCCCCGGTGGCCCGGGGCTACACCCCCTCCATTTACGCGGAGCTGCCCAAGCTGCTGGAGCGCAGCGGCAACTTCCAGAGGGGCTCCATTACCGGGGTCTACACCGTGCTGGTGGAGGGCGACGATACCAACGAGCCCATCGCGGATACCGTGCGCGGCATTTTGGACGGGCACATCGTCCTCTCCCGGCGGCTGGCCAATGCCAACCACTTCCCGGCCATCGACATCGGGGCCAGCATCTCCCGCCTGATGACGGACATCGTGTCCGACGAGCACAAGCGGCTGGCCGCCCGCATCCGGGACGTGATGGGCGTGTACGAAAAGAATGCGGATCTGGTCTCCATCGGGGCGTACAAGGCGGGGACGAACCCCAAGCTGGACTATGCCCTGAGCAAGATCGACGGCATTGAGCAGTTCCTCATGCAGGGCATCGACGAAGCCTTCACCTACGAGGAGGATTTGGAGATGATGCGCAAGCTCCTGTAGGGGCGGGCGCGTCTCCCCGCCTGATTCCGACGGAAGGGAAGAGGGGTGAGTCCCGTGAAAAAGTTTCAGTTTCCCCTGGATACGGTGCTGGGCTACAAGCAGCAGGTGCTGGAGAACCTCCAGAACGAGCACAGCGTGCTGGTGCGGCGGGTGCGGGAGCAGGAGAGCCTGATCGCCGGCCTGGAGGCGGACTATGCCGCCCTCAACCGGGAATTCCGCCAGGCGGAGCGGGAGGGCATGGCCATTGCCCGGGCCCGGGCCTACGAGCTGGGCCTGCGGGCCCAGGAGCGAACCATCCAGACGGAATATAAGCGGCTGGAGCAGCTCCAGGCCGAGGCCGAGCGCAAGCGGGAGCAGGTGGTGGCCGCCCGGCAGGAGACCGCCGCCCTAGAGAAGCTGAAGGACAAGAAGCTGGAGGACTACCGGAAGATGGTCCAGAAGGGCGAGGAGCAGTTCATCGACGAGCTGGTCTCCACCGTCCGCGTGATGAACGCCGGCGCGCCCTGACGGGCGGCACGGCATTGAAAGGAGGTGAGAACGATGAATGTGAATCAGACAGACCTGCTGTTCCAGATGATGCAGATGGCCAATCAGTTCGCCCAGTCCACCCTGCCCGCCGTGGGCGCCGACAGCGAGACGGGAAAGAGCGACTTCCAGTCCCTGCTGGAGGACAAGCGGACGGAGAGCGGCCAGACGCCGGAGCGCCCGGAGAAGGGGGAGGAGCCCTCCAGGCCGGAGGACGGTCAGACCCAGAAGCCGGAGGACGGTCAGACGGCGGAGCAGCCCCAGGGGCAGGAGCCCGCGGTGGAAGCCTGGAAGCTGGGCCTGCTGGCCTACGCCGGTCAGCTGAACATCCAGCCCGAGGTGACGGCGGAGGTTCCCGTGGAGGGACAGGCTGCCCATCTTGTGGCGGCGGTACCCGAGGGAGAGGCGGCCCAGGCGGCCCCTGTGGCCCAGGCGGCCACAGAGCAGGCGGCGGCCGTGCCCGTGCAGACGGAGCAGGCGGCCCAGACGGCCATGCCTGTCCAGGCGGACGAGGCCCAGGCCGGGCAGCCTCAGACTGTGGAGACTCGGATCCCAGAGGCGGCGGAGACTGTACAGCCCGAGACGGCGGTGCGGCAGGCCCCCGAGGCGTCGGCTGGCCGGGACGCACGGCCCCAGGGCGGCACGGAGGAGCAGCCTGCCCCCGGAGAGGACGGCCGGCCCCAGGCGGAGCTCCAGGTGGACGGCTGGCAGCAGCCCCTGTTCCGCGAGGTGGAGCACATGCCCGTGAAGGTGGGCGACACCACCGCGCTGGACACCACCGCTCCCCAGTTTGACAACCAGCTGGCCGACACCCTGGACACGGCGCTGGCCGACGGGGTTCAGCGGCTGGAGCTCAAGCTGACCCCTGAGAATCTGGGCACCGTGGTGGTGGAGATGACCCGCAATCCCGACGGCGCGCTCCACATTGTGCTCCGGGCCGAGACCGAGCAGGCCGCGCGGCTGCTCAACGACCACTCCCACAGCCTGGGGATGCTGCTGCAAAACAGCGCCCAGGGCGAGGTGCGGGTGGAGGTTCCCCAGCCCCAGCAGAGCGAGCAGCAGCCCTGGAAACAGCCCGACCAGAACGGCGGCCAGCAGCAGGGCGGCGAAGGTCAGCCCCAGCGGCAGCACCGGGAGGAGCGGAGCACCGACGACTTCCTGAGCCAGCTCCGGCTGGGCCTGCTGGAGACAGCAGCGGAATAACCCCTCGAAAAGGAGGAAGAACGACCCAATGAGCAGCGACTACAGCATGGGACTGGAAAACATCCTCAGCCAGTATTCCAGAAGCGGCGCCTCCGCGAGCGGCGCCAGCCTGACCGATTCGGAGATCGCCGCGCTGGAGCGGGAGCTGGGCGTGGAGATCAACCGCACGGGCGAGGCGGACATGGGCCTCGACTTCGAGGACTTCATGCAGCTGATGATTGTCCAGCTCCAGAACCAGACCATCGACAACGCAGCCGACACCTCCGACATGCTCAACCAGATGGTGCAGATGTCCGTGGTGCAGATGCTTAGCACGGTGCAGACCAGCATTGAAAACCTGACCGACGCCAGCACCATGAGCTACGCGGCCTCCCTGGTGGGCAAGACCGTCACCGTGGGCAGGTACGACGAGGAGGGCAACATCACCGAGGTGGTGGGCACCGTCACCGGCACCGGCACCTATCAGGGCACCCACGTGATTTTCGTGGACGGCGAGATGTACGCCCTGAACAGCATCATGGCGGTGGGCACCCTGCCGGAGATCCCGGATGAGGGCGGAGACGCCGGAGATACGGGCGAGTCCGGAGAAACCGGGGAGACCGGCGGCGTGGAGGGCGGCGAGAGCGCATGAGTTTCGTCCCGGTAAGCACAGGACAAGGAGGTGGAAGCGGTGCTTGACCCCACGACCATGGGCCCGGTTAGCGGCGTAAGCCATCCCGCCGGGGGACAGAGCGGCGTCCGCGTCCGGCCGGAGAGCGGCGGCTTTGACGAGCTGCTGCGGCAGAAGCTGGGGCAGGAGCAGGCCCCCACCGTGGCCTTTTCCAAGCATGCCAGGGAGCGGGCGGAGGAACGGGGCATCGAGGTGACCCCCACCCTGATTGACCGCCTCACCGGCTCGGTAGAGAAGGCCCAGGCCAAGGGCGCCACCAACATCCTAGCCCTGGATCGCAGCCTGGCCTTCATCATCAACGTCCCCAACAGCCGGGTGATTACCACTATGCGGCAGGACGAGATGAGGGAGAACGTATTCACAAACATCGACGGCGCCGTGATCCTGTAACACAGAGGGCAGGACCAGATATTGGATGCCCTGGGGGACGCCCGACTGGCGAACCCCCGGCGGCGCTGACATTAGAAAGAACACCCCAACCAAAGGAGACTGATACACATGGCACTGACCGGAGCAATGAGCGCCGCGATTACCGGCCTCAAGGCCCATATGGACGCACTCAACGTGGTGGGCAACAACGTGGCTAACGTGAACACCTACGGCTACAAGGCCGGGCGGGTCACCTTCCGGGAGAGCATCTACTCCACCCAGTCCGCCGGCGCGGCGGGCACCCAGGCCACCGGCGGCACCAACCCCCGGCAGATCGGCTACGGCACCAGCGTGGGCACCATCGACCTGGACATGGCCACCAGCAGCCTGGAGTCCACCGGCTACAATCTGGACGTGGCCATCCAGGGCGACGGCTTCTTCCTGGTGGGGCCGAAAAACCTGGATATCAACAGCATGGAGGCGGTCAAGAGCCTGTCCTTCAGCAAGGTGGGCGACTTCCGCTTTGACGCCGACGGCTATCTGGTGGACGGCGCGGGCAACGTGGTCTATGGCTTTATGTCTGCTGCGAATACTGGCGGGAACCCTGGCATAACAGACAACCCGGTTGTCAGTACTGACCTGGTTCCTATCCGTCTGCCCATGAAATGGGCTGACACGGGCGACGCTGTGTATGTTGGTGTGGACGGCAACACTGGTGCCAATGTCAACCCTGATGAGTCTGCAGCAACACAAGATGGCGTTGATGGCTGTGTCTCTCTGGAGAACATCAGCATCGACGAGAACGGCTGCATCACCGGCACCAACAAGGACACCGGCGATCCGGTGGTGGTGGGCTACCTGGCCCTGGGCACCGTGGCAAACCCCAACGGCCTGCTCCACACCGACGGCCCCTACTACACCGCTGCGGAGGCTGCTGGTGATGCCCGGGTATTTGCCCCCAATAGTTCTGTTATTGGAAATCTGATGAACGGGCAGATTAAAGATCCCAATGGCGGCGGAGGCGGTGGGGCGAATGTCGACCCCAACTCTGCCCTTGCCGCCAACAGCGAGGTAGGCCTGATGCCCGGCTTCCTGGAGGCCTCCGGCACCGACCTGGCCACCGAGTTTTCCAACATGATCGTTTACCAGCGCGGCTATCAGGCCAACACCCGCATTATCACCGTGACCGACTCCATGCTGGAGGAGCTGGTCAACATCAAGCGTTAATCGTTCACCACAGGCTGACAGGCCGCCCCGCCCCCGGCTGACGGGGGCGGGGGGCGTCCGGGGGGAGGCAAGAGTATGATTGAACTGAGAAAGATGAACAACGAGCGGTTCCTGGTGAACCACAACCAGATCGAGTGCATCGAGCTCATCCCAGAGTGCAAGGTGGTCATGATGAACCACGACTACTATCTGGTGAAGGACACGGTAGAGGAGATTATCCGGAAGATCGCCGATTACAATGCCAAGGTGCAGGATATCCACCGGGAGATCTCCGTGGTGGACCGGCGGGGGTAAGCCCGCCCTGTTGGAGAATCAACAGACAGAGAGGATATCGGTATGAACATTGTGTATTTGATCGGCATGGTGCTGGCGGTCTTCTTCACCATATTCGGCATCATGTTCGGCTTCGACATGACCACCTTCACGCCCAGCTTCCACCCGGACTATCTGAAAAACTTCGTCGATTTGTCCAGCGTGCTCATCGTGCTGGGCGGCACCCTGGCGGTGGTGATCGCCTGCTACCCCAAGCTGGCTAAGTCCTTCCCGAAGCATTTCAAGATCATGCTGCGCGCCAACGCCTTTGACCCACAGACCTACGTGGATCAGCTCACCGAGCTGGCCCAGATCGCCCGGAAGAACGGCCTGCTGGCCCTGGAGGAGAAGGCCAGGGATCAGGCGGATCCCTTCTTCCAGCAGGCGATCATGCTCATCGTGGACGCCAACGACCCCGACCGGGTGCGCAGCATCCTGGAAAATGACATCGAACAGACCTCCGCCCGCCACATGGAAGTGGTCGCCATGTACGAGCGGGGTTCCAACGCCGCCCCGGCCTTCGGCATGATCGGCACCCTGATCGGCCTGATCAATATGCTGAAGGATCTGGACGGCGCGGATATGAGCTCCCTGGGCCCCAACATGGCCGTGGCCCTGGTCACCACCTTCTACGGCTCCCTGCTGGCCCACGTGGTGTTCAACCCCATTGCCGCCAACCTGACCGCCCGGGACGAGGAGGAGATCCTCTGCCGCCAGATCATCGTGGAGGGCATCATGGCCATCCAGTCCGGCGAGAATCCCAAGTTCCTCCGGGAGCGGCTCATGACCTTCATGAATCAGCAGCTCCGCGACAACGGCGAGGGCGGAGGCGGCGGCAAGGCCGCCAGGAAGGGCCGCGGGAAGAAGTGATCCCGCCCCGGCTTCAAGGAGGCGAAAACCATGGCACTCAAGAAAAAAGGGAGCGGCGGAGGCGGAGGCGCCAACTGGATGGACACCTATGGCGACATGGTGACCCTGCTGCTCTGCTTCTTCGTGATGCTCTATTCCATGTCCAGCATGGATCAGGAGCGGTGGATCGCCCTGGTGCAGGCGCTGAATCCAGATGCGGTGTTGCCGGTCGGCTCTGAGCAAGAGGCGCCCCCCGAGGGCAGCACCGTCAGTCAGGAGCACATCGACCAGCAGATGGACGAGCTCTACCAGTCCATTGAGAACCTGATCCAGCAGTCCAACCTGGCCGGACGGGTGAGCGTGGGCAGGGGCAGCGGCTTTGTGTTCATCTCCTTCGACAACACCGTGTTCTTCGACGGAAACAGCTATGTGCTCCGGGAGGACGGCCAGCAGGTGCTGGACCAGGTGGCGGAGGCCCTGATCCCGGCCGCCGACTCCATCAACGAGATCCGCATCCTGGGCCACACCGCCCAGGAAGTCCCGGACCAGCCCAACAACGTGACGGCGGACCGCTTCCTGGCCTCCAACCGGGCCACGGTGGTGACGGTCTACCTCCAGGAGAAGAACATCGTAGATCCCGCCCGGCTGGTCAGCGTGGGCTACGGCGAGTGGCGGCCGGTGTCCGACAACGACGACGCCGAGGGCCGGGCCCAGAACCGGCGGGTGGAGCTGATCATCACCGGGCTGGATCTCTCCGACGAGATCGGGGACGAGATCACCCACTACTACACCATGCGGGACGACGCGGAGGCCGGCGAGGCCTACGCCGCCCAGGACAGCACCGACTCCACCACCAATTCGGCGGCGCCGGACGGGACGGGCTGACGCCCGGCCCCTGATTCGGGACTTTGCTCTGCCAAGGAGGGATGAAGATGGCGGAAGTTTTATCTCAGAGCCAAATTGATGCCCTGTTGAATGCGGCTCGCAGCGGCGAGATGGATTTGACAGCTTCGGCGGAGAATAAGTCAGAGAAAAAGTACCGCAAATACGACTTCAACAGCCCCAGAAAGTTTACCAAGGACCGCCTGAAAATGATCAGCGGCATCTTTGAAAATTATACCCGCGTCATTAATTCCAGAATCAACGGCCTGCTGCACACCACCTGCGAGATCGAGGTGGAATCGGTGGAGGAGCAGCGGTATTACGAGTTTTCCAACGCCCTGTCCGATGGGGATGTGCTGGCCCTGGCCGATATTGAGCTCTCCGACGGCTCCCCCACCGACGACGCGCCGGTGCTGTTCCACTACTCCACCTCCCTGATGCTCAACATCATGGACCGCCTCATGGGCGGCGAGGGGGAGGAGGCGGCGCAGGCCCCGGACGGGTACAACTTCACCGATCTGGAGCTGCGCCTCTATGAGAATGTGGTTCGGGACATGATCCATATCCTGGGCGGCAGCTGGGAGAACTATATCGACCTGGAGTTCAAGCTGCGGCGGGTGGAGACCAACCCCACGCTGGTGCAGTTGATCGGCCTGGACGAGACGGTGGTGATCGTAGGCATCAACATCCGTTTTTCCAACACCTCTGGCCGGATGAGCATCTGCCTGCCCGGCATGAAGCTGACCAACATCTTTGCCCGCATCGCCGCCCTGAACCAGATCGGCCGGGGCAGCGGGGAGGATAACGCCGAAGAGATCATGGGGATTCTCCGGGATTCCTCCCTGGAGCTCACCGCCGAGCTGGGGCGGACTACGGTCAAGCTCCAGGATATCTATTTCCTCAGCGAGGGAGACGTCCTGGATCTGGGCCGCCCCGCCGACCAGCCTATCTACCTCTACGTGGGCGGGAAGCCCTGGTTCGACGGGAAGCTGGGCACCCAGAACAACGCGATGGCGGTAAAAATTGGAGAGACCTATCACAATCAGGGAAGAAGGGACAAGTAAGCGAATGGGACAGACGGTATTAAGCCCGATGCAGCTGGATGCCATCGGCGAAATCATGAATATCAGCTTGGGTTCCTCTGCCACTGCGGTTTCCAATATGCTGGACCACCGTGTTGATATCACCACACCCAAGGTGACGGTTGTGCCCGTGGAGGAGTTCAGCCTTGGCGAGCTGGAGCCCGCCATCGGCGTGGAGATCAAGTATGTCTCCGGCCTGGAGGGCAGCAACATCATGCTCCTCAAGCGGGAGGACGTGAAGATGATCGTGGACATCCTCATGGGAACCACCACCCCCGATGAGGAGTTCGAGCTCAACGACATGACCATCAGCGCGGTGTGCGAGGTCATGAACCAGATGATGGGCGCGGCCTCCACGGCCCTGTCCGACTTCCTGGGCCGGCCGGTCAACATCTCTACCCCCCAGTCTTTTACGCTGGACGATCTGGAGGCATTCAAGCGGGAGCACTTCCACACCGACGACGGCATGCTGGTGGTGGTTCACTTCATGCTGGGTATCGAGAATGTGCTCCAGAGTGAGTTCGTCAACGTCATGCCCACCGCCCTGGCCAAGGAGTTGCTCAAGGGCTTCGGAATGGAGGAGCTGGAGGAGACGGCTGCGGCACCCTCTGCGCCGGCGCCCCAGCCGGAGAGCGCCCCCGCAGTGTCCTCCGGCGGCAAGCTGAGCCAGGAGGAGATCGAGCGGCTGATGGGCGGCGCGGGCGCGCCGGCGTCCCAGCCGGAGAGCGCCCACGCGGCATCCTCCGGCGGCAAGCTGAGCCAGGGGGAGATCGAGCGGCTGATGGGAGGGATGGGCGCCCCGGCACCCCAGTCCCAGCCGGCCCCGGCACAGCCCGCCCAGCCCCAGGCCGCCCCGGCGCAGCAGCCGGTATATGCCCCGGCGCCTCCCGTCTACTACGCCCCCCAGCCGGAGCCCCGGGTCATCAATACCCGGCCCATCCAACTGCCGGAGCTGGATGTGGAGGGCAAACTGGACAAGGAACAGGCCCAGAACCTGGAGCTGATCATGTCCGTTCCGCTGGAGGTCTCGGTGGAGATCGGCCGGACCCGGCGGAAGGTGGAGGATATCCTCACCTTTGCCAAGGGTTCCCTGGTGGTGCTGGACAAGCTGGCCGGCGACCAGGTGGATGTGTTTGTCAACGGACTGTGCGTGGCCCGCGGCGACGTGGTGGTCATCGATGACAACTTCGGCGTGCGGATCACGGAGGTTCTGGCAAAACCGGATCTTCAGAATCTGGCCCCCGTGAAATAGAGCCCACAAGGAAACTGAAATAAGAAAAGGATGGAAAAGGCTATGGCTAAGATTTTGGTTGTTGACGACGCCGCGTTTATGCGAAAGGTTATTCGGGACACCCTGACCAAGAACGGCTACACGGACATCACCGAGGCGGTAGACGGCAAGGACGCCGTGGACAAGTATTTTGAGATCCACCCTGACCTGGTGCTCATGGACATCACCATGCCCAACATGGACGGGCTGGAGGCCCTGAAGGCCATCCGGGCCAAGGACGGCAACGCCAATGTGGTCATGTGCTCCGCCATGGGCCAGGAGGCCATGGTGGTGGAGGCGGTTCAGGCCGGCATCAAGGACTTCATCGTCAAGCCCTTCAAGGATGACCGCCTGATGAAGACGGTGAACTCGATTCTGGGGAATCCCTGACCGTGCCGCCGGAAGAGGTGCTCCAGCTGATCTGGGCGCTGCTGGTGGTGGCTGCCGTGGCGGTTCTGGCGTGGCTGTTTACCCGCTTCGTGGCCGGCCGGGCCTCCGGCGGCTCCATGGCCCTGCCCAGGGAGCGGCCCGTGAAGCTGCTGGCCCAGCTGTCCGTGGGTCGGGAGCAGCGGGTGCTCCTGATCCAGGTGGGGGAGCAGTACTATCTGCTGGGCGCGGCCCAGGGCGGCGTGACCCTGCTGGATAAGCTCTCGGAAGAGGAGTCGGCGGAGCTCCGGCGGCAGGCGCCCCCCGCCGACCCGGGAGAGCGGATGGGCTTCCAGAAGGCCCTGAAAAAGGTGCTGGAGCAGCGGAACCGGCAGAGGAGGTCGTGACCATGGACGCGCTGATTAACGTAAATGGAGAGAACGTCCAGAGCCTACAGATCATCCTGATGCTGACCCTGGTCAGCCTGCTGCCCTCGGCGGTGGTGATGATGACCTCCTTCACCCGGTACATCATCTCCTTCTCCTTTCTGCGCTCGGCCCTGGGACTTCAGCAGAACCCGCCCAACATGGTGCTCATCGGGGTGGCGCTGTTCCTCACCCTGTTCACCATGTCGCCGGTGATCACCCAGATCCAGACCACCGCTTATGAGCCTTATGTAGCCGAGGAGATCTCCCAGGAGGAGTTCATCGCCCGGGCGGAGGTGCCCCTAAAGGAATTCATGATCGACCAGACCGAGCCCAGCTCCATGGATCTGTTCTGCGATCTGGCGGGGGTGGACACCCCGGCGAATACCGACGAGGCCGCGGAGCTCCCCCTGCGCATCCTGGTACCCGCCTTCATGACCAGCGAGCTCAAGCGGGCCTTCCTCATCGGCTTTTATCTTTACATCCCCTTCGTGCTCATCGACGTGGTGGTGTCCTCCACCCTCATGGCTATGGGCATGATTATGCTCCCGCCGTCCATGATCTCGATGCCGTTCAAGCTGCTGTTGTTTATCGCGCTGAACGGGTGGGAGCTGCTCTTTTCCACCCTGGTTCAGGGATTCCGCTAGAGACGGGAGGGTGAGACAGTTTGGAAGTGGCGGATATCATGCGGGAGGCCGTGGGAGTGGCCCTGCGGCTGTGCGCGCCGGTGCTTCTGCTGAGCATGCTGGTGGGCATCCTGGTGGCCATCTTCCAGGCGGTCACTCAGATCCACGAGCAGTCCCTGGCCTTCATCCTCAAGCTGATCGTTGTGGTTCTGGTGCTGCTGGTGGGCGGCAGCTGGATGCTGGAGACATTGCTGGACTTCAGCCGGAACCTCTTCTCCCTGATGTGAGGCGCGTGGACGATGGATGGGTCAGAGCTGTATCTCTTTGAACTGATTCTCATGCGCATGTCGGGCTTTGTGGCCTTCAGCCCCCTGTATGGGCGCAGCAGCCTGCCCGGCATGGTCAAGGCCGGCCTGGCCCTGGTGCTGGCGGTGTTTGTGTTCGGACTCGCTGATGCCGCCCCCGCCCCGCCGGGGAACATCGCCGGCCTGGCCCTGCCGCTGCTGCTGGAGCTGGCGGTAGGGGCGGCGCTGGGCTTCACCATGCGCTTTGTATTCGCGGTGGTGCAGACGGGCGGCGAGGTCATCGACACCCAGATGGGCATTACTATGGCCCAGATCTACGATGCCAGCAGCCAGGCCAGCATGACGGTGACGGGCTCTTTGCTCAATATCCTGCTGATGCTGGACTTTTTTGCGGAGAACGGACATTACACCCTGATGCGGCTTCTCCTCACCTCGGGGGAGTTGGTGCCCTACGGCGAAGCGGCGCTGGGGGAGGCGGCGGCTCTCCGGGCGGTGGAACTTTTTGCGGCCTGTATGGTGCTGGCGGTGAAGCTCGCCATGCCGATTCTGGCGGCGGAGCTGCTGGGCGAGGTGGGCATGGGGATCCTGATGAAGGCCATCCCCCAGATCAACGCCTTCGTCATCAACATCGAACTGAAAGTGATCATCGGCCTGCTGCTGCTCTTTGTGTTCCTGGTTCCGACCAATGAATTTCTCCTCCAACTGGAGTCCGACATGCTGGGGGAGCTGGGTCAGATGTTGGAGGCGCTGCGCGGGCCGGGATAGCCGCGGAGGAGCGTGAACCGGATTGGCCGACAGCTCGAAAACCGAAAAGGCAACCCCAAAAAGAAGACGGGACGAACGGAAGAAGGGCAACGTGTTCTTCAGCAACGACGCCGTGTCGGTGGTGGTGCTGCTGGCCAGCTTCTTCACACTCTATGTGACGGCGGGGCTGATGATCAACCAGATCTACCGCTTCCTGCGCTTCTGCCTGGGGTTGGCCGCGGGCGCCGGCAGCGGCGGCCCGGCAGCGGGCCAACTGCCTGAGCTGTTCACCCAGTTTCTGCTCACCTTTGTCATCGCCGCTGGGCCGATTATGGCGGTGTCGCTGCTGGCGGGCGTGGGGGCCACCCTCTTTCAGACGAAAATGCTACTCTCGGGGGAGCCGCTCAAGCCCAAGTTCAGCCGGATCAACCCACTCCAGGGGATCAAGCGACTCTTCTCCCTGCGCAGCATCATCGAGGCGCTGAAGGGGTTGCTGAAGATCGGCGTGCTGCTCTATCTGCTCTACAGCTTCCTGATGGGGATCGTGGACAGCTTTACCAAGTACCTCTACACCGATCTGGACGCGGCGGCGGCCCACCTGTTTCAGCAGGGCTTCCAGATGGTGGTGCAGATCGCCATCGCCTTTGTGGTGCTGGCCGGGGCGGACATCTTCTATCAATGGTGGGAGTACGAGCGGCAGCTGCGCATGTCCAAGCAGGAGATCAAGGAGGAGTTCAAGCAGACTGAAGGCGATCCCCAGATCAAGGGCAAGATCAAGGAGACCCAGCGCCGCATGGCTCAGTCCCGCATGATGCAGAAGGTGCCGGGCGCGGATGTGGTCATTCGGAACCCGACCCACTTTGCCGTGGCTCTGCGCTACCATGCGGACACGGATCAGGCTCCCGTGGTGCTGGCCAAAGGCCAGGATCACATAGCCGCCCGTATCGTCCAGATCGCGGAGGAGCACAAGATCGCAGTGGTGGAAAACGTTCCGCTTGCCCGGGCGTTGTACGCCACGGCGGAGCTGGATCGGGAGATCCCGCCGGAGTTCTACAACGCCGTGGCGGAGGTGCTGGTGTACCTCTACCGGCTGGACGGCAAGCTGAAGTAAGCCAAACAGAGACAGGAGACCTGGCAAGCCTATGAGACGCATCCTGAACAACTCCATAATATCGCTGCTGGTCGTGGTGGTCGTCCTGTTTCTGGTGATTCCCCTGCGCCCATGGATGCTGGACATTCTGATTATCATCAACATCGCCCTGTCCATCCTGATCCTGATGATCACCATGAACATCAAGGAGACGCTGGAATTTTCCATTTTCCCGTCCCTGCTGCTTATCACCACCCTGTTCCGCCTGGGGCTGAACGTAGCCTCCACCCGGCTGATCCTCTCGGAAAACGGCCACGCCGGCGTGGTCATTGCCGCCTTTGGCAACCTGATCACCCAGGGGAACATCGTCATCGGCATCCTGATCTTCCTGATCATCGTACTGGTGCAGTTCATCGTCATCACCAAGGGTGCCGAGCGCGTGTCTGAGGTGGCGGCCCGCTTCACCCTGGACGCCATGCCCGGCAAGCAGATGGCCATCGACGCCGACCTGAGCTCCGGCCTGATCAACGAGCAGGAGGCGCGCATCCGCCGAAGCAAGATCCAGAAGGAGGCCGACTTCTACGGCGCCATGGACGGCGCCACCAAGATCGTCAAGGGCGACGCGATCATGTCGCTGATCATCACGGTGATCAACTTCGTGGCCGGCCTGATCATCGGCATGGTGCAGGGCGGCGGCGATCTGAACACGGTGCTCGCCACCTATTCCATCGCCACCATCGGCGACGGCCTGGTGTCCCAGCTGCCCGCCCTGATGATCTCCACTGCCACGGGCATGATCGTTACCCGCTCCGTGTCGGATGGCAGCCTGAGCGTGGACGTGATCGACCAGTTCAAGGCCCAGCCCCGGGCCATCCTGGCCACCGGTATCATCCTGGCGCTGCTGGCCTTCATCCCCGGCACCCCCACCGTGCCCCTGCTGCTGGTGGGCGGCGGCCTGGCTGTGGGCGGCTATATCGGCGACCGCCGCATGTCCCCCCTCCCCGGGCAGGAGGCGCAGGAGGCGGCGGCCTCCGCAGCCCCGGAGGGGGCCGCCCTTCAGGAGCCCAGCGAGACGGAATACTACAAGGATATCAACAACGTTTACTCCCTGCTGCCGGTGGAGCCCATTGAGATGGAGTTCGGATACAGCCTGATCCCATTGGTGGACGAGGCCAGCGGCGGCAAGCTGATCAGCCGCATCGTGATTTTCCGTCGGCAGTACGCCCAGGACATGGGCTTTGTCATCCCCTCCATCCGCCTCCGCGACGGGGCGGCCCTGGGAAGCAACCAGTACATCATCAAGATCCGCGGCGAGGAGGTGGCCCGGGGCGAGATCCTGGTGGATTACTACCTGGCCCTGGAGCCAGCCAACCCCGCCGGAGAGATCGATGGGATCGAGACAGTAGAGCCGGCATATGGCATTCCCTCGCGGTGGATCCTGCCGGAGAACAAGGAAATGGCGGAGATCTACGGTTATACGGTTATCGCCCCCCTGACGGTGATGCTCACCCACCTGTCTGAGACGATCCGGCAGCACACCTCCGAGCTGCTCAACCGCTCGGAAACCATCCAGCTGGTGGAGAATCTGAAGAAGACTGAACCGGAGCTGGTGGCCGATGTGGTGCCCAACGTGATCACCTATGCCAACCTGGAAAAGCTGCTGAAAAACCTGTTGAAGGAGGGGGTGCCGATCCGGGATCTGGCCACGATTCTGGAGGCGGTGACCGAGGCCAGCTCCACCACCCGGGATCTGGACATGATCACCGAGCAGGTACGCGCAGCCCTAAGCCGAACGATCACCCGCAAGTTCTGCGAAAATGGCCAGCTGCGGGTAGTGACCCTGGACGCAGAGCTGGAGAAAAAGGTGCTGGGCGCTCTAACCAAGAACGAGCACGGGGTATATCTCTCACTGGGGCCGGATGTGGTGCAGCAGATCATCTCCCAGCTGGGAGAGCTGCGGGGCAAGTTCAACGAACTGTCCCAGGCCCCCATTGTGCTGGCCAGCCCGGTGATCCGGGTTTATCTCAGCCGGATGATCACCCAGTTTTACCCGGATGTTACGGTGCTTTCCTTCAACGAAGTTACCAACAATGTCCAAATTCAGGCCATTGGCAACATCGCGCTGTAGCCTCAGGAGAAGCGGGCTTAGGGAGGAGGGTGTGTAAATGGAGGCTTCCATCCAGGCTCCGGGGAGCGTCCGGGCCAGAAATAATGAGCCCTACAGCCAGCGGGAGCTGGACGAAATGGACAATGCCGCGCTGTTGGCCCTCTACAAGGAGCACGGCTGCGATGAGGCCCGGTGGACACTGGTGCTGCGCTATACCGGCCTGCTGCAGCGGGTAGCCATGCAGACCTGCGGCCTGTTCCAGGGCTTTGCCCAGACGGATGACGTAATCCAGGAGGGCATCCTGGTTTTGCTCAACGCGGTGGACAAATTTGACCCGCAAAGAGGGGTTAAATTTGAAACATACATTGCCAAACGCCTCCGGGGAATGGTGGTGGACCTGGCCCGAAAGCAGGACTGGATTCCGCGGCAGGTGCGGCAGAAGGCGGTGCGTTTGAACCGGGCCTCTGAAGAACTGTCCCTTCAGCTAGGCCATACCCCCAGCGATCGGGAGCTGGCAGAGTTCCTGGGACTGGACAAGGAGACCTACGAGTCTACGCTGGCAGAGACGGCCGCCTCCAACCTGATCTCATTTGAGGCCCTGCTGGACAGCTATGGCTCTGGTGCGGGGCGTATGCCGATGATCAATCAGGCGGAGAACCAGCCGGAGGAGGAATATCAGCAGAAGGAGCTTCTCGCCAGACTGGCGGAGGAGATTGCGGCCCTGCGGCCCAACGAACAGCTGGTGCTTTCCCTCTACTATGAAAAAGAGTTGACCATGAAGGAAATCGCCCAGGTGCTGGGGGTGAGCGCGCCCAGGATCTCCCAGATCCACAGCCGTGCCATCCAGCAGCTTCAGGCGCGCATGAAGCAGTACATGGAGAGCTGAAAAGGAGCGTACAGACATGACGAAGGGCTTTTACAATCTGACCTCTGGAATTCTATCCCAAGGCCGCCGTCTGGATGTGATTGCCAATAACATGACGAATCTGTCCACTGCCGGCTATAAGGCGGAGACATATACAGACAGCACCTTTCAGGAGGTGCTCATCTCCCGCGTGGGCAATAAATACCGGGGCGGCGCGGAGGTGATCGGACAGGAGAGCTATATCCTGGCCCCCGACCAGCTCTATGTGAACTACACTCAGGGAATTCTGGAGGAGACCGGCCTGAATTTGGATTTCGCCATTGAGGGGGAGGGCTTTTTCGCTATCCAGACCGACAACGGCGTGGAGTACACCCGGGGGGGCAGCTTCTCCCTGGACAACGAGGGCTATCTCTATCTGCCTGGACAGGGACGGGTATTGGGGGCGGATGGGCAGCCCATCTGGCTGTCCACCGACCTGATCCGGGCGGACGGAACCGGACGGATCTACACCGAGGAGGGAGACTACTTCCTGGGACAGATCGGGGTGTTCACCTTCCCGGACAACGGCCAGCTAGTGAAGAATGAGAGCGGCCTCTTTGGAACGGGCGGCCAGGCGGCCGCTCTCAACGGTGCCGCGGCAGTCCGCTGGCAGTGGGTGGAGAGCTCCAATGTGGACATGCTTCAGGAGCTGAGCCAGATGATGACGGCCCAGCGGGCTCTCCAGAGCGCCTCCCAGGTGTTGCAGCTCTATGACGGACTGCTCACCAAGGCAACCACACAGATCGGGCAGATGTAAGGAGGGGCTGAAGAGATGCTGCAGGGGTTTTACAGCGCTGTTGTAGGTGCGCAGCAGCAGATGGACCGCATGAATGTGCAGGCAAATAACATAGCCAATGTGAATACCTATGGCTACAAAGCGGAAAAGCCGGCCTTCGAGGCGCTAATGTACGGCATGCTGGACGGCATTGACGGCGAACAGCTCCCCAGGGGAACCGGTGCGCTGATGATCTCCACCGCCACCGACTTCTCAGACGCCCCCATCGAGGAGACCCGGCGGGATCAGGACTACGCCATCCAGGGGGAGGGCTTCTTCGCCCTCTACAACCCGGGCACCGGGGAGGTCTCCTATACCCGGGACGGCTCCTTCACCGTCACCTCCTATCAGGTGGCCGACGAGGAGGGCAACCTGGAAGAGGTCTACTACCTGACGGACGGGGAGGGGCGGCAGGTGCTGGACACCGCCGGCTATCCCATCGTGGTGGAGGATCCCAACGCCGAGCAGCCGGTGGGCGTTTTCACCCTCCAGTACAAGGACGGCCTGCAGCACCTGGGCAGCGGCCGCTTCCTGGCCGGGGACAAGAACGGCAGCGTGTGGGTGGGCACCTCCCCGGTGCTCCGGGGGTATCTGGAGACCGCCAATGTGGATCTGGCCGAGGAGCTGAGTAAGGTGATCGAGGCCCAGCGCTCCTACAGCCTGGTGTTGAAAATGGTCACCACGGCGGACGAGGTGGAGACCACCATCAACAATCTGACAAGCGGCTAGGAGGTAACGGGCTGTGAAAAATTTTAACGAGCTCAACGGCCTGGAGCTGGATACCATCCGTGAGATCGGGAGCATCGGCACCGGCAATGCGGCTACCGCCCTCTCCTCCATGCTGGGCTGTGAGGTGCGCATCGACCTGCCGGAGGTGCGCATCATGGGGTATAACGGGGCCATTGAGTGGATCGGAGGACCGGAGGCCATCACGGCCGGTGTTCTGGTGCGGCTGGGGGGCGAGATCAACGGCATTATGCTGTCGGTGCAGCAGATGGAGTTTGTGAATCTGGTGCTCCAGAAAATGATCGGCAGGGAGGCGGCTGGGTATGAGGAACTGGACGATCTGGACCGCTCGGCATTGATAGAGGTGGGCAATATCATGATCTCCACCTTCATCAATGCGCTGTCTTCCCTGGCGGGGATTACGATCAAGCTGTCCGTGCCCGGCTTTGCCGTGGACATGCAGGGTGCAATTTTGACGGTGCCCATGGCAGAGTTCGGCGGGCAGTCCGACTATATTATGACGATTGGAAGCAACTTCATCTGCGGGCAGCGGACGGTGCCATGCCGCCTGCTCCTGTCGCCGGACATTCGATCTCTGAACTTTTTACTGAAAAAGCTAGGTGTTTTGGATGGATGACAAGCTGGTTGTTGGGATTGCGGATATGAAGATTGCCAAGGGCATGGGGATGCTGGTGACCTATGCCCTGGGTTCCTGCATTGGAATCTGTCTGTATGATCCGGCTATCCGGCTGGCGGCGCTGGTTCACATCATGCTGCCCTTGAACATGGAGACAGGTCGGAAATCCCCCATGAAATATGCAGATACTGGGATCTGCGAGACACTGCGGGAGATGGAGCGCCGTGGGGCGTCCAGAGCCAGGCTGACGGCCAAAATCGCCGGCGGCGCCCGCATGTTTGACGTGGGTGGGGGCGGAAGCCTGGGAAACATCGGGCAGAGGAACATCGAGAGCGTTCATATGACCCTCAAGCGGGAGGGAATCCGGTTACTGAAAGAGGATGTGGGCGGCACCACCGCCCGAACCCTCCTGTTTGATGCGGCCACGGGGCAGTGCTGTGTGCGCAGCTACGGCAAGCCGGAGGTTATTTTCTAAGAAGCGAGCAAAGGAGGTCAGCGAGATGGAGTACAGCAACGACGGGATCCTGCTGGAAACCGGGACGAACGAGATCGAGATCATGGAGTTCACCATTGACGGAAACCTTTTTGGGATCAATGTGGCTAAGGTACGGGAGATTATGATGTCCGCACCGGTTCGGCCCATGCCCCACTCCCACCCAGCCGTGGAGGGCATCTTCAAGCCCCGGGATACGGTGATCACGGTGGTGGATCTCCCCAAGTATCTCAACGGAACCGAGGGCCCCAAGGGGCAGAAGGATCTCTTTATCATCACCAATTTCAACAAGATCTTCATCGCCTTCCGGGTTCATACGGTGGTGGGCATCAGCCGCATCTCCTGGCGGGATATCCAGAAGCCGGACAGCACCGTCTCCGGAGGGGCGGAGGGCGTGGCCACCGGCATCGCCCAGTGCGGGGACGACCTGGTCACCATTCTGGACTTTGAGAAGATCACCGCGGACATTGCTCCCCAGACCAGCATTCAGATGAGTGAGATCGACGAGCTGGGGGAGCGCAAGCGCAGTGACCGGCCCATCTGGGTGGCCGAGGACTCCATCCTCCTGACGCAGATGATCCGGGAGGCGCTGACCCGGGCGGGTTATACCAACCTGAGCATGTTCCCAAACGGCGCGGAGCTGTGGGATGCCCTCCAGCCGCTGCGGGAAGAGGAGGATCTGGACGACCGGGTGGCCCTGATCATTACCGATCTGGAGATGCCGCAGATGGACGGCCACCATCTGACCAAGCGAATCAAAGAGGACAAATATCTCAAGCACATTCCGGTGGTGATTTTCTCTTCCCTGATCAGCGAGGAGATGCGCCGCAAGGGCAAGGAAGTGGGAGCGGATGAGCAGTTAAGCAAGCCGGAGATCGGCCACCTTATCGGGATTTTGGATCAGCTTTTGAAGGATAAGGACAGCAAAAGGAGAAATGGGGGAGCGGTATGAGCAGCAAATACATTGTGCGCCAGCCCATCAAGGACAAGGACAACAAGATCATCGGCTATGAGATTCAGTACCACGGCGAGAACCAGGCGTTTGGAGACGGGGATGACAAGGCCGCGTCTTCCAACGACTTCGCCGCCGCGGACACCATTTACAACTTCCTCACCATGAATACCGACAAGCTGCTGCGGGGCTCCCTCAATTTCATGACCTTCACCACCACTCTGCTGATGAAGAAGACCCCCCGGCTGTTTGACAAAAACGAGCTGGTGATCCAGATCGACGACAGCGTGATCATCCACCCACTGGCCATGCATATGATCCAGCAGTACGCCAGGGATGGGTACAAGGTTGCGGTGAACGAGTTCCAGTTTGCCCCCCGCTATCTGGGGATTCTGGATGGAATTGACTACATCAAGCTCAACGCGGCCACCACGCCAGAGCTGACCATGAAGAATATCATCGAAATTGCCCACAGCATGGGAAAGCAGTGCATTGCCACAGATATTGAAACGGAGGAAGTGTACCAAAAGGCTCTCAAACTGGGAGTAGATGCCCTCCAGGGTACCCATGTGGCGGAAAAGCTGACCACCAAAACGCACAGCAGCGGTTATCTCCAGAGCAATTTTTTCCGCCTGATGGTGGCGGTGACCCGGGATGAGCCGGATGTGGAGGAGATCGAGCAGATTATCTCCGTGGATGCCACCATGACTTATTCCCTGCTGAAGATGGCCAATTCCTGTTACTTTGCCATGCGCCACAGGGTCACCAGCGTGCGCCAGGCCATCATGACCATGGGACTCAATGAGCTCAAGCAGTGGGTATTCCTGCTCAGCGCCAGCAATGCGGAGAACCAGATGGAGGAGGGCACGGAGGAGTTCCTGCGCCTCTCCTTTATGCGGGCCAGCTTCTGCAGCAGGCTGATGAATTATGCCAAGGATATGCCCATCTCCAAGCCGGATGCCTACCTGATGGGGATGCTGTCTACGCTGAACTACCTGATCGACGCGCCCATGGAGGAGATCCTGAGCCAGATCCCTCTGCGGGACGAGGTCAAAGAGGCGTTGCTCCACCACAGCGGCCGGAGCGGCATGCTTTACGACCTGGCGGTCTGCTACGAGCGGGCTGATTGGAAGCATATCGACGAACTGGCACAGGGCCTTGGTATTCCCACGAATCTTCTGACAAGCCTGTACTTCAACTGTATGGAGGAGGTTAACCGGATTTGGAGTGAGATTACCAGCCCGGAACCGGATCAGATTATGACTCCGCAGGAGGAAGAGGAGAAATAAGTGGACAGAACGAGGCGGTGATGTGCCGCCGCAGTGGTGGAGGAGGATCTGAGAGGGCCTCCCGGAACCTCAAGAGGCTGTTTGAAAATAAACGCTGAAGATGGCAGCCGGGGGAGCTTCTTCCCGCTTGCAGAAGTTTACTCTAAAACGCGACTAAATGCATATTTTGACTATACGAGGTGGCGGTGAGCGGGAATGGATGAATCAAAAGAAACAGCGGTATTCCGCAAAGAATTCCCCACCAAGACGGCCGGAAGCAGATCAGAACTTGGGGTTCCTATCTCGCCCCAACAGATTACCCAGTATCTTGAATCCGTGAAAGGAAAAGGGCGCACGGCGGGTTCTCTTCAGAAATACCATCGGGACCTCACCGCACTGTACGACTACCTTCCGCCGGTGAAACGGATCGGGCCGGATACCCTGCGGGAGTGGCGGGTGGATCTTATCCAGCAAGGCTATGCCACACGAACGGTCAATACCTTTATTGTGGAGGCCAATGGCTTCTTGCGGTGGCTGGGTGCCTGGCAGTGCCTGCTGACGGAGCAGATCGAACTGCAAAACGACGTCCAGCCGGAGCTGACCAGAAACGAATACATCCGCCTGCTCTCCGTAGCCAGAGCGCTGGACAAGGAGCGGACGTATCTACTGGTGAAGACATTTGCTTGTGTTGGCGTCACAGTCCAAGAACTCCCAAAGCTGACTGTGGAGGCACTTGACCGGGGATATCTGGCGGTTCCCGCCAGCGGGGGAAAGCAGAATCTTTATATCCCAGACTGCCTCCGGGGAGAACTACAGGACTACGCCAGGCGGAAGTGTATTGCGAAAGGCCCTATCTTTGTGACCCGCACCGGAAAGCCCATCAGACGAACGGCGGTAGCGGCCATGATCCAGGCACTGTCCCATGACGCGCGGGTCGCACCGGAAAAGTGCAATACACGTTGTCTGCGGAAACTGTATCTGGCGACCCAGAAGTCTATCCAGGCGAATTTGGCCATGCTCATGGAGCAGTCGTATAACCGGATGCTGGAGGCCGAACAGTTGATCGTAGGCTGGGCGGAGGTGAACCATGATGCGACATGAACCTGGAAAGATCTGGCCGCCGTAAATGGCGCTATGACACTGTGAACCCGCCCCGGGTGGGGCACTCTCCTGGGGAAACCCGGGAGTGATATTGTGCAGATGAGTAGGAAATGGACAGCATGAAGAAAAAGCTCTTGGCAAGCCTGATGGCGCTGGGCCTGCTGGTGGGAATGCTCACCACCGCGGCTATGGCGGTAGAAGGTGGCGATGACGGCAGCGTTGAGGCAACGGCCGTTGTCACCGACGAGGAAACTCCGGCTTCACATAGTTAAAGATATTGGTATCATTCAATCAATTTTGCCGATAAAGCGGTAG
>ERZ1090860.89-NODE-90-length-53724-cov-67.746353_pt1 | contig 53724 bp, 63 predicted proteins | sample MGYA00478483_ERZ1090860 | MGnify/ENA primary metagenome ERZ1090860 (study PRJEB33644, sample SAMEA5815741) | chicken gut metagenome | biome: Chicken; feature: Gastrointestinal Tract; material: Caecum | place: Ireland | collected 2019-01-01 | study: A study of the...
CCTATAAGCCGTCCATCAAACTCGGCGAAGGCACAACCCGCACCAATATTCCCAACGCGAAGCTCATCGAGTATCTCGACGAAGCGGACAAGGCAGAGTACCTCGCAATCATCGAGCGTGCAAAAGCCAATTATGAATCCCAGAAGAAAAAGCCTATGAGCGAAAAAGAGAAGCTCTTGGCCAAGATTGCAAAGTTGCAAAAGCAGCTTGAAGAGGTTGAAGAGAGCGACGCTGAATAAGCGTCCTCTCAAAACAAAAATTACTTGACAAAATTTATTGGAGGACATAAATCATGGCAAACATCGTCGACTACATTCTCGAAGAAGACTATCCGCGTTATCAGGAACTCGTCGCAAAAGCGGCTGAGAACAAGGCAAATGCTCCCAAGGTCAAGAAAGAGCGTGCTCCGCTGACCAAAGAGCAAAAAATTGAGCGCATGAAGAAACAGCGTGAAGCTCTGAATGCCAAGCTCGAGGCACTCATCAATGGTGAAGGCGAGATTCCCACGATGAACGGCGAAGACGCCGAGTAATCCAACACTTCACAAAGATAAGGCAGTTGCAAATATTGCGGCTGCCTTATTTTTATGCCTGAAACGCTGTCAATGTCAGCAAATCAGAGTATCACAAAATGAGGTGTAACTATGAAACTCATTATCGAATCCAAGGATTTACTCAACGTAATCGACAAATGTGTCGCTTTCGCAGCCAGTAACAACTTCGACCCTAATAGGTCGTTCTCCGAACAGTCCGGTATTGACGCAGACGAGATTCTTGAAGAGGCCGGATGTGAATATGAGGTGCAAGAATGAAGTCATATATACCAACATTACAAGAGTTTGAGCTCTGGTGCATATTCCAAGAGGCCTGGGACCCTGCAAGGTTCCATCTAGCAGTGGCCGCATGGTGGACGACGTATCACGAGGTAACAATGTAATGCCCGGCAAGATGACAATCACCAAGCGAGACCAAATGTTCGCCTGGATTATTCACAAATCGACAGAAAGCGGCTTAATTCGGTACGTAAATGGACCGGAAGGAGTCGCTTTTTACAAATCAATCAGTGATGCAAATGACCTTACTGCATATACAGAGTACAAAATGGCACTTCGTCGTGCAAAAGTCATTTACACCAACCTGCAATTCATCGAACGGCCTAAACCTAAGACGCCGCAACAGTCAATCGACCGTGCAAAAGCATATCGTGACAAATATTACAAAGGCAAGAAATGGTGGCCATCTCGAAAAAAAGTAATATTTTGATAAAAAGTGAATATATTATAATATGAAACTTTTGTCCCGAATCTTTCATTATAATGAGCTAGACAGCGGACAGTCAATTTTTAAAATTTATTTTAATTTTTATAAGGGTAGCCCCCATTTTTACGATTTTAATATATAATAACACTTTCCTCTTAAACTATACTTTTTAAAGTCAAAAAATATATAATATATATATATACCCCTATATATAATAAAAATAGGGGCTACCCTTATATGAATTTTTTTATTTTTTTAAAAAATTGATGTCCGCTGTCTTGTTCATAGGAATGAAAGATAACGGACAATAGCAATTTCGGAGGTATCATGACTACTTTACATCGTCTCCTTGCCGGCAATTGTTACTTTGCCGTCCACTCTTTCACCAACCCACCAGTCCACTACTCTTTCCGCCTATCGCTCGACCCATCTGGGTTGCCGCCGATGGGACGAGGGATAAAGAATAATGCATTTGCATATCATAATGGACAATTGTATAACATTTTTGTAAAAAATCAAGCTACTGGAAGGTATCACCGCATTGGTGATTTGCAAATTGTAAATAAAATACCTCAGTTTACGTGGTGGCGGTCGTTGGAGTGGGTGCGAGCAAAAGTAATGTTAAGACAAGCTATTGCTGGCAATTTGCCTGTGACATTTGCACGTCGCTGCTGCAGATGTGGTAAAATTATATCGGTTGAGAACAGTGAGAAAGGCTATGGGCCAGAGTGTGAGAAGTACTTAAAAGGAGGTGACATCGTTGACGTATGAGGAGTTTTGCGAGAAGATGCGAGAACTCGAGCGACCAGAGGGAGGCTATTGTGATGACGACTATGTGATAGCTGAGATAAATGCGATGATACGTAAAGAGTTTTGTGAAGAGTATCCTGACTTTGCGAAGAGGTATTACGACTATGAGGATGAAGGAGGTGATGACAATTGCTAACCAGAGCGTGCAAATTGCCGCGGTATACTTGTGAGTATTGGGAACAGTATGGTACACTTGGCTCTTGTCTGACTCGTCTTGTACATGAGGAACAGGATATTATGTACATACCGCGAGTAGTGGCAAGAGATGAGTGTAATTGCAATAGGTATATTCGCATAAACGACGAGGCGACTGAGATGATGATAGAGATGAGCAAATGCAATTTGGTCAACGTGCTATATTATTACCAGCAAATTGGCTATCCTGAGACTGCTGGCTGGGAAAGAGACCCGGTAATTGCTGCGTCGCGCAAACGTGACTTTGCAAACAATATGTTCGACTTAAACTCACGCATTAAGAAAATGTGTAAAAAGTTTCCAGAGTATGAGCCGGCGTTTGAGGAGATATTGCGACTATTAGGAGAGATACAGTATGTCGAGGAATGAGCTCATAAGTTATCAGATACCGCTCGCATTAAATGCCAGCAAAGAAAGTATTACAGCGGCAATAAATGACCACCTGACGACATACTCGCACGTGTATTCGTGGATATTGTACGACAAGACTAACGAGTATCGGCTTGATGTGCTTGTGAGTGAGACAGTAAGATACAACACATTGCTTGTTGAGACATTGCCGAGCATTGTGTATGAGATACTTAGCAAATATCGCGCAAATCGTCAGGAAGGTCGCAAGAATGCTATCGCGTTCAGACAGCCGCCGCTTGAGATATTGTGTGAGACGTACAAGCCACTCATATATTCACTGTGTATTCAGCAACATACATGTTGGCCGCAGATTGAGTTGGAAGACCTCATACAGATGTGTAATTTGCGCATTTGTGTGCTATATCAGCAAGGTTACTACATACACAAGAGACTTCTCAACAAGTCGTTTGCAAATGCGGTGTTGATGTTCTTGCGACCTGAGAGATATAAACCTCAGACAATATCGCTCGACCAGATAAGTAAAAGCAAATCAGGTGATGATGAGTCGGTCAATAGAGTTGAGGTTATTGAGGATGAGTCAGCAACTCAGCGCATGGACGAGGCAATTGATGAGATAGACGGCTGCACGTTTGAGGACCTTGTGTCTAAGGAAATGCGCAGTATTGTGCTTGAGTTTGTGAGTCAGAGAACATACGACCAGTGGTGTCTTGAGTATGGTACTAAGACAGTATCACGCAGTACGGCATCTCAGGTAAATGCTCTCAAGAGTAAATTATCTGTGCTTGGTATAAATCGCAAGAATATAACTGACTATATTGTAAAAAGGAGGTAATAATGACAACTAAGGAATTGTGTGATAAGTTCGGTATTGAGCTAATGCGCACAGTCGGTGCAAAACATTATTTGCAACTCGACGTAAAAGGTCGTCCAGTGGTCGCATATGACCGTATAGACGACAAAGAAGAGTGGTCTGATAAGACTGCTATTGTCCAGACAATGTATGACCGTGAGGTCTTAAACAACGAGATTAAAAAATTGGAGGATAAAGAAAATGGCAATGTGGACAAGGAAATACCCTGATTACGGTACGAAAGAATATTATGAGAAGCAAATTGCTGTTAAACAACTCGAGTGCGATTTGTTAGCTGCGGGTATTGCAGAGATATTTGCTACTCGTGTCAGATATTCGTCGAGTGAGCTTGCAGATATGACGTACATGTATCAGAACGCTGTGAGTGAACTTGAGGATTTGCAACAAAGTTTTGATGAGAAATATGCAACCGACGAGGATAATGCGGAATGAGTTACAGCAATAGTAGCTTAAATTGCTTCACAGTATGCGAACGTAAATATTATTACAATTATGTCGAGCATCTTGCACCTGAGACTCCGCCGTCACCTCACTTAACATTTGGTGCAATGGCGCATGAAGTTCTTGAGAAAGCAGGTGCTTTGCGAGACAATTGTGATGCAGGTATTCCTGACTACAATATTTGCATACCGAGTGAATTGCAATATCCGGAGCTTAAAGATTACTTTGGTATAAAGAACTGGCAAACATACTTCACTTTGATATGTAAGCAAATTGCGAAATATGAGAAACAACTTTGCGATGAGTATGAGAATCCAGTGATTGAGCGTGAACTTAAATTAAGTTTAACGCCGGGTGAGATGTATGAGAAGCATTTACTGTATGAAGGTGAGGCAACTCAGCCGCTTGTTGGTGTAATTGACTTGTTGATAATGACGCCAACAGCAGCAACAATTGTTGACTACAAATTCAGTACAAAGAAGAAAACGCAAGATGACTTCGACATGAACAGTCAGTTGTATTTGTATGCAATGCTTGTGCATGAGATATATGGTGTACCGCTTCGCAATATTCAGATTGCATATATCGACATACCGAAGCAAGATTTCAGCATGCCGACATTGTTGACGAATGGAACATTGAGCAGAGCAAAAAGTCAGAATACATTGCAAGATATGTACATTGCTGCTGTTCAGGCATTACATCCGGACAATTGGAAAGAAGCAATTGCTCCGGGTGGTTATTACCACGACATTGTGAATGAGTTAGCACTCAACAAAGCAGCTTATTTGCAATGTCAGTACATTGAAATGGACGCTTACAATTGCATAATACCACAGTTACTCGACACAATACGACGCATTGAGATAATAAGTATATACGATTTACCTTGGCTCACTCGCTTTGATGCATATACTTGTAAAAGTTGTGAGTTCTTGCATCACTGTAAGAAGTGGCTTAATGTAAATAATGATGTATGAGAACATTTCTTGAAGGTGTCGTAGTTTTTATTGGTGTTGCAGTACTCTGTATAGTAGTAAGCGTCTGTATAGTATGTCTCATTTGCAAAATTGAGGATTATATTAAAAACAGGAGGAACAAAAAGTGAATCCACTGGTGATGATGCTTGATGGTTGGTGTGATGACTGTGACCAAGACCCAGCTGAGTGTTACAACAAAGGTTATTGCATTGGTGAGAAAATGTTGGAAGAAAAGGAGGACAAAGATGGAAACGAACAAAATGGACCTATTTAACTTTTATCTCGACCATGAGACAAAAGAACTTTGCATCATGAAGTTACAAGAACTCATACCTGGTGCAACCAAAGGTACATTATCGGCTCTTATTCGTACGTTGTTATGGCAATTTGCACACACTGATACGAAAGATGTAAACCCGACACTCATTGAAGCTGTGAAGCTCAATTATATTGTCTCCAAAAATAGAAACAAAAGGAGCAGTTTGTAGTCATTTGTTAATAGGAGGTAAAAACAAATGAATTGGTTTAAAAATCATAAAAGCAAGAATCTGTGCAATGATTCAGTAACTCTTGCAAAGAATGGTCTGTACTTCAACATGGAAGTTGTAAATAACCTGAGATTAGACAATTATAACTTCGCGCAAGTTGCATTGCTCGATGACAAAACATTCATCGTACAGTTTACACTTAATCGTGTAAATGATGCAACAAATTACAGAGTCATAATTACTCCAAAGGGAGCATCAAAAGTATCTTGCATTCAGTTTGTAGATAAATATTTCAATGCTCGTCATGATGTAAAGCATTGCAGACTTAAAGTCATTGAACGTGATGCAGACCACTTGATGATTGAGTGTAAACTCGAGGAGGAATACGTCAATGTGTGAACCTTATTGGCACGGCAGAGACCGAGAAGACGACAACTATGACGAAGAACAGGCTCGATATGAAGAGCAAGAAGAAATGAGACGTGATTATCGCGCTGACATGGATGCTTTCGACAAAGCGATGGAAAATTACGAAGGTAATGATGAAGAATAAATTAAAAGGAGATATATAAAATGTCTGAAATCTACAACAAAACTCAGTTAACCCCTGCAACCAACTTTGAACGTCACGTATATCACAGAGACCAGTTCGCGCATTATCTGCGTTGGACTCATGTACTCAAGAACGCAAAAATCGGTCAGACGATTCTCGACCTCGGTTGTGGTTCCGGCGAAATGTTCGAATGTTTCTATCGCAATAAATACAAACCCGGTATTTACGTCGGTATCGATATTCGCGAACAGACAATCAATAAAGCAGAAGAAAAATTTGCAAATTGTAGCGATTATGCAACTTTTGCCGCTTTCGACTTGACTCAGCCGTTTGACCTCGGTATTAAGTTCGACGTAATTACGAACTTTGAAGTTATCGAACACATCGGTCATAAGAACATCGACGGTCTGTTACAGAATATTGTAAGACATGCGGATAAACATACAGTCATCTATATCAGTACACCGAACTATGACCCTACTGTAGGTGCAGCGGAGAATCATATTCTCGGACCTGAACGTGAGATCGGTGAATGGGACCATCATGAGCTTCAGAAAAAGCTCGAAGAATATTTTGTCATCAAACACAAATACGGAACTTTCGCAAGTATCAAAGATTACAAACATTTACTCAATGATTGGCAGCAGAAAATGTTCGACGCGTTAAGTGAATATTATGATACGAATCTGCTTGCAGTCATCATGGCTCCATTCTTCCCTGAACAAGCAAGAAACTGTCTGTGGGAGCTGCAAGTAAAATGACAATATACGAAACTGTATTATTTATTTTTGCAGGCTTCATTGTAGTATTTTGCGTATTTATAACAATGTCATTACAAATGACAAATAAAGAACTTGAACGAACTCAAAAGACTGTAGAAAAGCAAGGTATGCTTTGGGTATATAAGCCATTTGAAACTCGTTTTGAGGTCGGATATTTTCTTGCAAACGGTACATGGATTCAAGTGCATGTAGTTCCAACGGAAGAAAAAGCAATGATGCTCGTAAATTATCTTAATGGAGGTAATAATGGAACCGGAAAAATGTAGAAAATGCGGTAACAATGTGTTTGAGGCCAGACATAAAGGACCACATATTGGTTGGTATTGTACAAAATGCGGCGCATGGTTACGATGGATTCCACAACATAATAAAAAGGCCGAGCTTAATGAGCCACATCAAATAAGCATCGAGGAGTTCATGCAAGAGGCAGCACCTGAACAAATGTCGGATGAAGAACTTGGTATAACATTGCCGGAAGAAAAGACCTGTAAGTCTGAAATAGACGATATAAATTCGTTATACGATGATGACAATCTGCCTTGGGAGTAATTACTATGAAATTTGAAGTATCAAGAACATCGGGAGGTTACGAACCACCTTGCAAAGGCTGTACAAAAGAATATACTGTTGTTAAAATGCCAAAACGCGATTTTGGATACAATTATTATACAAGAGAGTTCAATACACTTGAAGAACTTATGGACTTTATAAAGAATGAAGCGAATAACAAAGTCGTCATACAATGGAACGAATGGTCCAACTTGTATGAAATTGAAATTTACGACGATTGGAGGGAGTAATGAGTAGATGTAGTATTTGCATACATGATGATTGTATGGGACGGCAATGTGTCGGTGAACAATGTAAAGTATTTAATGCCGATGGGCAGGGCTGTGGCTGTATATTGTACAACTTTGACGTGAACGAAGATTGTCCATTGTATGAACCAAAGGAGGTAACCAATGACACTGGGTCAGAGAATTAACATTCTTGAACAAGTCTGTTTTGATTTGCAACAAACAACAAGTAGACTTGAAAAGGAGCGTATCATAAGTACAATTCCAGACGAAGTCAAAGAGGATTGGCAGTATATACTTGAAATACTTGCCGGTAAGCATAAGCTCGGTTATACATATGACGAATATTGTACACCGCACAGACCGCAAGATAGTATGTCTGAACTTACATTCAAGCAATATATCAGTCCATTGTATGAACCTATGAGGTCTAACAACTTTACACAGCTCAATTGTTATCAGGCAATGCAACAATGCGGTTATGCAACTGATTTCATAGCCTCCATTGTAAACAGAACATTAAGACTCGGTATTGGTCCATCACAGTTGCCGAAAGATGGTCTTGCACCTATGCTTGCTAAAAAGTTTGAGGACATCAAGTTAAAAGATGATGTATATTACGTCACAGAAAAACTTGATGGCAATAGATGTATTGCAAGATACGATGGCAGTAAATGGTTGTTCACAAGTCGTAATGGCAAACCTCTTAAAGTTAATATTGACATGGGTGATTTGCCTACGGATGTTGTGTATGATGGTGAGTTGCTATCACCTCAACAGACGTACGACAGTGAACGTATGTACGATTCAATCATTCACGGTACAGTTATACCTACATACGGCGGTCAGTTCAATAGTACGTCTGGACTGATTAACAGCAAGGCAAAGAACAAACAACTCGTGTATAACATCTTTGATGTAATGACCGACGATGCTTACTATTTGCGTAGACAGTATCTTAATAGCTTACGGTGCACGTCTATAGAGACAAGGATATTGCCAGTACTTGCAAGAATAAATTGCAAGTATGATAATACTATTGCAAATATGCTTGATGCCGTTACAACTGCCGGTGCTGAGGGTTTGATGCTTAATCTTGCACATGCAAACTATCAGCATAAACGTACGGCAGACCTTCTTAAAGTCAAAAACACTTATACAATGGATATGCTTGTAAAAGACTGGGAGTATGGCACAGGGAAATACGACGGTATGCTCGGTGCATTGCATTGTGAAGCAATTACAGACAATAAACGTATTGAGGCTAAAGTAGGAACAGGCATATCAGATGCTCAACGCGAATTATGGGCGGACGACCCGTCCCTAATTGTTGGCAAAATCGTAGAGGTAAGTTATTTTTCAATGAGTCAGAACAATGGTACATATGGTACAAAATTGTATTCATTGAGATTTCCTCGACTTAAACGAGTAAGATACGACAAGGAGATAACGAGCATTGATTGATAACAACGAGTTAAAAAATAAGATTATAGCAATGTTAGCAGGAATATTGCATAAGTATTGTGAGGTGAAATAAAATGGATTATCTTAAACTTCTTGAAATAAAGAACAAAAAGAAAAAAGAAGAATTTGAAAAACTTAAAAAGACGGTGAAGCCGTGCCCACTTTGTGGGAAACCTGTAGACATGTTTTCTATTGGGTATGGTTCAAGTAACTATGATTGTGGTTCACATATTGTAATTGTTTGTGATAACTGCAAGTTAAAAGTTATTGGACCTGATACTTCTTGGACATATGAGTATGACCATAATGATGAGGTAAGAGAATTTATAAAGAAATGGAACACCAGAGTGGAGGTGAAGTAATTATGTTGCCATTTAGTATCGATTTGGATTTGTATAATGTTGTAAGAGATTGGTCAATTCAGTGTAATGCTTCAATATCAATTAAAGTAAAAGATAACACTATTGAAATTTACACTGATAAACCAGGCCAAATGATTGGGCCAAAAGGTTCTTTAATCAGTAAATATGAATATGCTCTTCATCAGTATAGAAGATGGAAAGATTACAAGTTTGCAATATATGAAATCACTATGACTATCACTCCAAATTCACCGGAGATTTCCCAAGAAGAATACAACAAAGAGTGGGAAGAGCACATCAAGTTTAGATTTGGTTGATATGACAAGGAGGTTACAAGTGTTGACTAACGACGAGCTGAAAAAGAAAATTATAAGTGCTCTTCAATCTGTTGAATTTGTCAGCGAAAAAGGCTGGTGTGGGCAATGTATCTCTTTAAGGCTTGATTATTCGGCGATTGCCGACGCACTTATCGCGGCGGGGATTGGAGATGTGAAAGAGAGCGAGAACAAAGCAACTGCGACTGAACTTGTAGCGCAAGCGGCTGCAAGTACGGCTATTAAAAAGATAGCGGAGTGGAAACACCGAGCGGAAGTTTACAAACGTGCATTGGATATTGCTCATACGGCAGGAGAATTTGCGTATTATGTGGACAAAGCCGAAAAAGAACTCGCGGAGGAAAACAATGACAATAAAAATCAATGATATAACTTGGACGTTTGACCTTGTAAAAGGTACTGATAGTAATCTACTATTTGACAACGAATTCGTGTATGGTATTACTTGTTACAACGATATGCATGTATATGTAAGTAAAGATTTGCCGATAGAATTGCGAAAGAGAACATTGACACACGAAATGGTACATGCAGTATTATTTTCTCATATGCTTAGAAAATATGAAAGTTTTACGGAAGAAGAAATGGCAGATTTCGTAGCAAAATATTTTGACACAATTTGTATTTTACGTGATACAATTATGAATGAATGGAAAAATGAAAGTCATTAAACACTATTAAAGGAGATAACACCAATGGTACCTTTTGAAAAACTCGAGGAGGTAAATTATGTATTCACTATATGATTCAATGAGAATACTTAAAAATGTATATGAGCAGTTAGTGGAAACCTCACTAAGTGAGACAGGTAAACCACTTGCATATGTAGAAGATGATGAATTAATGCAATCCATCATAAATCATGTAATAGAAAGTGAGAATGATGACGAATAACTTTGTAATTCAATTAAGTATTACATGGAAAGAGATTAAAAAGAACTTGCGGAGGATAGGAAAGATGAGCAAATGCAGTAAAAGTTGTATGCCTGAATGCGAGTACTTTACAACAGGCGGGTGTGTATCTCCATTTAACTGTATGTATAAAGAAGAAAGCGGATATATTAACAGTGCAACATCTGGAACGGTTGTTTATATAGGAGGAATGAATATGCCTGACGAAAAAATAATTGAAGTTGTTAATGCATTAAAAGCTAACGACAAAACGATGAAAGATAGCGGCATTAGCGATAATCTGTGGGGAAAAGCCGTTGAATGTATCATGTTTTTGCAATCCGAAAACGCCGCCTTGCGCGAGAGATTAAAAAAGGCGGTGGAGTTGCCACTTGAATGCGGCAGTGCTGTATGGTACTTGAATACACACAAATCTATATCGTTAAATGAAAATACTGTGTATGAGGGTATATTGGAGAGATACCATTTGGCGCCAATAGGAGGAAAGCTATATTTTATCGTAGATATACGCATAAAAAATGATTATGGCATCACTGTATTGCCTGAAGTTGAAAAAGATTACGGGAAAACGTGGTTTACCTCTCGCGAAGCCGCCGAAGCCCGCCTCGCGGAACTCAAAGGAGAATAGACCAATGATACCTTTTGAAAAAGAACTGGAACTTATTCATAATGACCAAATTCGTAATACAACTAGCAAAATTCTTTGTCATATGCCGGCATGGTTTATGAAAGAAGGTGCATCAAGCACCGGTAAGTATCACCCTCAGTATGCACAAGGTGAAGGCGGTTTGTATCGTCACACTTGTGCGGCTGTTAAGATATTTGCAGACCTTATTGAGCTTGAACAGAACAAAGATATTTACTGGACACGCGACTGGGTATTGCAGCACTTATATTACATGATATGTGCAAGTATGGTTACGATGATACTCCTACAAAATATACTCAGTTTAAACATCCTCTTCTTGTAAGAGAATGGCTTGAACATTTGCAACTCGAAAACGAAAGCATTGTGGATGGAGAATACATTGACAGCGTTTGTATCTTAATTGAAACCCACATGGGTCAATGGAATACAAATAAGTATGAACCGGACGTAGTGTTACCAAAACCTGAACGCAAAAGTCAGCAACTCGTACATATTGCAGACTATCTTGCAAGCAGAAAATATTTGGAGGTAAATTTGATGAATGAAACACGGTAAACATGGAGTTTTAATAGATAAACGAGTTCTTCCTATACTTGACGCCTTGGAGGTTGAAAAATGTACGGGACCAAAAGTTCCTGATGACCGAGAACTTGCAGGTTCACCATACGATATGGTTAACCACCCACAACATTACAAGACTGGAAAGATTGAATGCATTGATTGTATCTCAGCTGTTGTAAAAATGTATGACGGCGAGCAGGCGTATGACGTCGGTCAAGTCATCAAGTATTTGTATCGTGCACCTACGAAAATGAACTTTATGCAAGACTTAAAGAAAGCACAATGGTATCTGAATCGACTTATTGAGATTGCATCGAAAGAAAATAAGTAAAATGATGAATTCTAATATATAATATTGATTCGATTATTCATATCAATATATTTAATAATGAATATGCACAATCGGACAACATTATATATTAGAATCATTTTCTGATTAACGTAATATTTTTTATAATATTGAATATATTATATTGAATATTTTATCAAAACTACTTGGAGGTATTTATGGAAGGACAAAGTGATAAGCAACTTATACTTGCGATTGCCTACAGTGCTGATAAAAATCAGTATTCGTTTGACATTCCACAAGGTATGAGTTTGCAAGAAGTTGCATTTGCAGTATCTGCACTTGCAAGATGTCTCAAACGTGATAAGGTTATTGAGACTGAACAGATATTTGTAGACCTTGTAAACAAATATTTGAACGACCCTCAATACAACGAGGTGAGTTACGATGAGTCTGATAATTGAAGGTATTAACGGTATTGGTAAGACAACATTTTGTCAGGAGCTTTTAAAATTACCACGTTTCAAAGATTATAAGTATTTGCATCTTACAGCGCATGAAGATAATACTTATTCGTATTATAAGAATTTGCTGAAAGATGACAAACTTGTTCTTGACCGTGGAGCTCTTGGCGAATTAGTGTATAGTTCGATTTACGGCAGAAAACCTCGCATTACTCTTTCTGAAGTAAACAAACTTTTCAAAGAGGTTAATTGTTACGTTTTGTGGACAAATGACTTTGATAAAATTGTAAAGAATTTAACTTCAAAAGGTGAACAAGGTAGTGATGAATGTGATTTGCAATGGATTCGTAATGAACAACAGTTGTTTTGGAAGTATATTAAACGCCTCAAAAATGTGAGTATAATTCCTTATAATTATCAGTTCATGCGCAGATATTGTGAAGTAGTGAGGGGTTAAAAATGAATGAAATCTTTTGTGAAGGAAATTCGTTCAATGATTTATATGTGAAAACCTTTTATGAGATGTCCGCTAAATCAACAACAAGTGCACCTCGTGGTTTGAATGTATATGAAGTTTCTCCAGCAATTTTAATACTCAAAAATCCTCGAGATAGATTATTGCAATTCAATGAAATGAGAAACATTAAGAGATATTGCTACGGCGAAGCATTGTGGTATCTCAGTGGTTCTGACAGTCTTGAATTCATAAGTAAGTATTCAAAGTTCTGGAACAAAATTTCAGATGATGGTAAAACATGTAACTCAGCTTACGGTAAATACATTTTCAAACATCTATATTCTGACGGTGAGCATCTCATAAATCAATGGGATTATGTTAAACAAACTTTACGAAAAGATTCAATGAGTCGTCAAGCATTGATACATATTAAACCGATTCAAACTTCACCGACAAAAGATGTGGTGTGTACAACAACATTGCAATTCATGATTCGTGAAGGTAAACTCGATTTAATTGTAAACATGCGTTCAAATGATTTTGTAAAAGGTTTAACATACGATGTATTTCAATTTACACTTTTGCAGGAACTCATGGCTGTCGAACTTGGTGGTATTAAGTTAGGCAGATATGTTCATATTGCAAATAACTTACATTTGTATGAATCTGACACTGATATGGTAACAAAGATGATAGCATCTGGTGTTAAACGAGATTATAAATTGTTACCTAAAATACCTAAAAACTTCAGATGTGTCGATTTACCTTTGTTGTTAGCAGGTATGAATCCGATAAGTCATTTTGCTGAGGAGTTCAAAAAATATGAGAGTGACAGTTGATTACAAAGGTAAGTTATCTAAAGGCTATGCAGACGATGCAGGCTGTGATGTGATTCTTCATAGAAATGCAGTATTTAGACCAATGTGTACTCAAGTGTTTGAACTTGATTTGCAAGTAGATATTCCCGAAGGTTTCATGGGAATGTTAATTGCAAGAACAAGTGCGGCAATCAAAGGTCTCAATGTTGCAATGTGTCCGATTGACCCGCATTATAACGGAAAAGTTAATGCGATAGTTCATAATATATCTCACGATACAATTACTTATAAAAAAGGCGAAAGTTTCTGTCAACTTGTAATTGTGCCTGTGACGATAATGCATGGACCAACGGTAAGTGTTCGTAAATCTGGTAAACGAACTGATGGAAAAATGGGTTCAACAGGTTCAACGAGCAAATAGGAGGCAATATGCAATTTGATAATTTTGTAACTCATAATATTGACTTTTACATGGGTAAACCTAAGTCAGGTAAAACAACGATTCTTGGAACTTATCCAAAGCCGTTGCTTTATATATCAGTTGGTAATGATGGTGGTGGACGTGTTCTTGCAAATATCAAAGACATTTATGTCAAGAATTTGCGGAATGACTTTGTAAAAAAGAAAACCACAATCGAACAACTTGCGGACATTCTTGCAGAGTTGAGACAACCGAATGCACCTAAATTTAAGACAATCGGCATTGATACTCTTGGTGCTCTTCAAGACGATTATAAATCGTATCTTGAATATCAAAAAGGCGGTCGTGCTCTTTCTCAACAAGAATGGGGTGATGTTTCAAAAATGATGTTATCCATCAAGGATAATATGAAGCGATTTAGTGAAGAGCAAGGTGTACAATTCGTGTGGCTTACTCACACTAATGAAATGGAGTTATATGAAACTTCTGGTCTTGACAAAGAAATTCGTATAATTCCTGATGTAACAATTAAGACTGGTGTTAAGTACATGAAAGATGCAAGCAACATCTTTTATTGTTGTCGCAAAACATGTATTCAACCCGATGGCAAGAAAACTGTAAAGTTTCTTGTATATGTTGGTCCACATCCTGTTATTGATACAGGTACTCGCGATATGGTTCTTGCTTCAGGCGATTTTGTTGAGAACTTCACATATGACAAATGGCAAACAATGATAAAAGCAGGAACACTTGACCCGGTAAAACTTGCACAATTTGAACAATCAGAAAATAAAAACTCGGAGGAAGTAAACGATGATTGAAAAATTTAGTGATTATGAAGGCGGTAATTTTATTGACCAGGAAGGTGAGTTCAATTTCGAAATCACCGGTGCAGAACTTATGGATAGCAAGTCCGGCAATTTGATGGTTAAGTTTGACCTCAAAGCTCCGGAAGGTTCGACAACGGTATATCACGTTCTGACGCCAAAAGCTCGTTGGACGTATAATCGTCTTATCAGTGCGGCTCTTGCTTTGACTGATGAACAGAAAAAATCGTTTGAGCTCGACTATGAAACGATTCATAATCAGCTCGTTGGTAAACACGTTTTTGCGACGGTTTATGCTGAGAGCTATGTCAAAGAAATCAAGAAGCCGATGGAAGATGGTACGTATCAGACTTCCGAAGAAGAGCGTATCGGTTACAAAGTAGATACAACTTCTTATAAACCTGTTGTTTAATTAAGCAACGTCAGCTCACCCGCGAGGACGTTAACAACGCGGGGATTATGCCGGATTAGCTCAGTTGGTAGAGCAGCTGTCTTGTAATCAGCAGGTCGTCAGTTCAAGTCTGACATTCGGCTCCAAAGCCAAGAGACGTTAAACAATTCCATAAAACCCAAACCGCAAATTGTGATTGAAATATACTGTACCCTCTTGTCTGTTTAGGTAGAACAGTCCGTCTCTTGGCCCTTTATCCTCTCCGAAGACTGGGTGGTTAGCAGCGTCATGAACTGTTAAGCGAGGTTCGAATCCTTGGGAGAGGTCCACAGCAGAGAGTGAAAATAAAAATGACGCCCTTCCCATGCCTCTTAGGTGTCGCTATTTTCGGTAGACCTCTCTGCTCTTATTGCGGGTTAGCACAACGGTAGTGCATCGGACTTTGACTCCGACTATACAAGTTCAATTCTTGTACCCGTAGCCATTCTCGTTGCACAATGGTGGTGATAACGAGAAACTCGTCATATTAACAGAATAAATGGTGAAAACCCACTGGGCGATTAACAGTCGTGCGGACAGAGCAGTAAAAGTCGTTTGCTTATATGACGAGAAAAACTTGTTGGCCGGTGCAGATATTTGTTAAATGCGGGCTCTGATTAGAGTTCCCAGCCGGCAAAAGAAATTTAAGGAGGTATCCTATGGAAAATATACACCGATGTCCACTGTGTGGAAGTAACAATATTGTTATTGATGCTCATAATTATACAACTGACAAAGTATTATATACAATACATTGCAAAAGTTGTGGTTTAGCAATAACAAGGGCATCAACTGAACAAGCAATCAAAGATTGGAATCAAAAATGCGAGGATTATTAAAATGACTGAAAAAGAAGCAGCATTACAACGAAGATGTCAAAACATCATTCGTAAATACGGTGGATATGTTTTCAAAAATAATGGGAATATATACACAGAATGTGGCCGGCCAGATTTGACCGGCTGTATTCCTATAACGGCGGAGAAATTTGTAGAAGTTTTCGGTCCTAACAAAAGAATCGGTCTTTTCATAGGATTAGAACTTAAACGTGAAGGACATCTCAATGAAGTATCTGAAGCACAGAAAATTGTAGGACAGAAAATCAAAAACGCTGGAGGTTTGTGGTTTGCTATAGATGACAGCGATTTGGTTGAAGCCTTAATGATAAGACTTATTGGAGGTAAATATGACTTATGAAGAATATTTGCAAAACAAATTTGCATATCAGGAGGAAGGTGAACAACTCTTAGTTGACAAAAAGCATGCTTGTTTGTTTTACAAAATGGGTAAAGGTAAAACTTATCCAACAATCACAGCAATGCGTGAAGTCGCGATGGATGGTAAATGTTTAATACTTTCAACAAGTGATTCAATTAAGAAAATGTGGCAAGTTGAAATTGTACCACAAGGAATACTTCCAAAGCAAACTGAATTACTTACATTTACAGCGGCAATTCAAGAGAACACAAAGCGTAGATTACTCAAAGAAAAATTTGATTGTATTGTAATCGATGAATGTCACAAAATAAAATCAAATTCTTCAAAAATAAGTAAACTGTGTTACATGTTAACGCGTAAATGCAAATATGTTTTTGGTTTGACTGGTACTCCTCGAGGTAATAGTGACTTAGATATTTTCTGCGAATTTCATAATATGAATGTTGCTTATTTCGGTGATATTAGTTATTCACGATTTGTTGAAGAATGTTGCGATGTTGATAATAAGTTCTTCGGCGGTCGTGCAATAAGTATTCCAATCGGTATCAATGAGAGATATAAAGCTGGATTTGATAGAGTGGTTTCCATGTATTCTCAACGTATTGATTATATTGAAGAAGACGACATGCCTCCTCTGAGAATAGTGACTCATTATATTCCATTTGAACCAACTGAAGAATATAAGAAAGCAGAACAAGGTATTATTGCAATTGATGATTATGCAAGTACTGTAACAAAGTTAGTAGCAATTAACAAAATGCATCAAGCTGCAAATGGTTATTTGTATACTGATGACTTTGATATTGAAGGTAAAAGAACCACAACAATAACTGAATTTAAGAAAAATGATAAACTTGAGTGGTTACAACATAATGTGAATGACGAACCTACAGTTATTGTATATCGTTTTGTTAAAGATTTGTATGACTTGCAAAAACAATATCCAACTGCGACAGAAGATATTACTTTGTTTAAGCAAGGTAAATCTAAAGTTTTGCTTTTGCAATGTTCACGCTGTGAAAGTTTTAACTTGCAAATGTGTTCACGTATGATTTTCTATACTCTTGATTATTCTTATATTAAGTTTAGTCAAATGCTTCATCGAATCTGGAGACGTGGTCAAGAAAGCGATTGTCTTATTGACGTTCTTGTTTTTGGTGATAGTATTGAAACAAAAATCTGGAATACCGTACAAAATAAAAAGAGATTGGCGGATTTGTTTATGTCAATAAAAGGAGCATGATATGGCTGATGAAATGCTTGCTCGACTCAATCGAATATACCCAAACAGTAATTTTGTAAAAATTCAGAAATATAATCCTGACCAATGGGTAACTCGTGAGTATGATAGCAAGTTTGACATTAAGGGTCCTATGAACAAATGGAAGTCAAATCCGCTGTCTTATGATGAAGCACAAGAAGCGGTGGAAGAAGGCTTCAGAGTTGGTTGGGTCGTTCCTAAAAATATGTGCGTTGTTGATATTGATAACGCAGATAATCCTGAGTCACAAAATAAACTTATAAATTTGCTTACAAAATGGGAAGTAAAATACTCGTATAATTACAGTTTTCGTGGTATGCATCTTGTATTTGAAGACCCATCTGGTGCAATATCAAGTGACTCACATTCAAAGTGTGCATTAAATATCGATATTGATACTCGTGCTAATGGCACGGGTTATATTGTTTTACCGTGTAATGACCCTCATCGAAAGTGGGGTCAATGGAATGATGTTGTTGAGGAGATACCATATTTCTTAAAACCTGTTTTGAAAGATGGTACTCCAAGTTTTATTGGCTTAGCAGAAGGGGATGGTCGCAATAATGCTTTGTTTAGGTGGAGAACAAAGTTAATACAGACTCATAAGTTAACCGACCAAGAAATTGAGAAGTGTATTCGCATAATAAACGAATTTATACTTGCTCAACCGATGTCGAATAATGAATTGTTTAAGACTGTATTAAAAGAACGCGACAAGAAAGAAGAACTCAATCCACTTGATAAAGAAAATATTTACAACAAACTTGCAGAAGATATAATCGCAAGATACGACATTGTTGCTTTTGGTGATAACTTCTATAAATTCAATGGGTCATATTATGAATCAATTGAACCTGTTGATATTGAAAGAATTATTCACTTTGATATTTCAAAAAACATACCGAAGCGTGGTCGTTCTGAAATTATGGATTACTTGAGAATTAAAACTCAGGTATCTGAACAAGACTTCGATAAAGATTGGTATAAAATCGCATGCAAAAATGGTATTATAAATTTAGTCAATGGTGAATTAACTCAGCCGAACAAGACCGAGATAAACACGATTTACATTGATTACATGTATAATCCAAATGCAGAATATTCTGTACGTATCGATGAGTTTATGAAACAAGTAACCGGTGGAGATATTTTAAAAATGAACTTCTTATATCAAATTGCTGGTTATTGTTTACTTAAGAAAAATGTATTTGAAAAGTTTTTCATCTTTCAAGGTGAAGGTGGTACTGGTAAATCGACATTTATGAATATTATTGCCAAAATGTGTGGCGACCAAAATACAGCGAACATTGGTTTAGCAGATTTTGATAAAGATTATTATCTTGCACAGTTGATTTCAAAGTTAGTTAACATCGACGATGACGTTGTTGATGGCAAAACACTTGAAAACACTGGTCGTTTTAAGTCAATAATTTCTGGTAACGTTATTTCAGTTCGTCAGATTTATCAGCCTGTTGTGAAATATTTGCCATATGTCACTTGTGTATTTTCATGTAACAAATTACCAAGAATAATGGACAAAACTTCAGGTTTGTATCGAAGAATTATTCTCATCGAACTTAATAACAAAGTTGAAAAACCTGACCCTTTGTTTATGTTAAAATTAACAGATAAAGATATGGAATACTTCTTATACAAATCAGTGCAGGCAATAAAACAAGCACTTGAAGAAGGACACTTCCGTATCAATATGAGTGAACAAGATTTGTTGCGCAAATTTAGATGTAGGCAAAGTCCACTCAATGAATGGTTATTTGAAAACGATATGACACTTGGAGATGTTGTAGGTAAACGTTGTATGGCAATGTATACCGTATATCTTGAGTGGTCACGAATGAATGGGTATACAAAACCTATGGCAATGTATTCATTCAAAGAAGATATATGTTCTTTGTATGATGTTGAAGTAGAGTTTGAAATAAGTCCGCTTACAAAAACAAAATCAACAATACAAATTTTCACAAAGCGTGGTAAATATGACCCGAATGTAAAACCGTTTTAGGAGGAAATATGCAAGAACGTTTCTTTGACTTTGAGGTATTACCTCACTGGTGGTTGTGTGTATTGGGAGATTATAAACCAAACGTCGACGAGAGTATTAAAGATACCTTCGTCATTATTCATTCTGATATGCCTGATGCAAGAGAAAAGTTGATGGACATGATGAAAGAAGAAAATGTGGCTTTGTTCGGTTATAATATCAAACGATACGACTTAATGATTGCAAATGCAGTTTATAATGGATTTAGTCCTGAACAAATTAAAATTGTCAATGACATTATAATCAATCCAGGCCTCAAGTTCTCAAGTAAAGAACACATTAGATTACAGCCTTTTGCAAATCGTAGATTGAGTGGTTGTGTGTATCAAGATTTAATGGACGATGACCCGATTGGTGGTTCATTGAAAGACAAAGAAGGTAACATGGGTCTAAGTGTTCTTGAAAGTTCTGTCGATTTTGATAAAGAAGATTTGACAGATGAAGATAAAGAAGACTTGATTTATTATTGCAAACATGACGTTTATGCAACAATGTATTATTATGAACATGTTCGCAAACCTTATGTTGATACAAAGCTATCTCTTGCTTATATTGATGGAATAAGTGAAGCAGAATGTTACATGAATACAAATGCAAGTTTGTGTGCAAAAATTCTGAAAGCAAAGAAATATGAATATGCTGATGAATTCAGTGACAAAGTTGAATTGCCGGGATTTGTTCGCAAATATGTTTATGATGCATTGGGAAGTGCTCTTGTTGATAGAGTACTTAATAATCCATACGTGTTCAAAGCAAACTCAGATACTCCGACAAGTGCAACAATAACTGAGTTTATTTTCAACAACGAAGTTTTATTTGGTAATGGTGGTATTCATTCAACAAGAGCAAAGAACTTATATGTTGAAAGTGACGAAGATTGGATTCTTGTTAACCTCGATGCTGCAAGTTTTTATCCTTCGCTGTTGATATTCTTTCACTATCTCAGTCGTGGTGTTGAGAATCCTCAGTTGTTTAAAGATATATTTGATACACGTATTAAACTGAAACATAAAAAAGATAAAACCGAAATTGAAATAAAACTTGTAAGTGGTTATAAACTTGTACTCAATACAACATATGGTGCATCAATCAACAGGTATCTCGGATTATATGACCGTCATCAAGGTTTAGCAACGTGTCGCGTTGGTCAATTGATTTTGACTGCATTGGCTGCAAATCTCGTCAGACAAGTAAATGGTCTTGAGATTGTACAAATGAATACAGATGGTATTCTTGCTTATTTCAGAAAGTCTGATTTTGATAAAGTTAAGGTTATTTGTGACGAATGGACTAAGATGACAAACATTATTCTTGAGTTCGATTATGTATCTAAAATCTGGCAACGTGATGTTAACAATTATATGCTTATCAAAGAAGATGGTTCAAAGAAAATCAAAGGTGGCTGGCTGTCCGATAGTGCATTAAATAAAGGCAATTCAACAATATCCGGATTGTGTGCATTTGTTTGTACAAAAGCTGCTCAAGAATATTTGTTAAACGGAATAGATATTATGAAGTATATTGTGAACGACAAATTGTTATATGATTTCACAATATATTGTAAGAAAGGTCCAACATTCAGTCGAGTGATACAACGTTTTGCAAATGGTCATGAGGAACCTTTGTTCAAAGGTAATAGAGTTGTAGCAACGAAAAATACTTATTATGGTAGTTTGTATAAAATCAAAATGAATAAAGGTGTGCCTTCATATTTTAAGTTTGCAGATATTCCTGAAAATTGTTTAGTCGTAAATGAAAGTCTTGGTGCTTATAATTTTAACGACATTAAGAAAGAACTTGATTATATGTGGTATATTGAACGAACAATTGATATTCTCGATATACAATGGTCTCAATTGCGGAATGGAAAAATCGAATCGATAAATAAATTCCGATATGAAATTTAATCATTTTAATATATAATATTGTCACGAAAATAATAATCTTGATAAGATATTCATAAAATAAATATTATATATTAGAATTAACGAGGTTACCTATGAATGATTTTGTAGAAGTTAAAACAGAACATTATACAATATATTGTGAACAATGTGGGAATGAAATACAACTTGGTTTTACATATGTCGGAAAACGACCGACACTAACTCAAGAAGAAACTTTATGTTGTAGTCGTTGTGGTCAGATAATAAAAACGAATATCTTCAACGGACAATTTACAGTCAAACAGAGATGGAGTATACCTCGTCCTCATTATGTATCGGATTGATATTGGCGCATTTCATCCATTAGAGTTTGAAAATGTCGCCGATATAGCGCAATATGTTGAAGATATGAATGTTGGCATTCACAAGTCGGTTGGACTAATAGAAAGAAATACGGAGCACCTTTTAATAAGATGCTCCGTATCTGGCGACTATTTAGATATTACTGCTGATACGTCGGAGGAAATTGACAGACTGCATAAAAGACTTATGCAACGAAACCTTTATCGCCCTTAAAGATGTTCTTAGTAATACCTAATTTTTTGAGTGTTATGTATTCACTGTTTGAAGCGTAATACTTATGACCTGCCTGAGTCCATGTATAAATTTTAGCATATCGGCTGTTGTTGGACATTATTCGTTCAACAACAGTCTTTTTTTGTTCTTCGGTCATTTGCCTCCAGTATTTATCTCGACGCTTACCGTCTTCCTCTTCAACAGTGTATTTGACTTGATTATTTAGAAGTTTAATCAAATCAGCCTGATTCAAAGAACCATACTTCATATTAAGAGTTGTATAATCAACTTGACCAATGTCGTCATACTTACCAGTAAGAGGTTGTTTGTTCAGACCAAGCTCAATTGCAACTCTTTCTTGTTCACTGACTACATGAGGTTTTACTTGCATCGGACTTGCAACATTTATCAGGTCAACTAAAAAGTCCCAGATGAAAGGCAAACCATATTTACTTTGTACTTCGCCGGTGAATGGGTCAATTTTCTTAGGGAATGCATATGCAAGGAATGGAATCGACGAAGCTGCAAGATATTCAAGGTTACCTAAGAAACCGCTGTCATATTTAACTTCATGTGTATAGAACAATTTGTTAAGTGACTTCAAGAAGTTAGGTACAAAAGTTCCAAGAATATCCGTAGGTTTATCGAGTAAAACATCCCATACACTGTCAGCACCATAAGAGAACATATTTGCAATATCATTGAGCCATGCATCTTCAGTAATTGCACCGAATGCTGCCTCAAGAACTTCGCTGATGCTACCCTGACGAGGATTCATAAGCTCAGCACCGAGAATGATTGACGACGTACCAAATATGTTGTTGATATTGAAGTACACGTCACCAATTTTGATTTTGAGTTTATCATCGTCATCATCAACCTGGAACACACCAAGTCCGCCGAGCAACATACCAAGTCCCATAAGCAATGAACCCATGACACCTTTACCGACGTTACGAGTGATAACATATTTTGCAAGACGAGGGTCATATGTTTGACGACCTCTCTGTCTGTCAAGCAAAAGTTTATCGACTGTTTTCTCAAGTCTGCAAAGTTGTACAATGTTCTTTACAAGACCAACAGGACTCCAGTTGATACTCTCAACAAACCAGTTCCACGAAGTAGGTATGAACGGGAATATCATCTTGTAACCAGCATAAACTTTAGGTGCACGTTCACGGAGTTTGTTCTCAAGTTCACTGATTACATTTGTTTTGTGCATATAGTCAAATGCTGCAAGTTTATATGCTTCAGCAATGTATGTCATTACTTCTTCAGATAAACCTTTACTCAAATCAACATTTTGTGCAGTTAACAATTTACCAAGATAACGTTTTGCAGTACGATTGATATAGCGATTATCAGATTGCCAACTAAAAATTGTTTGTATAATTGAGTTCATTACATCACTATTATAAGTATTACCACGCGTAATTTCATTGACAATGTTGTTTACAACCATATCTGTCAGAGCATCCATACCACTATAAGTACGAGATTTACGAGTATCATACTTACTTGCACCTTCAGAAATAAACTCAAATACACCGGTTTCAATGATTTGTTTCTGTATAAACTCCTTAACATCATCCGTAACTTTTACACCAATGATGTCAATTTGTTCTACTGCAAGTTCACCATGAGGACGTTTAATAAGTTTACGAATCCAACTATCAACTTTCTCAACAGGTTTCGCAAATGCTTTACCAAATACTTCTGCTGCTTTGTTACCTTGTTCTATTGCAATATTTGAAATTTGGTTACGAATAGCAGTAGCAGGACCAGATAACATTGCTGCTTTCTGGAACGTAAGTATCTTGTTCATTATTGTTGATTTATTAGCAGTGAAATCTACAAATATTGCTTTACCATCTTTCATGATTACAGCAATTTCATTTGTATTATTCATTACAAAATCTTGAACAAAATGCAATACATCAGTTTTAGTATTACCATATTCTTCACGAATAGTTTTCAATTGTGCTTGATTAAAATACTGCTCAGGATTACTTATAATGTCGTTAATATTTACACCAGTTTGGTCGATTAACTTTTTAGTGACTCTATCTACAGCTCTACGATTAGTTGTTTCTGTATCACCGACCGTTTTATAACGATACAAAGTATTACGAGCAAGTTCACGCTGAGCTTTGAGTATCTTACGAACATCACCTGTTTTTGTAGCTTCAGTTAAATTTTCGACATCCATTTCATCAATTTCTACGTCAAGACGTCTTGCAAGAGCTTGAATAATAACTTTGTTAGGATTGACTTTATACAATACACTACGCCAAGCAGCCATTTCACGAGCACTTGTAGACACTGTATTCAAAATGTCATCGGCACGTTCAAGATAATAAGAATCAATATCCCAACGACCTGAACGAGCTTCGTCAATGAAGTATGCGAGCAAATAAATTTTGAATACTCTGAATTTATCAAGTGATTCTTGGTTAGCTTCCAACAAAATTGCACTATCGAAGAATCTAATAATTTCTTCAACATCATCTTTTGTAAGATTCGTTAAAGTATCTGCATTAACTTCGAAGAAATACTTTTGATTGAAGATAGCACGTTTGTCATTAGGGTCTGCAATAAATTTTACTTTCGATTGACGAGTATGTTCAAACTCAGTGTCAAAAATCTTGCGCAAAACATCAGGCATAGCAATACCCGCAGTTGCTTTAAACTCTCGACTATTACTTTGAATGATGAGATTTTTATTGTCACTTACAAGAGCATAACGATTCTTGAGTTTCTGATTTGTCTCTTTCTGCTTTTTATACATCTCTTTGTATTTTTGAGCTTGTTTAAAAGCAGTAGTAGATGTTTGAGTTCTGAAATCGCCTCGTCTCAAACCTTGGGCAAGTGTACCGAGTTTAGACTGTATTTCTTGCAATTTAGGATAATTACCATTTGCATCAGGTTTAAGTTCAACACGAGCATATACTTCTTGTTTAAGATTTCCATCTTCATCGAAGTATTGTTTATATTCGTCAGGAACTCGTTTCCACTGGTCGGCAGAACGATAATTTTTAATTGTTGTTGCAAAACGTTTAATACTTGCTACAATGTTTTTACGTTTATCTACAGGTTTAGCAACATTATCATTTTCAATTGCTTTTTCTGTAAAATTAACACCCATTTGTTTAGCAAGAATTTTGCGATACATATTGTCAAATTGCTCAGGTGTTAAACTATCGATTTTATTTTTAATTGCTTGAGCAGCTTTACGTTGTTTTTGTTCAGACCAATTTCTATAATCAGGATTTTTCTTTCTCAGTTTATTACCATAATACTCAAACAAAAGTTCAAGTTTTTGAGCATAAGTACTTGTAGCAATCCTTTCTTCAAGAGACTGAGTCATCATATCCTGAGAAGTTCTAACATCTTCAATTATATCTTCTAAAGTACCAGAATCTTCTGTATCTGCTTTATGACCTTTGGTTATATCTTGCAATGACTTGTTTTTCTTATTAAGGTCCGCAGTATTCCAAGCTTCACCATAACGATATGATAAAGCAATTGCACGAGCAAGAGCAATAATATGTGCAGCAGAATCAATACTACCATCCATCAATTCCATTGCTGCGACACGCAAATGATTTTGGTCAATGTCAAGAGCTTCATATTTATAAGTATTAGTCTTTTTATCGAAAGTTTTGATTTCCATGAAGTGTGCGGCTTTCTTATCAAGCCTGTCTTTGAATGAAGGATTTTGTGAAATCTGTTCATATAACTTCATGAAATCTTCGAATTTCATAGGTTTAGTTACATCTAAATCAAAGCCTGCTTCGTACAATACACCTTGTAATGCATAATAGAAGGCAAGGTCAAGGTCAGTAAACTTACGTAATTGTTCATTAGTTTTAAACCATGAATTCGGAAAAAAGTATTTACGAATAAGTTGAAATGTGTAATTATCAATGTCATGATGAGTACGGAAATAATAATGCACATCATAATAATTTAATGTACCATTCTCAATTTTTTCCCATAATTCACCAGGTAATCGCGTAGGCGATGCTTCCATTATAAAACCTTGCATATCAAGAGCAATGCGTCTGCCAGCAAAGGCTGCAAGATTCGTACCTTTAGAAGCTGCTTTAGAAACATAAGTACGGTCAGAATTTGCACGAGGTTTCGCACCACGTTTACTTGTTGCACTACGTTGTTTAGCTTTAGGTTGATGTTTTTGTTCTTGACCAGGTTGTTCATCAAGACGGTCGATTGGACGATTACGAACGTCATTTGCTTCAACAATAGAATTGTGACGTTTAATCATGGACATCAAATCGGTCGAAACTTTATTTGCATCAGACAAAGTATATTTTGCTTTAGATTCTGGATTAAAATAATCGTAATTTTCATCCATGTCAATATCATCAGCAATTGATACTAAAATAGAACCGTTAACTTGAATTTCTTTTTTGGCAATTTGTAAAATTTGTTGCCATTGTTCAGTGGTAATAAAGTTACCCAAGTATAAAATTATTTCATTACCTGTATTTTCAAAACGTGTCGTCGCTTGTATAACATCCACATAAGATGATTTACTATCTTGAGAATCAGATAAAAACGTTTGATTATTAGGTAACAGTATTATTACTTCGCCTTCTTGTAACAAATCGCCTTTGTAAGGTTTATAAGTATAAAGATTAGAATGTTTTTTAGCTAATTCTTTCCATCTTTCAGTTATATCATCGGTGTGTTGTTTAATAATTTCCGGCAATATACCACCGATGTGAACTTTGTCATCATACCATGTTCCAGCATCAAGTTTAGTAGGAGTTTGTCTAATTTGTACTCCTTGTTCATTATCGATTTCTAACTGAAATAATTCAGTATTTGACATTTGTTTAGACGATATAATACCTTCATATAAACTGTTTGGAATATATGCAATTAAATCTTTAGGTTTTATCGTACCAACATACAAATATCTAGTAAGTTCATCTCCTGCAACGTGGTCAAACAAAGTATTTATTGCTTGTTCACCTATAGTTATAGATACCGTATCACTTTCATGTATATGTTTGTTGTTTTGAACACGCACAAATGGAATATCCATGTTCAAAAATTTTTCATATGATACGTTTTTAACTAACTGCTTATATGCAAGATACAACATTTCATCGTGAATAACCGGCTGTTTTGCAACTTTTAATAAATTTTCACGAACATCTTCTGATATACGTTTTCCTCCTAACATCTGGTCCATGTAATCACGTATTTCAGGAATTTCAAGTAATGCTTCTTTTCTTTTTATATCTTGTTCAGTTAAATTTTCATCAATATCATCATTACTAAAAGTAATGTAATTTTGCATTGCTTTATAAAAATCAGGATACTTTTTTGGGTCAATGATTGTTAATACTTCGCCGGTGTCATAATCAGGCAAATCAAGAGCTTGACCTTGTTCTTTGACAATAATATCGTGTTCAGTACCCCAAGGTGTAATAATATGAGTTTTATTACCTACAGTACCACGAATAAGTGTACCCATGAAAGCAATTGAGTCACTAAATAAATTTGCATCGATTTCACCGCTTGCCGTTTTATACAAGAACCAACGAATTGACTCTTTCTTACTTTCAACAGAAGCATTTTCAGCAAAAAGCTGTGGTAAGTTTTTTTCAAAATCTTTCAATAACTTGTCAGATACAATGAAATAAGGAGACAAACCACCAGCAAGTCGGTTAACATTTTGAATGGCGTGTTGGAACTCATGCAAAATTGCAAAACGAGTAAATGCATTATTCTTACTATTATTAATCACAATTGTATGAGTCTGAGGATTATGTGTACCTGCATTACCACTTTTATCACGTACAAATTCAATAGTATAATCCATTAATTCAGGACTCAATCTCGCAGGGTCAATAAATTTTGTAATTGAAATAGGACCTTTACCAACATACTTCTCAAATATACTATTTGTATTCTTACTCATATTTGCAATTGATGGTAACAAAGCATCATAAGCAGAAGTCATATCTGCAAATAATACTTGACCATCAGCATAACGAACGAGAGTAATAGTTTCATATTTATCAAGAAGCATGTCTCGCAAATACTGAAATGTCGTATAATTATTTACATCAACATAGTCTTCACGAATATTCATGAGGTCTTCAGTCTTTAAATAATCCTGAGGTCTCTGAACAATATCATTAATACTTGTAAATGCAAGAGTAACATCATTTATTTTTGAACCATCAACAATACTGTTTAAGAACTTACGCATTGTCTCACGGTCACGAGAAGGCTCAACAAGAACACCAGTTTCATCTTGCATGGTCATTTGCATCAAACCAAATAAGTCATTATAATATTCCATTGAACCTGCAGTATACGGAGAATTGTCGATAATACCTGTAGGATATACTCGAATGTTATTATCGTTCTTTTCAAATGCGTAACCGTTTTCAGTAAACTGACCAAATTGTTCTTGAATAAATACAATAGGGTCAGTATACGGATTACCATTTGTATCAAGTACTTTACCGATACGTTCTAAGAATTTTTTACTAAATCTGCCTGTACGAATCTCAAGTAAATTGATACCAAGATTTTGCATAAACTGATTGAAGTAATTGCGAGCAGGTGAAGTAGGTTCAAAATAAATGCGGTCATTATACTTTGAAAAGAATAAGTTATTATATTCGTTATCAAGCATGCGCAATGCACGAACGCGAGCATCGACACTTCTTGATTGCAAATCTTTACGAATCTGTTCTTTGATTGTATTATCTGCTTGCAAATAATTTATGCGATTCTCAATGATTCGTTTATCTGCATCAGTCAACTTATTATATTGTTGCTGATTAAGTATTCGGTTTGTTAAATCAAATGACCAACGATTTTTTACAATATCGCGAAGTTCTACATCTGTAAAGAAATCTTGCAATTGACTTAAGTCAGCATTTTGTTGATTAATTATAAAGTCACGAATGATGGGTTTATAACGTTCAAGTACTCCTTCGATAACTTTCTGATATATTGCGTCAGATACTTTATTTCCTTTTGCAGCATTTAATACGTCACGAATGTGAGTAATAAACTGATACATTTCTTGATTTGCAGTAGCAAAACATGCAGCAAAGAAATTGTCGTCAAACAAAAGAGCACGTACCGCGTCTTCATAAGTACCTTTACGTTTATCTTGTTGAACAGTTCTCCACCAATTACGAATGCGGTCAAGCAAAGGTCTAGGAAGTTTAGCGACAAGAGTATCGATGAATTCATTCTCAGTAATTGTACGTAATACTTCCATGTCTTCATGAGTATCTGCATACTCACCAGGAATCATTTGAACATCGCCGGCATCTACTGTGTTATGACCGTCAGTATATGCAACATCTTTGTCAAGTTCTTTTGCAATTTTCTTTGCAAGATTTACACGTTTTTCAGAACGACCTTCTTGAGGTTGAATATCATTTATATCTGTTTTTGCAATAAAGTCATGTACCTGGGTTACATCTGCATCTACAAGTTTTTCTGCAACAGTCTGTCGTTTAGTTGAACCGTCCTTATTCTTATTACGCTTGAATAAGGACTTTTTATTTATTTTACTTTTTGCATAATCATTTTTGAGTTGGTCGACAGACAAAATCACTGCTTCAGCATACTTAATAGAATATTCTTTATAAGTATATTGCTGAGATTCAGCATAAGCAGCAAGACGAGCATCTCCGGACAGAACATTAAGAGCTTGAGCTTTCTTCTGAGTAAGTTCATAATGTTCTTTAATTTTATCAAACAAAGCAAATGCATTTTTAACACGTTCTTCACCGAGACCTCTGAACAAAGAAGCAGTAACAGTAGCAGCATTACGCATACTTGTTAAAATCTTAGAACGTTGTTCATCGGTTAATTTGTCATTCTTTAATAATGTTTCATAAGTATCAACAAGATTATTATAATCAGCATAATAAAGCCACGATTTAAGTTTACCTAAACTTGCTTTCTTACCTTCAACATCAGTATCAACAGTTATACGAGGTGTAAATGCAATATTAACTCCGGTCATTAAACCAGATGCAAGTGCAGAAATTATAAATGTATCAATTACAGATTCCCATGTAATCTCATCAGTATTAAAAGAATCGTAAAAAATACCTTCAATTTGACTCGATATATTTGCTGCAACGTCTTGTAATACTTCTTCAATTCCTTCAGAAGCCATATCACGCGCAAGACGTGCACCAACACGACCAAGAGTGCCAAGTTTACCAGCTGCTCTTGCGACACCTTTTGCTGTTCCTGCTACACCAGTACCGTACAATAAACGGTCCCACGTAGATGTACCACCAAACAACTTAGTGCTAAAAATACGTAAACCTTGTTCAATAAGAATATCAGTGGTAGTCTTGATAGTAGAGTCGAGCATTATTAACCATGTGGGTGTACTTGCAAAATCGGGGTTTTTAAAACGTTCGGTCGTTCTATTAGACCACATTGCAGTATAATAAAAAGCCATACTGCCACGACCAACAACTTTACTGCTAACTTCAGCAAGAGTACCTATACCGGGTAATAGCATATTGGCAATAATTGAAGGTGCCATTTGACCTAAACTATAACCTGCTTGAGCAAGATAATTACCTAATGTTGTATAATTACCATTTGCATCACGGAAAATAGACCAATCATCGAGACTCAATACTTCGTCTTCAAAACGTTCTACATTTTCACTACCTTCATATGGTATAGACATGTCTTCACGAAATACATCTAACCAATTTTTACCTTGAAATACTGCTGAACCTGTTGCATCGATTAATGAAGAAAATAATCTACCTGCACCTTCAATTGTGTCAAGAGCACCCTTTAAAAAACTTCCGCCGACATCAGCAAAACCTGTAAAAAATTTTACAATCCAGGGTCGATTAGCTTTTTCTTCTTCCTTGAGCTCTTGTTCAATCATATAATTGTCATAATCAATCCAGTTTTGAAGTTGATGCTCAATCCATTGTTTTTCAGTCATCTGATACTTTTTAGTTTCATACTTTTGAGTATCAGGATTTAATACTTCTTCTTCCCAATCTTTTATTTCAGTATCATCAGCATACAAATCTTTAGAAACAGCTGCATAAAATATGTCATCAGTTGCACGGTCTAAATGATACTTGTCTACATAATCTGCATATGCACCAAGCTCACTATCACCACGACGAATAATGTCTGCTTCCATTGCAAGACGACCTTCACGTGCTGCCACATTCCAGCGATCAGCATCATACCAGTCATTATCTTGGTTAATATCTCTAAACGACTCATAAGGGTTTAGAGAAGTCTGAGGTCTGCCTAAAACTTTTGCCATAAAATACTCCTTTGCGCTCTTCGCGTTTGAAAAATATTTCTCATTATATATGCCATCGATATATGAATCAATGATTTTAATATATAATGGAGATTCGAAAACTAATTTATTGATAAGATATTCATAAAATAAATATTATATATTAAAATGATTAGATTCTACCTGTTCGACGATTAAAGTCAATTTCAGATTGACGGCGTTTACTTGCACTATGCATGCTCATATCTTGAATAAGTTTTCGATACATTGTTCGTGCTTGAGCTTGATAATTCTTCAATGCTTCATTGTTTTCACTTTCATTTATACCAGCACTTATCCAACCACCTATACCTAAAGGTGTAACCATAAACCATAAGAAATCTTCACCAGCATTTTTATTTAAAGTATCTAATACTTTATCTTTTTCACCAGCAAGAGCAGATTTAACTGTATCAACATCGATGCCTGCGGCTTTCAGTTCAGACGTCAAACCGTATGTATCGGCTAAAGACATTATATCTTCTGCCATTTTATCGATTTCTGCATTCGTACTATCTAAATTTCCACTAAACAAATTATCTGTGGATTTTAACAAATCATCATAACTGTCTTGAATCATGTCATAAGTCACACCACCGAAACGTTCAGAGAAATTATAAGTATAATCATCACTCAACATACCGTACATTGTACGCATTGTGCCAGCATTCGAACCTTCTGAAGTATAATTGTAAGGATTATAACTATTCGCCCATTCATATAACTCAGGATTCGTTTCTTTAAGATAATCACTCCAACTGTAACCTTTGTCATAGCCTGCAATTTCATTTTCAAGTTGGTCAAAGAAGTCTACACCGGAGAATGTTAAACCTTGTTCGTCATATAATATTGCTGCAAGTTCGTCGTCGGTTAACAAAGAAGGCTGAGTTTCGTCATAAATCACATTACCGTTTTCATCAGTCAGTGGATTACCATTTTCGTCAGTCATTGGCACAATATAACGTTTATACTTCGCCCAGTTAGGGTCATCAAACAATGTATTCTCACCGTTCTCATAACGACGCCAAAGTTCTTTCAAATATGCAATATGAGCATTCGTATAATCTGCAGTATACTGAGCTTGCTGTTTGAGAGCATTTTCAATATTTGTTAACTGTTCTTGTTGACCTGCAGAAATATCTGCATGACCGGATTGCAAAGATTGTGCATAACTATTGTACGCATCTTGCAAAGCAAGTTCTGTTTGCTGTAACAATTGCTCACGTCCAACACCTACAACATTACTTCCTTCAAGTGCATTTTTGTTTTGCAAATATTGCACATAAGCATCAGTCGAAGCGTTGATATATTGCTGATTTAACTTCGACTGGGCTTCCATTGCCTGAGCATTTACGCCTGTGATAGCATTCTGCCATGTTAACCGATTGTTATAATTACGGTTAGATTCAAGCAACTCTTTTTTAGCTTGTGAAGCTGTATAAATAGTTCCTGCTGGCATTATCGTACCCTCTCTGTGATTCTATATTTTATTGCAATATTCGGAGTTTCAAACAACTTCGGATGCGGGTCAGTATTATCATTTTCAATAATAAACTGAAATGCATTTGTCTTCATGAAATTTACACGCTTAATCATTGTTGTCAGAGAACTAATGTCATATTCAACGGTATCTCTATCAACAAGATTTTCGAGATTGTGATAATTCACAAATCGTAACTTATAGCGTAAAGTTTCACTATTTTGAGTTGTTACAATTGCAAGTTGTCGAATATGCTTATAATTATTAGGTGCATTAAAATGCATTTTCTGACTTACAACTTTCCACGGAATAACAGTGTCAGTCAAATCGGTGAAATCGGTTGTTTCAAAATCAAAGTACAAAAGCAAATTGTTATTGCCTTGCAAAACCAATACATTGATTTCACTGCCATCAAATATGATTTGTAATACTGGATAAGGTAAAGTCCAGTGCCACCACGATTGATTACGAATATCAAAAAGCAAAATCTCAGGTTGATTTTGTTTATATACAAACAACCAATCTTTGTACTGATACAATTTGATGGAAGCATTTGCAAAAGTATCATAATCGGTCATAATATTCTCAGTCAAATAATTGTAAATTTGTTCGGTCGATTGTACAAAATCTTGATAGGTAAGACCAATTAAACCTTTTAAGTTCGTGATGAAAATTGTTGCACCATCATATGCTGGCAAAACATCTGAACCTTTTTTGTTACCAAGTTGCAATTTCGTAGGTGTTAACAAATAAACTCCATTATCGGTATCATATTGAAGTTCATGTACGTTTTGAGGCAAAAATACACCGAGCGAAGTTTGATTAAAAGGTGTCAATGCCGTAATTTCATCAGGTAAATTCACAGAGTTTCCATCTTCAATATATAATTGAGGTATCGTGTGTTTTGTACCATCTTCAAGTTCAATTTCACCTTTAACATCAGTAGACCAATACAAAATGTTACCAACAGATAATGCAATTGTTATGAAGTTTGTTACAATGTCTGGAGTAAATGCCGGATAACTTCCTTGTTTCAAAGTATCAACTGTGATAGTACCATTGTAGTCAGAACTATAAAGTCTATCGGTCGCTGTGTCATAATAAACAATTAAGTTGCCGTCGGTATACACTGGTCTAACAGTTGTTAAATCGTCTGGTCTAATTAACGGAATAGTTGTACCATTATAATAAAATGCTTCATTACCCAAGAAATTTGTTGAATTCGAAATACGTATATAATCACCAATATCGGACCAAACTTCATCAGTATAACTACCATCAAACAATATCGGATAAGTTTGACGTTCTCCTGTTTCACTCATCTGAGTTGTATCACGATAAGTATATTTGAAATCATAAGTTTCATCATTACCCACAGGTACATCACGAACATTCTCTATGTAACTTGTTCTAAAACCATTTGCTCCACCGGTTGTAACACCTGCGGTTTTAATTTCAACAGAGTTATCACTTACCTGATATGTTGCAATAGTATCACCGCTATAAAAATTATTATCACCACGTAGCAAATTAAGTACATCACCGATAAGGTCTGCTTCATTCGGATTTATATAATTAACAAAAGCAGCATTACGAATTTTTGAACCTGTTGCGTAATAATAATTAAACGAATAATAAGGATTCCAGTTTACATCGAATTCTATAGTGTGATAATAAAATAAAGGTGAATTAAGTATAACATAATTAAACTCACTTTCATTACCACCAACAACCATACGAACACGGTTACCGTCATTTTGAATCATCTCAGAATTTGTCCAAGTATCATCGCTGTTCATTTGATTACGCATCAATAAATAAGTTTTAATTTCACCATTAAGATACATGAGTAAAATAAAACCATTTGATGTACCTGATTCTCCAGAATCTGTTCCACTATCACATACTAAGTCACCTGTTTCAGAATAACCGTTTACATTATTTTCATAAGTACGTAAGCGATAATGACAATGAATTATATAACAGCATTTACCTGTTTCAGGACTGTGACCAAATGGCAAAACATCTGCTCCTGTGAGTTTAACACCTGTATATTTAGAACTCATCATTACAAATGAAGTTCCACTACCTGCTTGAACTAACATATTTATGCCGATATTATCTGGCAAAGTAAAATGATATGAAGTCCAACTACCGATGATTGCTGCTTGCTCATTCATCGTGATTGTCATTACATAAACAGTATTATCTACCGCATCAATTACAAAAAGAGATGAACCATCGTCAGATAAAACAGGAGATTGACAATTTTCAGATGGAAAGTTTATTTGATTAAACACTGCTCCATCTACACTTAAATAACAATAGCTTTGTCCTTTCTTGTATGCAAGATAAAACAAAGTTTCAGAATCTCCAGCTTTTGTCGCAGTAATAAAATCTGCATCAATTGTTACACTGTTAAGAATTTTTGTAAATACTTTCTCATTATGAGGTTGAAATTCTATAGTCTTTTCGAAAGGTTCAATACCGTCGATTCCATCATCAATTGTTACTTTTACATTTTGACCTATAAGTTCTTGAGTAGGAGTACCTACATTTTTGTCAAAAACATAACGAACGTTGTCGTCTGTATAGAGCAAATTCGGATTTTCTGCATCTTGCATTACTCCACCTTGCGATACTTTCGTGATAGGTTTATAAATGAGTTGTTGACCTGTATACCATTGCCATTCGTCGTTAACGAGTTCAAAACCCTTAATCGATGCACCATCAAAGACAATATATAAACCTTCTTTGTTAATGATTTTGTTTGGCATCAAAAAGAAATCTTCAGGTGACGTTACAGGTTTACCATCATAAATGAAAGTGAGATAGCATTTATTATTGCTATCTTTTACTTCATAAATTGTCAGGTTATTAACATTAAATATTTCTACAACATTGTAAGTTGCAGGAATAACATTATAACGTTTTACTGGAGGTCGAGTATGCAATTGTTGGTCTTGGTCGATATAAACATTTTCCACTTCTTCAAAAGATTGTTGGTCAATAGTAATATAATTTTTGTTTGTATTCAATCCTTTGAATTCTGCAAAGTTGAAATAACCAATTGCTTCTTCAAGGTTTTCAGCTGTATTAGTACTGATACTGTTAACAGAACGTCTTACAGTTCTCTTTGCCATTACCAGTCACCTCCAACTTTCATTCGTTTATTACTTGCATAATCATTTTCATCGATACGTGCAAGCATCATTTCATACTGATTATACAAAATTGCAGACTTTGTTTCATCGTCAATTTTATACAATTGACTTGCAATATATGTTGGCAAACACTCAAGTATATCATCAGGACAATCAAGTTCAAAACTATCTAATGTTGTAGGCAAAATTTTAAACCATTTTGCTTTATATGCCATTTTATAGTAACCAGTTTTCATAAACATAAAACTGTTACCAGTGAGTGTTTGATAATCTTCATCACTTGCTTCACTGAATCCGAAGTGAAATCCTTTATAAGGTGCTCTAAAATTTATATCATCAGACCACATTACAAAATCGTCAGGAAATTTTATTGTATCACCTACATAAACATAACTATTGTATTCATCAAGAGCAGACAATTGGTCAGATGACAATGTACTTTTATCACAGGGTTGTTTTAACAAATATGATACGTCATCAAGGTGATACTTTTCTTTTAATTCGCAAAGAACAACGTCTCTATCTCTGCAATCATATTCTACATATGCCCGCTTTGCCTTAATTGCACTGGTGATGTGCGTGATAGCTTCATTTGCATAAAATGGCATCTTATTCATGAGTCCCATGTCAACTGCTTGATTCACAGACAAATCCATTTTAGCAAGTGCAGCTTCTTTAATATATCCCCATGTATACATAAATCACCTCATATTGTATTGAAAATAATGATTTTAATATATAATATTGTCAAATTATACAAAACCTTGATAGATTATTCAGGCCATGTATTGTAAATCAATATTATATATTAGAATTATCAAAAACACCTTATATGAAAAAGAGCCAGCCGGCACAATGCCGACCGGCTCCTCTCATAAGGCCGTAATAGCTTATTCGGTAGTCGTGGTAACCGTACCGACAATCGATACAGGACGAACAACCGCTTCAGCAGGCGTAATCTGCGTAAACGTAGCCGGGTCATTCCACTTACCAGACGAACCGGCGGGAGTTCCCAGGAATACGTACGCAATACCGCGCCACGTAGCAACGTTAATATCGAACCTCTGACGACCGTCGTACACTACACCGGCGGGACGTTTCTGCCAGACGACATCGAGTGTAAGAGCAAGACGCTCTGTGAGCTCAAGACCATGGTTTTCGCTGTTGTAGGATTTATCGACGATAAAGAAGCCCTGACCATTCGCACACTGAGGAATATCGTTCAGATAAGGCGTGGTCTTCAACGTGGCGCGCTTATAAGCAGCGTTGATTTGCAGAGATTCACCCTGCTTAAACATATCCATCGACAAAGCTGTCTCGATAGCAGCCTTGAGTTGAGGATTGTTTGCACAAACAATGGTTTTCGCACCCATAACGCCTGCGTACTTATTGTTATCATCTCTCAAGTTTTCCATGTAGGTGATAACCTGGTTGATGACATCTGCAAGACCGGAGATACGATTCGGGTCCGGACCATTGATGTTGATATTGGCATAGAACTTATTGGACTGATAAGCATTCTGAATATCAGTGTCACTCATACCGTCACGCTTAACAATGGTATGCTTATTGAAGAACAGAGGATTCTTAACACCATCAAGCGTACCATCAGTCGTGTCGGCAGACTGCAATTTCAGCTTGGACTTACCATCCTGAACATTGCCCCAAACAACTTCTTCACCAAAACCGGAAGAAAGAGCTGCCATAGCATATTCAACAATGTCACCATGCCAACGTTTGATAAAGCGCGTTGCATCGTCTTTCACACGACCAAGTTCCTGGTCTTCAAGAACTTGCTGCGTAATAATGAACGCACCTTGGAATGTCCTCGTGCGATAGGTAGCCGAGAAACCTTCAGCAGTATTAAAGATAGGCCCAATCGCAAAGTCATTCGTTTCAGCGAAAGCGTGCTCAAAACCAATGCTCGATACATAAGTTTCCTGGAACTTATTGATAGAACCACGATTGTAAATCATGTCAATCGGGTTTTCACGTTCCCACGCTTCCTGATAGTTCCGAATCATGTCATTCAACGGTTCACGCAGAATGTTATACTCAGAACGGAGTTTCAAAGCCTCATCGATATTGATAATAACACCCATTCTTGTTTACCTCCTTATGCGGACACATCGCCGCCGTCAGCATCAAGAATGACGTCAGCCTTGTTGTTCGAAATTCTGTAAAGCGCAACATGCTTCCAAGTCGTGGTAGTTGCCGTAGCCGGAGCAGCAGCAAGAGTAACTGCAACTTCCGGATTGTAACGATAATCACGATTTTCAACCGGAACGTGACCATAACCGATAGTCTGGTCCGACTGAGCAATAATGTGCGTCGCATTTGCAAAAGTGGATTTCTGAATATAGGCAGCCACGCTTGCGGTTGCTTCAACAAGCTGAACGCAATCACCAACTTTAAGCGGAGCAGAACCTACAACATCTACATCGTGCCACTCTTCACGCTGCAGATAAGCGGTCTTGAAATGTGCCATGTTTGTCTCCTTAATCTTTTATAGTCTTTTTGTTGAGCTCTTCGTCTTTGACTCCAGGATTAAAAAATTTATACATTTGTTTTTCCTTGTCAGTCATAGGACGACCAGTAGACGGAGTAGGAGTTGCACCACCAGCACTTTGCAAATGAGAAGTATCTCCCTTTTGTTGAGCACTACGAGCTTTCATAATCAGTTCTTCACCATGAAGTGCAATATAAGACTTTTTCAAAGAACCAGTCTTACGCCAATCGTCAATGACGTCTTGTGGCAACTGATTCAAAGACTCATATTTTACACCGGTGAGTTTACTAATTTCATTAAGCTCACGTTGTGCAAATTCCTGAACTTGTTTCTGTTTGAATTGCTCGAGCTCTTTAATGCGCGGGTCTTCTTCAAGTTTCTTTTTAACAAGTTCATCTACAATTGGACTGACTTGCTCAGGGTCAAGTCCTTTATCTTCAAGCATCTTGTGTTCTTTCTGTTTTTGCATATCCTCGTAAGATGCGTAGCCGAGAGACTGTGCGATACGTTCACGCTCTTCCGCAACAGCTTTGTCTGTACGTTCCTTCAAACGTTTTGCAAAAACTTGAGTTTCCGTAGGGTCTTGTTTTTGAGATTCACCTTGACCTTCCGTGTTCGTTTCCGTTGCAGGTTCGTTACCCTCGTTTGCAGCCGGCGCTTTCTGCGAATTGCTTTCTCCGAACAATTCCTGCAACTCTTCCGTAGAGAAAACAATTTTATCGCCGTTTTCATTGGGCATATTCTGCTCCTTGTGACTTTTTTGTGCGAGTTTCGGAAGTCAACCGTTTTGCAGCGTCTTTACAGTATTATATTATTCAAAAATTTCAGAAATATTACTTATAAATCTTAAGTTAATTCAATTACATTGGACACTTTCGATTCTGTTACAGTCGTCTTTTGATTGATGACTTGTTGCTGACCTTCAATATTAACTTGAGCATTTGATGCAACAACTGGCTCTGAATAAGGTTCTTCCTTCGGAGGTTGTTTACGCCATTCTTCAAGAAGTTCGCTAATCTGTTCGGCTGTTGCAAGTTTAACTTTAGCACCTTTCATACCTGCAAGAGCGCCAAAGAAAAGACTACTGAACAAAATTACAACATTAAGCAATAATGTAAGAAATGCACTTGTCAAATCACCTTGTACAAAATTTACCGCAAGAGATGCTGCAAGAAATGTAGATAACAATGAAGTTAATAATTTTTGAATACGTCCTACGGCATGTTGATGTTCTGACTTTTTAATGTCAATTTTCATACCATCACTGCCACTTACATTAAGTACAGATAATACTTCACGAGAACGTCTTAAACCGGACTTCGGATATTTGTGATGTTTGACTTTCCAAATAAGCAACTTATGGTCATGGCCTTTGTATGGTTCATTTACAATTTCTTCAATTGTACGACCTGTTTCGTCAACAACATCATCGAGCCATGCTTGTACATAATCTTTGTTATACTGACGAATATATGCCTGCACTTCAGTTTGCTTAAGACCTTTTCTTGCAAAATAGTAACGACGATGAATGCTATACTTCTCGTTGAGAATATCAGCAGTCATCGCTTTGTCATAGTCTGCTTTGTAACGACTATCCCAAATAATGTAATTTAACACAAGTGCTACAAGAGCAACAACTGTAATATTACGTATACTTGGATTAAGTTCGATGTTTGTTACAAAAGACAAATATGCCATGACACCAAGTGCAGCGAGGAACAACAAAGTTGTTCCCCACGTCATAATCTTGGTCATTAACTTTTGAGTACTAAAATTAGTTATTTTCCGCATTGGAGTCGTCCTCCTCCACTTCTTCAAACTCTGCTCCTAAATATGTAAATGCTTTGAAAATCATGCCTGCTAATACAAAGAGCAAAATAAATAGTATTGCGCCTTTGAAAGCAATCAGCCCATCTACAAGAGCAGTTACAAATAGGTATACAAGAGCCATCACAAGAAGAACCATTATTGCATTGTAAATGTAAACTATCAAGTTAAGATGTTTCCATTTTTGTTTCGCAAGAGCTTCATCACCTATGTTCAACGAATAGTCATGTTCAATTTGCAATATCTCAGCTTTAACTTTCTTAATCTTTTCGTTGATTATAAATTTGCGTAATACAATATAGCTAATTAAGATAGCGCCAATACTTGCAAATGACCATTTGAATATTGTACTATGTGACTGAAATAACTCTATGCAAGTTATTACAATTGGGGCAACCCCGACAAGAGCCAGATAAACTAGCTCTTGCCATAATGGTTGTTTTAACTTCTTAGCTTTAATTTTTTGTTTAGCCATTGAAGTCACCTCACAGTTTTACTTCCTCAGTAACCTCTTCATTTACAATGTCTGCAATTGCTTCTTGGTCCTCTTCGGAAAGTTTCTTCACATGTGTAAACTGATTCAAAACTTTAAGAATAAGTACATTCTCTTTGTGAATCTGTTCAAGTTGCTCTTTGTTAAGTTCCTCAATCTTTGCCATACCTTGTTTAATAGGCTGTTCAATTTTGGAACTCACATCAAGCTTAATTGTTTTCGGAAGTACCGCGTCTTTGAATGCCTGTTCAATATATTCTTTTGTCACAGCAACTTCATTCTTTGCAGCTTTTGCTTCTTTTCTTGCACGTTTAATTGCTTTAACACAATAAATAACATTCGCAAAAACTGTTGCAAGAGATACACCGCCAATAGATAAGCCAAGAATGCTCATCAATACTTCTTGCCATCCGTCCATTTACATTTCTCCTTCGTCCTGCAAGGACTTGACGTCTTTTTCGAGTTTATCCATTCTTTCATTGACATCTGTAACCACTATAGTTTTATCTGTAAGTGATTTCAATGTTGACAAAATTTCGGATTGCGTATTCATTATGACCTCTTGCTTGTTTTCTATTACAATAAGCTTTGTCATAAGAATATCATACTGTTTTGCAGTTATCATTCTGCTTTCACCGCCTTATTATATTCATCAGCCTTAGGTTCTTTTGCACCAATTACAATTGCTGCGGCTTTGTTGAACGACTCAATATGATTCTGCTCATCTGCAATAATGTTGTCAACCATCTTTGCAAGAACATATGCTTTTCGTTCATCCTCGGCCCACAATTTAATCAATGCTTGTTTGGCATACTGATACTGCATGACCGTGTCAGATTCCGCCATAAGCATACTGTTGAGGATGCCGTTGGTAGCTGCAAGTTTGCAGCCACCATTTGCTACGGCATTTATCTGTTCATCGACAATCCATTTAACGTCCATTTTTAATTCTCCTTAACAATTTTTGTTAATAACAAATAAAATGCAAATTTTTATAGTGTTGTTACAATATCCATCAAAGAAGAAACACTCAAAATTTGAAACTTTTTCATTGTTCCGTCGGCAGACGTTTCAATCTCAATTCTATCGGATAAACGTCTAAGCAATTGAATTGTGTAATAAGTACTATTCATTATAACTCTGCCAGGAACTGAAGTGATTCCATTAGTCGTTAACATCAATACGTCGCCGACTTTGTCCCACGAACTCGCTTGTGTTCCAACATTGCTTATTACCGACATCATGAGGTCTGCGTTTGTACCAGATTCATCATGAATACTTCCTGTAATCACATGTCGATACATCGGTATAGCGGGTACTGTAGTTGCAACAATCGCATTTATATACAAAGTAGTCGTTGTAGAATTAACGTTTGTAACTTCACAAGACATTATCCAACATTTTCCTTCATTGATTGCGTTACCATCGGCAATAATTATTACATTATCACCGACGACAGGAGTTCTGGAGAAATAAGATGTTGCCTGAGTTATAGTTGTATCAACCGTTGGTTCAGTATTTGCTTCATATGCTTTTTTACAAAACAGTGTATCTTCACCAGGCGCACCAGATGGACCAGTTGGACCATCCGGTATATCTATTGTTCCTGCGGAAATTTGTGAACCATTATCCATAGTTAATTTTAATTCATATCGTTGAGCCATTACAATACCTCCTTACTGACAAACATATACAATAGTTCCGTTAAATTTAACACCTGCACCAACGGCAGAACCGTTCGTTGTAGTACATCTATGAATCCACAATCTGGAAGAACCTTCATATACCCGAAGATTAAATTGCACATCAGTAATGTCGTCTGCAGATAATGCGCAAGGAGTGGCCGGAATACAACTGCCAATATACTCCGGATTAGGATTCAAATTTCCCTCTACTCTGGGCAACGGTAAACCTGTAGCAAGGGCTATATCCCGCCATGCTACACCTTTAGAACCGGGAGTAAAAGCTATAAGAATTATAACAAGTTTGCCAATTCTGTATCCTACAATATTACCGGCGCTTTGACCAAATCCTTCGTCAAAAGCGAGTCCAGACAGTACTTCTACTTGAGCGAGGTCCGGCACCGTACCTACACTCGTCAACGATGCAGATTTTACTCCATTGCCTTTCAAATTATGGAAATTGAAAGTAAACTCTCTTGCAGAACTTGTACCGCCAAGGTCTACATCACAGCTAGGAGTTCCTATATTTGCATCAACTGTTGCAGTTGCCTCTGTAATAGTTGCATTCGTACCTGCATCACCTTTATCACCTTTTGGACCTTGAGCACCTTGAGATACAAAGAGCTGCCAGTTTGTAGTATTCGTAGGTACAACGCCTGTAGATGTATCTACTATACAAATATATGCATTACCTTGATAATTTACAAGGTCATTTCTTACATAAGTTGTAGTATTTACGTATTCACCACGAGCATTGATATTTGCAACAGATGTGGGTCCTGGAGGCCCTTGTTCACCTTGAGGACCTGGTTCACCTTGTATACCTTGTTCACCTTGAATACCACGTTCGCCTTGAGGACCTTGAATACCCTGTTCGCCTTGAGGACCAACATCACCTTGAGGGCCTTTGGCACCAGTAGTTTCGGTCACAAAACGATATTGTGCAGTAACATCGGAATCAGAAACTGATTGAACAAACAAAGTACAAATCCAACTCCTACCTGCTACATCACCTTCTCCATCAATAACTTGTACAAAATTTTCACCATTTTGAGGAGTTCTATTAAATGAAGTTATTGGTACAATAATTGTTCCTCTTGCACTTGGAACAGTAGAACTATTGACAATTGTAGTACCAATTAACGCCATTTCACCTGTTGCACCTTGTGCGCCCGTCTCACCTGTGTCGCCTTTATCACCTTTAATAACCCATGCAGAGTCAATAAGCAATGTGACGGTTGTACCAGATACTGACTGAACAGAACACTCTGTACCATACAATTGAGCAGGGTCACCGTGTTGAGCAAATACAATAAGAATATCGTTAGTTGCAGGTGTACGAGTAAACTGAGTTGTTTGTGCCGTAAATGTTCCGCCTATGGAAGGTGCTGCAGACAATTGAGCATATCCAATAAACGCAAGAGCCTTTTCACCAGCAGGACCCTGAGGACCTGTGTCACCTTGCGGACCTGCAGGGCCAGTCGGACCTTCTGGACCTTGAGGACCGGTATCGCCGGTCAAGCCTTGCAAACCTTGAGGTCCTTGTTCACCTTGCAAACCTTGAGGACCTTGTGGTCCAGTATCGCCGGGGTCACCTTTTGCGCCTTTCTCACCCTGTATGCCTTGTTCACCTTGAGGGCCAGCAGGTCCAACTTCGCCTTGAGGGCCTTGCGGTCCTTGAGGTCCCTGTTCACCCTGAGGTCCTTGAATAGGTCCGTGATTTATCCATTCGTATGTACTGTTGTGCATCTCGCAAATGTAAATATCGTAAGGCTCACTTGTACCAACAGAACATGCTTGACCCAAATATGTTGCTCCTGCTGTAGGCAATGCAGTAGATACATCGTAATGTGTTTCGATGCTAAACGACTGACCATCTGCACCTTTTTCACCGGGAGGCCCTTGAATACCTTGAGGACCTTGTGCGCCCGTAGGACCGGCAGGACCTTGAACGCCTTGAACGCCCTGAGGTCCTTGGGGACCTGTAGCACCTGTAGCACCAATATCACCTTTATCACCTTTTACACCTTGAGGCCCTTGTGCACCAGTTACACCTGCAACACCTTGCGGTCCGGCAGGACCTTGAGGTCCAGTTGCTCCTGTCGGTCCAGCAGGTCCAACAACACCTTGTGCACCCGTAGCACCTTGCTCACCGCGAGGACCTTGTAAACCAGTTGCGCCCATAGCACCGGTTGTTTCGGATACAAAGTCAATTGTAAAAAGTACTTCTGTTTCATTGTTACCCGTAACAGTTGCACCAATTACAAAAGACTGACCTGACTCAGTATTACGCCAAGCTGCAATAAATTTATCGCCAACTGTTGCAGCACGACTAAAACTCGAAATATCAGCAGAACTTCCTGCTTGCAATACAGGATTTATTTCTTTTGTAATACCTGCACATACAAGGGAATCCCTACCTTGTTCACCTTGCGGGCCTTGAGCACCAGTAGCGCCAGTTGCACCAGTTGCACCAGTGGCACCTTGAGGACCGACCTCACCTTGAGGACCAACCGGACCTACTGCACCTTGAGGACCTTGTACACCTTGAACACCTGCAGGTCCACGAGAACCTTGAGGTCCTTGAACACCTTGAGGCCCCTGAGGTCCAACAGGACCAGTTGCACCTTGCTGTACAAATAAGCCCCAATTGTTATTATTACCCGGTGTTACTCCTGTTGTACCGTCGAGTTTACAAATATATGCACTACCATCATAGTTTACAAGGTCATTGACATTGTAAATCTCGGCAGCGTCATATGGACCACGATAGTTGATATTTGCAATACCAGACTCACCTTGAGGTCCTTGAGGACCTTGTGCTTGAACACCTGTATTTACACCACCGACATACCAGTTACCGTCAGAACCAATATATGGTGTATCACCAGGGTCACCTTTTGCACCCTGAGGACCCGTATCACCAACTGGACCTTGTGTACCACGCTGACCTTGTTCTCCTTGAGGTCCCTGCGGCCCAGTAGCGCCTTGAGGACCAACGGGTCCCTGAGGACCAGTATCACCGGTTTCACCTTTGGGTCCTTGCGCACCCGTAGCACCTGTTTCACCTTGAATACCTTGAGGACCTTTGATATTACCAATAGGCTCAGTACCAGTTGTAATAGTTGTATCTACAACAGAAGTAACTTGGTACAAATTGCCACGGAAGTCTTCTTCACTTCCTAGATACAATATAATATCACCTTTACGAACTTCTGCAACGGGTTTGACAATTTCAGACAACAACCAAGTGATGTCATTATCACCTTTATTGTCAAATACACCCGTATACTGAATTGCCCCATATTTTTGCAAAGATTTTACATATCCTGTGTCGTCTACTGTAAAATCATTTGGGTCAAACTGAGCAATACCGGGATTTTTAGTACCTGCATATGGAATACGGTCATAACCTTCATCGTTATCCATCGCAACTACTTTTTCAACAACATCAATTTCTGCCATTTGTTACCTCCTTAACAATTTGGTTTAATAATTAACAGTTCCGGCCTTTGCAAAATATCCTCTGTGAAAAAGTTTGCCAACGGTGCGGACCAACGTATATTTTTAACAAGGTCAGGACGACACTTCTTTATTTCTTCATACAGTGTACGAGCATCTGACGGTACCCACATTCTGTCTGGATAAATGCCTTTATACATGTCGAGAAGTAAAGGTTGTGTTTTCTGACCGCCTACAAGTCTAAATTCATACTGATACTGACTTTCAATCCAGTCTCGAGTATGAACATTCAAAAATTGTTTATGAAACACAAAAGAGTAAGGACGATATTCGCCTGCAAGGGGTTTAGGTTCTTCGTCATCACTCCATTGTGTAACATGCCAATAATAATATTCCTTATTCCCTTCTGCATCCTGTGTATAATAAATACTACCTTGACCATCATTATCCGGTTCAGGTGGTGCGGCATTTGTTTCAATAACAATATCTTCTAAATATATAGGAGTTTGACTTCTAAATGAAGGGTATGTAGACAAATCAAGCCAGCTATTAAGTCTATATTTACCATCAACTCGAAATGTATTGGACGATACAGTTATAATTAAGTACGGATTTGTGATTGATTTTGCAAGTACAAAAGGTGTGACACCGTCGTCTTTAAACACCTTGCGTGTCAAAGTAAATGTCTCACCTCTATGTACAATTATCTTACGACCAAGAGTTCTCACGATACTGCACCTCCTGTGGAACTATTTCCAAGTCCTTCAGTTACTTGTGCGTTTGCTGCTCTGTTGCGCGAATTTGTACGCTCAACGTTTGCAGCATGTGTTGCACCATTTCCATCAGGACCACTATTAGGACGAGCACCACCATGATTATTTGTACCACCACTCATCAAACCTGCATTTTGCATTGTTGCAATAACTTGTTGCAAAATCTCAGGCTGTTGCAAAAGCATTTGTTCAATCTCTGCAGGCAGATGCTGAGCATTATCTTTAATACCAGCGAGCACAAGTTTTGCAAGAGGATATTGTTGCTGAGCCATAATATTCCAGAACAATTCCATAGTACGAGGGTCAGCCGGATTACCAAGAGCACCTTGAATGAACTGATTCTGAGTCTCTTGCCACATCGCCACGCGATTATCTGCAAGACTTGCCACTGCATCAGAGCCAAACTTAAAGCTATCTCTATAATAAATATTACCCCATTTATCTTTATCTAAAAACATATATTTATTCCACGTCTCTTCAATAGCAGAACCATCAGGCAATATTTTTACAAAGTGTTGCTCATCATCACTAAATGCAAGCAAATATTTAAGAACAAGTTCATACAAATCTGCAAAAGCTGCTGCTTTCATTACGCGTAAAGACTCAATACGTCCTGCTGTCTGCATTGCTGCAAATTCTTTTGCTTTACCGGAGGTTGCACTTGCGTCATATCGACCTTGGAATGACTCAGTTACACCAGAAGATGCACGAGCACTCTCATACATCAACTGAGCAGCAACAACATCTTGAGAAGTATCAGCTTGAATTTGTTTGTTCTGTACCATCTGAGCTTCCTCATAAGTACGAACATTTACTTGCTTGATACCATCATCAGTGTCTTCAATCTTGACTCTATTCGGTTTAGTGATAATTGCACCAGATTGCAAACTCTTATCTGCAATTTTGGTGTACAATTTATTCGTCATATCTTGCATATCAAGCAAGATAAAAACTTCACTCATACCATACAAAGAGTCAATAGACGATACTGCCGGACGTGGTACAAAAGGCAACATTCTCAGTCGATAAAATGGAATTTTTGTACCTGCTTTTGCAAATAATGTAGTCTCATAATGGTCTTTCTCATTTTCATCATCAGTCTCACCGATGTCATAAGGATTGTAAATCATCATGAGGTCTTGTTCAAGTATATCTTCTTCAGCAATTTTATATTCAAAAGACTTACTACCACAAATAGGACAAATTTCTGCCTGAGGTACAACTTGACCACATTTTTTGCAAGTACGCAATTTACGAATTTGCCAATCTTCTTCATCACAAATAACTTGACGCGAGTGTTCTGCCCAAGAAAATTTACCAACAATCCGCTTGTCATTAAAATAATAACAAGTAACCATTGTGATTGTACTCAAGTCAGTTAAATCAGGGTCAGGATTCGCTGTATGACTTGTGTCAGCAGATATAGGTGTTATACGTCTATGATACAAATCCCAGATGCGTGCAAGAGAAATTTGTTCAAGCTCAAAAATATATTCAAGTTTGCGCCAATCCTCAATGCCAGGTTGAGGTACAATCTGGTCAGCTAAGCAAATATCAATTTTGACTGCACCACTTGTACCATGGTGATTATCAAGACTATCCCACCAAACTTTATACCAGGAAGTGCCATCGATGTATGTTGCACGTTCTGATTTATCATTTACATATTTACTAAAAATGTTATCAACATTATAACGCAAAAAGTCTTCCGTCTTCTCAATAAGAGGCAAATCAGATTTGTACTGAGGTGTCATCTTAGGAGACGGAATATTATTATCAACTTTACTTTCTACAAATTCATACGCCATTTTACGAAGTTGACGCATCTGACGTTTGCTCTCAGTGCCATCTTTCTTAAGAGCACCAAGAGTACCATTATATGCTTTACGCCATTTTGAAATATTCTCACTATTTGCAAGTGGATTTGCTTCTTTAGCGGCGCGAGCAATATTAAAAAGAGGTACAAATTTGTTAATCTTTTCCTCTTCTTCGGGTGTATTTACATAGGACGGAATATCAATTGCCCATTGCAAATACCAGTCAATTCTGCTTGTTTTACTCATTAAACCACCTCGTCACGCCATTCTTCAGGATAACCATAAAGGTCGAAGAATTGCTCACGCTCTTCATCATTTTTACAATTCTCGAAGTCTTCCCACAAGTCTTTGCGCCATTCACTATAACGACGTTGTTTGTTATGTTTCGGCATAGCAATATCGCCAGTTATAAGTTTTATAATGCGACTGAGACCTTGTGTTTGACTATCAACCATATCATCACGCTTACCATAAGGAAACGTGCTGTGCTGTTTAATAAATTTATTTTTGCCACTAATTTGTTCTCTGCTATCCCACTCAATATCTGCCTCTTCTTCAATAGACAAATCATCGGGTAGGTGAACTACTCCTGTGGCCACGAAGTTTGATGTTGCCTGGGCTCTTGCATATTTGCCACCAAGCGGGGTAACTGCAACAACCGGCGGCATGCCTTTCTCATAATGTAGTACGTCAATGATAGCACTTCCATTTGCTTTATCCTCTATGACTAATTCATCAATGTCAGGAAACTCTTTGCAAATTTCTTTTATCTTATCGACTGTACCTAAGAAGCCCATACGTTTGTTTATGAGTTTCCACAAATAGACGTCGCGACCTTTGAGTCCCCAAAGTTCCATTGCAACAAAGTCACTTGTCTCAGTATCTTTGAACGTTGCGTCGATGGACAATTGCAAATATTCAAGATTATTGCGCAAAGCCTCGGTGCGAGTATAAGTTTTCCACCAACCTTCTTTGAACAAGTTACCATTTGCTGCCGAAGGTCGACCTTGATACAAAGCATTCCATGTACGTTCACCGTCAGAGCGTATGACAAGTTCTTTCTTAGATGCAAGCCACTTGTTCGTGTTTGCAATTTTCTGAGGAAGTTTACTCTCATCATCACCGAGGTGAGCACCCATGAGTGAGTCACCAAGTTTACGACCAAGAGGGTCAGGGCCAATCTTTGCTGCAAAGTCATCATACTCTGCAGGCAAGTTTATAGTCTTCCAAATCCACTCATGCCAGTTCTCTTGAATCCAACCAATGACGTCACCTTCAACCCATCGTGTCTGAATAACAATAAGTTTACCACCAGGGTGAATACGTGACTGAACGCTTGGACCCATCTCATCGTGAATCTTTGCGATTATCGTCTCACTATCTGCTTGCTCTTTGTTCTTGATAGGGTCGTCGATTATGAATAGCTCACAACCATAACCAGTAATACCAGCCTTAAGACCAGCAGCACGACAGCGACCGCCCTGAGCAGTTTCCCACATTGATACGCTTTGTACTTGCTCATTAGGCCGACAGTCATGTACATAGTTACCATCACGGTCACGTTGCAAAAATACTTCCTGAGCAATGCCATTGAACTTATCGCGATTACGTCGGTTAAAGCCTTCAGCAAATGTCGACTCATAACCTGCGATAATGACACTGTCAGTAGGATTTTTTGCAATAAACCACGAAGGTAATGTCTCAGTCACAGTATATGACTTACCGTGCTGAGGCGGGACGGACAATAGCAATATATCCATGAAGCCGTTTTTGCACGGAGTCTCAAGAAATTCTTGAATCTGGTCACACAAATACTTATGAAAGTGTGTCATGTAAAAACCCGGGTTCGCTAACTGAACATAAGTAGCATAATCTTTACGAGCTTTACGTCGCAATATCTCACCATCTAATGTTGCGGGTATTATCATTTTTACCTCACAATATAGCAATAGGCCCATTCGCGGTAGCGTAGGGCCAAGCTATTTACTTCTTAAAGTACTCGTCTTTCTCAAGACGTTCTTGTGCTGCCTGAATTGCTTTCTGTACTCTCGAGTTACCTGCTGAGCGAGTCATTGTCATAGGCATGGGTGTATTCACCAGTCGAATATCACGTTCTTTCTCATACACTGCTTGTGTTAATCTTGCACGCTCAGTATACCGAAAGTCATAACCATCTGCTTCCTTTTCCTTCTTACAAGTAGTGTGAATGCCACCTCTATCACAAGCAGGACCATCGCAGTACCAGATGTTGCTAGAAGCACCGTTGTCGTCTACGCCAAGCGGTCCAGGACAGCCTCGCGGTCCGCATGCCATATTACTTACCTCCTTTGCCAGGCTTACTGGAGCTGGTCTTTACAACAATGCCGTTGGACGTGCAAGTGCTGTGAGTAATCTTTGTTCCCTTTGCCATGTATATTACCTCCTTTTAATAAGTTGCATTATTTTATTCCTCTGAATTTGCAAGTGTTATGTTCGCCGGAGGCGAGGGAGGAGCTGGAGATTCCTCGGAGGACACAGCAGACTTCTTAATTCTTTCTAACTCGCGATGTTGCTGCAAAAGCTCCAGCTCCTCGTCTGTGAGCGTCTCATAAGTGTTAATGTTGCGTTGCTCAATTTTACTCTCATCCACAGGCTTTGCTCCGAGAGTGTCTCGTATGAACGTTGCTGCAGCAGTGTCTGTACGAGCTTTTATCATCTGACATGCAAGTATCATCTCTATCTGTGTTGGACCCGGGTCATCAGAGAGCAACTTGTCAACGTCCTCTGTAAGCGAGTCGTAGCCATAACGCTCTATCTCACTGTTGTATGTGGGGTTACCATCTTTGTCATATGTAGTGACCGGCGGAGTGGCAGGCCGCATGGCAATAGCACGACCAACGGATTGCCATGCCTGGCGAGCAAATCGCGGGTCGGCGAAGAGAGATAGCATCTCTTTACGTTTGCGTGCTAGTTCTGCTTGTTGTTTTTTCTGTACTGGTGTCATTATCTGTCACCTTCTTTATATGAATTTTGCCAACCACAGCGACTGGTGAAGTGATTGTCGCTGGAGTTTGCAATGTGGTTGTGTGCGCGGGACGCGAAGGGAGAGGCTTGCTTAAGTCAATCATGATACCACCCGATGGCGACACAGGAATCTCCAAAAGTGTTTCATCAGTATTATTTTATTCAAAAATTTGCAAAATATTACAGCAGGTTTATGTAGTTTATTCAAGAATTTACAAAATATTACCGTCAAAATTTGATGTAAAACGAATGATTCTAATATATAATATTGATTTGATTTATTCTGATGATAAATTATATAAACAATTGAATCATTTATCATTATTATATATTAAAAATCAAATCGGATATGAATCCGTTTCATTATTATATAATATATAAATTGATAATTGAAGTTGACGAGTGGAGAAGTGGTAATATGGTTCAAGAGGTGAAATGGGAGGCGGAAATATGGGTGGAAATTTTGCGAGGGAGTGGTGCGGGTTTACTATACATACCGTTTCAGGAGCGGCCCGATTCGCCTTTTTTATAATATGGTTCAAGAATAGTATACTGTCCCCTTTCGGGGCGCCCACTCGCGTGGGCCCGCGTGCGACGAACGCCACCTCCGGGCCCGCCAAGAATGCCATCACACCCACCTCGTAAGGCGGCAGTTAGCTGTGACAGCCCCGTCGACGCGAGACGGTGAAAAAGATGGAGGGACTAGCCGCACGTCGGTGGTGCATCCGGAACAGCCCCCGGTCGGACAATCTGAGCAGGACTCAGACCCGCAGGCGCATAGACCACAAGTTGAGCAGTGTTGATAATTGCAGCCAGAAGGAGGACTATATGTTTAAGGTTTATATTGATGCAGTTTGTGCAGATATGCAATGCGACAATAAGCATTACATTGAGCTCCACAATGAGCAAGAACTGTATAATCTTCGTCGCAATTTGATATCTTTTGAAAGACATGATGGACCTTTTCTCGTTCGTCTTGTCGAAGAAAGCGAATTTTGTGATACAAAATTGACAAGAGCACATTTGTGTTATGGTGGTGATGGCATATATCGTTTTATTAAACGTGAAATTGAAAGATATGCTATCGGTTATGGCATGCACGACGTATTTCAACGTTAAATAAAATTTTGAAATGGCTGCAATTATCAGCACTGTTTGACTATAATGCGCTATTAGTGGTGGTCACGCGCGAAAATAGGCCCGCGCGAAGCAATAGGCCGTCACGGCGGAGCCTGACAAGCAGAAACCGTGAAAATCGACTTGTAAAAGCCAATAAATTCGTCAAGTAATATATTCTAAAGCATTGAATATATTATTATTGATTTTGCCAAGGAGGTTATAAAAATGGCAGACGAAATGAAGGTTTATGAGAAAGGCGAATACACCGGTGCAGACATCGTCATGGATGAAGACGGCAAGTTCTACATCGAAGACAGCGGTGTGCGCACGGCAGAATGCGTGGTCAAGCCGTACAGGGACACGGAGGAAATTCATCTCCAGCCCAACAGCTCGAACCGCAAGTTCTGGAACGCAGTCGATGCTCGCAAGAAATGCGCGAATGGCGGTCGCATTCAGTTGACCTATAAGCCGTCCATCAAACTCGGCGAAGGCACAACCCGCACCAATATTCCCAA
>ERZ1090860.95-NODE-96-length-52477-cov-26.330663_pt1 | contig 52477 bp, 64 predicted proteins | sample MGYA00478483_ERZ1090860 | MGnify/ENA primary metagenome ERZ1090860 (study PRJEB33644, sample SAMEA5815741) | chicken gut metagenome | biome: Chicken; feature: Gastrointestinal Tract; material: Caecum | place: Ireland | collected 2019-01-01 | study: A study of the...
GAAAAAGACGCGGCTGGCTGCCGCGCCTTAAACCGTAACTTTATTGTAGGAGAATATTAAAGAGAACAATTATGATTTGTCACTATCATCGGGCCGACCCAAAACATGCCAGCCATAGACCGCCCCCCTGCCGGGCAGCTTTGTCCCAAAGGCGGGGGCGGGCCGTTGATTGACCTATTACTGGAGGAAGGAGAGAACTTTGTGCAGCGACCTAAGCAGCCGATAAAGAGAACCGCGCCCCTGAAAAAGATCATAGCCGCCGCCCTTTCCACCCTGTTTTTGTTTTCCCTCTCCGGCTGTTTCTTTTTCGGTGGCACTGATTGGAGCAGCACCGATCTGCTCAAGGATGGAGAATATGATTTTATTGATCCGAAAGAAACAGTTACATGGCTGATGGAACACGCAAAAGCTGGTGATGTAGACGGCATTTATCAGGTGTTTTCTCCTAAAGCAAAGGACACCGCCAACAATCTGCGGGAAAAAATCGAGGAATTCATAGCGTTTGTTGACCGTGAGATGGTTTCCTATGAGTGGTATATGGGAGGGCCTGTTTATACAAAATCCCGAGATGAAGGTATCATGCAGCAGCGCGAATTAGAATTTTTTATCCAGACGAAAGAAATACGCTATCGCTGTTATATTGATGATGTTGTAATGGATGATTTTGATCCAACCAATGTAGGCTTTAACAGTGTGGTGGTTGTTCCGGAAGAATTGTATGGATTTTGTACCTACGGAAACTTTTCGGATGATGGTCTGGGCGTATTTCTCTCCTATCAGGGGAAATCCCGCAACGAAGCTATTTTAGACAACCTGCTGAATTTGGCAGGCAGCAAGGACAGCAATGGTATTTATGACCTTTTTTCTGAATACGCAAAGGAAAACACGCCAGATTTACAGAAACAGGTGCAAGCTCTAACCGACTTCTTCGATAAGCCAATTCGCTCCTGGGAGTTCGACAACAGTGCAACGGAGTGGGTACGGCTGCCTGGGACGGATAAAGAAGTCCTCCGCAGGATGGCCCTATTTCTGCTCCATACGGACAAGGAAACCTACACCCTGCAAATTCGTGACCTGTTGGACGGCTCAGAAGAAGGGAAAAATTTGGGGCTATATAGCATCGCAGTCAGCACAGATCAATTTCGCGGCAACAACAAGGATTTAGGTTGGCGTGTGCCGGGTGTAGCACTCTATCAACTCACAATCTATGCAGATAGAGAGAGTTTAGACACGAACGGCGGAACGGTTCGTTTTACTACCAGCATTGAGGCTACGGTTACTTGTGAAGAAAAAGGTATTGTTCCAAAGCAAATTGACGCGCTCACATGGGAAGCCACACTCACCCCGGAGCATACTGGAATGAATACATTTATAGCCACCGCAGGCGATGAGCAGGTAGTTTACTCAATTTATATAGAAGAGCAAAAAGACCAGCCATAGACACGCCCCCACCTCTGGACACTTTGTCCAGCCAGCGGGCGGCATAGCAACCGAACACCACCCACCAAGGCGCGGCAGAGAGGCCGCGCCTTTCCCATGTGAAAATTGAATATGGAACCCACCAACCGGCGCTTGCCATTTTCCTTGTGAGAATGACAGGCGCTTTTTTGGATTCCCCGCCCTTGCGCCAAGCGCAAGTTTACAGAGCGGTTCCTGGACAGTACAATGGAGATGTATTTCAGGGCGGAGCATTGTAGGGCGGAGCATTGTAGGGTGGACGGAAAGGAGGCCGGGGGCGCAGTCTGCCCCGGGACAAGTCCGCAAAACCGACCAGGAATACCAAAACACAACAGGACCAAGAAGACCGTAATTGCCCATATGGGCGGTTGCGGTCTTTTTTGTCCGGAAAAACGAAAGGAGCAACAGTATGAAATGAGCAGTCAGAGCAAGCTGATCCCAGTCAGCTATCAGGCGCTGGAATGGTACGGCGCCAGGATCACCTACGAGGGCAGCGGCTGGAGACATACCGGGCCGACCCGCACCTATATCGACCAGGTAAGGCCGCTGTGGATCGTGGCGGAAGCGGAAAAGGCCGGGCTGCGCCTTTGGGTCTGCCATGAGGCGGGGCGCCTGTCCGTCACAACCGCAGACATGACCCTCTCCGCTGACAGCCGGGAATACCGCCGGAGCCAGACCCGCCGGGAGTTCCGCACACAGGGGGAACTGGCCGGGTATCTGGAGACATTGCTGAAGGGGGATGCACCTATATGCAGCCTAACGAAAAAATGGAGGGAAAATCATGCGATATCAGCTGATTGAGAGCAGGGACGAAGCCTTGGACCGGATTGCCGACCTTGGCTATTGCCGGTTTTCCATTGTTTCCTATGAGGAGAACTGGCAACGGGAGCAGGGAGAACCAGGCATTGAGATCACTCGCGATGCGGAATGCGCCGTGGACAGGTTCCTCACACTCTGTGGTCAGGCCGTATGCGTGGAACTGCGCGGCAACCAGCCAGGCGGGAGCGAAACTCCCCTCTGCATTGGAGGGACCGCCCCGGATCTGAGCCAGGAAGGAGAGTATATTGAATGGTCGGGACCGGAACAGGAGCAAAATCCCCAGCCGCGAGGCCAACAGATGGTGAAAGAATGATGCCGCCCCAGAAGCAACGGTGTATTTTTGTCATCCTGCGCAACGGTGGGCAAATCAGCCGCTGCGACAACTATTCTGCCCACGGCTGTGTGGGCGGTGTGGAGGACGCCATTGGATACGGCGAATTGGTGGACGCCCGAAAGTTTCTCACGCGGGAGGACGCCCAGGCGTACATCGACAGCGAGCTTCCCGCATGGGGGCGGCGCCTGCACCATCCAGAATCGGTTTTTCCGTGGAACCTTGCGTGCTCACACGCTGCTCTTTCGGCGTATCTGAGACTTCCCGATTTGGAGATCCCTCCCGCGCTGCTGGAGCCGGCCAAAGGGCGGCTGCTGGTGTGGAGGAGATGACCATGAGGATCAAAACCATGCCGCAAAAATGGGGACAGGCCCTTGAAGCATTTTGGGACAGGCTCCGCCGCGGGCAATGGCAAAAAATACGTCACCGGCCCGGCCTTGAGGCCTTCCAGCCGCAGAAAAAGCTGGGTGAGGAGGAACAAGCCCTTCCATTTCAGCCGGCGAAGGCGCGGGCGGACCATATCGAACCACAGTTGCGGAGAGAGGATGCTCCCCCGCTGTTTGGGTCGGTACTCAGGAAATCGGACGCCCAGCTGCGCCAGGCGCTGCGGTTTTGCGTCCAGAGGTCGGAGGACGGGGCGTCGTGGGAGGCCGTCACAAAGCACTGCTGCCTTGGCGGGTGCGATATGGGCGTCTACACCTTCCCCACGGAGCGGGACGCCCTGCTCTTCGCCGCGCTGCTGCAGGCCATCGGGTATCATCCGCCCCACAACATCGCCTGCTCAGCCTGCTATGCCGAATATCATGAAGACTGTATCTGATAAGGAGAGAAACGCGATGTTATATCAAAACAACGGTGACCAGTTTGCTGCCGAAGGCAAGCTCTTTGAGGTGGGCGGGCAGGTGTTCGCCAATGAAAACAGCCCATACATGGGGCTGTTCGGCGTTGTGAAGGAGATCCGCTTCGAGGATGACCGGGATGCGGAGTACGATCCGCCGGCCATTCGCTGCGACTTTGACCCGCCGGATGCTTCCGGGCAGGCATATACCCGTGAGCAGCCCGTTCCCGGGCCGTTCGGCTGTCCAAAAGCAGTGGATACATTAAACCTTGCCGGCGTGACTATGACGCCGGAGATGCTGGAGCCGATCCCCCGCACGCTCCCGGAAAGGGCCGGCTTTGTCTATGCCCTCTTTTACTACGCCGACAGCGACGGCAGCAGTTCCTTCGGAACACTGGCCGTATCGCCGGATGTGGGTATTTTGCTGCGCAGGATGATGGAGGATCTGAAAAAACAGGGAACGGAAGTCGTGCTCTCCCACGTGATAAGCACGGGCGAAGGATTTTCCTTCACCTATGAGGCAAAGGAGACAGGCGTGGAGGACCTATACCTCAATTACAGTATCGTGATCGTGGATGTCCTGCCCGCGATGGAAGGGGGCGCGGCGGCGTGAGCACCGGCCTGAGAGACAAAATGCGCTCCGTCATGGCGGACTTGAACCGCGAGGTGGTGGAGCGCGAGGAGCTGATCGAAGCCATCGCCATCGCCCTGCTCACCCGGAAAAACCTCTTTATCCTGGGCGACCCGGGGCAGGCCAAGAGCTTTGTCGTCAACGGCTTCCGCAGCCGGATCACCGGCGCCAGGCAGTTTGAGCGCCTGCTGACCAAGCAGGCCGACGAGGAGCAGCTGTTCGGGCGTGTGGACTTGTCCAGCCTGATCCCCGGGCAGGTCCCCCAGGCGGTATTGGACCACGACGGCGTGTACCAGCGTCTGCTGGACGAGGTTCGGAAAGCAAGGGATGAGATCGCCGCCGACCCGGAGCGTCCGGACGGCTATTACAGTTCCGGCAACGCCGTTACCATTGCCCAGCGGTATAAGGGCATTCTCGCCCTGCTCCACAGCAGCGAACCTACAGTGCAGACCACCGGCAAGATCCCGGAGGCGGACATCTGCTTTCTCGATGAGGTGTTCAAATGCAACGACGGCGTGTTAAACTCGCTGCTCACGGCCCTCAACGAGCGCAAGTACACCAACGAGGGGCGCACCTACCCCATCCCTACCATCTCCTTCTTCGCGGCGTCCAATGAGATCCCCAACTTCAGCGACCCCCAGGAGAAGATCCTGGCCGCGCTCTACGACCGGCTGGAGCTGAAGGTGGTGACGCAGAACATCGCTGAGCGGGAGAACCGCCTGCGGATGCTGAAAGCCAAGCAGAGCGGCGCGTCCGGCCAGACATCATGCACCGTCACGCTGGATGAACTGCTGGAGATGCAGCGGGAGGTGTCCGCCATCCCGGTGCCCGACGCCATCAATGAGCTGGCCGACGACATTCTCTGCGAGCTTCGCAAGAACGGGATGACCGTCTCCGACCGCAAATACCTGGGCTACTATCCCATCGCCCAGGCCAAGGCATGGCTGTCCGGCCATGCCCAGGTGGAGAGCACCGATCTGCTGGCGCTGAAGAACTACCTCTGGTACCTGCCTACAGACAGGGCCCTGGTGGAGTCCACGCTGCAGCGCATGTGCGTCAATCCCATGCTGGACAAGGTCAATGATGTGCGCGCTATGGCAATGGAGGCCAGGGATGAGTATGAGGCCGCCCGGAGCGATACGGGCAGGCCGGGCGCCGCGAACAGGGCGCTTGTCAAGCTGCGCGGCGAACTGCTGCGGCTTTTCGAGATGCAGAAGAAACTGGATTCCGAGGCGCAGACGGACAACGAGCGCGCCCTGACAGCGGAACTTTTGCAGGACATGGAGCAGATCAGCAGGCAGGCGCATGAGGCGGTGGGCTTTACCTACATCCCCTTGGAGCAGCTTGCCGCCCTGCAATAAAAAGAAACGGAGGAATTTTGATGGCACAGGCAGCAGAATTTTATCCCCAGCCCCGCAACGAGAAGCCAGACGCCCTGGAAGAGGTCGTTTTCCAGAATGCCCCGGCGCTCTTTACCGGTCTGCGGGTGAAGTCGGCCGGCATCCCGGAAGGGCTGCACCGCTATGAGATCCGTGCGGAGGACGGCGCCCCCTGTCAGATCGCAAGAGCCATCCTGGTAGACCACTACGGCACGCTGCTCACCAGCGACCCCATCCAGCTCCCGGCGGATGGATACCTTACCATTTCGCCGGAGGACCTGGTCCTTTCCGGTGGGGCACAGGTCACACCGGAGGATTTCCAGCGCAGGCATCCGCCAACAGGGCGGGACGTGATGGAGCTGTTCTCCGCCAAGCCCGAGGAGGCGCCGCGGTTTTTCAGCTGGGATGACGGCCGTGATGCGGCATACGGCTGCATCGGCCACATGAGGGGCGATTTTGAAGGGAATATCCTGCATCACACCTGGTGGCCCCATTATTGGGATAGCCGGTGTAACAACGCCGCGTTCAAAGCGGACCTCACGCGAGTGGTGGACTGGCTCAAGGTCGGATTTGCCCCGCTGAAAAATTTGGAGATCATGGACGCCTTCTGCGCCCAGAGGCCCCAGGCGGCCATCCCGAAGGAAGACCGGGCCTACGGCTTCCGCATTGAGACGAAGAGATACCGCTATATGCTCCGCTGCACGCCCGTGCGGGGGACCTACCAGGTATACCTCTACTGCTACATGAAAGAGGCGGCCGCCCGGTGAGTTATATCGGCGGAGGCATGTACGATGCCGAGCCCTGCCCAAAGTGCGGCGCGATTTTGTGGAACGGCCGTTGTGAGGACCCGGACTGCGTATACCACTGGCGGCCCAAGCAGGATGATGAGGATCAGGCGGAACAGGATTCGGAGGATGGACCATGAAAACCTTCCGCGTAAACGCCGTCCCAATCGGCGCCCCGGAACAGCTCGCCGCGCTAATCTTTGCCAGAGGGACTTCCTCAGCGGCAAAGAAACTGAAGCGCAGTGACGGCCTGCGGCTGCCCGACGGGACCTATTACCTGTTTGAAGAGGGCCGGTATCAATACGGCCTTCAAATCACCCTTCCTGCGGGAAGGAAATCACAACATAATGGAGGAATCTCAAAATGTTAAATCAAATCGTCATGATGGGCAGACTTACAAGAGATCCCGAGTTGCGGCAGGCCGGAGATACATCGGTCTGTTCCTTCCGCATCGCCTGCGACCGGGACTACAAAAACAAAGCCGGAGAGAAAGAAACCGACTTTGTAGATGTAGTGGTCTGGCGCAAGCTGGGTGAGAATGTGGCCAAGTATTTCACTAAGGGCCGCATGGCTATAGTCAGCGGCCGCCTGCAGATCCGCCCCTGGACGGACCAGGAGGGCAACAAACGGTACAGCACCGAGATCGTGGCCGAGCATGTCTATTTTGGGGACTCCAAGCCCCAGGTGCAGGGGAGCGGCCCCAGCCAGCCGCCAAAGGGCTTTGTGCCTGATTTTGGAAACGAGTTCGGGGAACTGCCGGAGGGCTTCGTGCCCGATTTCGGCAACGAGGACGGCGAGCTGCCGCTCTAAAAGCATCGCGGGGGAGGCAGACGCCTCCCCCGCGTCACCAATAATAGGAAAAGAGGACAGATTCTATGAATCAGCTTGGAAACCTCGCCCTTGTCTGCGCCAGGCGCCCGGAGGTACTCCTGCAGCTCTACGACGGCCGGGTGACCATTCATGTGGGTCAGGGGCCGGATCGCGCGGTGCTGTGCGCGGCGTGGGATGATGACGCGCAAATCTGCCGCATCATCCATGAACTAAATTTTGGAAAATTCAGCGTTGAAAAAGCGGCATAATCAACGAGTTTGTATTATTTCTGCTGTTGAGGAGTCGACGAGAGCCGGGTTGACGGTTTCTGTTGACAGGAAGGGAATAAAAATGCTATAATTCAGTAAGAATAAGTACCTATGGAGGGATATCTATGGTGATCCGATCTGCAACTGCTTTGCGAAACGATTATGACGGTATGGTGAAGCTGTCCAAGGAGCGTCAGGAACCGATTTATTTAACACGGAATGGGGACGGCGAGATGGTATTTCTCCCCATTGAACTGTGGGAAAAACGGGAAACGGAGTTGAGACTGTTGGCTGAAATGCTTCGCAGAGAAGAAAACCGTATTGCCGGGGCCAGGACCTATTCCATGGACGAAATGGAGGCGCTTACGGAGGATGTTTTAGGTGAAAGTTAAGTGGCTGTATGAGGCGCGGAATGAGTACCGGGACATCCTTCAGTTTTATAAAACAGAGGTTGGAGCGAAATATGCGCGGGCCTTTGCAGAGGAAGTTTTGAGCGCAGCGAAGCAGCTCTCCAGTTTTCCAGAGTCCGGTGTGCTGCGAGAAGAAACGATCATGGGGCAGTATGGCTTTCGGGCCCTTTTTATCGGCCATTATGTATGCATCTATAAAATCCAGGGTGAAACCGTGTATATCTATCACCTGAAGGATGCACGCCAGAACTACATCTATCAAATCTTTGGATTTGAGCCGTAATGAAACAGGAGCGGCTGATTGGAACGATCAGCCGGAAAGAAGCAGAGCAGTATCCATATTGGGTACTGCTCTGCTTTGATTTTGTAGGAGGCAGAACATGAAACAGCGTTCTGATTTACGCAAAACATGCAATTACCCTGTGGATGCTCAGCCACGCGGAGCAAGGAGGGCCGTTCCATGAGAAGAACATATATCTCCATAGAGGATGTGCTGCGCTCTCCCTGGGCATCCGGACGCCCCGCGGAGCAAAAGCCGGCCGTCACGGATCGGGTGCTGCGCTCCACCAGGCTGGAGGACAGCATCTATGCCGATCTGCGCGGCGCTGACGAGGCGCTGGACGCCGTGGAGCAGGCTGCCGGGGAAAAACTGCGTTCCTTCCCGGCCCTGTCCCGGGACGTCTACCAGTCCTTCTACTCCCTGATGCCCCGGCGCCGGGAGGACGGAGAGCTGTCTGCAGCGGCCCGGAAATTCAACGCCCGCATCCTCGACCACATCACCCAGAGCGAGGACTACCCCGCGCTCAAGGCTGTGTGCGAGGGCCGGGAACTGCCCGCATACGAGGCGGCGTCGGAGTTCATCACCCAGACCGCCGAGGAACTGGACGACCTGCTGGGCGACGCCGGCGGAGAGAAGGGGGCGCTGAATACGCTGGAACGGCTGGAACGGGCCTCGGAACATGCGTCCGAGGAGCTGGCCGCCCTGCTGGACCAGCTGCACCGGAGCACGCAGCGCAGCGAAACGATGGAGAAGGCCGTGATCGACGCGGCCAACATCGCAGAGAGCAAACGGCGCCAGGCAGAGGCCGTGGGCAGGCTCGTTGACGCCGGGCTCCTGCGCCGCAAGGACGATGTGGGCAAAGCTGTGGCCCGCGCCGTCAGCGCCGCCGCGGAGCGGGCCGGGGAAACGGAGCAGGTCATCGCAGCCTGGAGTGACGACCCTGCCTGCATAAAGAAAAGCGAGGCCAACATGCAGCTCTTGGCCCTGGTCCGGGAGTCTGATTCGCTGCGGGAGATCTCAAAATATCTGGGCCGGTTCCGGGAGATCTTCGCCCAGGGCAGGCGCAACGGCTACGCATACGGCCGGGGCGAGAAGTATTCTCTGGAACTGGGCAATGACCTCTCCCGGGCCCTCAGTTCGGAACTGTCCTTGCTGGCCGCGCCGGAGACGCTGCCCCTGTTCCTGCGGAAGTACCAGAGAAAGCAGATCAAGCAGTACCAGCGCCGGGAGCCGGTCTATCAAGGCGCGGGCGACATCATCTGCTGCCTGGATGAGTCGTCCTCCACGGCGGGCAAGGACGCCGCGTGGGGCAAGGCCGTGGCCCTGACCCTGCTGGAGATCGCCGCCGGCGGCGGGCGCAGCTTCGCCCTCGTCCATTTCTCCAGCCGGGACAGCTTCAAGACAGACCTATTCCGCCCCGGCGCCTATACCGCGGCGGACAAGATGGCGGCGGCCGAATTATTTCTCGGCGGCGGCACCGACTTTGAGGCGCCCATGCGGGAGGCCCTGCGGCTTATGGAGCAGGAGGGCTTTGAGAGCGCCGATGTGGTGTTCATCACCGACGGCGAGTGCGCCCTGCCGACCGCCTTTCAGAAGGAGCTGGCCAAGGAGCAGGCCTCGCGGCGCTTCACTGTGACCGGCATACTGCTGGACCAGGGAAATCCCGGCATGGAGTTCAGCCTGCGGGCCTTTTGCCAGGATCTCTACCGCACCTCGGAGCTTGTGGGTGACGAGATCGTGCGCCGGCTGGTCAGCCGGAACGTATAACCGATGAAAAAGCGGCCCGGCCCCTGGGAGGCCGGGCCCCGGAAAAAAGAAAAGAGGTTATGTTGGGTATGGGGACCGCGATCTTTCATGATGATAAGTGCCCCAACTGCGGGTCTGATAAGGTCTTTGTGGAGTTGAACTGCAGCACGCAGGAATATGCGCAGTATTGCGCGGCCTGCGGAAGCTATGAGTCCTTTTTCTTCCGGTATCATGCCAATAGGCTGGTTCAAAAAACAACTGTCCTTCCGCTTGATAAAGTCGCACTCACAGTCCGCATATGTTCTTCGGATGGCGGGACGGACGCTGTTGTGTGGGATGCGCCCCTTCCCGCTGGGGCGGATACGGAGTTTATCGAGCACTATCTGGGCCACCGGCATGAGGAGCTGAAGCGGAGCCATCCGCAGTTTGCCGGGCCTGATTTGGAGGCCCTGGAAAAGCAGCACGGCGGAAGCGCCCTTTGCTGCGTGGAAAAACGCTTGGACCGGCCCTCAAGTTGGGATGGCCAGCCGTACCTCTGCCTGAGCTGCATCGGGAGCGGCCTTGCCATCCAGGAGGAGCATGGGCAGCCGGTTTTTCTCTGCCGCAGGGCCAGATACAAGTACCGCCACAGCACCGGCTGCGGCGTGATCCACATTGAGGATGCGGCCGGCGCCACCACATACCGGCGCGTTTTCAGCCGGGGCACCACGGAGGAACGGGCTCTGCGGCTGTGGGCGGCGCATACGGGCGAGCGGACCAACTATGAGCGGTCCTACATGACGCTGATCGCAGACGGGAAGCTGCGCTTGCTAAAGGGGGCGAAGCCTATCCTATAAGCCGCCGGTGATCTATGGAGTAAGGCGTCAAAACAACTAAATTATTCAAAAAATATGGAAAAGAAAGACTGCTGGGAGCCGATGCTTGTTCGGTTCCCAGCAGTTTTTATTGGGCCTTTGAAGCGCATTTGCAGAAGCACAATTTGATCCCCTGATCCCAAAAGGTGCGGGCTGCTGCCCGCAGGGGGCGGAAGGTATCAAAACAGGATTGCAGGCAGGCCGCAGAGCCGGTATAATGGAAGAAAGTGACCTGCGGCACGAGATGGAGGGAAATGGGCGGCTACAGATGCACACATATTTAACCAAGGTGAGTACATAAACGATTATGAGCATTTTACAGTATTGCCAACCAGACCAAATGAAATTTCTGATCCTTGTGACATTTGTAAAATTTCCAGTGTTAATCCAGATAAAAAAGATGAACTGGTGTCTGTATAAATTCAAAGGAAAATACTCAAATGCGTGTGCATTTGTAAATCCGAAAGGAGGGTGTCCCTAATGGATTGGAGTTTGCTGGAACATGATGAATTTGTGTCTATCGCCACATCCATCAACTATGATAGGCGAAAAATTAAGGCTGGGGAATTATATAAAAGATTAAGACAATTACAGCACCCCTTAGAAAGTAAGGTGAAATTTATTCTTCAGCATTGGGGGTGGGACGGGGCCCCAAGAAAAGATTCAATATATATCATCTCTGCTATCCATGAAATCGGGTTTTCTATTCCGAAGAGTGTGAAGATATTTTATGAACAGCTATATGGACTAACATTTCCTGCAAAAGAGCACAAGACAGCAACGGACTTAGAGATCGACTATGGAGGTGCGCTCAAATTCAAATTTGCTGAACGAGGAAATCTGTTATTGTGGGACTGGCTACTCGGTGCAGAATGGTTAAGTGATAGATTTGAAGATGATATTATGCCGATTGGATATAGAATAAACTATAACGGATTTTCACAAAACCAGCATAATGGTTGGGAAGACCCAGATTATTGCTCATGCGGTGCATGGGGCTATGAATTGTACCTTGGAAATAGTGGGAAAGTCTATATCTGGGACTCGGAAATGTCTGATTATTTAGGGGTTGCCGCAGAAAACCTTGTTTCTTTTTTTGCAAGCGCATTCGGACTTATTTACAATGTGGAAAAAAGTTGTGGCGATATTAGCGAAAGGGACATCGAGTTAATGGATCAAATAGATTCTCTTATGCGCCAGGGAAGATATAAACAACATTGTTTCAAGAAAGAGGCATATTGAAAACGTATTTGTACAATAAATTAGCACAATACATATTTCAATCGCGAGAAAATAGGGTGACTGTGAAATATGCTCTAAAGCGGGGTGACTGCTTACCAGCGCAAAAATCCCTTTCGGAACTAAAGGGCGCACTTCTATACATAGCCTGACGGCCATGTATTCGTGTGCTCTGCGAGGCGGAACGGCGGATTGCCAGACGGAGCAACCCGCCGTTCTTGCGTCGCTGCGCTCCGTCCAAGAGCGACCCCTTGTGCGGCCCTATCGTTCAGCGGGCTTAAAATCCAAAACCGACACCCTGGCCGCTCCCCGGAACTGTCCTGGAGAGCGGCCGTTTCTTGCCCACACTGGGGGCTTCCCCTTTCCCGCCGGAGATGGTACAACGGAATTGATTTTTGACGGGCCGGCCCTGCTGGGTAGCTTTGTCCCAAAAGAAGGGAAAGATTGATACAGAATGCTTCCTAAAAGAAAGCGGTGTGAGAGATGACAATAAAAAATCCTTTGGAGCTATTTGAAAGTCCTGTAGAGTCTCTTTTTGTATGGATTTTTTGTATCATGGCAACAATTCTTACTGGAAAAGCATGTTCAACCTATTTCCCGTATTTATTGACATCAAAAATATATTACAAAGTAAAAACAAAAAGATTTCAAAAAATTTTTATGCGTCAATATCTCAATCGTACCTTATCACCGGCCGTAGCAGATGAAGATCGAAATAAGCTCCCATTATTGGCGTGTATTTGGTATGCTATTTCATTTCCTATGGTGACAATAGGATTTCTCATTTTTTTATTGGTTCAAATTGACATCATCGTATATAGCTTTTCCATCGTCTACTATATAGAGAGAATGTTTGCAGTTTCTTTCCCATTCTATCTCATACTTATGCCAGTTGTCATGATTCTGTATAGAATTGACTATAATCTCGGAAAGCGATTCCATCGTTGATTAGTTATCATGCCGCTCCATTTGGACACTTTATCCAGCCAGTGGGCGGCACAGCAACTGGACACCACCCACCAAGGCGCGGCCAGAAAGCCGCGCCTTTCCTATGCAAAAATAGAATACAGAAGTGCAGCAACCGGCGCTTGCCATTTTCCTTGTGAGAATGGCAGGCGCTTTTTTGGATTCCCCACCCTTGCGCCAAGCGCAAGTTTACAGAGCGGTTCCTGGACAGTACAATGGAGATGTATTTCAGGGCGGAGCATTGTAGGGCGGAGCATTGTAGGGTGGACGGAAAGGAGGCCGGGGGCGCAGTCTGCCCCGGGACAAGTCCGCAAAACCGACCAGGAATACCGAAACACAACAGGACCGAGAAAGACCGTAATTGCCCATGTGGGCGGTTGCGGTCTTTTTTTGTCCAGAAAGCTGAAAGGAGCACGGAATCATGAGTGAATTTGAAAACGCGTTTGACTTCTCAGGGATGGAAGATGCCGATTTGGACATCGCCGCTATTTTTGGAGAGCCGGGTGCGGCGGCGCCGCCGGCCCCGGAACCGGTAAGCAAGCCGGAAGAACCGGAAAAGGCCGATGCCGAAGCGGAGCCGGCCCCCCAGAAGAAGCGCGACCCTGCGCGGGAGGCGGAGCAGGAAGCCGATGCCGAAGCGGAAACCGGCACGGATGAGGACAGCGAGCCGGACCTGTTTGCCGCCCTTGCTCCCAAGGACGATCCGGCGCCCAAGCCTGCCAAATCCTCACAGGCGGCCCCCAGGCAGGTGTCCCTCTTCGACAGGCCCCCCATTTTCTCCTACGGTGGGGCCAAGGAAGAGATCAAGGATGCCTCCATGACCTTTGAGGAGTTGCGCATCGCCAAGGCTGATGATTTTCCGGAACTGGGCGAGGGCAAGAAGGTATCCTGGACGGTGACCTACGGCAAGGCAAGTAAGTTCATTTCCGACCCCAAGGACACCACCATTGCCGGCGTCAAGGAGGAAATCGAAAAGTCCAAGGCATTTCTGGACGGACTGAAAAAGGGCAAGGACAAGGAGCGCGACCCGGACTGCCTGGTAACGCCCAAGCTCACGGCTCAGTCCAAGGGCATCGCCTCTTACAAGGGGGTGTTCGCCACGGTGGAGGACGCCCAGGCGTCGGATAAGGCCATCTGCCTGATCCCCTCCCGGGACGGGCGGATCTATGAGCTGCGGAAGACCGAGATGGGTGATTTTATCGCCCCAAAACACAAAATCGTGGACTTTTCAGCGGTCAGGGCCGGGTTTACCCCGGCTCTGCCGCTGATCCCCCGGGAAATCATTGGGCAGATCATCTCCTTCTTCCGCTGCTTTATGAACGAGCACGAGGAGTTTGAGGCCCTGGCCCACATCTACTGGGACAAGGAGCAGGAGGAATACACCGTCTTTATCCCCAAACAGAGGGTGTCCAAGGCCCACATCGACGCGGATCTCCGGGACAGCGCCCTGCCGGAGGAGCGGTATATCCACTACGCCGACATCCACAGCCACAACAGCATGGCCGCCAAGTTCTCCTTCATCGACGATGAGGACGAAAAGGCCACGCGCCTCTATTTCGTGGTCGGCCATCTGGACCGGTTTTATCCGTCCATCACGGCCCGGATGTCCTGCGGCGGCTCCTACCGGGAGATCGACCCGTCGCTGGTGCTGGAAGGCGTTGGAGAGGACTTCCCGACCCAGTGGCTGGATCAGGTGGAGCGCCGCGGCGCCGGGGATCCGTCTGGGAAAACGTCCCGGCGCTCCCGCCTGAGCGATCTGCTCTTCGGGCTTCCAGAGGCGGTGCTGGCATGAGGTTTTCCCTGATACGCCCCGTAAAGGTGGTCATGCTGGGCGCCGGGGGCACAGGGGGCCATATCGCGCCCCATCTGTACCGGCTGCTCTACGCGCTGGACCGGCCTGTGCGCTTCATCATCTGCGACGGCGATCTGGTGGAGGAGAAAAACCTTGTCCGGCAAAACTTCATTCCCGCCGACCTGGGCGAGAACAAGGCCAAGGTGCTGGCAGAGCGGTATGCCTCGGTGTTCGGCATGGAGACCGAGTATGTGCCGGAGTTTATCGAGAGCGAGGAGCGTCTGCTTCGGCTTCTGAGGCCAAAGGCGTGGAGAATGGGCCCTTGCATGAGCGATCCAGTCCTCCAAGAGCAGGTCATCCTCATCGGCGCCGTGGACAACAACCGCAGCAGGCAGCTGTGCCACAGCGCCTTCTATCAGATGCGGGAGCTGGTGTATATCGACAGCGGCAACGGCGAATATACCGGCCAGGTGGTCTGCGGCATCCGCAGCGGCGGCCGGACCTTGTACCGGCCCATCGGCAAGGTCTACCCGGACGTGCTCAAGGAGACAGACAAGTTCCCCACCCAGCTGAGCTGTGCGGAGGCGTCATTGTCCGCCCCCCAGAGCATCGCGGCCAACATCACCGCGGCCACCGCCGTGGTGGACATCATCTACAATATTTTGACCCTGGGCGAAAGCCGGGTGCGGCAGGTCACCTTTGCCACCACCAATGTGAATGTGCGTCCCACGCTGGCAAAGCGGCGGAACAAGAGGGCGGCATAGCCCGCTATGTCCATGTAAGTACACACGAAAAAACCTGAAAAGGAGTCTTTCATCATGAAAACGATCTACATCCCCAAGGGAGAAACTATTCAGTATGAAGTGCTGGTGACCGACCGGCTGGTGGTTCGGGGCTGCCTTCGCGTGGCGGGGGACATCCGGGCCAGGAACATCTGCGGCGACGGCGTGATCCACGCGGGCTCGGTCCACGCCGATGTCATCCGCGCCGATGAGGTGGAGAGCGCGGAGGTGGTCTGCAAGCGCCTGATCGCCAAGCGCGTCCAGACGCCCACGCTGGTCGCTTCGGACTGCGCCGTGGTCAGCTGCTATCTCTCCGCCTCCCATGTGGAGACCGGCAGACTCACGGTGGCAGCCAGCGAGATCGACCAGCTCGAGGCTGACGAGGTGGTGAACCTGGGCGCGAAAAAGCGCGGGATGCTGCGCACCCTCCTGGCCGCCGCGCTGCGCTCGTTCTGGGTGTCCCTCACGGCGCCCAGGCCGAAGAGGGCGCGGAAGGCAGGCCGCCGGCGCGCCAAGGCGTCCTCCCAGCGGAAGCAGGCCAAGCTGGACGCCGCGGTTCGGGCGGAGATCGCAAAGACCGTCCAAGAGGTCATGGAAGAGGAGCGGGCCCGTCAGGGCGGCGCCCCATCCGTAGATGACGGGGATTTTGAGCTCAAGCGCCTGGTGAGCATGTTCACGCTTCTGCGCGAGCACGGCTATACGCTGCGCATCCTCCCCGGCACACCGGAAGAGAACGCGCCCAGCTTCGACTCTGAAACGGGAACGATCCTCCGCCCCGCGGCGTGAGGGAGCGAAAAACGGCAAGGGGATCGGTCCCTTGCCGTTTTCAAATATAAAAACACATGAAAAAATGCAAGGAGGTAACGAGTATGTCGTTGCAATCTCAGCAGGGTAACATGCGCCGGCTCCACGACCTGCTCAGCCAGGATCTGAGCTATATCCACGGGGAGCGCGAGCACGGCCCCAGCGGGGCAAAAAAGACCTTTCTCCATGTGGGCAGGGTGTTTCTCCGGGCGCTGGCCAAGGACCTGGGCCTGCGGGATGCCGTGGTGAGATCTAACGCCGCGGGCATCGGCGTGTCCGGGGAGTGCTCCCTTTCCGGGATGTGGGAGGAAAACGGCATTTACATCTGCGTCGGCCAGTTTGCTGCCGGCGGGAAAAATGTCGTCCTCTACCGCACCATCCGCAGCCTGAAGGACTGCCGCGGCGGGTACAACAACTGGATCTGCCTGGACGAATGGGAGGATATGTCCTATACACGGCTGCTGGAAAAGCTCAACGCGCTGCGGAGGGATCACGCCTATGTCCGGGCGGCCTGAAGCGGCTCAAGCAGGTCCGGATCAGCGATCCGGCGCGGGAGAAATGCGCGTGAGTGAACAGGGAAACCTGCAGCGGCAGGAAATGTCCTTCGCCGCGGTCAAGGCCTCGGCAGCGCGCGGCGCCATCCTGCTGGGCAGCGCCGAGCTTTTGATCTGGCGGGCAAAGGTAGAGAAATACCTTCAAAGCGACCCCCAAAGGGCCAAGGTCTGTTACGAGGAGCTGATAAAGGCGAGAAACCGCCTGGCCGCCGCCCTGGGCGACGCAAGGCTGGCGCTTTTGGAACTGGAGGAGCTCGCCGGGGCCAGAGCCGCCGGCAAGCTGCAGGCGGGCTTGGCCGGATTCAACCTCATGTCCCGGGCCTACAAGCCGGTCTATGAGACGCTGCAGGGCTTTGCCAAAAAGCTGCCCGAGCGCCCGGACACCGTGAACGCCAAGGTCATCGGCCGGCTGATGAACCAGGTGCGCATGGGCTACTACCCCACCGACCCGGAGAACATACGCCATATCCTGCGGGGCATCCGGTTCCCGGCGGGCGTCACCACCAATGTCTTTGACCCCTGCTGCGGCTGTGGAAAGGCCCTCCGGCAGATCGCCCAGGGCAACAACTGCTTTGCCTACGGCGTGGAGCTGGATGAGAGCCGCGCGGAGGAGGCTCAGACAAGGCTGCACCGCGTGGGCGTAGGCAGTTTCTTCCACAGCCGCATCAGCTCCGAGGCCTTCCACCTATTGTTTCTCAATCCGCCCTATCTCTCCGTCCTCAACCAGAGCGGCGGCCGGGCGCGGCACGAGAAGCGGTTCCTGGTGGAGAGCATGGGCCATCTGATGCTGGGCGGGCTGCTCATCTATGTGATCCCCTATTACCGGCTGACCCCGGACATCTGCCGCATTTTGGGCGAAAACTTCGACGGCCTCTCCGTGTGGCGCTTTACCGACGGGGAGTTTCAGAAATTCAAGCAGATCGTGGTATTTGGCCTGCGCAAAAAACGAACCGACGACCCGGACGCCGGCACGCCGCTGGAACGGTACGCCGACCCCGCCGCGCTGCCCTGCGTCACGCAGCTGGAGGAGGGACGCTATGCCATCCCCGCCGTGCGCAAGACGGTGGAGGTCTTTAAGGGGGAGCGGTTCAATGAGAAGGAGCTGGAACGCCAGCTCATCCAATCGGACAGCATCCGCAGGCTGATGAACGCCAGGAGCAGCCTGGACCGGGCAGACAAGCACCCGCTGCTGCCCCTGTCCATTGGGCAGATCGGGCTGGTGGGCGGCTCCGGCATGATCAACGGCCTGATCGACTGCGGCACGCCCCATATCATCAAAGGGCGCATCATCAAGGTGCGGAACGAGGAGCGCGAGGAGAAGTACAACAGCATCGGAATCCATACCGGTGCCGAGATCAAGGAGGTCATCAGCAACAAGATGGTGTTCAATGTCCTGACGCCCAAGGGCTTCAAGGCGCTGACATAGGAGGAGCGATGGAGAAAAAAGCGAAGCGTTTTCCCACAGGGCGGCTTTTGTGCACGCCAAACGCCATGCACAGCATAGGCAGGGATGAGATAATAGCCGCGTATTTTCGCCACAGGGAGGGCGATTGGGGCGAGGTGTGCCCGGAGGATTGGCACAGCAACGACCAGGCCATCAGCCGCGGTATGCGCATCCTGTCGGCTTACCGCTCCAAGACAGGGCAGAAGTTTTGGATCATCACGGAGGCGGACCGCTCCGCCACGACCATTCTTCTGCCGGAGGATTACTGAAAGGGAAAAGGAGGACTTTATGCACATTGAAGCAAGCGGCCTTGTGGCTGCGCTGAAGGAGGCGCCGGAAGCGCAGGTGCTCCCTCACCATATGGTGTCTGATTATATGGTGGAGCACATTTACATACCGCTGCGCCGGGGGATGCCGCTGCTGTTCGAGGAACTTGACTTTGACGCGTTCGATGAGGATGACGTTCGGGCGCTGGAGAACTGGCTAAGCCAGCTTGATGAACTCACCTATAATCTTGACTCTCTGGTGAAAATTTTCCATGCGGCAGACCCTGTCAGCAGGCCGGGCCGCGCGTTTTGCTGAAAGGAGATCCGGTCATGGTGGACGAAGAGATCATCGAGGTGCTGCCCTCGATTGCCATTGCCCGGCTCTTCTATGGATATGGCAGGCTGGACAATTTATTGAAGGCCGGCATAGATCAGGCGACCGGTGACTTCTACGAAATATTTCTGGAATTGATCGACGCGGCGGCGGATTTTACCCGTTACGATTATGACGAAGCCTGGGGCGTGACCAGGTGGTACTTCAGTTTTTCAGACATGGTGGAGTATTACCGTCTCTGCCGCGATTATGGCAGCTTCCACGGTCTGAAACTGAAGGACAATCCCTTCATGATAGACGCGCAGCAGTTTGTGGAGTGCGTGATGGACTTCAACGGTCAGTATGGCTTTGGGTGGTATTTGAACACGAAAATCAACCACAAGTGGGCCAGCGGCATCGTATTCCGGACCGATGAGTATTTCAACGGGGAGTACGAGCTGGTAGAGGCGCTGCTGTCCATCAGTGACTGGTACAAGTACCATCTTGAGCCGCTGCGCAACGCCATCAAAAAGACAAAAGAAACTGCGGCGGCAAGCAGTATGGAGGTGATGGCCGCATGAGCGCGAAACAGGAATTGATCCTGCACATCTGCCCGGAGGAACATAGCATCCGGGTAGAAAATGTGTGTGACGGCGTGACCGCTTTTAAGGAGATCGCCCTGGAGACCTTCTACGACTGCGTGAAGCACAGTATCCGGCACGAGGGCATCCGCAGCGGCTTCCTGCCGCAGAACTGCTTCCATGTCAGCGTCAATGAGAACGGCGACCGGCATTTCTGCCTCTGGCACCCCCACCTGCATGCGGACATCAGTTACTTTGGCACGGAGTATCCAAATTTCCCGCTGCCCCGGTTGGTGTTCGGCTTCCGGGTGAGCCGTGAGGGTAAGGTGTGTGATTGCCGCATGGGCGTCGTGGAGGATCAGCCGCCCGCCGAGGACAACGCCATGTTCCTCTATCCCTTCTCCAATGTGGGGGGCTTCAGCCTGTGTACCGGAAACAATGTACTCCCGGTCTACAAAAAGACCAGCGCCCTCGTCAATCTCCCGGGATACCTGCTGCAGCTGCCCAACAACAACGACAGCTTCAATCCAAAGAACAACAAACTTCACATGCCGTACCGGGAGCTGCTCAACCATCTGCGGAATAAGGACCCGGCGTACTACTACACCGATGTCCTGATCCCCAGCGGCAAGACATTGAAAGACTTCATCGAGTAAGGAGGGTATCTCTGCATGGAACAAAGAGACCCCAGGCAGATCCAGGCGGCGCTCAGCAAGCCCTTTGCCCCGGAGGATCTGGAATGGCGGCTTCAGCAGACCTTTGAGGACAAGATGCGCGGCATCGCCGTCCCCTATGTCACCAACCGGGCCATCCAAAACCGGCTGGACGAATCCGTGGGGCCGGAAAACTGGTACAACGAATATAAGCCTTGGCACGGGACCGGAAAAAAAGAGGCCCAGCTCTGCGGCATCACCATCTACTTTGAGGGCCGGGGCTTCATCACCAAATGGGACGGTGCCGAGGACTCAGACATCGAGCCGGTCAAGGGCGGCCTGTCGGACAGTATGAAGCGGGCGGCAGTTCAGTGGGGCGTCGGCCGGGTGCTCTACAACATGGACACCGTTTGGGTAAACATCGAAAAGCGGGGCAAGACCCATATCATCAAAGAGAGCGAGCGCCCCAAATTGGACAACGAATACCTGAAGATGCTCCGGCGGCTGGGATTGACTCCGTCGCCGCCTTTCGGCACCCAGGCCCAGCTGACGCCCACGCCGCCAAAGGAGACCCGGCAGGCAGATCCTGCTCCGGCCCAGCCGGCCCGGGAAAAGGCCGGGCAGCCGGAAGCGGCCGCTGCGCCGGCCCCAGGCAATGTGGTGGACCTTCCCCAGCCGGCCTATGAGTACATCGTGGAGAGCGCCAATATCCAGAACGGCATGAACAGCCAGGCCACCTCGGTTGTCCTCAAGGACGCCGGGGGCAAGACGGTAAAGGCGTTTGCCCGCGGCCTCCACGCGGCGCTGACAAGCGGAACCGCCCTCACCAATGTGAAGCTGTCCGTCAAGAAGCAGGGCGCCGTGGCCTTCTATTTTCTGGAGAGTTACGAACTGGCCGGCGGCCAGCGGGCAGCTTAGGAAGGAGCTGAAGATGGACCGAAATATCGAAGTCACTGAAAACGCCCTGTGGACGCGGCGGGGGAAAGCCATCGTCACAAAAAACCTGAAGCGGTGGCGGAGAAGCCCCGGCCTGGCTTCGGTGCTTCAGGAACTGGGCCGCTGTGTGGTGGAGTATCAATCGGATGATGAGCTGGTCTTTTATGACGCAGGCCTCTATAAGCGCATACGGGCCTACCTGCTCTCGGAGCATTATGTCATGACCGGCGCGCCATACACAAAAGATCAATTCAAGAGACAGGAGGAACATCTGTGAAAAGTATCGGCAGTTTTCAAATCACCGGCATGACCCTATCCGGCTTTAAGTGCTACGAGGAGGCCGCTCATCTCACCTTTGGCGATCCCACCGTCATCACCGGCGGCAACGGCCGCGGCAAGTCCAGTATTGCTGACGCCATCGCCTTTGCCATTACCGGGCTGCCATTCTTCGGGGAGCGCGGGATCGACCGGCTGCACTGCGAGACGAATCCGAACCTGATGGTGGCGATGTACTTTGTGGACGGGGAGGGCCAGAACCATGAACTGACCCGCACCCGGCAGAAAAGCCGTATGACCATCACCTATGACGGCTATGAGATCCGCCAGCACGATCTCAATGAGATGTTCGGCGAAAAGGATGTGTTCCTCTCCATCTTCAATCCCCTCTATTTCATCGAGGAACTGGGGGACGATGGGAAGAAACTGCTGGAACGGTATCTGCCCGCCATTTCCCATGAACAGGTGCTCGCCGCCCTCTCCGAGAGCGTGCGGGCCTCGCTGGAAAACGAGTCCATCCTCTCCCCGGAGACCTATCTAAAACGGCGCCGGGAGGAGATCCGGGATTTGGAGCAGAATGTCATATATTTAAGCGGCCAGAGGGATTTGCTGGCCGCGCAGCGCGCCAATGGAGCGGAGAGCCTGCGCGCGATCCAGGAGCGCCGCGACGAGCTCATCAGGGAACGGGACGCGTTGGAGGAAAAACGCTTCGCCGGCCTCGACATGGCCGCTATGCAGGAGCAGTTGGTGGATCTGAGTGCCCGCTATGACGAAATGGCCAAAGACGGCGCCGGGGACATGGATACCGCGGAGATCGACCGGCGGCTTCAGGAGCTCCACCAGAAGCTTGGGCAGCGCGGCGCCGAGCAGTACGCGCCCAAGTACGCCCGGCACATCGCGGTGGCGGCTGCCAAGATCAAGGAGCTGGGCGCCAAGTACAGCCGGGAGGCGGCGCTCCTCAAAGGCTTTCAGCCCGGGGTCGTCTGTCCCACCTGCCGCCGCGCGGTATCCGAGGCGGATTTGGGCGCTGTGCAGGCCGGGATCAGGCAGTCCCTGGAGGCAATCATGGCGGAAGGCCGGGCGCAGAAAGGACAGCTGGACGAACTGCAGGCGCTGGAAAAACAGTCCGAGGAAGCGTTCCTGCGATTTCAGAAGGACGATGTGGCGCAGATCGGCATGGAGATCGAGGAACTGAACCGGCAGCGTGAAGGCATAGACGCCGCGCGGGCATCCTCCCATGACCGGAGAAAGGATGAACTGGAGTCCCTGCACAACCAGATCCAGGCCGTGACCGCGGACATCGAGTACGGCAATCTCTCCCAAGAGGAATATGACCGCCTCATGGAGTGTCGTGAACTGCTGCGGGAGTGCCGGGCTGAACTGGATGCCGCAAAAAAGGCGGCGCAGATGGAGCCGGAGGACTACGACGCCAAAATCGCCCAGGTGGAAAGCCTCATCCTGGATAAAAAGAAACTGCTCGCCGATGCCATTCTCTATGTGGGCAAGCGGGCGGAGCTGACCTTCTCCCAGCTGAAGATGAACCTGGTGGAGATCGCTCTGAGCGAGGTGGTGAAGTCCACCGGCGAGGTCAAGGACGTGTTCAAATTCACCTATGGAGGCCGGTACTACAACCGCCTGTCCCTGTCCGAAAAGATCCGGGCCGGGCTGGAGGTGTCGGAACTGGTCAAGCGGCTGACGGGGCGCAACTACCCCGTGTTCATCGACAACATGGAGTCGGTGGATGAGCTCACCAATGTCCGGCCTACCGGACAGATCATCATGGCCAAGTGCGTGCGCGGCGCGGCGCTGACGGTAAAGCCTATGGGCCGGCCGCAGGTGCAAAAAGCCGCGTAGACCCTGATCCCGACAGAAAGGGGGACAGCATTTGGCCCGTGCCTATACCAAAATCCCCATCGTGGAGGCCGCCAGACGGTGCGGGCTTGTCCTCGACTCCCGAACGCTCCGGCGCGACGAGGTCGAGGCAAGCTGCCCCTTCTGCGGAGACCACGGGCCGGGGAAGCACCATTTGAGCCTCAACACCATGACCGACCAATACCGGTGTAATCTCTGCGGTGCGTCCGGCAACAGCGTTTCGCTGTATGCCCGGATTCATGGCGTGAGCAACAAAGAGGCGTATCTGGAACTGGTGAAGGACGGCAAGGTGTATCCCATGCCGTCCCAGCCAGATCCCCAAACACAGGAACGCAGGCCCCGGGCGCTGGAGGAGCGCCATGCGGTCTACACAGAGATGCTGTCCTTCCTGACGCTCTCTGAAAGGCACCGCGAAAACCTTTTGGAGCGGGGGCTCAGCGAGGAGCGGATCGAGCGAAACGGCTACCGCTCCATGCCGGAGACGCCGGCACAGCGCAGGCTTCTGGCAAAGCTGGTAGGCTGTAGCTACGAGCTGCTGGGTATCCCCGGTTTCTATACCCGGTACGGCCAGTGGACCCTTGCCGGGCCAAACGGCTTTCTGATCCCGGTCCGGGACAAGGACGGGCTGATTCAGGGCCTGAAGATCCGGCTGGATGAGGCCGACGCGCCCAACCGGAAATACCGCTGGCTTTCCAGCCGCGGAAGAAATATGCAAAACGGCACGCGCAGTTACTCCTGGATCCATGTGACCGGAGACCGCGGGAGAAAGCGTGCCTTTCTCACCGAGGGCCCCCTAAAAGGCGATGTAGCCAGCTTCCTGGCAAACGACGCCCTGTTCGTCTGCACCGGAGGCGTCAACGCCATCAAGGGCCTTCGAGAGACCATTCTGGCTCTTGGCGTGCGAGAGGTCGTGGAGGCGATGGACATGGACCAGATGACCAATCCCCAGGTGCGCGGCGCGATTCTCACCATGCGCCGGGAGGTCCGGAAGATCCCCGGCATCAAATATTCAAAATACTCGTGGAATCCGGCCTACAAGGGCGTGGACGACTATTTCCTCAGCCGGGTATCCGCCATGTAAGCAAAGCAAAACGAGGTGAACGCTTTGAGCAATCGGATTTTAGTGAAGGTGTCCGCCGATGAAAGCAGCATTTCCTTTCGGACGGTCACCAAAAAGAGAAAATCGCCCCAATGTTTCTACATCCAGCGTAGCGAGTGGGTGCGGCTCTGCCGGGAGGGGCACATCCTCTCAAATGACGGCCAATCCTTTGCAAAGCTCTGGTATGAAAGGGATATTGGCGTCCTGTCTATCCGCTTTTTCTGGCTGAGCTTTTGCAGCGGCGATAGGGTCACGGGCTGGGAACAGACGGTTCGCCTGCCCTATGATGCCCTGGATGAGTTTGTCCGCCGCAGCCTGGCGGACACCGGGACAAAACAGTGGAAGGCTCTCTCCCTTCAGGACAGGAGACAGCCCAAGCTGGAGTTTGACGGGGCGGACAACCTCCATGCGGCACTGTCCAACAAGACCGTGCGCCGCCGGCTGGTGCGCTTCCTGCGGGACCAGTTCAACTGGCCCGGCGCGGACCGAATCTGCTTCTATAACGATTTTCTGCCGTATAGCTTTTTCTTCCGGGAGTTCCGGTCAGGCTGCCCAGGGATCTGCGGCGGCTTGATTTTGCATGACCACCAGGATTTGGGCAGGGCGTACTATTCCATACACACTTAAAATATCGAGGAGGAAATGTTGTTATGAATCAAAAATATTTGCAGGGAATTTCCAGCGACATGGAAGGTTTGGAGGATGCCGTCTTTTTTGAGGCGACTGCGGAAAACATCTCGGCATTTTTAGTCCAGCACTGGCTGGCGGAAATGAGCGCCATCGGAACGGTGGATGAAAAAAACTTTCTGACCGCCCGGATGGGCCTGATTGATACTTGCCCAGACCAGGAGTACCTCGCTCAAAAACTGCTCCCGATCTATGCCAAGATCCAGTTGGGAGAAATCCCCACGCCGCCGCTGGAAACAGTACCCAAAGAGGTGGCGCTTGCGGCAAAATGCCCGCGGCCGGATTGGAACTATCTGCGCTGGGATGGGTACAGCGACGAGAAATATCGTGGGATCATCAATGGTAGCGCACTTTTGAAACTGCCCCACTACGGGAAAACGGTGCCTCTGGAGTTACAGGTGCGCTCCTATTACAGCGGCGGGAACCTGGCTCTGCAGTTGATGGATTGGAGCGATGACTATCCTGAGCCCTGGGGTGATCTGACAGTCAATTTGGGATGCTCAGTGGAAAAGGACTGTGCCTTTGTGAATGTCAACAATATGGGCGGGGAGATCCTGCCCTGGATCGAGAAAAACGGCCTGGGGACCCCCACGGGGAGGACTCAGCGCAGTGGGTTTGTGACATACCCAGAATACTGTTTTAATGCCGACAGACTCCGGGCACTGGACGATTATGGCTACCAGGAGTATTCCGAAAGATATGACAGGGAACACGGCCGCATGGGGTGAAGTTAAAGAGCCTGTGAACAGGAAGACACAAGGAGGAAATCTATATGGAAAAAACTATCAATTTCTGTGATGTGATCGGTGCTTCATCCGGCGAACACCACAACATGCTGGGCAAATTTTTGTACTTCTCCCTCTCCAATGTCCTGGTAGACAAAAAGGACCTGGAGGCGCTGTGTGAGAGCCTTGGGATGGACTGTTCCTGCGGAAAGCGTCTGCCCGTGGCCGACGCCTTCAAAAGCGCCACCGGAGACGTCCGGGACCGCATCACCGTCCGGCGGGACGGCGAGCAGAAGTTTTATCAAATCTACTGCCGGGAAAATAAGAGTACGGCCAATGTGCTCTCCCGGGAACTGGTGAAGGAGACGGTGAACCAGCGTACCAACCAATATGAAAAATTGGCCAACATCTACTATGACAAGGCTGATCAGCGGTTTGGCTACGACGACCTCGCCTACGACGAGGATGTGGACGCCATGAAGTATTGCCATCAGGCGGAGCAGCTCTTCGAACTCTACCAGACCTGTGCCAACCGCAAGCAGGTCGAGACCGTCTGCCTGAAGTTCCTGCGCTCCCTGGATGCCACCAAGGTCAGCGTCAACGGGCACCTCTATTTCGTGCCCCGGCACACGATGGAGCAGGTGGCGGTGTTCGAGACCTTCTTCGAGGAGCTCAGCCAGCTTAATCGCAACAACACCTCCTTGATTGCCAACAGCTTCTACCTCATCGACGACGCCAAGCAGCGCGACAAGATGACGGAGGAGTTTTATCTGGCGGTCAAGAAGGAGATCGCGCAGTATCAGGAGCGGGCTGACTATTTCATCCAATCCGGCTGCAGCAGCCCCTCCACTATGGAGCGGTGGGTCGTGAAGATCCAGGCTCTGGAAGGAAAGAAGCGCCGCTATGAGGACATCCTGCGCCGGGAACTCTCCGGTCTGGATGAGGAGTTTAAGTCCCTGAATCTGCTCTCCCAGGAGTTATCCCTACGGGCGATGAGCATTCGATCCAGAAAAGCGGCGTAATACGCCATAACCGCAAAGCGCGGGGAGGAACCGTCCTCCCCGCGCCTCTTTTTGCCACAGCGCAGCACGAATCGTATTCAAATGGAATCAATCTTTTTTCTTGCCGATGATCTGGTCGGGAAACACCGATGCGTTGATCAGCGCGGCGGGGTCGATTTCCAGCGCGTCCGCGATATTAAAGAACACTTCCAGGGAAAAGCCGTTGGCGATCCCAGGGGCTTCGATGGCGCTGACAAGGGAGCGGCTGATGCCTGCCTTTTCCGCCAGTTTCTCCTGCGAGAGCCCCTTCAATTTCCGAAGCGCGGAAATCGCCACGCCGAGTTGTATGAACCTGTCCCGGTTCTTAAATGAAACTTCCTTACTCATACCAATAGACCTTCCTCGGAATGGTATATGCAACATTATACTTTCTCCGCGGATTGCCCGCTGTATGAAATAGTAAGCACTTGATTTTATTAGTGAGCAATAGTATAATAATGGCATCAGTTGCTTCCCCTGAAAGGCAGCTGTGACGGATCTTGTCCGGCCGCTATACACACAGGTGCGTTGATAGCAGAGCCGGTGGGATAAAAGGACGCCGGGATTTTTCGATCCCGGCGCCTTTTCTTTGGAGGATGCCATGTTCCAAATACTTGAGCCATATACTGTGAGCTTTTTCGGCCATCGCCGGATAGAGGGGGCGGTGCAGCTGGAAGAAGCCCTGGAGCAGATCGTCTCCCGCCTGCTGCGGGAAAAGGAATTTGTGGAGTTCCTGGTGGGCCGGGACGGTGCGTTCGATCTGCTTGCCGCCTCTGTGGTAAAGCGGTGCGGGAGGAAATTCGGGGGCCATAACAGCGCCCTGATCTGGGTGCTGCCATATCCCACGGCAGAACTGCGGGACAACGAAGATGCCTTTTCCCGCTACTACGACGAGATCGAGGTCTGCGAGGCCGCCGCGATGGGGCACTACAAGGCGGCCTTTCAAATCAGGAACCGGAGCATGGTGGATCGGTCTGGCCTGGTGGTTTTCTATGTGAGCCGGAAGTCCGGCGGCGCCTATCAGACAATGGCGTATGCAGAGCGGACGGGAGTGCCCCTCATCAACCTGGGGCAGATCGAGTGACGGCTCAGCGCGGGACATGCGCGCAGAGCAGAGCATATAGCAAAAGGCGCGGCCGGCTGGCCGCGCCTTGTATTTATATATTAACCTGACAAAGTCCAACGGGCTGGTCATATTCTTCTAATTGATCGAGCGTAATGATGTGATAGGCCTCCCTTATTTTATGAAATCTGATTGTAGACGATGGCGGTAATTCAACATCTTCATAATCGAAAGATATGAAAATGTCAAATGAAATTCCTGAGAATTGATTCAACATCTGATTCACAAGTTGTTTTATTGTCATCATGCTTTTGGTTACTACATAACTCATGTCGGGATATGATATGAATATTTCATTCCCTTCCCATTCATAAACTGATAACTCCGTACTGCGGCTTCTGATATCCTTTGAGTTTTGAAAACAAAATCCCTTCTTCAAGCAATAATAATCCTCTCCATCTAATGAGTATAGCTTTTTTATAAGTTTCGCATTTGGGATATCCCAAGTTTGCTCGAACTGCATATCTGCCAGCTCTTGCATTTTCCGATTCATATTTATGGATAGCCCCATACAAGACACCTCTAATTATTGCCGGAAATCACCCCAAACAGGGACGGCCCGACAAATATCCATTCCATTGTAGCATCTACAGACGGAAATGGGAAGCCTTTGCTGATTAAGAAGCGGCCCGGCCTGCGGAAGCACTCGACAGCGGCGGGAAAATCAGGTAAAATGAGACCGCAGGGAAAAATGAATTGGCGTGAAGTTAGGTTGAGCCTGGGACCTGGAGCCGGAGGAGCTGGAAGAATACGCCCAGGAGAATGTGCTCCCGGTGATCCCATACTTGGAGTTTACCGCGTGAGGCAGCTCAGGAAGGAATGCGCACAGGAGAAAATGAAAAGCAGGAAACCGAGGTTCCCTGCCTGGCCGGACCGCCATTGGGCGGAAGGTAGCTTGTTTTCTTAAAAAACTTAACGATTGCTTTCTTCGATTTTTCAGACAAGGCCTGGGGGAAGAAACTATGCTGCGGCTTTGCTTATCTATTTTAATCTTTGTTATTTTGCTTTTATACTGTAGGATGGCTTCAGCATCTATGCCAACCATTTTCTAAAGTAACGGAAACATCTATGTTATCATTTTCTTTGTCGAGCATACCATAGTCTGCAATCAAAAATTTCCATTCTTTGATTTTCATAAATAGGATTCCTCATCAATATATAGGTCAAAGCCTATTTCCGCATGAATGGCGGACAGAAATTCTATGTTTTCCATTGTCAAAACAAGCTCTGGGTAATCATTTATTTCAGATTCGATCACTACGGTCAAATTGGCCTTCATGGAGTATTTTTGCATAACCTCTCTGATCGTTTCGATTTTCGGTGTAAGCATTGCTTGAATTTTACCAAGCTGTGTGCTGACAGCACGGCATTCCTCCTTATCGGTTCTAAATTCCAACATGTCTTTTGCTACCCCGGCCAAAATAGAGGGGCGAGGCCAATCCTCCTTTTTGCGAATCCTGGCAGGTGGTATTCCGATTTTTTGGGCTATATCATGGAGCGGGATTTTATCACCAGATAAAGAGAACCTAACCATTACATAAGGCAACATGCTCAACTCCCATCTAAATATGCTCCCCCACGCTCATCCTGGCGATCATACCGGCGGCAAGCTGCAGGTTCTTTTCCTTCTGGTCGCCCCCAGCCCGGACGAGCTTGCCCAGAGCAGGGAAGCCGGCACACAGTATCGCCGTCCGATGGAGGACGGCCCGCTGACTTTTACTCTAGCTATTCAATGCGGCTACATATCCAATAGCACCTTCTGCTAAAGAATGGAGACTAAGAGCAAATTTCTCAAGCAGCCCCAGCTCGCTTCTTATATAGAAGCAGCTTCTATGCTTTCTAACAGGATTGTCGTTGATTTCTACATCAACCTCTATTCTTACATGGCCTAAAGGATCGATCTCCTCGATATTCATGGAAAAAGCGGGAGTAAAATTTCCATCCTTTTTCCCAAACTCCAAATAGCAATTTTGATCAAAATGTTCTATACAGCTTCTGATTCTATCGCAAATATCTGCCAACTCTGATTTTCCAATATAGCAGGTCTGCATGGCAGAAGCATATTCGGAAGTACATGTTATTTTTAATTCCAAAAAGTCATTGTCATTGTCTTGCCAAAGTTTTTCAATGAGAATGTTGTCAACCATGACGTTCCCCTATTTCTCTGTAAAAGTGCTCCTACTCAGTTCCAGCATATTCAAGAAAAACTTTTTGATTGTAAAATATATTTTTGAAGAGATTAAACACGGAAAGTAGCTGGAACACCCTCTTCCTACAAAATAGGCCATGAAATTGCCAAGCACCCATGCAACAAGCACATAGAGGAAATTTTCCACTGTCAAGTTTAATCCCCCCCCCCATTTGTTTTAATCAATCCCATTGTACCATCCCCGGCAGAAAATAGGAAGTCCCTGCTATTTGCCATTTTGCTGTGCCCAGGAGGAGGCACTCCCGGAGCCTCCGTACTCGGCGCGTCCCGGCCCCGGCCGAGAAGAAAACAGCAGCGCAAACGATATCCGGCCCGCTCAGAGGGCCGTTATGGGGGGGCGGTTCCCTTAATTTTTAAGCAAAACAGCCGATAATAATTATAAGCTGCTATTAACTTTCTACTAATAGTGAAGAAGGCGGAACATGATGTCGTACTTGAAAAAGCTGGGGCTGATCGCCCGGTGGTTCCTTCCCCCGCAGGACGCCGACGAGGTCGTGGAGGACTACGCCGTACTGCTCGCAAACGGCAAAGAGCCCGGCGGCGGTATGGGCACGCCGATGGAGGCGGTGCGGGAGCTGCGCTGGGGAAGCGCCTACTATCGGTGGCTGGCGGCCTTTGGCTGTATGATCCTGTGCCTCGCGCTGCCGGCCCTTTCTGTGGTCTGTGAGCGGTTTGCGCTCCCGGTCCTCCTCCTGCCCATCCCCGGCGTAATCCTGGCGTTCAAGACCTTCCGCCGGGATGGACGGGCCGGGAACGGCCGCCCGGCGGGACTCCTGCCGGCCCTGTGCCTGCTGCTGGCGGCGGCCGCGGCGGTCGCGGCCGTGAGCGTGTACTCTCTCTTATCCGCGGCCCCCGTCAATGGGCGGGTACTGGACGGGCTGCTGAAAGCGGTCGTCCTGGTAGCCCTGCTTGCGGGCACCGTCGGATTGATCCTGGCCCGGATCGCGGATCGACGCTGGCGGGCCCTGTTCCTTTTGAGCCTGACGGCGGTGCTGTTTCTTGCGCTCCTCCACCAGCTTCTCCATACGCTGTCGGCCGCGGTGTCCATCTATGACCCATTGCTGGTTGGGGGCCTGATCCTCGCCGCGGCGGGGCTGCTGCTGACAAGGAGAGGAATGTGTTAAAAAAGGATTTGCTGCGCCTGTGCCTGCTGCACCTGCTGAGGAGCGGCGATAAGTACGGTTATGAAATGCTGGACAAAATCCAGGCGGTTTTTCTCGACACCCACATCACTGTGATCTATGCCCTGCTGCGGGAGCTGTGCCGGGACGGTTTTACATCCCAGTACAAGGGCGATGAATCAGACGGCCCGGCGCGGAAGTATTACCACATGACGGATGAGGGCCGCCGTCTTTATGAGACGCTGCTGAAGCAATGGCATACCCTGCAGGATGCCGTGAAGCAATTCGGACTATGACGGAGGATGAGACGATGAGTATGCAGGTATCATGGAACAGTCAGGCGGCCCCAGTAGGATACGCCAGACAGAAAACCGCCGCGGGTGAACCGGCCTCCACACGTTCTGCCGCCGCAGGGCAGGATCAGGTGACCATCTCCCCGGAGGCCAGGGCCGCCTATGCAAGCTCGGCCAATGGGCAGACGGAATTGGAGGTGAATCCCTCGCAGGGGAAAACCACATTCCCAAGCCCTTTTTCGGCATTATTTGAAAATTCTCAGAAGATAACAAAAATCCTCAATGATTATTATAGAGGACAGGTAGCCGAGGCGATGAAATTCGCAAATCCCAAAAAGCACATAGACGACAAATATAAAAATGAAAATTCCCCATATTTTCGTTGGGACATGACTGCTGCGGAGCGGGATGTCGCATGGCAGTCGGAAACGCAGATTTACTATTCCGGACGGCTTACAATCGACAATTTCCCGAACAACTACGCGCTGCGGGCGGCAGGAATTGATGCAAGTGAGTTGACGATTGATAACATTATGGGGCAGGCAAATCAGAAGACCAGAACCGGGATCGCCTCCTCCATTCAGGAGTTGTTGGGCGACCGAGGGATCGAGCTCCCCAAGGGAACCTCATTCCGGCTGACCGTCAATCCCTACGACTACCGAATCCAAGTGAGCGGCCTGGAGGACAGCGCCCTGGCCCAGCTGATCGAGGAGACGCTGAATCAGGGGGAAAACGGCTACAACCTCTATTACCACCTGTGGTTTTCCGACCCTGTCAAGGCCACCTCGAACGCGGCCACCTATAAGACGGGCCTGTTCCACATCACCAAGCAGTTGACTGGCTATGATATGCGGGAGCTGCAAACCGGCAACGGGCATTTTTACCTCCCGGACGGCCGGGAGCTGTGGTCGGTGCTGGTGGAGGCGGCGGGTAAGGCTGGGCCCCAGCAGGTGGGGGATCTGGATCTGAGCATCTACCACCACACCTACACCTACTTGGGCATGAGGGGCTGGGACGGCGCCCCGGATGCCACCCTGAACATCGACTACATCGACGGCCAGTTGCGGGATGTCCCGGAGGAGCCGGAGCAACCGGGAGACACGGGGGTGCAGAGCCCGGAGGAAACCGGGTCCGGCTACGGCCTGCGGATGCTGGCGGACGGGAAGTTCCATGAGGCGGAGATCCCCCTGACGGTGGAGCAGCTTCGGAAGTTCAGCGAGGAGATCCGCGGCGGCAAGGCAGCCTTGGAGCCGGTGGAGGAGCAGGACAAGCCGTGATGCCACGATAGACAGACTTTAATTTACAAGGAGAGTTTTATCTTTTGTACTGCAAAGAAATATTCACATACAAGCAATAACACTGATACCTTAAAATTTCAGAAGATTACCCAAGAAACTTGGCGTAACTATGTGAGAAAAGAGTTGATAGAAACGGCAGTAGCAAGATGCGGCACCTATTTTGTGAAAACAGGCGGGGCGGCAACAGAGCCGTCCCGCTGCTTGTTTACCAGGAAATTTTGTGAGCGACATAGACATAAGTGAGAGGTGGGTCAATGGAGAAACGCGCGCTATCTGTTTATGTTACATCCGACTTAAATCAAGACCTGGAAATGATGCTTAGTCAGCACCACATGCAGCTTGAGGTCTGCGACTCCCTGGAAAAAGCGGAAAAGCGGCTCGAAAGGCAGCATTTTTGCCTGATCCTTCTGAACGCCGCGGCAGCCACAACAGAGCAGGTGGTACAGGGTCTTGACTGGATACGCAGATTGACTTATACTCCTATTCTGCTCCTTGCCCCCGCGGGGGCGGAGGCCGAACTGATCGCCGCCGGCGCCGACTTGTGTGTTGACGCAGGCGCCGCAAACAAAACGGTACTGTCTGCCGCCTTTTCGCTGCTCCGCCGCTATCTGTTTTATGATCATTACGACGAGATATGGCCAATGGATACCGTGATCTACCGGGGCGGGATCGTCTTTGACCACCTGCGCCACCGGGTGACCCTAGACGGCGAAGAGGTACACTTCACACCCAGGGAATACAAACTTTTACACTACTTCGTCAGAAATCCGGGCGTCGTAATCTCCGCCGATCAGATCTGTGACAGAGTATGGGATGTGGAATATGACGGAAACCGGGATGTGACCACCGTGATCGCCGAACTGCGGCGCAAACTGAAGGACACGCGGAGAAGGCCCGTCTACATCAAAACGGTTCACGGATTTGGCTATCAGTTTCTTCCGAGAAAATAGCTATTTGTCGGAACTTGCGATATTTGAAGGAAAACCCATAGGAAATCCTGATAAAAACAGGGGAATTATTCTGTATGCTCTCTTTATTCATCGAATAAGGAGAGCATACTGTGAAACCTGTCCTCATCTGTCAAAAACAAAACATACTTCGCCGGAGCGCCGCTGCCCCAGACCGGGGGGCAGTGGCGCTTTTTTGTTCGACTTGGTTTGATAAAATCACACAGAAATCCACAATTTACCAGCCCGGCGCGCTGGCGCTGCCCTCTTGTAGCGCGTCAAAAAAAGCCAGTCCGCACAAGGATCGGACTGTGCCGGCATACGCGAAAATTGCCGATATGTAACAAAGCGCGTCGAGTTTTGCTGTGCCCCAGGTCCCGGACACCGGAAAGCGGCGGCTACCGTCCGCTGCCGGTCTCCCCCGGTCGGTTTTCTGACGCCTTCAACCAGAAAACCAACCGGAAAGGACTGCATATATAATTATGACTTCCGATATGAAAAAACATGTGGTACATCTGCTTGACACCTACCATAAGCGGGCCCGTCAAATCGCCGTTTTGCGCTATGAGCTCTCCGCCCCTGTGAAGATCACAGAGGAGGAGATGATCGACACCCTGCAGTTTGCCCACCAGGAGGGCTCTGGACGCCCAGAGGGATATGTCTCCAATAAAACGCCGTACATTGCCCTGAACTACCAGGAGAAAGCGGGGCGCCTTAACGCTGAGGTCCTCAGCGAAATCTCTGCGGAACTGCTGGCCCTGGAACAGGAGCAGGCGCGGCTGGAGTATTATATCTCCCTGCTGGAACCGCGGCAGGAACGGGTATTGCGCCTGACCTGCTTTGAGCGGATCGCGCAGGAGGCAGTGGCCGAGGAGCTCGGCGTCACGGTGCGCAGGGTCCAGGACATCAAGGCGCAGGCCATCGGCGAGCTTGCGGAGATGTATGGCTTGACCGCGGGGCGGGAATAAGCCGGCAGGCTGCTTCACCTTTTCTGCGGGAAAACTTCGGGAAAGATGTGGGCGCAGGCGTCTTGAAACTTCGTCCGCCTCTATGGTATCATTAGGCTGTCACAAAAGAGATGCTCTCCGGGCCGCGGCCCGGGGAGCATTTCCTTTATTCCCCAAAGGCGGCCCGCATAGTCCGGCCGCCTTTTTCATATCCATGTCAGTGAGACAAGTCTACAAATAAAAAATCAACAGGAGGCTGCGGTCATGATGGATGAAAAACGGATCTTAGCGGAATATGAGCGGCTGCGCGACACGGATATCCGCGCCGTTGATCCCAGCGATGTGCCGGACATCAGCGAGATTGTGATCGACCTGGAGCTGCCTCCCGAGCGCCGGGCGGCGGAGCTGGTGCGCCAGATGAAGGGCAATCCCTTTGTCTACCGCTGCGGGGATATTCTTGTCAAGACCTCCTTTGCCGGAACGGCGCCCCTCCAGTCCATTTTGGAGGAGTGCCTGGAAAAGCGGTGAGCGCCGCCAGACGCGCCGCCCAAGGCGCCGCGGAGCCTTCCGCCCAGTCCACAGGCCGTTTTTTGCCCCTCACCTGGATGCAGGAGGATGGGACGCTGGCCTTCCGGGGCAGCTATGAGGACGCCGTGGCGCGCCTGTTTGCGTATGAATGCTCCGGCGCCCTGCCGGAGGACGCGGGGACAGGGCGCTGGCGGAGCGGCTGGGAGCGGTATACCTTCCGGGCGCCCAGCGGCGGGATCTTCCCCCGCCGGGGCTGTGAGCGCGTCCTGGGCCGGCTGTGGGCCTATGAGTCATTCGGCCTTGCGCCCCCGGAATGGGCGCGGCGGTATGGCGATGTGCCCGGGGCAAAATAAATCCCAACGGCACAAAAGCCCGCCCTTTACATCCCTCTGAAAATCTGATATACTGAACGCGGATCAAATCAGCATAACGGATGTGTTCTGTAAGAGCCCCCTTGATGACATTGCCGCGTTTGCGGTATGCATCGAGGAGGTTTTTATGGAATTTTTTTATTGTTACGGGTATGGGCGCCTCTCCCGGGAGGACTATCAGAGAACCGGCGTCCGGGATGAGAGCAACAGCATCAAAAACCAGCGGGATCTCATCCACAGGTTCGTTTCAGACCGGCCCGAACTGCAGCTGGTCATGGAGGGATACGACGACGGCTATACCGGGACCAACTTTGACCGGCCCCATTTCCAGGAGATGATCGAGGCCATCAAAGCCAAAAAGATCAACTGCGTCATCGTCAAGGACCTGTCCCGATTCGGCAGGGAGTCCATCGAGGGCGGGCGCTATATGGAGAAGATGTTCCCCGCTATTATATAAAAGACAACCATCCTGCTATCATTCCGAGGGACATCTACCAGCGGGTGCAAGAGGAGATGGCAAGGCGGACCAGCAAGCGGAAAATCCTGCAGAAAAGCGGAAAAACAGAACAGGGCAAGTATTCCGCCAAATATGCCCTCAGTGAGCGGCTGGTCTGCGGGGAGTGTGGTTCCCCTTATAAGCGGTGCACCTGGGCCAGAAATGACGTCAAACGGATCGTCTGGCGGTGTGTCTCCCGGTTGGAATTCGGGAAAAAATACTGCCATAACTCGCCTTCCATGGCGGAGGACAAGCTGCATACCGCAATTCTCACGGTGCTTAACCGGGTAGTCGAAGCAAGCGATGGCCTGCAGGATGAACTTGCAGAGACGCTCCGAATGGTATGTACCCCGGAAGGGGGTGGTAACAACCTGTTGGAATTGGAGCGCGAACTGGAAGTACTGACCGCACGGCAGAATACACTGTTGGATCAGGTTCTGGCCAATATGGATGACCTGACGATAACGGAACAACTCAAAGCCCTGCTGGAAGAAAAGCAGCACCTGCAGACACAGATCGATGCAGCGAAAAAGGAGGCAGCCAACAGAATCAACGAGGACTCACGCATGGCGGAGTACACAGCTTATCTGGAGGAGCACCTCAATGGCTTCCCTCACTATGACGATGAGATCGTTCGCAAGATGATTGAACGGGTCACTGTAGTCGATGAGGAAACAATCCGGATCAAATTCCGATATGGCGATTGGGAGATCGAGCAGACCGTGTGCTAAAATAAAAACAAAGAGCAAGGGCTGTGCTGTCGCGTGGCCCTTGTTTCATATCTTTTCACATCCAAACTTGTCCGTGTGGGGGGCGAAAATGGTTTGAAAAGAGCGCAGAAAAACAAAATATGAACCTATTAAAGCCTTGAATTCATTGGGGTTCAAGGCTTTTTCCTGAGTAACACCTCTGGGTCCGGATGTCAAGGACGAGGTGAACGGCTCCGTCCTTGACATTCCCCCACCGGCGTTATGTTGTTAACAAGGTGGCAGCCGGATAAACCTGCCGTCGCCACAAATAAATGTTGCTCTGTTCACACCACACACGGAGTTTACACAGAATTGTGATCGCCCCCCAATCTGATTTGGCTTGTTAGCTTTGAGCTGCTGGAGGATATTCTTTTTTTCTAATTCCTCCACTTTTCTATAATTACATTTAGTCGAAGTACGAACACTCGCCAGGCCTATTTCCCTCAACAGGCTTGCCACATACCCTGTGCTGACTTTGTGACCACGTTGAACCAAAATGGCCCGGATTTTTTCCGCACCTAGTACCTAATGATATTCATCAAATACCTCTTGACCCAGAACACGATTTTCCTCACGCTGCTTTTCAAACCAAGCATTGCTACGTTTATTACGGAGGGTGTGGTTATAGAATGTTCCGAGAGAGACCTCCAATGCTTCGTAAAGTGCATGGACATTGTACTGGCCATAAAGCCGCTCCAATTCATACAGTTTCTATTTTAATGGAGCATGAACTGTACAATTTACGGTTTTTAGAACCGAGAAGATGTTTTCCAGCTTGGTGATACGCCGTACATGTGTATGGTGCTCTTTCGCACTGTATCGCTGCGGTTCATTTGACATTTCTACTTCTTGATTGCCACCATAGATATTTGCCCAGCGATAAATTGTCCGCGCACAAATCCCATACTCTGTACTTAATTGTTTAACTAGTACTCCATTTTTATGCTGCGCAACAATAGAAGTCTTTACTTCTTCTGGGTAGACTATGAGAAATTTCCTTTCATGTGATAAACTATTAGCATACCACATAAAGGTTCCAAGGTATTAACAACTATTTGCTAAATGATTAAAACACCCTAGCCTTGAAATAAAATATTTGATATAATTTGTTCATATCATTGTATTTTTAAGTGGAGTTATGTTTCAATCGTTGGTGTGAAAGTGTATTTGGATGCTCAATTCGAAAAGAATCATCGGTGTAATATGGATCATGATAAGGCTGTGTATCCGAGAAAAGCAGTCAGGTATCGGTCTCCTCCCGTTGAAATGAAATGAGGCTATACAAATCTCATTCGCTCTATTATACTTGTAAAAAAGGAGAACGGGGCCATGACAGAGAAAGAAATCAGCCAACTATAACTATATACACGTTTGGCGTTCCACTATAAGTCCTCAATGATGAGGGATTTGATGATAATGCTTGTGAAGAACTAATTCATCAAGGGCATACAGCATTGCCTACTATTACGCCATCTTTATGGATTTGAAGGATTCATACTGTTGGGATGCATATAAAACATGTCAAGTATAGTGGCGTAAGTGTTTGCCCCGAAATTTCCCGTAATTTCCAGCTGCAGTTAGCCCCAAAGGTACGGATGACAATTGTCCGATTGCACAACAGATGACTTGGATACATCTATTTGATTCAGACTATCCGGGAAGCCGTAGAGGCCCATGGAACGCCCGTAAGCCGCAACTCCGACTAGAGCAGTTTTCCCGCGAGGTGTACAAAGCGTCTTTAAAAGAACTGCACATTACCCAAAGTATGGATGGAAAATCACGCTAGGTAGATAATATCATGGTGGAACGGTGGGTTCCGGAGCCTCAAAGTGGAAGAACTATATATCCATAAATACGCGTTCCTGTGGATGCTGCGTAAGGCACGCTAAAATATGTGTACGACAGCAGTTTCTCAACCCCATTTTATATCTGGCCGGTTGAGCAGGGGCGGCGTGGGTCATGTGTCACACTAAGGCACCTCGCCTTCCCCATTATACCGGCCAGACCCAGCTGGTCAAAGCACCCCTGCTACGCAGAGCATCTGCTATTTTCTGGAATTTAGCTGGTTTAGCTCAGGAAGCAAAATGGGTCATTGATTTACGCTCATGCGTGCACGATATTTTTTCATTTTGGCCTGGATAAAGGGGCCATAATAGGCTTTAGAAATGATTATCGAGCTGTTATGTGCCAGTTCCAACAGTTCTGGCAACAATACGGAAAAATACAGTTGGTTGCTACATCTTGAACCACATTAAACATATTATTAAGAGGTGATTAAAATGCAAATCGAAATTTCCGAAAAGATACCTCTTCAGTGTAGGCAAAAAGTATATCGTCCTGATACGGGCCAATTTTTGCTGTCCATGATTGCAGGGAGCGAACAGGCAGAGGATTTGTCAGCACCTCCAAACTGTGGAGGATATGGACGTATCCATCATTTCCGGAGGAGAGTTGACATTGGGTGGATGGATGATCCACTGCCTATAGACCCCGCATGCAAAGCTCTTGGCCTATCATACGTCGATATGCTTGAAACACAGGTATTCCAATTAGCGGTTTGTAATCTACACTGTTGGTATTGCTTTGTTCCTAATATATTGAAGTGCGCACAGGCTGAGACCTCACAATGGTTTACTGCAGAGGAAATGATTGATACATTTCTGAAGGAGAAAAATCACCCCTGTATAATTGACCTTTCAGGAGGCAATCCGGAACTTGTTCCGGAATGGATCATTCAGACAATGAAAACACTTGATAAGAAAGGACTTTCGGAGAAGATATACTTATGGTCAGATGACACTCTGACGACAGATTATACCTTTCAATTTTTATCAAAAGAGGACCTAAGCTACTTTAAAAATTATAGAAATTATGGCAAAGTTTGCTGCTTTAAGGGATTTGATCCAGCCTCGTTCTCATTCAATAGCGGTTTGCCTGGGAATATGTTCTACAAGCAATTTGAGCATTTTCACAGGTATCTGGAACTTGGACTTGATCTCTATGGTTATGTTACAATAACTGCGGAGGATTATAGTGGAATTGAAGGGAGAGTAGATGAATTTATGGACAGATTGCAAACAATCCATCCTCTTTTACCCTTACGAGTAGTTCCTTTGAAAATCTTTCAATTCTCCCCGACAAAGACAAGGACAGCGGAAAAACATATGCGGGCGATAGAACAACAATCTTTAGCTGCTGTTGCGTGGAAAAAACAGCTTAATTCAAGATTTTCCACTGAACAACTAGAAACAAGAATATCGGATATCAACCTTTATTCATAAATAAAAGTGAGATGACAGGAATGTCTAGTTATGGAGAATCTGCTTTTTATGAGCGAATAGATGCGTATGTTTTGAATGCACTTCGGAAGTACGATGATTTTAATTCGTTGATGAAAAACAATGGAGGCATTCACCCAATTGATTTAATGAGTTCGCTTCATAGGCTCTATAAATGCAAAAAGATTCATAAGTCCAAATATCGCAGGCTTGTCCAGTCTGCTGAGAGAAATGGGCAAGTGGCCGCTGAGGATATGCCGAATTGCCTTCCTGTTCCGCATCTGTTAGATTATGATTGGCGATTCAGTAGAAATGGTATAGAAAATCTGGCAAGGGCTTTGCGGAGCAGCATCCAGGATAGTAAAGCTACGGTTGCTTTCATCGGAACACCATCACTATTCAAATATTGCATTGAAGCACTACATAAAAATACCAGACTTGTTTTAGTTGATCAGAACGCTGAAAAACATGCTGCTGGAATTACGAGCGACCGCACAAAATATATCAATGTGGATATTAGCGGATCATGCAAGGCTCTAAAAGCAATATATGCAGATTTTATTGTTATGGATCCGCCTTGGTATAAGAGTTATTATGAACTTTTTTTTGATAGGGCTATGCTGATGGCGCAAATGGATACTTGTATTGTATGTGTCATGCCCCCAGGTTTCACCAGACCAACGGCAGAGGAGGAGAGGGAACAACTGCTAAAACACCTGGATGATCAATATGGATTAAAAAAGCTGCATTATTACTCCGGTATCGTCTCCTACCACACGCCGCCATATGAGCAAAATGTGTTAAAAGCAAATGGAATACGTTGTATTCCAGCAAACTGGCGGATCGGAGACATATTGGTTGTCCAAAAAAAGGAACCGGGAAATCGAAAGAGAGCTGTTTTTCTACCTTCGGAGGAATCTATATTATGGGATGAAATTTCAATCGGTCCTGTCCGCATCAAGATCAGGCATGAAAAAGGACAAATTGATACATATGATATTAAACTCCACAGTATATATCCCAGTGATATTTACCCGTCAGTCAAGAGAAGTTCACGGGGGAAAGGCGTTGATATCAATGTCTGGACCAGTGGGAACAGGGTTTTCCGATGCAGCAATCCCGCTTTGCTTTATTTTGCGCTATTGCATCGCAATGAAGACCTGTTGTCCGCATTGGCAGATCAGGGTTTTCCCGCTCCAGAACAAGAGGAGTTAATCAACATCCAAAAAGCTGTGGAGCGGATCAAAAGGATTGCTCGTCTGGAATATTTGGAATACGGCTTGAATTGGGAGGCATGAATTATGCAAGACCAACAACTGATTCTTCGTATCCTGTCTGAGCGCCTTATGTCCGCTGGCGCTCTATACTGGGTCGAAAAACTGAAGGATTTTCCACCTAACAAGATTCATATGGCGCTAATGGTTGAGCCTTATCTTTCTTATATCCTGAGCGGGAAAAAAACGATTGAATCTCGGTTTTCGATGAAAAAAATTTCTCCTTGGCACCGGATTGCAACAGGCGATGTTATTATTTTAAAACGCTCAGGCGGAGAGATCGTCGGAATATTTGAGGCATCGGAAGTTCGATTTCTACAAATCGAGAATGATGATGATTTATTGGAAATCAAACGACAGTTTAATAAACAGCTGTGTATTGAAGATGATTTTTGGGCTCAGAAAAAGAATAGTAATTATGCAACGCTGATATCCATTTCAAACCTTTGTACTTTTTCACCATTTTCTTTACATATCAAGAATCGACAATCGTGGATCGACTTTTGCTATCCGCAGCTTGAATTTCAAGAGCCACGAGAGCCACGCCGGAGAATATCCACAGCAGTGATTTGTATTGCTGGTAAAGCCGGGGCCGGAAAGACCACAGTGGCAAACTATCTGAAGGAACAGTACCTGTGTCAAAGGTATTCTGTGAGTGATTTTTTAAAGGCTGAGTTAAAGCGAAGGGGTTTCACTGAAATGAACCGCTCCGATCTCCAAGATCTCGGGGAGGAGTATATTCGTTCTGGCTGGGATCATTTCTGCCATGATTTTATAGATTTTGTCGATTGGGATAAACAGAATCCTCTTATTATTGACGGTGTGCGCCATACTGGATTTCTGCGAGCACTCTCATCTTGGACATATCCTGTGCCTGTCTGTTGTATATATCTTTCTGCAAATGGGGAAACGATTGCCCGTAATATTCAAAATCGTGGGAGTGAAATCGTTGATAGCTCCCGCTTGGCAGAAGGGGATCAGCTAAAATTAGAGCACAGTGCTGATTTAGTCATAGAAGTCAACGGAAAAAGTATTCCAGAAATTGGAGAGGAAATTGCCGTTTTTTTAAGTCAGCGTCTCCCACAGTATGGAAAGAACGACAATAATACTCTTATTTCTGATTTGTCGTCCTATTTAGACTTTTTTAACGAATTACGCGGGTGGAAAAAATTTCATAACCCAAGAGATTTGTCGCTAAGTATTTCTCTTGAGGCTTCAGAATTGTTGGAGATATTTCAGTGGAGTGGTACTGGAAAGAACAAATTGACTCAGACGCAGATTGAGAAAATCAGTGAAGAGCTGGCAGATGTCATGATTTACTGTATTGATTTAGCCAATGCATGTAATTTGGACATTACAAAAACTATTATAGATAAAGTGCAAAAGAATAGGTTAAAATATCCAGAAAAGTGAAAAGAGAACGGGACATAATAATATATATGAGCCTGAATCTTTTTTGCTAACAGGAGACAAAAGAGGATAATCCGAACTGCATCTTCCCTGTGGGGGATGCATTCGGATTTCTTCCTCCTAGCCAAAGGAAGTTCCCGTTTCCGATTTGTTTTTGTCGAATTTCGGAGTGTGATAGGGACCATAACAGTTCTTTTACAGCCCTCCTTCTATATTCGTTTTTGGTACAAATCACTGCTTGCAGGCCCTCACTTCACCTTTTGCCTCCTGACCTGCTCCGGCCTGCCACTGAGCAAATCGACGTTGCCCTTTTTCGCTGGCGTAAATTTTTTAATTTCCGGCAGGCGGCACACAGGCCAACGCCTCTATCTTATGTCAGTACCATATGTTCGGCCCACAACTCATGGCTGAAATTGGCGATGTGCGCCGTTTCCACCCCAAGAAGACTTTGGTGCCCTTTGTCGGGATTGATGTCCCTCCTTACCAGTCTGGTCAAATGAACATCCATAGCCGTAGCATCTCCAAGCCCGGATCGGCTGCTCTGCGCAGAACTTTATTCCTTGTGGTGGGCATTTATCTGCAAAACGCGCCTCTGGACAAACCTGTGCACCAATTCATGGACAAAAGTGTTCCAAAGAAAACCCTTACCGGGTCTACATGATGGCTTCCGCCAACAAGTTACTGCACATCTATTACGCCTCGATAACTACTTATCTAAATCTAAAGACACAGGCGGGGACCTGATCTCATACTAATCATTTCTTTGGCCGACTGCCATTTCAGATTTGAATCGCTCAGCAGTCTGGTTTTATGTGGCCTTTTTCCCTAATTAGAAATCTTGAAATATCTACTTGACTTTTGTTAGCAGGTCTTTTCGTAGCTAAACTTGTCAGTGTGGTGGGTTCAGAAATGGCTTTAAAAAGCAGAAATATAAATCACTTAAAACATCAAATCCATTGGGGTACAAGGCTTTGGGGTGTGTATCTTTTTCGGCAACGAAAGACACCTCCCCTTGGAGCACGAGCTCCAAGGGGAGGTTTTCTTTGTTTTTTGGTGTAGAATTTGATAGCTATTACAAATACTTCTTTACTTTTCCACAAAGATTTATCTCAAGCCCTAACCCGCAACTTCTGCATACACCTGCATTACAGTTTGAACACATTTCAGATTGTTGTTTCCGAAATTTAGCAAAGCTCTCTGATTCCCATGCTTCTCGTAAAGTGTGTTGTTTCAAATCAACAGAAAAAGTATCGTCTTCTATTCCGAAAGAGCAAGGAAATGCGATACATCTCGAATTAATGTACATAGAAAATCTGGCCGCTTCACAGAATTCAATGGACTCTATTGCAATGCTGGATGCAAATTTGTATATTGCAGGAGATTGGCAAGTATCAAATCCGTATCTCCAACTACTGTCTGCTGATGCAACTAAGCGAAGCAACTCAAGATAATCTGGATCTCCACAATCTATGACATGCTTTCGAGATGCAAGTCCTATTGGCTTATAGAGCAAAAACACTACAGCGTTAATTCCTTTGGGAAATACACCATTTTTCACTCTATAAATCGCTTCTTTTATGCTTTTTTTCGAAAGAACGTAATGGACATTAGTAATACAGCCCGCCTTAACAAAACGTTCCAATGCCGAAATTGTTGAGGGGTTATCTTCATTGCCGTATTTATCAAGTTTAGAATAGTAAGACACCGCTACAGCCCCACAGTATTTTTTTGTTAGTTCAATTTCCTTATCAGTTAGTGCGTAACCACTTGTAGTATAATTTGGAACTATTCTATTCTCTCTTGTGATGTGTAGTATGTCAGGAAAGAATTCATGTTTATTAGGATCTCCTGCACCGCCCAAAGCTATTTGAAATACTCGTCCCTTACATTGATTGATTATTGCGGAATAATCATCGAAATCCATATTTTTCTCGCATGATGATATTCCACGTTGATAGCAATCTACACCAGCGTTGCGACAAAGACCCGTTTTACCCGCATCACATGCACCCATAATACCGATGTCAATTAACTCCGGGAAAGAACGCATAGGGGGTAACTGTCCAGTTTCAATGCCATTATCTAATATGTTACTTCTTATAAGAGTTCCTGTTTCATCATTGAACAGCTCAATAAATCCAAATCGATTGTCCTTGTAGTAAATCATTACCAACCACAGTTCTTTCCATCCATATAGAAATCTTTTTCGTCAATTACAAAAGAATCTGTTGTCATGAAAGAAGTCAAGTAATCGTCATCAGAATTGGTGTGACCGATATAAGTGTGATAGCCCTTTTTCGACATCTTTTTGAACTTTTCAGCACTCTCTTTCCCGAAAATCTTTAGAATATTTTCATAATTGATTTGATCAACCTCAAACCAACGAACTCCAGATTTTGTTGCACTAACGATATCATCAACCAGAGAAAATGCAGCAGCGCTTATGCTTGAGCCCTTTCTAAAGCCGAGCTTTTCGAGCAAATAATCACTACTCAATTCTTCTTTACTAATAATCATAAAGTTCGTGGAAGAACTATTTGTTACAAACCCATCTCTAATTATCATCGATATACGCTCCCATATATTTTCGAAATGTACCTTTTATAGCTTCGTCCTCTAACAAATCAGTTATATGCCCATCGGCTTCAAAAGTAAGTGATTTATGACATAGTAGCAAGGATTTTTTGTCTTTGATTTCGTTGGGAAACAGATTAAATTTTTTCTCTAAAAAGGATTCGAAGTCTGAAAATTCTTTTCGATAGTACAAAAAATACTCAAGATGCAGGTTGATGGCACCTCTGCAGTAATAATCGTAAATTCGTTCCACTATTGACCCTGCATAACTTTTTCTTTTTACTCCAAAAAAATGGCATATACCAATCAGGGACATTCTTGGAGTTTTCTTGAAAAAAACCTCATTATTCATGGTATCCCTCCGATTTCAACATGTCCATTAGTATCTGAAGCGCATTTTGATCAGTTGGTTTTGGCGTCATCCAGTCTTTGAATTCACTTACAAGTAATTTTATTGGATTGCAAAGGTCACTTTCCTGAATCTGTTTAAAAAAATCTTCGTTCATGACGAATTCATGGTATTCTTTAAGTGCAAACTCCGTTGGGTCGTACGCTGCCAAGATGGTAACCATAATTTTCAAACTTTCAGATAGCGTTCCATTATTCTTTTTAATAGCGTCAAGCCACTCCTTTAGATTATCGACTCTGCGTTCCTTGTAAGAATGAGAATAATATTTTTCTACTTTGTCATCGAAAAAGTATTTCAGAATTTTTTCAGGGGTCTCATCATTTTCACAACGAAGCAAAATATCGATGGCCAAGTGGATATTTGGCTTAAACCCAGAATATTCGTTCCCTAAAAGGAACCAGAATATCTCCCAGTAATGACTGCAGTCGTTTTCCACACAATGCAGGATGTAGTCAATTTCAAACGAAGCAATATTGTCACCTTCAGAAAAAACCAATGAAAAGCCAAAATTATTAAATGTTCTTTGTCTGTACAGGTCACGTTTCTCCCAATCTAAGATACTCTGTACATCTGATTCACCAAATGTTTTTAGAATCTTTTCACACAAATCGGTCCTCGCAGTCATCCTAAAATGATGATATGCATATTTGACCATTCCCTCAACAGGTGATAACCTTTGCTCGAAGAGTTTTGTCACATTTGAAAAGAATGCTACATATTCCGAGGAAGATTTGCTCTCATCTAAGGTTAAAAGATATCTTGCCAAGCAAAAATCTCGTAACTCATCAAAGACAAAGTAGACATACTCTTCTTCGTGCTCGGTAATACCTGTTCCAGCATGAACAGAGCGACTGATTATCAAATTGTTATCCAACAAATTTCTCAAAGAGTCCAGTTCATCAAATGATAAGTGCAATTCTTCTATTGGAATTTGATCAAACTGAAATTCGGCAAACATATATCGAGCAATACTATTAACAACCGCACTTAGATCAACTCCCATATTCTCAGAAGCAATTTTATCAAAATAGAGCTTATATATTTCTGCGTTTCGAAACTCCAGCATACATTCATCACGGCTGCTGTTTACTTCAAAGAAAATACGAGTCAAAAACAAGGAATTCCTTAGTTTCTCCCGTGTTTCAAGGGAAAACGGTCCACGGACGTTAAAATACTCCATGTATGCCTTTATCATCTTCATAGTTGCTCGCTCATCATACTCTGCTTCCTGCAAATTAAAAATGTAAGGCACCTCTTCACCAGCAGAAAACAGAGCCTTATAACGAGAATCAAAGTATTCACGTCTGCAAGTCAAAAGTATTCGAATACGGCCATATTTTGAAAATGTTTCGAGCAGTGTTGCAATGCTATTTGTAAAAACCTCCCGATCATTTTCATTAATTGCATCGATAAATATATAGAAATACTTTCTTTGAAAGAAGAGCATCAGAGATATTAATCTCAAATAAAGCAATGTTATATTTCGTAGTTTAGGAAGGATAGGGAGCTTTTTAGTGATATATTCTGTGCAATCTTCCTTGATATCTCTCGAATTCACAAGTAGGCAGGGCATTTTGTTGGCAACTGCAACTTCAGCCATTCGGCACAAAAGGTTGGTTTTCCCATTACCAGCGCTCCCCACAAGAATCACATTTTTCTGACTCATTATAGTACATAAATCTTGCAAATGCTTAACAGCATAGACATGTTTATATGTACTATTAGTAATTGCCCAGACGACCTCTCCATGTTCAGCATGTAACTCTTTGCTTTCTTTTCTTAACATCTCAAGTTCGTCATGCATGACAGACAGTGCAGAGTTTAGCTGTGAAAATGGCGCAAAGTAAGATAGGGTATATTTTATGCCAGATCCGAGCAATTGCTTTAGTCGTTTCCCTTCGTATCCATGAAACAGATGATTGTATTGCCTAATAATACGATGCTTCCATCTATACGAAAATATGAAATAGCGTAGGTACTCCATTGAATTGTTTAATTCAATGTATATTGACGGAAGATATTTTCCATCTTTTTGAAACCGCTGAATTTGTGCTTTAGTTGCTTTATTTACTCTATTAGTAAATGTAAGAACACAAAAAGCAAATGCAAGTACCAAAGCCCCTGTAACAATAAGTCCCCAAGCAGTTTGCACTGTACCTATACCGTCTATGATGTTTTTTAATTCAGTACAGCCACTAACAGTCTTTTCTTTCATAGATAACACCTTCGCTCAATGCCAAATGTTTCAATTGGTAAAAAAGCCGCATGGAGATCCCACACGGCTGATTTGATACCTGCTATCTGCAATTAATTATATACTAAATATCGTGCCAATTCAACAGATAGTATTATCGCTAATGTAGTTTTGGCCAGGCCATCGGTGTGCGGAACAAAATTACGATCAATCTCACCACTAAAAATGAATAGGCTAATGACATGGGAGGGTTGTAAAAATTTTGAAACCCGCCCATGCTTGTCTATATGGTGATGACACGGTGCCTCGAAGGCAGTGGAGACTTCGGAAATTTCGCTGAGGGATATACCGGTGGCCTTTGTGTACATCTTCAAGGGCACATCCAAGATCAGCATCTTCAGATTTGTCAGAACGTATTCTTCAAAGGGGTTGTCGAGCAAAGATATATAGATACCACCGAACCAAGTTCTCACCAGCCACCGTGTCCTACTCTACTTCACCGTCTCTCCGACTGTGCTTAGATAGTTTCTCTGCAATCGCCAAGTCATTTTATCTCGCCCACTACTAACATCCCCCTGATCATCTCATACCATTTTGCCGCCGTATGCCGGGTCACCCCGGAACCCCGGGCGATCACGCTGTAATTTGTCTCGTCCGGATGGAACTTCATATACGTCCAGATCTTCTTCTGTGTTTTGGTGAGCTTGTCCGGCGGGGTGACGCCCCGTGCTTGGTTCCGCAGAGCCTGCCGCTCCGCGTTCATCCGCTGAATCAGCGCCTTCAGCTTCGCCTCACACTCGTCCCGGGTGTGGGCGTAGACGCATTTGGAATGCTTGGTGCCGTCCGGCCAGGTGGGAGAGTAGCGGCCTTCGAACAGGTGGTCATTGATCTGAGAGATGCACCCGGTGCCGGGCTTCCGGGTCTTTCTCAACACCGGCTGGAAGTCTGCGGTCGGGTTTTGCTCTGCCTGAACGGATTCTGCCCGTACCTCGTTGCCCAGCCCCCGATCTATTTTGGCCGCCGCCTCGCTCTGCATGTCCCCGGTGACATGGGTGTAGATGTCCAGGGTGGTGGCCGCCGACACATGGCCCAGCATGGCGGAGAGGGTCTTCACATCCATACCGCTCTCCAGGGACAAGGTGGCAAAAGTGTGGCGTAAATCGTGAAATCTGATCCTCTTACACCCGGCCCGCTCCAGAATGATCTGGAGCCGTCGGCGCACCGCTCCCGGTGTCATGGGCATATCCTCTTTGACCGGCGAGGGGAACATCCACCGGGAGTCCACCGTCTCCCGATACGCCCGCAGCACCTCCACCACGCCGGGCGGCAGAACCAGCCTGCGGATGGAGGCGCGGGTCTTCGGGACGCTCACCTGGAGCTGTCCCTTCACCTCGTAGACCTGCTTGTTCACGGTCAGGGTCCCGGTCTTGAAGTCCAGGTCGTCCCACTGGAGGGCCAGCAGTTCGCCCCGCCGCAGGCCGGTGCATAAGTCCAGAAGGAACAACTCGTAGTAGCCCTCCGCTTGGGCCTGGATGAGAAACCGCTGGAGCTCCTCCGGAGACAGCACCTGCATCTCCCGGCCCCGCTTGGGCGGCAGTTTACAGCCCACCGCCGGGTTGGTGCGGATCAGTTCCTCCTGCACCGCCTTCTCCAGAGCGGACCGGCAGGCGGCGTGGAGGCCGCGCACCATGGAGTCGGACAGCCCCTTGCCGAACTGCTCCGTGCGAATGAGCCGCCCGCCCGTTTTCATCCGGGCATAGAACTGCTGGAGGTCCTTCTGGGCCAGCTGGTTCAAGGGGATCTTCCCCAGCTCCGGGATGATGTGCTGATAGATCTTTGCCTCGTAGTTGGCCTGGGTGGTGGGGCGGATCTGGGGCTTTACATAGTTCTGATACCAGAAGTCCAGCCACTCTCCAAAGGGCATCTCCGGCCGGACCTTCTCCGTTTTGGAGCCGGTTACCGTCTCCCGGAGCTGCTTCAGTTTTTCCTGACACTCCCGTTTCGTCTTAGCCAGGACGTTCTTTGTCCTGGGCAGGCCCTTCTCGTCGTAGCCGATGACCACCCGGCCCTCCCAGCGGCCGTCTTTCCGCTGGCGGACGGAGCCCTCGCCCTTTTTCCGCCGCTTACCCATGGCGGGCACCTCCTTCCGGCCTGTCTCTCTGCCACGGTTTCAGGTCTTTCCCCAGGAGATTTTCCAGAAAGCCGCCCACGATGTGGCTGGCCTCCTGCTGCATATCCGGCGTCACATGGGTGTAGGTGTCCAGGGTGAAGCTGGCGTTGGTGTGGCCCAGGATGCCGGACAAGGTCTTGGCGTCCACGCCGCTGGTGAGGGCGTGGGTGGCAAAGGTATGCCTTAAATCGTGAAATCGGATCGCAGGAAGCCCTGCCTCTCTTAAGATCCGCTTCATCCAGTAGTAGGCGGCACTGGGCCGCACCGGTTTCTCCGGAGCCAGCGGTTCCGGGAAGATCCACTGACTGACGGCGTGCTTCCTCCGCTCCTTCAGCCGCTGGACGGTGCTGGGCGGCAGGCGGATGGTCCGCCGCCCTTGGCTGGTCTTCGTCTCGCCGATCTCCAGCTCCCCGGCCTTGGGGACATTCACCGACCGGAGGATCTTCAGCGTCCCGGCCTTCTCGTCGAAGTCCTGCCACATGAGGCCGCAGATCTCGCCCCGGCGCAGGCCGGTGGTCAGCTCCGTGTAGAAGAAGTCCCGCCAGATCTCGCTGCGGTCCACCGCCGCCAGGAAGGTTTCCATCTGCTCCTTTGTGAGGATCTGCTTGGGATTATAGTTGGCCTTGGGCACCACGGCCCCGTCGGTGGGGTTCCGGGCGATCACATGGGCCGCCTCCGCGTCCTTCAGGCACCGGTGGAGCATGGCGTGGATGCGGAGCACCATGGTGTCCGACAGCTCGTGCCCGTATTCCGGGTGCTCGCGGACACGGCCCTCGTGTTTCAGTTTTCGGTACAGCTTCTGGATGTCCATGCGGGTCACCCGGGAGACAATCTTGTTTCCCAGATAGGGCTTGATGTAGCACCGGATGAACTGCTCATAACTCCGCAGGGTGTTGGGCCGCAGGGTGGCGGCGCCGTAGTCCTCCATCCACCGGTCCAGCCACTCGCCAAGGGTCATGCGGCTGTCCTCGGTGAGCTCCACATCCTGAAAGGCCTCCAGGTCCCGGTGGAGCTTGTCCAGCAGTTCCTTCTGGGTTTTGGCCAGGACATACCGGAAGATGGGCTCGCCGTTTTGCTTGTGGCCCACCACGATGCGGCCCTCCCACCGGCCGTCCTCCCGTTTTCGGACCATGCCGTCGCCGGACGGCCTGCGTTTTGCCATAGGCTATCCCTCCTTGTTTGGGTCGATCAGACTGCCGTCGTCCTCGTCCAGGGCCTCCAGGAGCATGCGTACCCCCAGGCGGAAACCCAGGATGAAGTTCTCCAGGGCCATGGTGCTACCGATCTCATTCTCCGCGTTGATAAGCCGGAGCAGCAGCGTCTTTTCTTTGTCTTCCAGCAGGGCGGTGAGTTTCTCCTCGCACTCTGCCGACTGTTCCATGGCCTTTTTCAGGGCAGTCCCCGATTTGACGATTTGATCGTTGGGGGTGATGTTTCCGAAGTATAGATTTTCCAGTGTGTCTCTCATGTGTGCCGCCTCCTTTGTCAGCAACACACAATACCCGAACTTCCTCCCAATAGCCACCCCCAACTGCAACTATTTTCAGAAAGTTATCATCTGCGGGCAGGATTTTATCTTTGTATTGCGGTCCAGATTTTGATATGCCTGCCATAGAAAAAACCGCCTGCATCTCTGCAGACGGTTCCGGTGACAAATCGTTTCTCCCTATGGAGAAGATTGTCTCTATTCGTTTGTTTCGTCGTCCTGCACATCTCCAAAGAGGATGCGAAGATAATCCCGGCGGCCGTAGAGCACACGATCCACATAGACATCGTTGTCAAGAACTCGGTAAAAAGTGAGGTAACTGCCGGTCACCAGGAAACGATAGTCACTCTCGACATCGGCAATCGAGGACAGGGACGCGCCAATCAGACTGTGCTCCCGCAATCTGCGGATGTCCTTTGTGATGTTCCGTACCGTGGAGATCGCCGCGCTGGGATTTTCCAAATTCTTTGCGATATAGGACTTGATCCCGGCCAAATCAGCCTGCGCCTCGTCGGATAAATGCAGGTTATTCATCTGCGATTCCGAGATGTTTTTCTACGGCCTCCAGCGTCAACCAGCCCTTTTCCTCCCCGGACTTGCGGCCCTTGGCCAGCTCGTTCATCAGCCGGAGGGTGGCCTGTGTCCGCTCATAGTCCTGCATGTCCACGATGGCGTAGCGGCCCCGGCCATTCTTCGTCAGAAAAACCGGAGCGCCAACTGCCACGTCATGCAGGACCTCCGTGTAATTACGCAGATCAGAGATGGGTTTGATGTTCGGCATGGTATTCAGCCCCTTTCTTGCCCTTAGTATACCTCGATCTGCTGTAAAATTCAACAGCATTTTTTACTGCGGTTTCGTTGGCGATTGCTACCACCCCATGGTCATGCCGCCCATGTCCTGCCGGAGAGTTTCCTCATGGTCATCCGGCTTGTGGCCCATGGCGATCTTCTTTTCCTGGAT
>ERZ1090860.96-NODE-97-length-52214-cov-9.115320_pt1 | contig 52214 bp, 25 predicted proteins | sample MGYA00478483_ERZ1090860 | MGnify/ENA primary metagenome ERZ1090860 (study PRJEB33644, sample SAMEA5815741) | chicken gut metagenome | biome: Chicken; feature: Gastrointestinal Tract; material: Caecum | place: Ireland | collected 2019-01-01 | study: A study of the...
AACGAGCGGAAGTGCCGCTCAATCATCCGTTATTGATGATTTTGCGACACTCCCTGTCAAAATTTTCCGGAATTTTAAATTTCTACCGTTCTTCCCGGAAATAGGACAGTCCCAGACTGGCCGGAGGCTGATTCTCCTTCTTTTTCCGGAAACTGGCTACGATCAGAACAATGATCGTCACCACATAGGGAACCATCTGGATCAGGTCCGTCATATAGCTGGCCACATGGATGCCCAGCATATCCGGCAGGAACATGTACAGCCAGTAGAGCATACCGAACAGATAAGCTCCCCAGATAGCGTTCAGCGGCTTCCAGGTGGTAAAGATAACCAGCGCCACCGCCAGCCAGCCCAGAGCCTCGATCTGCCCCGTCGTGGCCCAGATGCCCTGGCTGTAATCCAGCACGTAGTAAAGGCCTCCGATGCCGGAAATCCCGGCTCCGATGCAGGTAGCCAGATATTTGTACCTGGTCACATTGACGCCTGCCGCGTCGGCCGTAGCAGGATTCTCTCCTACCGCCCGCAGGTTCAGCCCGGTGCGGGTCCGCTTAAAGAAGAAATGCAGCGCCACTGCCAGGATTACCGCCGCGTAAACCAGAAAACCATAGTTCAGCACCAGCCGGCCGAAGAGCCCGAAACGCTCTGTAACGCCGGGGATCTTGGCGGAAATAGCGCTGTAGGTCACCGGAGCGGCGGAGTAGGTGGCTCCGTCCAGGATCCGCACGCCGAAGAAATTCGCCACGCCCTGGCCGAAAATAGTCAGGGCCAGACCGGTCACGTTCTGGTTTGCCCGAAGGGTAATCGTCAGGAAACTGAAGATCAGTCCTCCCAGCATGGAAGCCCCGATGCAGGCCAGCAGAGCGATCAGCACACACAGAGCCGGCACCGGATCCGGCGTTGATGTTTCATAGTAATAGGCGCTGGCAAAGCCGGCGAAGCCGCCCAGATACATAATGCCGGGAACGCCCAGATTCAGATTTCCGGATTTCTCCGTCAGAGTCTCTCCCATTCCTCCGAACATAATGATCGTGCCGAAGGGAATGGCCCGTAAAATCCACGCAACGAGATTTTCCATACTTACTTCACCTCCTTCTGGCTTTTGCCGCGGAAGATCATCTTAAAGTTAATGAAAAACTCACTTCCCAGGATACAGAACAGGATCACGCCGGTGATAATATCCGAGGCGTAGTCATTCAGGCTGTAGGCCGAGGCGATCTCGGCCGCTCCCCTGGAAAGGAACACCAGCAGGAAGGAGATCAGCGCCATATAGAAGGTATTGAATTTTGCCAGCCAGGCCACGATGATGGCCGTAAATCCCTGGCCTCCCGCGGTGTTGGTGGAAATTGTCTGATCCCGTCCGGCCACGATGAGAAATCCGGCCAGGCCGCAGACAGCGCCGGAGATCAGCATTGTGCGGATCCTCACCCAGCGCACATTGATGCCGGCGTAGCGGGCCGTATTTTCCGACTCTCCCACTACGCTGATCTCGTATCCGTGCTTGGAATATTTCAGATACAGGAACATGATCACCGTCAGGGCCGCCACCACCAGAATATTGATATTGTATCTCTGTCCCAGAAATGCCGGGAACCAGCCTGCCTGGGTGCCCATATTCAGCTTGCCCAGACTTGACGCGTCTCCTCTCAGGATATTCACCGCGCAGGCCACGATGCTGGCAGCCACATAGTTCATCATCAGTGTGAACAGCGTCTCATTGGTCCCCCATCTGGCCCGGAAAAACGCCGGGATAAAGCCCCAGACAGCCCCGGCAAGGAGGCTGGTCACAAACATCACCAGAAACAGGACCGGAGTCGGAAGAGTATTGCCGCAGACCACCATGACCAGCGCTGTGGCCAGTCCGCCAGCCAGCACCTGTCCCTCGGCGCCGATGTTCCAGAACCGCATTTTAAAAGCCGGAGCCAGGGCGATGCCGATGCACAGCAGCGTGACCAGATCCCTCATCGCCCAGGAAAAACGGATCCCGTTGGCGAAGGTTCCCTGAAACATGACCCCGTAAACCGCCAGGGGATTCAGCCCTGTCACCGCGAAAATAAATACCGCGTTAATGATCAGCGCCAGCAGGATGGCTCCCGCCCGGACCAGGACCTTGCTCCTAAGAGGGGCGCCGTCCCGTTTTATGATCCTGACAAAAGGCTCCCGCCCTTCAGTTCTCTCCCCGCTCATGATTCTCCACCTCCGTTCCTCAGGTTTGTCATCAGCAGACCCACCTGTTCTTTTGTGGCCGCTCTTCCCTCCAGCATGCCGTTTCCTTTTCCGCCGCAGAGCACAAAGATCCGGTCGCACAGATCCAGCAGCACATCCAGATCCTCTCCCACATAGATCACCGCCACTCCCTTTTCTTTCTGCTCATTTAACAGATTGTAGATTGTGTAGGAGGTATTGATATCCAGGCCCCGGACCGCGTAGGCAGTCATGAGAACGATGGGGTCTGCCGCGATCTCCCGACCCACCAGCACCTTCTGCACATTTCCGCCGGAAAGCCGGGACACAGGGGTATTGACCCCGGGCGTCACCACTCCCAGCTCCTTCTTTACTTTTTCCGCCAGTTCCCTGGGGCCTTTGCGGTCTGCCAGAAAAGAGCGGCCGCTGTCATAGCTTTTCAGCATCATATTGTCGATCATGCCCATGGAGCCCACCAGCCCCATGCCCAGCCGGTCCTCCGGCACAAATGAAAGATGGATGCCCGCGTCCCGGATCTTCCTGGGCGTCATGCCGATCAGCTGCATCTCCTTCCCGTCCCCGTAAAATTCGATGCTGCTTCCGGCGGCAGTTCCCTGCAGTCCGGCGATGGCCTCCAGAAGCTCCTTCTGGCCGTTGCCGGAGACGCCAGCGATACCCAGGATCTCCCCGCTGTAAACGTCAAAAGAAACATCGTCCAGAACCTTCACTCCATCCCGGCTGTAAACCGTAAGATTGCGGATGGCCAGGCGCTTTTTCGGATCCTTCGGCTGGGAACGGCGGATATTCAGTTCCACCTTCTCCCCCACCATCATCTCTGTCAGCAGGCTTTCCGTGGCGTCCTTGGTGTCCACGGCCCCTGCGTACTCACCTTTTCTGAGGATCGCCACCCGGTTGGAGATTTCCAGCACCTCATGCAGCTTGTGGGTGACCAGCACCACCGATTTATTATCCTTACGCATATTCCTCAGCACATCGAACAGCTTCTCCGTCTCCTGGGGGGTGAGAACCGCCGTGGGCTCGTCCAGGATCAGAATATCCGCCCCGCGGAACAGGGCCTTGACAATCTCCAGGGTCTGCCTCTGCGAAACGCTCATCTCATACACTTTTTGGTTCAGATCCAGATCAAACCGGTATCTGGCACAAATATTCTGCGCCTTTTTCCGGATCGCAGCCAGATCGTATTTTTCCTGCCTGTCCAGCCCCAGAGCAATATTTTCCAGCGCCGTAAAGACATCCACCAGTTTAAAATGCTGATGGATCATGGCGATTCCCAGGTCGTAGGCATCCTTGGGCGAACGGATCTCCGCCCGCTTTCCGTTGACGTAGATTTCTCCCTCGTCAGGATAATAAATGCCCGAAAGCATATTCATCAGCGTAGTCTTTCCGCTTCCGTTTTCTCCCAGCAGCGACAGGATCTCGCCTTTTCTCAGTTCCAGAGAAACATCCCTGTTTGCCGTCACTTTGCCGAATGTTTTTGTCACATGCTTCAGTTCAATGGCGTTTTCCATGGGAACAGGCCTCCTTTCCCTCATTTTTCTTCTGTTTAGACTTGCTGTAAATCACCGGAAAAGGCAAAAAACCGCCTTCCGGGATTGTAAGCAGGCGCACCTGCAAGAAGAGGGAAGCCTCCGGAAGCTTCCCTCTGTTTCGTTTTTATGCCTCTGCGTTGGCGTCCTCTGTGATGCCGTCGATCCTCTCAGTAAAATACGGAGCGCTGCGGAGAGTAGACTCAGAGAAGTATCCGTCCTGAACGGCCTCCTTCGTCTCTCCCTTATAAGTATCCATATAGCTCAGATCGATCATGTCGGTGGTCACCTGCTGTCCGTTCACTGTGTAAGTAGAAGTGTCAAATACATGAAGGGTGCCGTCATGCAGCTGTTTTTCCACCTCTTTTACATACTCCGCGGTTCCCTCCGCGCAGGCCGGGCTCAGTTCCGTGATGCCTACCGCGCCGTCTGCGTATCCTCTGGCCCAGTCGGTGTCGATCTGTCCGCCGTTCATAACTGTCTCGATGGCGTAAGTGTAATATACACCCCAGTTATTGGTAGCGGAAGTCAGGGCTGTATCCGGAGCCGCCTCCTGCATATCCACATTGTAGCCCACAGAGTAGCACAGCTTGCCCTGCTGGAACTGCTTTTCCGTAGCTGCCGGAGCGCCGGTGGAATCCGCGTGCTGTCCGATGATCACGCAGCCGTTGGCGATCAGAGCCTCTGCGGCCGCTCCCTCTTTATCCACATCAAACCAGGAATTGGTATAGTTTACTTCCATGGCCACATTCGGCACTACGCTGCGGATTCCCAGGAAAAATGCCGTGTATCCGGAAACCACTTCCGCGTAGGCGTATGCTCCTACGTAGCCCACCTTGATGTTGCCGTCCTCATCGAAACTCTCCGGATGCTTCTCCTGGGTCAGTTCGCCGGTCTCCACCAGCTCCTGAAGCTTCAGGCCTGCCACTACGCCGGATACATAGCGTGCCTCATAGATATTGGTAAAGGCGTTTTTCATATTATCCAGTCCGCAGATAGCCGCGAAGTCGCCGGTCATCGATACAAACTGCACATCCGGATACTCTGCTGCCGCCTGTACCATAAAGGTCTGATGGCCGTAGCTGTTGGAGATGACCAGATCGCAGCCGGACGCTACCAGGTCCACTGCCGCCTCATAGCACTCCTGCTCTTCGGGGACATTGTACTTCCAGATAATATTTTTATCCTCAGAGAGTCCCAGATTGGACACCGCTTCCTCAATGCCCTTGATATGGGACGCCGTATATGCCTCCGCCTCATCTCCCAGAAGGATCACGCCGACCTTGATGTCGCTGTTGGACTGGCCCTCGCCGCTTTCGCCTGATGCGCCTTTGGATCCTCCTCCTCCGCATCCGAACAGTCCCAGAGCCATAACGCCTGCCAGGGCAAAACTGAGTACTTTCTTTTTCATTGTAAACCTCCATCCTTTGTATTGGTTATAATGGTATGCATAAAATTCCGCAGCCGCCCCCGTGTTCACCGAACAACAAAACACGCCAAGGCCCCTGTCCGGCCTGACGTGAATTTGCGGCACTGCCTCTTTTTATGTGCTAAGTATAAGGCATGATTTACAGGCTTGTCAAGAAAAAGAAGGAGACCGCCGAAACGGTCTCCTTTTTATGATTTTCCTTTTATCAGGAACGTTTGCTTCTGCGTTTTGCCGCTGCCGCTCCTGCCAGCAGAACTGCTGCCGCCGCTGCTGTCACAGCAGGCAGAACCACGTTCGTGGCATCGCCGGTAGCCGCGGCCTGTCCGCCCTGTCCGGAAGGTGTTCCGGTGGGTTTCTGGGTTCCGCTTCCGCCCGGTGTGCCGGAAGGTTTCTGGCTGCCGCCGGGTGTTCCGGAGGGCTGCCCGGTAGGAACTGTGGCAGGTGTATCTGTAGGCTCCTGAGTCGGAGTCTGAGTGGGCTCCTGGGTCGGAGTCTGAGTCGGCGTCTGGGTAGGCTCCTGGGTCGGAGTCTGAGTCGGCGTCTGGGTAGGCTCCTGGGTCGGAGTCTGAGTCGGCGTCTCCGTAGGCTCCTGAGTCGGGGTCGGCGTGCCGCTTCCTGTCACACTCACCGCGGTGGAGTATTTCATCTGGAAGCCATCGTATTTTGCCGTCACAGTAGCGGTTACGATCACTTTTCCTTCAGCCGCAGCTTTCACTGTGCCGTTCTCATAGACTGCCACCGCCGGATTTTCGGAAGTATACTCTACCTCCACATACTGGCTGACTGCCTCCGGGATGGAGAACAGTTCTTTGCTTTCTCCCTCTTTCAGCTGGATCTCTGTCTCCGGATCCGCAAGATACAGGAAGGGGTTGATCGCTTCCTCCGCGTACTCCAGATTTTCCATGACAAACTGCAGGTTTGTCAGAGCTTCTTCCACAGTTGTAAAGGAATTTGCCTCCTTTGCCGCTGTGATCGCGTTCTCCAGTCTCTCCTTTGATACCGCTTTGACCAGGGTTGTGTCAACAGCTTCCGCCTGTTTGATCAGTTCATCCAGCGCTGTTCTGTCAAGAGGAACTGCTGTGTAGGTAAACTCGACCTTCGCGGATAATTTCCCGTAGGAAACGGTTCCCGTCAGCGTAACATCTGTTTTTTCTTCGGGACTTACAATCGTTCCGTCGTCAGCGATGACCGCCGGGTTGCTGCTGGACCAGGAAATCTTCAGTCCATCCACTTCAGACGGAAGTTCCATATCATATTTGATCTCGTCCGCGCTGTCGTTTTTCCCGATCAGATCATCCCTCTCAACAGCATTTGAAAGCTTGTACTGCAGTTCTGCCTGGAACTCATCTGCTGCCTGCTCCTGAACCTCTGCCTCGGACATTGCGATGTTGTAGATCTTCACATCATCCATCAGGCCTGCGTATTCCGGATCCCAGTAATTGACGCCCAGATAAATATCCGCGTTGGCTCCATCCAGAGGATCGTTGCTGTCAGATGTTCCCAGGGTAATACCGTCCAGATAAAGGGTGGTCTTTCCGGCTGTGCCGGTAACCGTGATCTGATGCCACTGGCCGCTGGGAACTACAGGGCTTGCCAGGGTCACCCACTGGCCGATGCCTCCGTTGGCCCAGAATTTCAGCTTGTCCCCGGAATCCCCGGAGATTGCCAGCCAGTTTTCCGGATCATGGTATCCCATAAACAGCATGACCTGATTGCCCGCCAGGGCCTTGTCGGATTTTACCCACATGGATACCGTATATTCGGTTCCCAGATCATTGAGGTTCAGTTTCAAGCCATAATCTCCCAGCTGGATAGCCTGTCCGTCTTTTCCATCGGCATAGGCCGCGCTGCCGTTATAGGATTTCAGTCCTGTCACCAGCAGGTCGGGGGTTGCTCCGTCTCCCGCACTGTTGTCCAGATCCCCGTCAAAATCGTAGGAGGCCACCAGTCTGTCGTCCAGATTGCCGCTTACTGTTACTTTTGTTTCAGCGGTCTCTGTCACGCTGCCGAGAGTTACCGTGGTAGTGATCACTGTCTCGCCGGATCCCACAGCCGTCACAGTTCCGTCCGCGGATACTTCCGCAACCTTTTCATCGCTGCTTGCGTAGGAAATCTCCGGATTGGAGTCCGCTGCCACCGGATGCATGGATACGCTGATTTTTTCTTCTCTTCCAACCACCATGTTCAGAGAATCCGTCACTGTGATCCCCTGACCCAGCAGTTCCTCCGCGGAGGTCTCTGCATCGTAAAGCCGGTATGCTTCTCCCGCGCTCAGGGTACGGTCATATACCTTTATCTCATCTACAGCGCCGGTAAACTCATCATCCCAGTAGGTAACTCCCACATAGATGTCCTGGTTGTCTCCTGCCAGCGGAGAGTTGCTGGCTCCGGTTCCCCACTGCTGTCCGTCCAGATAAGCGGTAACCGTGTCCGCTGACCCGGTAATGGTCACCTGATGCCAGCTGCTGGAATCCATATTCCTGTTGCCCAGGTTTGTCCAGCTGTATCCGTTTCCGTTGGCCCAGAATCTGTACTCCGTACTATTGTCCGCATTTCCCGCGATCGCCAGCCACTTCTCCGGGCTGTGCCAGCCCAGGAACAGGGTACTCTGATCCGCCTGGATGGTATTGTCCGGTTTGATCCACAGAGATACTGTAAAGTTCTCTCCCAGATTCTCCCGGTTCAGCTTCAGGCCGTAATCTCCCAGCTGAAGCCCCTTTCCGCTCTGTCCGTCTATGTACTCCAGATCGCCGGTGTAATTTCCCAGTCCTGTTACGATAGCGGAAGCGGCTTCCCCTCCCTGCTCATCGCTGAGATTCTCGTCATCAAAGGAGTAGAAGGCTTTCAGCCCTTCTGTCAGATCATATTCTTCCGCCTTTACAGGCTGTGCTCCGGGGACGATCACAGAAGTCAGAACCAGGGCGCCGGCCAGAAGACCTGATATAAAATTCTTTCTTTTCATATGCGTTTCTTCCTTTCACATTTACTGATTCTGACGATAGTCCTTGTCGACTACAGTGATCGTTACCGCCGCTTCCATCTCCTGGCCGTTGTAGTTCCAGAAAACTGTCAGCTCCTTGGTTCCGGCTGTGCTCATGTCGATCTCCTCGGCGTTGGTGGTGTATTCATCTACCTTTACCGTCTCGCCGTTTCCGGCCTGTACCAGAATACGGATATCATCATCATTCAGTTCTTCGCCTGCCGTATAAAGTCTTGTTGTCTTCTGCACACTCATATCATCCTGGTCCGCCTGGGTATCTGTCGATACATAGAAGGTTGCTTCCTCCGCCCCGGGATCCTGGGTCAGATAAAGTCCTCCGTCCCGGCTGACTACATAATATCCCGGATAATATACACTCTCAAAAGTAACGCCTTCTCCGGCCATTCCCTCCAGAGTGCGGAAGGTCATGCGCTTTGCCTCGTCTGTGGTTCCGCCGGCATCCTGGGCCAGGACAATGCGGATCGATCCGTCCGCCGCCTGATTTCCCGCCGCCATATAAAGGCCGGGTTTATTGTTGGACTCGATCGAAACATAAGCTTCATTTTCCTTATCCGCTTTTCCTGGATTGATCTCCCACTCCTTCTCGGTTCCGCTCTGGAAGAAGTCCACAATGATCTCCTTGCTTCCTCTGGCGGTCAGGCTGGAGGTGCTCCAGTCCGTCATGGGATAATCCGCGTCATTCAGCGTATTGGTGAAGGCTTTGTTTGCCACAAAAGCGCCTGTGGAATCTTTGATGGTGCTGACAGTTCCCGTCAGGCCCACAGCCGTTTTGGCGATGGGATCGATGGTGCCGTCTTCATTAATATCAAATTTCTCAATGCAGGCAACCCGGCGGTAGCCGCTGCCGTGGGGCAGGCTTCCGTCATGGTATACGAAATAGGTCTGTCCCTTAAAATCAAAGACAGCCATATGGTTGGTGTTAGCTGTGGCAGAGGGCTCCATGACGATGCCTCCGAAGGTCCAGTCATTGCTCATCAGATCGTCTGTCGTAGCGTAGGCCATCTGCTCTCTCCAGTCGCAGGCGAAGAACATGTAGTAGGGGCCGTAGTAATTGCCGTTTTCATCCTTCTGCCTGTAATACCAGGGCGCCTCTGTAAAGCTGTGGCCTTCAAATTTGTCCTGGTCGTTGAAGATCTCGATGCCGTTCATCTTTCCGATGACGATATCATTTCCCTTTTCGTAGCCCACAGACAGATTGTTGGGATCGCCGTCCTGATCCTTGATCGTTACCGTTGTGTCGCCGCACTCTACCTGGCAGACGAAGAAACGGTTGTTTCCCCAGCCTACATAGACGTCATCTCCTTCCACCCATACAGTGGGGTCAATGTCCTCCCAGGTGTGGGGGCCGTTCGGCGTATCGATATTTCTTACCAGGGGATGTCCGATATCTGTAAAGGGTCCTGTGGGGGAATCAGAGATTGCCGCTCCGATGCACTTGCCGCCTCCGACGCTTCCGTTGCCCTCGGCGCAGTAGAAGAAGTAATACTTATCTCCCACCTTCGCTACCTGGCTGGCCCAGGCGGATACATCGTCATTTCTCCAGCTCACATCCTGCATGGTCATAATGACGCTTTCATATTTCCATTCCTTCAGGTCTTTGGAAGAATAGCACACCCACTTCGGCATGGTGTAATACTCGCCGGTGGAGGTGTCATTTCCCACATAGGCGTAAACGGTATCCCCGTCTACCATAATCGAGGGATCTCCTCCATATAAGATATTGCCGTTCTCGTCAAATCCCAGCATGGGATTGCCGGAATCACTCTTCGCCAGCACCTTTTCCTGCAGATCCAGGTCTTCTGCCACCGCGTCCGCAGGGAGCTGGCACATGGCAATGCCCATAAGCATTGCCAGCGCGCCTGTTAAAATTCTTTTTTTCATATCCAGCTCCTTAGTTTGTTTTTCTCCGTTTCATAACTGCCAGTGCTCCGGCACAGCCGGCTGCCAGAATCAGCGCCGCCGCTGCCGCCGTCATATTGCCTGCATCTCCGGTAGCCGCGGAGGTCCCGCCGCCTGAAGTGCTTCCCTGGCCTGCTGCGCCGCCTCCCGGCGTTGTGCTGGTTCCCGGAGTCCCGGTACCCGCAGGGGTATCCGTAGGCTTCTGAGTCGGCGTTTCCGCAGGCGTATCGGTAGGCTTCTGGGTCGGTGTGCCTGTAGGCGTATCGGTAGGCTCCTGAGTCGGTGTCGCCGTAGGCGTCTGGGTGGGCTCCTGGGTAGGAGTCACTGTGGGCTGCGCATCCTCTACTGTGATTGCAAAGGTATCCGTCTTAGTAACTCCATTCTCCGTGTAGGAGACTGTAACTGTGTAGGTTCCGGCCGTATTCATATCGCAGGCAGATGTATCTACTGCTACAGCTTCGGAATCTGTTACATCCGCGCTTTTGCCATTTGAGTAAGATGCCGTTACTTTCAGTCCGTCCAGGTTCAGTTCCTCACCTGCCGTGTACATTGTCTTTTCCGGAGCCTCTACGCTGATTCCTGTCAGCGTCTTCTCCACTTCGGACTCGCTGACTGTGATGGTGATGGATACATTTCTGTACTCATCCGCCAGCTCCTGCTCCGGCGTCATGTTCAGCACCGGAGATCCGTCCGCCGCGATGTTTACCGGCTGCAGGTACGCGTAACGGCAGGGATCCTGAAGGGGATCGCCGTCATGAATACCGCCGCTTGAGTGAATTTTTGCCGGGCGGGCATGGTAAACGATGATCACGTTGCCGTATTTGTCTACCGTAAAGGAGTTGTGACCCGGTCCGGATACTTCGTCATTGAAGTCCGTGCTGGTCAGCAGGGGGTAATTGGATTTTACCCAGGAAGCCGGATCCAGCAGGTCTGATCCCTCCTCTGCCGTCAGCAGGCCCACACAGTACTCGGAACCTGTTCCGGAAGCGGAAAATGCCATATAAATCTTTCCGTTATTCTTAAATACCGCCGGTCCCTCATTGACTGTAGCTCTTACATATTCCCAGCTGTACTCCGGTCTGGAGATCACGCTGCAGGGACTGATGAGCTGAGTGGGATCTGCCGGATCGATCTCTCCGATATAAATGCTGGAAATTCCTGTCTGGGTAAAGTCGGCCCAGGCCAGATAGCTGTGGCCGTCTGCCTCAAAGTAAGTCATATCCAGGGACATGGCGTTCAGACAGTTTTTCTCATCACCGGCCATAGGCTTCACCCTCACGGGATCTTCCCAGGAATCCGGATCGGTAATATTGTCCGGATCCGTGCATTTCATCATGAAAGGACGAAGGGTTCCGAACCGGTCTCCTCCGTTGGTTCCCGCTGTACTGATAATGTACCAGTAATCTCCGATCTTGTGGAGTTCCGGAGCCCAGATCCACTGGCTGTAGCTGTTGCCCTGACCGTCGTCCCAAGACTCATCCCAGATCACGGTTTCCTCAGCAGTCGAGAGGCCTTCAATCGTAGATGCCTCCCGGATCACCAGACGGTCATATCCATCTGCTCCGCCGGCTCCGTTTGTGGGATAAGAACCGGTAAAGTAATACATGCCGCGCTCCGCGTCATAGGTCATAAACGGATCGGCTCTTTCCTTAACCAGGGGCTCTTCCGGATCCGTGTAGGAGATGGTGCGCTGTACCTCGCCCCGCACTTCATAAGTTCCCGGAGTGGATGTATCTACCTTATCCAGGTCATCCTGGTTCCACACAACACCCAGCTGCTTGGTAGTTCCGTCAGAGTACTCCGCGGTAACCTTTTCCGGGAGACTGTACTCTTCGTCCTGGCTGATTTCAATATCCGCCGGCTCCTGCACACCTGTGTTGGTGATCGGAGCGAATTTCTTCACCAGAGCGTCATACTCAGCCTGGGTCAGCGCTGTCACATAAGGATTCACCGCGTCTGCCGGCGCTCCCTCAACAGCCGGGAAGGTATAATCGGATGCCTGGGCGCTGCCCGCCGAAGTCAGATCCTGGCTTTCAGATACCCATACCTTTCCGTTTCCATCCTGAATAAAAATCTTATAGACCTGATCCGCGCTGTCATATACACAGTTGACTGCCTTGATGCCGGAAATGCCCGGCACGGAAACCAGTGTCTCGTTGGAATAGGTGATCAGATCCTTTGATTCAAAGAAGATCAGATTTCCGTTGCTGCCGCCGTCGGAAGCCACTACGCCGAAGCTTCCGTCGCCTTTACGGAAGATCTGCGCCGCGCCAAAGGCTTTGGTTCCCTTGGAAGCATAGAGGATCGGCTGATTGCTGTGCAGTACTTCAAAGCTGTCTCCGCTCTCCCCGGCGATCTTCATGCCGCCGTTCTGTCCAGTTGCCGGAGCATTGCTGATGTAGGTGACTACATCCTGGCCTGCCGCCAGAACTGTCAGCGGAAATTCTTTTGTCTGGGGAGCCTGCGCGCCTTCCAGAGTAATAGTGGCTGTCAGAGTCACTTCTTTGTTGCTGCCCTCGGGTCTTGTGACCTTCGCGGCTGTTTTGTCTACTGTAATGGCCGGATCGCTGGAAGTCCACGAAACACTGGCCTCCCCCGCTGTCTCCGGCAGCGTGAAATCTTCGGAAACGAATCCGGCGTTCAGGGTCAGCTGGTCTGCGTATACCAGAATGTCTTCATCCGGATTTTTCGGAAGTACGGAAACCGTAAAGGTCTTTGCAGCGCTTCTGCTGCCGCTGCTGATCACTGCTGTCAGAGTTACTGTCTCCGCCTCTTCTCCCTGGGCGGGACGGTTGACTTTTCCGGTTTCGGCATTGATAAACTCCGGTTTGTCGGAAGTCCATGCGATGGATGTCCGGCCGCTGTTTCCTGCGGAGGGAAGTGTGATGTCCCAGCTTACCTCGCCGGGAACTGTCAGGGCCGCCGCGTCTGCCGCCAGAAGGTCTTCCGTGTAGATCTGGCTGATCTCTCCTGCTGTCAGCGCTCTGCCGTAAAGTTCCACGTCGTCCACCAGGCCGGAAAATTCATTGTCCCAGTTATTGACGCCGATGTAAATATCCTGGTTTTCCCCGGTCAGCGGATGGTTGGTATCTCCGCTTCCCACTAAAACGCCGTCCAGATAAGCAGCCACTGTGGACTGGGTCCCGGTGATGGTCAGCTGATGCCATCCATCTGCGTTAATGGTGGGGGTGCCCAGCGTGGTCCAGGTGCTGTATTTGCCGCCGTGTGCCCAGAATTTGCAGGCCGCGCTTCCGCTCTTATTTCCGGAAACCGCGATCCACTGTTCCGGATCATGGTAGCCCAAAAATGTCAGGACCTGATTTTCCGCATAGGTTCCGTCTGCCTTCAGCCACATGGAAACAGTAAAGTTGTCCCCCATATTTTCATGGTTCAGCTTCAGGCCGTAATCTCCCAGACGGACTGCCTGGCCCCGGAATCCTGCCTCGTATTTTACCTGGCCGCTGTAGCCGCCAAGTCCGCTGACCAGCGCGTCCGCTTCCGAACCTGTGCTGTCTGCCAGACTGTCCTCGAAAGTAAAGTCTGCCAGCTTGTCGTCCTCGGGATCAGCCATTTCTGCCAGATACGCGTCCCGGATTTCCTCCTCCGACAGTGTATACTGATACACCTGGATCTCATCCACCAGTCCTGAGAAAGTGTTATCCCAGTTGTTGACGCCGATGTAGATGTCCTGGTTTTCTCCGGTCAGCGGATGGTTGGTATCTCCGCTTCCCACCAGGGCTCCATCCAGATAGGCAGAAACTGTTTCGCCGCTTCCGGTAATCGTCAGCTGATGCCAGCCGTCAGCACCTACCGCCGTCTCGCCCAGAGTCTTCCATTTATTTCCATCTACGTACTGGCCGCCGTTAGCCCAGAACTTGCACTCGGAGGTCCCGGTTTTCTTTCCGGAAACCGAGATCCACTGTTCCGGATCGTGGTAGCCCAGGAAGGCCAGCACCTGGTTCTCCGCATAGGTTCCATCCGGTTTCAGCCACATGGAAACACTGAAATTATCTCCCAGATTTTCCTGATTCAGCTTCAGGCCAAAGCCGTTAAGTCGGAGCGCCTGCCCCTTGAAACCTTCCTCATACTTTATCTCGCCTGTATAGGAAGAAAGTCCCGATTGAAGCGGAGAAGCTTCTCCTGCCTCCTCCTCGTTGGCAAGGCTGTTTTCAAAGGAGTAAGAACCCACCTTCAGCCCCTCGGGATCTCCGATATCCTTCAGATATTCCTTTTCTACCTGAGCAGCCGTCGCGGTGGTATTGTAAACCTTCACTTCATCCACCAGGCCGCTGAACATAGTATCCCAATAGTTTACGCCGATATAGATATCCTGATTCTCTCCGGTCAGCGGATGGTTGGTATCTCCGCTTCCGATCAGAACACCGTCCACATAGGCGCTCATGGTCTTCTCATCGCCGGTAATGGTTACTTTATGCCATGCCGTATCCATGTTCACCGTTCCGAGAGTGGTGTGGCTGGTGTAGACAGAACTGTCATGGGCCCAGAACTTGCACTCCTCCGAACTGCCTCCATAGAGGGCTCCTCCGGAAAGTCCCGCCCACTGCTCGGGATTGTGGAATCCAAGGAATGCCACAACCTGATTTTCTTTAAAGATTCCGTCCGGTTTTACCCACATAGACAGGGTGAAATTGTCGCCGATGTTTGTCTTATTCAGCTTCAGGCCGTAGTCGCCCAGGCGGACAGCTTTTCCCTCAAAACCTTCCTCAAAGGTGGGATTGCCGTCTCTGTAGGCGCCAAGTCCTGAGACGATCATCGCCGCGCCGTCGCCGCCCTGGGAGTCTGTCAGCGCGTCTTCAAAGGAGTAGGAAGCCACCAGGCTGTCCTTGTCCTCTCCGGCCGCGCTTACAGCATTTGGCCCGAAGGTGACTGCGGAAGTCAGTACCATGGCGCCTGTCAGCAGCCCGGATACAAACTTTTTGCTTTTACTTTTCATTTGCCAGTTCCTTTCTTTATATGATTTCAGTTTCTCTCCGCCTTTCTCCGGCGGAACATCCGCGCATGGCAGTGCCGAAGCACTGCCATGCGCGTCCGCTGAGATCTTTTATGATCCTTTTAAACGGTTCTTATACAGATTTTTTTCTCCGTTTCAGAACAGCCAGCACCGCGGCGCAGCCGGCAGCCAGTGTCAGGGCCGCAGCAGCGGGAATCATATTGCTGGTATCGCCGGTAGCCGCGGAAGATCCGCCTCCCTGGGTACCTCCCGGCGTCACGCTGGTTCCCGGTTTTCCGGAAGGTTTCTGGGTTCCGGTAGGCTGTTTGCTGGGTTCCTGGGTAGGAGTCTGCGTGGGTTCCTTCGTCGGTTCCTGGGTAGGAATCTCCGTAGGCTCACCCGTAGGCTCTGCCGTGGGTTCCGCAGCTTTAACAGTGATTTCAAAGCTGTCCGTCTTTGTAACTTCTCCTTCTTTATAGGAGACTGTCACAGTATAGGTTCCGGCCTTGTCCATCTGGCATGCGGAAGTGTCAACCTCTGCCTCCGCTGTCACATCTTTGCTGGTGTTGTCAGAGTAGGACGCCGTTACCTTCAGGCCTTCCAGGTTCAGCTCATCGCCGACAGTGTAAGTGGTTGCCGTCGGAGCTGTCACGCTGATTCCGGTCAGAACAGCTTCTCCCGGTTCTACAGATGCCTCTTTAACTATGATTTCAAAGCTGTCCGTCTTTGTAACTTCTCCTTCTTTATAGGAAACTGTCACAGTATAGGTTCCGGCCTTGTCCATCTGGCATGCGGAAGTGTCAACCTCTGCCTCCGCTGTCACATCTTTGCTGGTGTTGTCAGAATAGAATGCCGTTACCTCCAGGCCTTCCAGGTTCAGCTCATCGCCGACGGTGTAAGTGGTTGCCGTCGGAGCTGTCACGCTGATTCCGGTCAGAACAGCTTCCGGCTGCTCTCCGGTGTATTCCAGATGGGCGATTACATCCTGGAGTGCCTGAGCCGCCGCGTCTGCGTCTGCGGTGGAAGCCACTGTGCCCAGGGCCGCCTTCGCGTCTGCAATAGCGGACTGAAGGGCTGCCGCGCTGTCCTCTGTCAGCAGGCTCTGGTCGATAGCCTCTGCGGAAGCAATGGTCTGCTCCAGTTTGTAGGTGCTGACATAGCTGTCGTCGCCGTATGTTCTCTGCAGCGCGTCATACTCTGCAGCAGTTACCGGCATTACATAGCCGTGGCGGTATTTGTGAACATCTGTAGGCATACTGAACTGATCATCGCTCAGCATCGTAAACTCTCCGGAGTCCAGATCTGTAGTGATCAGCGGATAGTAGCCCTGGCCTCTGGCGAAACGGTCCACCATCAGGCACCACTGATCTTTGCCGTCCGCTGTCTTCTCATTCATCTTAAAGATGATGGGTCCTTCCACCGCGCCCACTGTTGCGGGAACATCCGTGGAAAGAGTTGTGGAATCAATTGTCTCAAAGTTTCCGAGGATCGAATCGGACTTGTCCACCATAATGGTTCCGTTCATCTCGTTCTTGGTGTAACGGTAATAGGTGCCGTCGTTTTCGATCATGGTGGAGTCGATCACCTTGATGGGTGTTCCGTCCTCCTGTTTTCCGCCGGAGTGATAAACTTCTGCCTTTGTAAAGGTGCGGAAATCTCTGGTCTTAGCGTAATAGATGGTATGATTCTCATATTCCTGAGCGATGTCTCCGTTTTCATCCAGTTCGATGGATGTCGCGGACCAGTACACCACATACTCGCCGGTGCTCTCATCGTAGATGAACTCCGGTGCCCAGGTGCAGCCTGCGTTTTCCGGGGCGATCTCCGCGATCCACGGCTCGCTCCAGTTTACAAGGTCGTCAGACTCCCATACTACAATGCCGTGGCTGCCGCTTCCGCCGGCGCCTGCCCAGTTGCCGTCATTGTGATAAATGCTCAGATCGGTGGCGATCATGTAGTACTTATCGCCTTCCGGAGCCCGGGCAATAAAGTGGTCTCTCAGACCGCTCTCTCCGATGGTGCTGGTGAGCACCGCGTTTCCTCCGTTCAGCTCGGACCAGTGCAGTCCGTCCTCACTGATAGAGAAGTAGGTCTGCTCGTGAGAAGCTGCCGCCTCGTTTCCGATAAAGTGCACGAACAGATATCCCACATAGTCATCCTCGGATACTTCCGGGGCTTTTGCCTTTACAGTAACTTCATACGTCTTTGTCACGGAATCCTGTCCGTCTTTGGAGAATACCGCAGTCAGGGTAACATTCTGATCTTTCTCTCCTCTGGTGACAACGCCTGCCGGCTTGCCGTCCACCTCAGTGGAAGTGATGACAGCCTCGTCAGAAGATTTCCAGGAAATGCTTACGCCGTCTTTCTCAGAAGGAAGGGTAATGTTTCCTTTGACATTGTCCATGTTAGGAATCTCAAAGGTGTCTGCCACTCTCTGTACATCTTCCAGCATTGCCAGGCGGTCTGCCTCTTCCTGCTGGTAAACTCTGGCGATCTCATCGCTTCCCATGGCGAAATCATAGACTTTTACATTGTCAAAGAATCCGCGGAAGTACAGATCAGCAGGCAGATTCTCAGAGCCGTCATAGAAGGATTTTCCGATGTAAGCCTTCAGATCCTCTCCCAGATCAGAAATGCTGATTGATACTTTTTCCTCCGCGATCAGTTCCCCGTTCCGGTAAATGCTGAGGCTGTCTTCCGTAATAACAAGCTTCAGATTCATCCAGGTGCGGCTGCTGTTGGGATACGCGCTGCTGTATTCAGCTGTCTGCTCGCCCGTATACCGGTTGGTGGTAATGGACATTCTCATAGTCGTAGGTTCGATTTTCAGGAAGAGATATTTGTCCAGATCCTGTCCGATCGTAAAGACAAAATAATTTCCGCTCCTGGTCACTTCATTTACATCGAATGAAATGGTCAGTTCGTCTTTTCCGTCAAAGAAGCCTTCCGGGAATTCCAGATAGCTGTCATGTCCGCCCATGGAATCTCCGTCATCGCCGTCCAGGTAGAGAACCTGTCCGTAGGAATCATCCTGTACGTAAGCCGGCTCTCCGTGCAGTACCGCGTCATTGTCGCCTATACTGTCCTCAGCCTTGCCGTCTGTCAGTTCTTCATCAAAATTGTACTCCAGTACCGGCTGTGCCTCGGTATACTCTCCGCTTACTTTCACCTTCACTGTGATTTCGGAACCGCCCATGGCAAATTCCTCATCGGAAAGGTTCAGCACCGGCGCGCCCTCAGAATCAAAGAGCACCGGTTTTACATAAGCATGGCGGCAGGCGTCATACAGAGGATCTCCGCTGTGGCTGGCGTGCTCCGCTGCCGGACGGGCATGGTATACGATTACCAGATTGCCGTACTCGTCTGTGGTAAAGGAGTTGTGTCCCGGTCCGCACAGTTCATCGTTAAAGTCCCCGCTGGTCAGTACCGGATAGGGCACTTTGGTCCAGACGGAAGCATCTGTCAGATCCGCGTCCGCGTCTGCGGTCATCAATCCCACGCAGTACTCCGCGCCGGTAGCTGCCGCTGAGAAGGCCAGATAAACAGTTCCGTCCTTTACGAAAGCTGCCGGTCCTTCATTTACCGCGATGTTTACGCATTCCCAGCTGTACTCCGGCGTTGTGATTACAGTCGCCTTGCTGGTCAGCTGTGTGGGATCCTTCGGATCCACAGTAGCGATAAATACCTTGCTGAGATTTTCCTGAGTCTTGTCCGCCCAGGAAACATAGCATTTTCCGCCTGCTTCAAAATATGTCATATCCAGAGACATTACCCGCAGGCAGGAGTCATCGCCCGCCATGGCTTTCACACGCTCCGGCTCGCCCCAGGAATCCGGATCAGTAATGTTGTCGGCATCGTTGCATCTCATCATAAAAGGCCGTATATCAAAGCTGTATCCTTTTTCATCTACAGCTGCTGTGCTGATGAAATACCAGTAATCGCCGATCTTGTGAAGTTCCGGGGCCCAGATAAACTGTCCATAGCCCTCAACTTCACTCTCATCCCATACGACATGCTCCTCGGCATCAGCCAGACCCTCAATGGTATCCGCCACGCGGATCACCAGTCTGTCATAACCGTCTGCTCCGTCCTTGCCGTTTACCGGATAGGAAGCAGTGAAGTAATATCTGTCTCTCTCCGCATCGTAGGTAATGCTGGGATCCGCCCGCTCCTCGATCAGGGGCTCTTCCGCCTCGGTAAAGTAGGCGGAGCCGCCGATGGTTCCGCGGATGGTGTACTCCATGCCTTCTCTGGAAGAATCGGCTTTTTCCAGATCATCACTGTTCCAGCGGATGGAGTATGTTTTTTCTTCGCCATTAGAATAGGAAGCTTTCACCTCGCCGAAGGCGTCATCCAGAGCTTCTTCGATATTCTCTCCCTTATCTACTGTGATCTCATCTACCTTATTGTAATCCAGAGATGTGTTGTAGGGATTGGTGAATTTATTTGTAACCTTCTCATACTCTTCCTGGGTCAGGGCAATTTCTGATGCCCACGCGGCATACTCCGGCGCGTTTTCCACTGCGGGGATCACAAAGCTGGTCTGCGCTGCCCCTGAGAACTCTGCCAGATCCTTTGAAGTCAGAAGGTATACAGTTCCTGCCTTGTTCTCCACATACAGTCTGTATTCCGCAGCCGTCATATCATAGATCATGTACAGTTTGGAAATATTGTTGATTCCGTTCAGGGTAACTGCTGTCTCATCTGTGTAGGTGATCAGATCTTTGGAGTTATAGAGGAATACCCTGTTGTTATTTCCTCCGTCCGCAGCGATCATGCCAAAGCTTCCGTCTGCTTTCCGGAAGATCTGAGGAGATACATAAGCTTTCGCGCCCTGAGCAGTGTACATAATCGGCTGCTCTTTGTGAAGGACCTCATAGGTTCCGCTTTCATCTTCCGCCGCCAGCATCATACCGCCGATCTGACCTCTCAGAGCATCGGTATTCAGCCCCGGATCATTGCTTACATAAGTAGCGACATTTCCGCCCTTGGCCAGCACTGTTACCTTAAACTCTTTGGTCACATCCTCTGTACCATCTAAGGACAGAGTCGCAGTCAGCGTTACGTCCGTGTTTTCATCCGGCCGGTTCACAGTTCCGTCATTGGCGATCACAGCCTGATTGCTGGATGTCCAGGCAACGGTGGCTGCTCCGGAAGTGCTGGGAAGTTCCAGATCAGAGGATACAAATCCTGCGTTCAGGGTAAGCTGGTTCTTGTAGACCTCAATATCCCCTGCAGGATCTGCCGCCGGCACCTTCACTGTAAAGTCATATGTATCTGAAGTTTCCCCGGCTGTGATAGTAGCTGTGAGGACAACTTCCGCCGTCTGGTCTTCGGGACGGGTTACTGTACCATCCTCGGCAATTACATCCGGATCGCTGGAAGACCATGTGATGGTGGTAAATCCGGTGCTTCCCACGGTGGGAAGAGTAAGATCTACCATCGTAGACTCCGGAACAGAAATCGCGGCGGCGTCTTTCTCAATTACCTCCCGGGCCGCGATCTCATCCGCCAGATACTCCGCCAGCACATCCTCCGCGCTTAAAGCTTCCGAATATACTTTCAGGTCATCCATATAAAAGTCGCCGGAGTTCCAGTAGTGGGGGCTGGCAGTGCCGAACCACAGATACTGCGCTCCTTCAATAAAGTCAAGCATATAAGGAGTTCCCTCGCCTGCGTGTACACCCTGGGTAGAGGGAGTCATCTCATATACAAGGGCTCCGTTTTTGTACATATGGATCTGTTCGCTATCCATAGAAACCGTGATATACTCCCAGCCGCCGTCTTTTGTAATATTTCCGCCGAACTGAGTCATATCCTGATAAGTTGCCGCTCCCGGATTGTCATTAAAGAATACGGAGCCGTTGGTGGATAATCCGTAGAATCCGTCAGAATTCCCTGTTCCGGAGGCGAAACTCCATACTCCAAGCCATGTATCCACCGCATTGGCATCGATCCAGGCACTTACAGTAAATCCGCTTTCTGACAAATCCAGGCCGTACAGAGGATTGTCCGTCCGCACCCGGCCTGTGCCGCTGCCGGACTTCATGACGCCGCCTCTGACATCATCTGTAACGAGAGTCGGGGCATTGCTGTTCACTGTCTCGCCCTCGCTGCCATTCACAGAGTCCTTGAAATTTCCCTCAAACCCATAGTGCGCTTGCAGACTGTCCGCGGGAGCCGCTTCCGCCTCCCGGACCGCGCCCGGCACAACTAAAGATGAGAGGATCATTCCGCCTGCGAGAACAGACGATAGGACCCTGTTTCCCATGCTTCTCTTTCTCATACCATCCTTCCTTTCTGTTTTTTAGATAACATACCCATTTTGGGTAATATAGTAATCATACCATTTTTGTAAAGGAATTACCAATTGTTTCATCTATAAATAAATGAGTTTATCACTATTTTACAACACAAATTTTTGTAAGTTTTTGTTCTTTCAGTACTAATCCCGTTTGTCTATTTCTTTTGGTTGAAAATCTACAGGTTTTTGTTGGATTTTTTCTTTCCTTGATCGTGTTTACTTTTAAAAAAAGCGTTTTCTTTTCGTCATTTTTCTCATTTTTTTCATACTTTGTTGAATTTTTTCATGTGTTGTTCATTTTTTTCATGTAGAAAATTTACAATATCCCTGAAACAGGAACAGGGAACCGCTTTCGCAGTTCCCTGATTTATGTTCCCTTCCTTAAGTTTCTCTGTTTTTATCAGAGTTTCAGGAAATTCTTCTCTTTCTTACAATTGCTGCTGCCGCCAGAAGTCCTGCTGCCACCGCAAGAGCCGCCGCGGGCGCTGCCAGATCGGAAGCATCGCCGGTCTGGGCAGATCCGGTATTCTGTCCCGGAGTCACAGAGGGGCTCACAGGTTTTCCGGGAGCAGGTGTTCCCTTTCCGTCATCCGGCTGTTTAGTCGGAGATACAGACGGCTTATCAGTCGGTGATACAGACGGAGTTTCTGTAGGTGTCACAGAGGGAGTTTCCGTAGGCGTTACGGACGGGGTTTCTGTAGGTGTCACGGTAGGAGTATCCGTGGGAGCCGCAGCTTTCACAGTTACCTTAAATTCCGCTGAAACCTCAGTGCCGTTCTCTGTATAGGTTACTTTAACAGTCTGAACACCTTCTTTGTCTTTTTCATATCCGCTGACAACTGCCTGCTCTGTTACGTTTTTCTCGGTGCCGTCGCTGTAAACCGCTGTCACAGTCATTCCCGCCAGATCCAGTTCCTCGCCTGCAGTGTACTCCAGCTTCGACGGCGGTGTCACAGTGATGGATTCCAGCACTGCTTCCGGCTCGGCGGCTTTCTTCACAGTTACCTCAAATTCCGCTGAAACCTCAGTGCCGTTCTCTGTATAGGTTACTTTAACAGTCTGAACACCTTCTTTGTCTTTTTCGTATCCGCTGACAACTGCCTGCTCTGTTACGTTTTTCTCGGTGCCGTTTTTGTAGGACACTGTCACGGTCATTCCTGTGAGATCCAGTTCCTCGCCTGCGGTGTACTCCAGCTTCGACGGCGGTGTCACGCTGATGCCTTCCAGAGCCGCCACACCCTCCATCGTAGGCGTAATGGGCTGCATCAGTCCGTTCTCGCCAAAGGTGATCTCATCGATACAGGTCTCTCTGTGATATCCCAGCCCGTCGGTGTAGGTACCCAGAGGTGTATAGAACCGGTGGTAAGCCATATAGTACTTATCCGTCTTCGGATCGTGGAGTACGGACTGGTGGGCTGTTCCCAGGATATCTTTGGACTCGTCTTTCTGAAGCAGCGTATACTTATAAGATACGTTCACGCTGCTGCCATCCAGACTTTCGGCAGTTCCGTAATTCACATGATAGTTGGGGCTTCCGGTGTCATCGCAGGACCAGGTAAAGTGATAAATTCCATCCTTCTTGGTCACAACAACAGACTCACGGAAATCCGTCACGCCGTTCACCTGGCGGATGGTTCCCTCTTTAATGCTCATCATATCGTCATTCAGTTCCGCGATGGCTGCTGAGCCGTTTCCAAACAGGATATAAGAGGTACCATCGTCATCCGTAAAGATAGACGGGTCGATGGCCTGTCCCATATTCACTCCTGCATTCCGGCACATGGACACAGTCATCAGAGCTTCACCTTTGTCGGTGTAGGGGCCCGCGGGATCATCCGCAACAGCAACGCCGATAGCAGATTCTCCGTTTGTAAATTTACCGCAGTAGTAGAAGTAATATTTTCCGTTCTTCTCCTCAATGCTGGGCGCCCAGGCGCTTCCCACTGCCCACTTGGAGGCGCAGATCTGTACGCCGTTCTCATTCAGGCCGGGGTCATCATTGGCCAGATCCAGGATGACTCCCTCATCTGTCCAGTTCACCATATCCTCGGAGGACCAGGCATGGAATACAGTGCCGCTCCATCCGGAATATCCGTCGGTAGTGGTATACATCCAGTACTTGCCGTCCAGATAATCAATATCCGGGTCAGAGTACTGTCCCGGAAGTACCGGGTTGTAGGCAATCTGAGGTGTCTTCAGGGTCCAGGTCTCTGTGCGGTCCCCAAAGGTCAGGGTTACTTCCGCGTCCTTGCTGAGATCTACTTCAGAGCCGTTTTTAAAGGTCTCGCCGTTCACTTTAATTTCTGTGGTGGATCCCAGAGCGCTGAATTCCACCGGTACAGCGGAAAGATCCGCGTTCTTCCTTACATAGGAAGTGATGACTTTATTCTCGGAATCCAGGCTGGAAGTCACTGCCGTATGGTAGTCTGTTCCCATGGTATTGGCCGGATCCTCCGGAACGGTGCCGATCACTGCCTTCTTCAGAAGAGCTACATTTTCATCCTCCAGAGCCGCGCTTACGATCTCCTCTTCGCTGAGGGCCCGGTTGTATACACGGACATTGTCAAAGCTTCCGTTGAAATACGGATCATCATAGAAGGATTTTCCCAGATAAGAAATCACTCCCGCTCCAAAGTTGGAGGTGGTGATTCCCGTATTTTCGTTTTCGGAAAGCAGCAGGCCGTCCACGTACAGCTTCATATTGGTGCCGTCAATGACCACATCAATCCTCTGCCAGGTTCCGGTGACTGCTCCGCTTCCCTTCACTTCCCGCTCGTTCTGCCAGCCGGCCGTGGTGATGGCGTTGCGGACCTCGGTTCCTCTGACACGCAGGAAATCATAGCTGTTATTGTCCTTGCCGTATGTAAAGGTAAAGAAGTTTCCGGAACCCAGGTTGGATTTCACATCCATAGAAATTGTCATGGTGTCCCGGCCGTCAAAGAAGCCTGTGGGGAGCTGAGCGTAGGATCCGCTGCTTCCGTCCAGCTGCAGCACGTTGCTGCCCTTCTCCTCATCGTACACTACTTTGGCGTTTCCATACATGGTGCCGTTGTCCTGCACATCGTTTCCGGCGCCGGTATCCTTGATCACGCTGTCCTGTACATCCTCAAAGGTATACTCAAGGATGGGATCTTTTGCCTCTTCTTCCGGCTCTTCCGGTTCCTGGCTCTGTTCGCCGTAGGCTGCCAGCAGTCTTTCCTGCTCTGCCTCAGAAAGTCTCATAACTGTTCCGTGGCGGAATCTGCCGTCCACAAAGCTGGCTGCGGAAGATTTTGTAAAGGTTCCGGATGAAAGATCATCGGTCAGATAAGCGGTATATCCGCCGTTGTCCGCCATTGCGCACCAGGTTCCGTCGGGAAGCTGATAAACAGTAAGTCCCTCGCCGCGGGAGAAGCCTGCTGCCGCCTGTCCGTCTCTCTTGACCAGACGGATCCAGCTGCCGTCCGGTTCGCTCTGATCCGGATTTACACTCACATCAAACACATCGTCGGCGTCCAGCGTATCGCTGACATCCACCACCGTGTTCCAGTCAGAGGTGGAGAAGCGGTAATATTTTCCGTCATCGCCTTTGGCGATCGTTGTATCGATGATGTTGGTCTCAGCTCCGTTTTCCTGATCCTCGCTGAGCCATACCTTCGGTTCTGAGAAGGTATTAAAGTCTCTGGTCCGGCATACATATACCCGCAGGGCATTGTCATCTGTGCCGTTTAAGGACTTATCTCTGGCTGACCAGTAAACCAGGTAGTCTCCGGTGGTCTCGTCATAGATCGCTTCCGGAGCCCAGACACAGCCCGCGTCGTCAAAGCCCGCGTATACCAGCTTCGGCTCGCTCCAGTTTACCAGGTCTGTGGATTCCCACACTACAATGTTCTGGCTGGCGTTCTGCTGATCCCAGCCGCTTCCGCCGGCTCCGCCTCCCTCTGCGTGAAGGTCTGTTCCCAGGATCCAGTAGCGGTCTCCCTCCGCGGAACGGATGATGTGGGGATCTCTTACGCCCAGGTCACTGCCCTCCGCATCGTTTACCAGCACCGGCTGGGGATTGCCGTAATCATCTTTGTTCAGTTTGCTCCAGGTCAGGCCGTCTTCGCTGTAGCCGAAGAAAATCTTTTCATACCCGCCGGAAGCATCAAAATTGGTCCACAGGTAGCCCGCGGTGTAATCAGTGTCCAGATCCTCCGGCATAGGCTGTACGGTTACGGTGAATTTTTTTGCTGTAGACTCTCCGTCAAGAGAAATATTCGCCGTCAGTGTTACCTCTTTTGCCGCCTCTCCGGCTGCCGGACGGGTCACCTCTCCGCCGTCATAAAGGCTGTCCTCACTCATGGGCTCATCTGTGATCACATCCGGATCGCCGGAGGTCCAGTCGATGACAGCTCCGTTGGCTCCCTCTTTTACCAGGGACAGATTGCCCCGGACATCATCGGCATTTTCAATAGTAAGGGCGTCTGCCGCTTCCTGAAGCAGACCGCTCAATCCTGCCACTGTAACCACAAATTCCTTTGAAGCTCCGTTAATAGTGGCAGTCATGGTAACTTCTGTATTCTCTTTCGGCTGTGCGACCAGTTTTCCATCATCTGTGATCAGATCTGTGTTGCCTGATTTCCAGGTTACCTGATCTCCCGCGGAATTTGTCCCGGGCAGAGCCAGATCTTCCTTGATGGGATCTGTGGGCAGGCTGACTCCGTCCCATACCATCTGCTCCGCAAATACATCGTACTGCGCTGTAATTTCATCCTCATCCAGCACTCCGTCGTAGACCCGGAAGTTGTCCACATAGCACTGGGCATACTCGCCGTTTGCGGTCCAGTTTGCCTTTCCGAGATAGAAAATACTGTTGTCGCCCAGAATATCGGCGATGGTGTAATCGCTCTTTACTTCGTTTTTCTTTTCTCCGTTAATGTAAAGAGCTGTCGCGTCCGCGGTCACTACTACATCCACATGGATCCAGTTCTCGCCGGCGGAAGCCGTCACCGCATCGGATCTGCTGCCGGAATTATTGTAGCGCTCTATCCGGATGCCGGGATCCGCCGCGCTGTAGCAGGCAAAATAATGCTCGCTGTTATACTTCTGCTCTGAATCATCCGGCGCCGCGAAGAAGATCCAGCTGGTATTGTCGCGCGCCCGCTTCGTATCAAAGGAAATGGTGATCTCCTCTTTGCCTGTCAGCAGGCTGGTGCCGTCCGCCTTTGTAAGGCTCAGGTAATTTCCGCTGTTCCCGTCCAGATACAATGCTGTATCGCCGCCCGTCTTTTCCTGAAGCTGAACGCTGCCGTTTACCTTGGCCACAGCGTTTCCGCCCGCGAACTGTCCGTTCTCGGCAGCTGTGTTGAAATCAAATTCTGCCAGAAGATCATTGTCGATGGCTGAATTTTCACTGCCTGAAGCCAGGGCGGAAGCCGGGATCAGCGAGACAGCCATGGCTGCCGCCAGGGCTGCTGAAATTGGCTTCTTCATAGCTTTTTTCATAACATTTTCTCCTTCCTTTTTCATTCCACCAATGTAACACCCGACCTCTTTTCTGTCAATGCACAAATGCTTGTTTTTAGCGGCTGTATATGGCTTTTTTATACCTTTTTTCGGCACTTTTTGCCAAACTGCGTACAACTTGCGCAAAAAGGGCTGCCGCTCTCATCAGCGGCAGCCCCCGGACTGCAGTTTTACTGCTTTTTTCCTGTTATCTCTCTGTTCTCTTTCTCTTCAGAAGAACAGCCAGCAGTCCTGCCGCCATCAGCAGTCCCGCTGTGGGCAGGATTACATTTGTGGTATCTCCCGTAGGCGCTGAGGTGCCCGGTTTTGCGGTGCCCTGGCCTCCTGAGGGATTCTGGGAATCCGACGGGTTGGAAGGATTCTCAGGTTTGTTGGGATTCTCCGGATTCGACGGATCTTCCGGCTGATCCTTTTCCTCTACGACAACCGTAAACTCCGCGGTCTTTCCGCCGTAGGTGACGGTCACGGTCTGCTGTCCCACTGTATCTGCGTCATAGCCGCTTACAGTGTAGCTTCCCTCCGGAACCTCGGTTCTGTTTCCGTCGCTGTACACGGCGGTTACAGTCAGTCCGGTCAGATCCAGGTCTTCTCCCTGAACATACTCCGTCTTATCCGGTCCTGTGATCTCGATCTTCTCAAGAGTGGCCTGAGGTTCTTCCTTCGCTTCCACCGTTACCGTGAAGGAAGCGGAGACATCTTCGTATGTTACTGTGATTGTCTGCTGTCCCACTGCATTCGCGTCATAGCCGCTTACAGTGTAGCTTCCCTCCGGAACCTCGGTTCTGTTTCCGTCGCTGTACACGGCGGTTACAGTCAGTCCGGTCAGATCCAGGTCTTCTCCCTGAATATACTCTGTCTTATCCGGTCCCGTGATCTCGATCTTCTCAAGAGTGGGTTCCGGCTGCGGCTCATCCTTGGTCACTGTAACCGTATAATCCGCGGTCACAGATACATCTCCGCTGGAAGCAGTCACGCTGATCACGGACTCGCCTTCCTTCAGGCCGGTGATGGTCACAGCGTCCGTATCCGCTCCGCTGGTGATTTCCACGGAATCTCCTTCTTTCACGCTCCAGCTGTAGGACGGATTATCCAGTCCCGCCGCCAGGGCGCTTAAGACAACACTCTCTCCGGGCTGCAGCTGGCTGTCGCCGCCGATCTTTACACTGGCGCCGGTGGTCTTGGTCCAGATCAGCATCTGGCTGCAGTTATTCTGGCCTTCCACACCGTCGTTGCCCCGGTTGTTCCATGCGTAGTAGGGGATTGCCTGAAGTTTTGCGTCCCGAAGGGTTCCGTTGTCATCGTACTTCACGTCTCCGGTGATCTCTACAACTCCGTTCAGCAGATCCTCCTGGTAAGTCGCGGTCAGCTCTGCGTCTCTGGGGATTACAAAATTCAGCGGGCTGAAGTTTTCGATATCCGCGTTCAGCTGAGCGTTTCCTGCTGTCTCGATGCTGTATACGATGGGTCCGCGCTGCAGAGCGATTCTTCCCTGGTTGGCTTCCACATTGGGATCAGCCTCTGTCATGCGGATTTCCATGGGCATATCGATGCGGACAATGTCTCCGGCCTTCCAGGTACGGGTGATTGCCACATAACCTTTTTCAGCCTCTGCCGTCACAGCTTCTCCGTTTACAGAAATCTTTACTTCCTTGTCAGCCTGCTCCTGGGTCCATCCCGGGATACGGATCTTCATGGTAAATTCTTTTTCCTGTTCCGGATTTACGGTCATCTTTACCGCGCCGTCCCAGGGATATTCTGTTTCCTGGATCAGTTCTACGTTTGTTCCGTCTACATTGATATTTCCGTCGCTTCCCACATACAGGTTCACGAACAGGTCATCACCGTGCACCGTGTACATGTACTCGCTTAATTTGGCGATGGTACGCATCAGGTTCGGCGGGCAGCATGCGCAGGCAAACCAGTCGGAACGGGGATCGCCGTTCTTAGCCTCCAGATATGTACTGTAGTAGAACTTGTCTCCCGTCAGATTTGTTCCTACCAGGATCGCGTTGTACAGGTTCTTCTCCACAACATCCGCGTATTTCGCGTCCTCATGGATCAGGTTCATTCGCTGATTCCAGTTGGCGAGAGCGATAGACGCGCAGATCTCACAGTAGGAATCATCGTTGGGCAGTTCATAGGGATCGCCGAAGTCCTCGCCGTGAGAACGCACGCCGATGCCGCCGGTGATATAAGTCTTCGTATTAGCCACAGAATCCCAGATCGCGTCCATGGTGTTCAGATAAGCCTCTCTGTCCGGATCATCTTCCGGAAGCAGTGTAGCGATATCCGTTACGCCAGCGTAGAAGTAGCAGGCACGCACTGCATGGCCTACAGCCTCTGTGATCTCTTTAATGGAAGCATTGTCCTGGGAATATTCTCCGCCGTTGTATCCGCTTTCTCTCTGATCCTTGTCCACGCCCCGGCGGTCGATCAGAGTCTTCGCGGTATCCAGATATTTCTGTCCGGCTCCTTCGCCTTCGTACTCCTCTACCAGCTTGGCCAGTTTCACCAGACCCAGCTCGATCTCCTCGTGTCCGGGAACCTCATGGCGGGTTCCGTCCGGTCCGAACAGGGATACGATCTCATCCGCGAAACGTTTTCCGACTACGTAGAGACTGTAGTCCGGATCGCCGATTCCCTCTCTGTAGCGGGTGTAGGCTACAACCGCCTCAAAGAAGTGGCCGGCACAGTACATCTCATGGTTGGAGAAGTCTTTCCAGCGGTGTGTGCCCGGTGAGCTTCCGCCTGCGTGAGCAGTGCTTCTCAAAGTAAAGTGAGTGTCAATGTATCCGTCGGCGTACTGTACCTGCTCGATCAGAGAGATCCAGTACTGCACTTTCTCTTCCAGTTTCTCCTTCTGCGCCACCATATCCGGATCCGTATCGTCATTGATCACAGACAGGGTGTAGGAGATGGCCTCGATACTCTTATAGATATCGGAATCCTGGAATACATAGCCCTGGAATTCATCATAGGGCTCGCCGTTCAGCTTTTTAATCGCGTTCTCAAAGTTAGGCTCTCCGCCGGAAGGCTGCTCGATCTGATAAATCGCTTTATTCAGAGAATTTACGGCATTTACCTTCTGCTTGGGATTCCAGAAGTTATCGGTCAGCTGAACATTTTCAAAAGTAACTGTGGTGTTTGCCTCAGCGGCCACCACCGGCTCGTTGACTGTCACTTTCGCCACAGCATCGAAGGTTTCATCTCCGGAAGTTACTGTACCCTTTACTTCAAAGGTCTTTCCAACCTGATCCTCCGCGTACAGGGCGGGATCTACTTCCTCCCACTCCACGGGAACCAGTTTTGAATTAAACTCTTCCGCGAAATTATATCCGTTCTGGCCATAGGCGTCCGGTGTGGGATCGTCAAAGGCAATTCCGTTGGCTACTACTGTCTTGGGCAGGATCGGCGCGGTTCCAGCTGCCGTAGAGGTCACATACTCGTCGATGCTCTCAATGCCGTCCACTTTGATCTGCATGCTGGCGGTACGGGTCACTGTCTCTCCGTCCTGCTCTCTGGATACGGTCACTTTCAGAGTTCCGTAGCCGCTGTCTTTCGCCTGGATAGTTACCTGGGACTGATCCGCAGGGCCATCGATGGACATAAACTCACTGCCCTCTGTCAGTTCCCACTGATAGTTCAGTCCGTCCAGTCCTGTGGGAAGGCTTTCCGCGGTGAATACTCCGCTTTCTCCCTTCAGGATTCTGTCTTTTCCGGTGATCTGAGCAGAAACAAGTTCATTCCACTCTGCGGTCATCTCCTCGCCGAATACTTCCCATTCGCCGATTCCCACGCCGTTGGCGCCGGAACCGTTGCGGTCGATCTTCAGCCGGAGCTGGGTGGTCTTCACCGGCTCATCGAAAGTAACTACGTTCCAGTAGCGGTTATTTCCGTTCAGATAGTTGGCGGGCTGGTCGGAAGCCGCCTCCGCTGTTCCGTATTTCACGCCCACGGAGGAAACAGGAGCGCCTGTTTCATCGGTCATGGCTGTGATCGTCTGCCAGGATGCCGTATCATAATCGTAGTACTCCACCTCGCAGCTCTTGGGGAAGGTTACATTTCCGCTGGCCGTAAGATTTCCATTGTCGGCCCAGTACATTACCCTCATGCCGCTCAGTTCATAGGGAGCGTCCCAGGTCAGCATAACGGTGGTGGGGTAGGTGCTGCTGTTCCAGGTATTCCAGGAAGTGCCTGCGTCCGTTGCCAGAGAACCGTTGTTGACATTGGTAACCGGCGTATTCTGCGCGTCCGCGGAAGCAGTAGCCAGCGGCGCCACGTTGTCGCCCATAGTTTCGGGAACTTCTGTTCCGTATACTTCCACCTCGCCGATGCCGACGCCTGTTTCTCCGTCTCCCTGGCGGCTGATCACCAGACGAAGCTTGCTGGTCTGTACCGGTGTCTTCAGGGACACGCCGTTCCAGTAACGGTTAGCGCCGTTCTGATAATTATCAGTGTTGTCATCGGGTGTAGTTTCGGTTCCGAATTTTACTCCTACAGAGGAGGTATCCGCTCCTGTCTCATCGATAAGATCCGTAATATCCACCCACTCTTTTGAACGGGAATTGTAATACTGCAGGGTGCAGTCTGAGGGAGGCATTACGCCGCCGTAATCTCTCCACCACATTACCCGCAGGCTGGAGACGGTATACTCGGTATCGCCCCAGTCCAGATCAACCGTTACAGGATACTGATCCTCTGAAGCGCCGTAGCTGTTCCAGGTGGTCTCAGATCCTTCTGCCAGCTGTCCGTCTTTTACAGCTGCGGCTGCTTCCTCTTCATCCAGATATTTATTTGTGTAGGAGGGAACTACCTCCGCCTTCGCCGCGATGTTCTCGCCTACGGCGATGGGGGTATAGCCGAATACTTCCCACTCGCTGATACCGACGCCGTTGGTTCCGCTTCCGTTTCTCTGGATCTTCATCCTCAGTTCGGAAGTAGTGATCGGCTCCGCGAACTCCACATAGTTCCAATACTGATTGTTTCCGTTGATTCCGTTGTTGGAACTGGAATCATACACAACGCCGACCTCATCTGTGGCCTGATCCTTTTCGTTGGTCATTCCGGTAATGCGCTGTTCATTTCCCTCCGCGTCCACATAATAAAGCTCACAGCTTTTCGGGAATGTTACGTTGGCGTTGGAGGTCAGCTCCGCATTGTCCGCCCACCAGATGACACGCATGCCGGAAATCACCTGGTCCGTGTTCCATTTCAGGGAGGTGGTTACCGGATACTCCGCGCCTCCCCAGCTGTTCCAGCTGGTGTAGGGATCTGAGGTGGCCAGTTCTCCGTCATTCATAGACGCCGTGCTTATGCCGTAAGAATTCGTATAAGAGGCATCCGCTGTGGCCTGGAGAGCGATGTTGTTCCCCAGATCCTCATCTTCAGCCAGGACTGAAACCTGGCCCTGCGAATCTTCGCTGTCTTCCGGAGCAGCGCTGGCTGGACTTACCGGCAGCATCGTCACTACCATAGCAGCGCTCAGAAGACATGCTACAATTCCTTTCTTCATGTTGCTTCTCCTTCCTTAAATATATTTTATTTCAAATGACGGAAAGCCCCGGAGGGCCTGGCAGCGAAAGCTTTTCTTTCTGTCTCTCCGCCAAGTCTCCGGTCTTTCCGCCATTTAAAATCCATTTAAGAAAAATCCATTATGAATTTCTTCTCTTCTTTATCACGATCACCACCGCGATCAGCACCGCTGCCGCCACAATGATCGCCACCACCGGCGCTACGAAATTCGTTGTATCTCCTGTAGCCGCCGAAGTTGTGCCCTGGCCCGGCTTTGCAGTCGGACTTACAGAGGGTTTCCCTGTGACAGAGGGTTTCTCTGTAACGCTGGGTTTCTCTGTGACGCTGGGCTTATCTGTGACACTGGGCTTTTCTGTAGGATTCGGCTCGTCTGTAGGCGCGGGCGTAGGCGTACCGGTGGGTTCTTCGGGATCTTCCGGTTCGGAAGGCTCGCCCGGTTTTTCTGTCAGCGCGCCTGCCGCGTTCTCCAGAGCCTCTGCCGCCGCGTTTACATCCTCCTGAGAAGCGGTTTCGTCTTTCAGGACTGCCGCCGCATCCGCCAGAGCCGCCTTGAAGGCTTCATAACTTTCATCGGTGTAATTGCCCTGCTGCACATCTTTGTACAGATCATACAGTTTCTGCAGTTCATCCTTTGACACCTCTGCCGCCGGTTTTTCTTCCAGACCTGCTACCGCAGCCTGCAGCGCTGCCAGAGCAGCATCTACATCCTCCTGAGAAGAGGGAGCCGCCAGCTGAGCTTCTGCTTTTTCCAGAGCCGCTGTCACAGCCGCGAAGCTGTCTGCTGTATAATCTTCCGCTTTCAGCTCTTTCGCGCTGTCAACAGCCGCCTGAAGCGCTGTCAGATCAATTTCCTGGGCTTTCGGTGTTCCGCTCACAGCGATCCAGCTTAAGATCGGGTCGTTTCCGTCGGCTTTCTTCACAGTCAGGGTCACAACCGCCTCTTCCTCCAGCGTGATGGTTCCGGAGGCATATCTCTCCTGACTGTTCACTGCGTCAAAGTCGCAGAGTTTGCTTTCCTCTCCGCCGTTCACAGAGAAGAATACATCCATCTGGCGTCCCATGCTCCACCATCCGGTGCATCCCAGAAGGATCGTATGCTCTCCCGCGGGCAGAGTCACCTGGTAAGTAATATTCTTTCCGCCTCTGGCCCACCAGCCTCCGGCGTAAGGATTGTTGATGTCATTCTGGCTGTATCCCGTGATATCCGCCGGGTCAGCGCTTCCCACTGTGCTGGTGTAGCCCCAGGTGTTGTCCTGGGTCTTTTCCTGGTCCGCTGCCTCCTGGTTCAGAAGAGAACTGTACAGTTCTTTGGCCTCCGCCCAGGTAGCTGAACCGGTATTATTGCAGTCGATCATGTACTCCAGATTTTCCGGAAGGATCCTTACCTTCGCGGTGGCTCCCATGATGCTTCCCTCAACGGTTCCTGTCACAGTCACCGTGCTGAAGAGATCTCCGTCAAAGGACACGCCGTCAAGGTTCCATGTCACTGCTTTCTCAACAATTCCGTTTCCGGTATTTACTTCAACGGTATCCGGAAGTTCCGGAGCCTCGCCCTTGCCGGTAACCGCGTAGACCTCTTCCGGCGCCGCGTAGGCCGCCATGATATTGGCGTATTCTTCTGAGGTAATGCGGATCGGCGTGCCGTGGCGGGCACGGGACGGCATCTTATAGGAAGTATCCGGTTTGGCAAATACGCCGTCGGAGAGATCATCTGTTACCAGAGGATAGTATCCTCCGCCGCCGTAGTTATCTACCAGCAGGCAGTACTTCTGGCTGTCTGTCGCGTCATCCTCGTTCAGTTTGAAGATCGTAGGTCCTTCCACCCACTGGTTCGCGTTCAGAGAATCGGAAGGAATGTGCTCCCACTTGCCCAGAAGGCTCTCCGAGCGCTCTACAAACACGGTCTTGGTCAGCGCGCCCAGTTCATTGGTATTGCCGCCCTCATTCTTTGTATACCGATAGTAGTAGCCGTCATCACCTTTGATAATGGTGGTGTCGATGCTGGATTCATCATAATCGATGAAAACTTCCGGTTCCGTAAAGGTGTAGAAGTCTCTTGTCTTTGCGTAGTAGACTCTCTGCTTCGCGTAACCGTCTCCCTCTACCTTGGAAGCCCAGTATACTACATACTCGCCGGTTTTTTCATCGTAGGTAGCTTCCGGAGCCCAGGTACATCCCGCGCCGATATCCGCGGATACCTCTACCATTCTCTCATCTGACCAGTGGATCAGATCGGTGGACTCCCATACCATCAGAGACTGGCTTCCTGCCGTCTGAGCCGCGCCCCATCCGTTTCCGCCGTTGATCTTCAGATCGGTGGCGATCAGATAGAACTTGTCTCCCTCCGGAGAGCGGATAATAAAGGGATCTCTGACGCCCTTCTCGCCCAGTGTGGAGGTAAGAACCGGCTTATTATTGTTCAGGTCATCCCAGTCCAGGCCGTCCTGGCTGGAAGCGAAATAAATCTGCTCGCCGTCCGCATAGCCCTCGCCTGCGAAATACGCAAAGAAGTAATCTGTATAATCTGATTCTTCGATGGTTTTTGGAGCGGCTTTCACAGTCAGCACAATATCTTTCGTTACTGTCTTGCCATTCAAAGTCAGGGACGCGGTCATAGTCACAGCCGTATCCTTGGAAGGTCTGGTCACTGTTCCTGCCGGAGTGTCGTCATATCCGTCAGTGGATTCGATCTTATTTACATTGACGATTTCTTCGTGATCTGTGCTCCATACAACAGGAATGCCGTTTTCACTTTCTTCCGGAAGTGTAATATTGCCTCTTATATCATCCTTATTCGGAATGTCAATAGAAGCAAGAGCCTCTGTCAGTTCCGCGTCCACATCCAGCGGAAGAACCGTCACTTTGATCTCCTGATCATATGTAGTTCCGTCTACCGTGTAGCTGAAAGGAATCGTTACCTCTGCCTGCTGATCTAAAGGAGCGCTGACTGTCCCGTCCTTGGCAATGACATCTGTCTCACCCCAGGTTCCCCAGGTGACAGCCACATTGTCGATCTTTTCGGGAAGATTCAGGTCTTCCGTCACAGCGTCCAGGCTGGCGTTTTCTCCTTTAACCGCTTCCAGGATATCAGCCAGAACCATCTGGCTCTTGTCTTCCCCGCTGGGCAGGCTTTCTTTGATCTCTTCCTGGTTCAGGGCGCCTTTATAGATCTTGAATCCGGACAGATTCGCGGTCAGAAGCGCGTCCGGCGTATAAAGAGATTTTCCGATATAGCCGAAGACATCTCCCTCAGGCAGAACGTCCTGAATGGTCTTATCCTGATCCGCGGAACTTACCAGTCTTCCGTCCAGATACAGGCTCAATTTTCCGCCTTCACCTGTCAGGGTCACTGTTCCGTAGCCGTTTACAGCGCCCATGCCGGTGGCCGCGTCGGAAAATCTGGTTTCTTTCCAGCTGCTTCCTGTTCCCGTCTTAATAGCGGCCAGGAAATTTCCGTTTTTCTCGCTGGCGCTGGGATTCACAAAGATGTAATCTCCCACATTTTTCGCGTCCCAGGTTCCCATACCGTCGCCAACGGCAAACAGCCAGTGGGCCGCTGAAGTCTGGGTCGTCAGAGTAGCCTGGATCGTGAAATCCTCGCTGTCCTCCAGATCCTCTGCGATAGAAGCCGGAAGTTCCGCGTAGCTTTCTCCGTGAAGCTGCCATACTGTGCTTTCTCCACTGGAGAGGAAATCCTCCTCCTGGGCGCCGTACAGAACCGCGTCGTTTCCGTTGCCGGACACATCCGTCAGCACATTGCCTGCATGAGACATATCATAAGAAGCGATCAGCTCGGATCCGCTGTCTTCTCCCGGAGTATCTGTGCCGGTTTCAGCGTTATACATAGCTTCTTTTTCTGCTTCTGTGGGCATACTCTCTTTGACCTGCTCCTGGGTCAGAGCCTCGTCATAAAACTTGATATCTCCCACATTGGCAGTCAGCAGAGAATCCGGCTCCCAGAGAGATTTTCCGATATAGCCCAGCACGTTTCCCTTCGGAACAATATCCGACATGAAGTAAGAATGCTCTACTTCTGACACTTCTTTTCCATCCAGGTAAAGGGTCAGAGTGTTGTCCTCCCCTACCAGCGTAATGGTAGCGTAGTCTGTTCCCAGATCTTCCGTGGGGGAGGGAAGTCTTACCTCGTCTGTCTGGGGAGAACCCACCTTGATGCCGGAAAGGATCTCGCCGCCCCGGTCTCCCGAGGCTCCCTTGGGATTTACAAATACATAGTTGCCCACATCGTTGCCTTCCCAGGTGCCGATTCCCTGACCGATGCACCAGGCCCACTGAGCCGCCCCGGTCATTGTGGACAGAGTGATCTCCACCGTAAAGTCATTGTCATCCCCTGTCACCAGCCCCTGCGGCAGTTCCGCGTACTGCTTATTTGTGAACTGAAGAATGTTTGTATCCCCGCTGGACTTAAAATCGCTGTCCGCTGTGGAATACAGTTTGGCATTTCTGCCGTTTCCTGACACATCCAAAAGCTGATCACCCTCATGGGACATGTCATAGTGAGCGGTGGCTTCCGGCAGATCGGCTGCTTCTGTCGAAACCGGTTCCGTCCAGGGAATCAGGGACAGCGCCATAACCGCCGCCAGTGTTCCTGCCGCCGCTTTTTTCAACTGCTTTTTCATACTCTCCTTCCTTTCTTGGCTTTTTTAATGCAATATCCATAGAAAATCCGGAAACTTATGGATCAGCTTACAGATATTGCATAATATACCATAACCTTACACCGCAGAAAAATTCGCGTCAATTGATTTTTTTAATCAGTTTGTTGGATTTTTTACGATTCCGGCCGGAAATTTTTAATTTCCCTGTTTCAGGCCTCTGCTGTCCCCGTCCTCCGTCACACAAAAAAAGAGAGATACTCTCTCTCCCTTCCGGGCAGTATCTCTCTTTTGGGTACAGTCTGCAGCGGGCCTGTCTTCAGCCCACCACTTTCAATTTAAATTTCTGGATTTCCTTTTCGCTGGAAACTCTCTCGATCTCTGCTCCCAGAGCTCTCAGTTTCGCGTCAAAATCTTCATAACCCCGCTGGATATAGACAATGTCATCCACCACCGTGATGCCCTCTCCGGCCAGACCGGCGATCACCAGAGCGGCTCCGGCCCGCAGATCCGGCGCTGAAATCCTGGCTCCTGTCAGCTTGTCCGTTCCGTCTATAATAGCGGTATTTCCTTCTACTTTAATATTGGCTCCCATCCGGGCCAGCTCGTCCACATATTTAAAACGGTTCTCAAAAATACTCTCCGTAACGATGCTGGTGCCTTTTGCCAAAGCCAGAGTCACACTGATCTGCGGCTGCATATCCGTGGGAAATCCGGGATAGGGCAGGGTTTTTACATGGGTTCTTCCAAGCCTTCCCTTGGCGGAAACCCGCACCGCGTCGTCAAACTCCTCTACTTCACAGCCGATCTCCTGGAGTTTCGCTGTCATGGCCTCCAGATGCTTCGGGATCACATCCTTCACCAGCACGTCTCCTCTGGTAGCAGCGGCGGCAAACATATAAGTGCCCGCCTCAATCATATCCGGTACAATGGAATAATTGCTGCTGTGCAGGGATTCCACGCCCCGGATCCGGATCACGTCCGTGCCGGCGCCTTTGATATTTGCCCCCATGCTGTTCAAAAAGTTGGCGGCGTCCACCACATGGGGCTCCCTGGCAGCGTTTTCAATGATGGTATTCCCCCTGGCCATACAGGCAGCCATCATAATATTGATGGTAGCGCCCACAGACACCATATCCAGGAAAATGTGAGCTCCCCGCAGGTTGTCGGCGGAAGCCACGATAGCCCCATTGACAATATTCACCCGGGCTCCCAGGGCTCTGAAGCCCTTCAGATGCTGATCGATGGGCCGGCTGCCGATGTTGCACCCTCCCGGTAGCGGCACCTCCGCTTTTTTATATTTTCCCAGCAGCGCTCCCAGCAGATAGTAGGAGGCTCTGATCTTTTTGATAAATTCGTAGTCCACGCTGACGGAACCGATAGTCGCGCCGCTGATCCGCACCGTATGGCGGTCGATTCTTTCCACCGCAGCTCCTATTACGGAAATCGCCTCTAACAGTACATTGATGTCGCTAACGTCTGGTATATTTTCTATCAGAACAGATTCATCTGTCATGATGGCAGCTGTCAGTATTGCCAGTGCTGCGTTCTTCGCTCCCCCGATCTCCACCTCACCGACAAGAGGATTTCCTCCTTTTATAACATACTGTTCCATGTTCCACCTCAAAATTCTTTTTGGACATAACCCCAAATGACTTTCTATATATTAACCCATCTCAATGGTTTTGTAAACAAAAATTAAGGATTTCTTTCAGGGTGCCCTCTATATTCCTGTTTTCTTCCTCTATGATTTTGTCCGCGTATCTCTCGTACAGAACGCTTCTCTCCCGGTAAAGATCCCGGAGTGTCTGGCCTTTTTTCAGCACCACTCCGCGGCCTTTCAGATTGTGGAGGCGCTTCTTTAGTTTTGCATAGGGAAGCCTCAGATAGATAACTGTTCCCAGCTCTTTCAGGTGTTCCATGGCCTCCTGTCCGTATACGGCGCTTCCTCCGGTGGCGATCACGGCGTTTTCCGCCTGGATAGAAGCGTTTACCCGGTTTTCCACTTCCAAAAAGCCTTCTATGCCCTTTTCCCTGATGATCTCCCGCAGAAGTTTTTTCTCCTGTTTCTGGATCAGCAGATCAGAATCCAGAAACTGCATTCCCAGCTCCTTGGCCAGGATCACGCCGATGGTACTCTTTCCCACACCCGGCATACCAATTAATATTATGCAGCTTTTTCCGTTTTTATTCCTCATTTTTTCTATACCGCATAAACCGGCAGATGAACACTTGCACCTGTTCATCTGCCGGTTTTCCTGAAGCATTAAAAACTCTGTGTACTTATCTTTTGCAGATCAGCATACGCCCTGAGCGATCATGGCGTCTACGACTTTCTTGAAGCCGGCGATGTTGGCTCCCATTACGTAGTTGCCCTCGCAGCCGAATTCTTTGGCCGCGTCAGCCATATTGTGGGTGATGTTGATCATGATCTGTTTCAGTTTGCTGTCAACCTCCTCGAAGCTCCAGCTCAGACGCTCGCTGTTCTGGCACATCTCCAGAGCGGAGGTTGCCACGCCGCCTGCGTTGGCTGCTTTTCCGGGAGCGAAGATTACCTTGTGCTCCTGCAGATAAGCGGTTGCCTCCAGGGTTGTAGGCATGTTTGCTCCCTCGCATACAGCGGTAACGCCGTTCTCCACCAGCATCTTGGCGTCATCCAGATGCAGTTCGTTCTGGGTCGCGCAGGGAAGAGCGATGTCGCACTTCACAGACCATACGCCTCTGCCCTCATGATACTCGGAGTTCGGACGGTATTTCTTGTACTCAGTCAGTCTTGCCCGGTTAACCTCTTTGATCTCCTTCAGAGCGGCTACATCGATGCCTTCCGGATCGTATACCCAGCCGTTGGAATCTGAGCAGGTTACAACCTTGGCGCCCAGCTGATGCGCTTTTTCGATGGCGTAGATCGCCACGTTTCCGGATCCGGAAACACAGCAGGTCTTTCCTGCCAGCTCAATGCCGTTCAGTTTCAGCAGTTCCTCGGTCAGATACAGAAGGCCGTATCCGGTAGCCTCGGTTCTTGCCAGAGATCCGCCGAAGGTCAGGCCCTTTCCGGTCAGAACGCCTTCATAGGCATCGCGGATTCTCTTGTACTGTCCGAACATATATCCGATCTCTCTTCCGCCTACACCGATGTCGCCGGCGGGAACATCCGTATTGGGTCCGATATGTCTCTGCAGCTCTGTCATGAAGCTCTGGCAGAATGCCATAACCTCTCTGTCGGATTTGCCCTTGGGATCGAAATCAGAGCCTCCCTTGCCGCCGCCGATGGGCAGGCCGGTCAGAGAGTTTTTAAAGATCTGCTCGAAGCCCAGGAATTTAATAATGCCAAGGTTTACGGAAGGATGGAAACGCAGTCCTCCTTTGTAGGGTCCGATAGCGCTGTTGAACTGTACCCGGTATCCGGTGTTGACCTGTACCTGTCCCTTGTCATCCACCCACGGAACACGGAATTTTACCTGGCGGTCCGGCTCTACCAGGCGCTCCAGGATTGCCAGTTTTCTGTATTTCTCTTCATTCTTTTCAATCATCGGACGAAGAGACTCCAGCACTTCTTTTACAGCCTGATGGAATTCCGGCTCGCTGGGATTTTTGGTGACAACCCGCTCGATGACCTCATCTACGTAAGACATTTTGGTTTCCTCCTTTTATCGCCTTAAAATTTTGTATCTTTAATCACTGTTGCATTATATCATGCACAGAAACATTATGCAAGATTCATTTTTAAAACTTTCATTTTCCGTTTTTGCGCCTCTTTACGCTGTAACCGAAGGTCCCCAGCCTTTTCCCCAGACCATAATATTCCCCGTGGGAATATACCAGCATTTTCGCGTCTCCCAGCCGGAGCCTCCCCCCTTTGTCCAGGTAGGACTCCTCCGCGTGGACCGCCAGCACTTTTGCAAGAAACAGGTCATGGGACCCCAAATGCAGGACTTGCTCCACCCGGCATTCTATGCACACCGGTGAATCTTTAATCATAGGAGCCTTCACCTCTGAAGCCGGTTCTGTTTCCAGCTTCATGGCCGCGAATTTGTCCGTGTCTCTTCCGGACTTTACACCGCAGTAGTCCACTGCCCGGACCATCTTCTCCGTAGTAAGGTTCAGGACAAATTCCCCGGTCTCCAGGATCATATGATGGGAATACCTCTGGGGCCGCACGGAGACAGACACCATCGGAGGATTGGTGCAGACCGTTCCGGTCCAAGCCGCTGTAAATACATTGGCCTTTCCCTGGCGGTCCGCCGCTGTCACCAGCACCGCCGGCAGAGGGTACAGCATGTTTCCGGCTTTCCACTTCTGTTTTGCCATAACTCTACCTCTGCTGGAGCGCCGTCATAAAGGCGGGGATCAGCTGTTTCTTTCTGGAAACCACGCCAGGCAGAACGCAGCTTCCGTCTTCAGGCTCCGCTGGAAATGCCTCCCGGATCAGTTCCTCCGCCTGATCCCCGTAATACAGCAGTTCCGTGGACTCGTCAATGATATTGGTAAGCATAAAGAACACCATCTGGATGCCGTGCTTTCCGCACTCGCTTTTCAGATGCGGCAGCAGATGCTTCCGGATCGCCTTCAGTTCCTCGGCGTCCATGGAATTGATCTGCCCAACGCCGAAAGTGACATCCTCCATGATGAATTTCTTGAAATCCTGATAAAAAATCTCCTCCGCCGACTTATCGCTGAGATTGCTGCCCGCATGGAACATTTCCGTGGCAAATTCCTGGATGTCGATGCCGGCGATCCGGGCCAGATTTTCCGCGGCGGCCTGATCCATAGGGGTGCAGGTGGGGGAGCGGAACATCAGCGTGTCGGAGATAATGGCGGCGCAGAGCAGTCCCGCGATGCTCTGGGGAATCTCCAGATTCTTTTCCTGATAGATCTGGTACATGATGGTTCCGGTGCATCCCACCGGCTGATTCCGGAACATAACGGGAGACACCGTCTCCAGGGACCCCAGTCTGTGGTGGTCGATGATCTCCAGGATCTCCGCCTCATCGATATTGTCCACCGCCTGGGATTTTTCGTTGTGGTCCACCAGGATCAGCTGTTTTTTCCGGCTGCTGATCAGGTTCCGGCGGGAGATAGTTCCGATATATTTTCCCTTTTTATTCAGGATCGGATAGTCCCTGTGGCGGCTCTTTTTCATGACTTCCTTGATATTATCCACCATATCGCTGCTGTGGAAGCTGATGATATTTTCTCTGGTCATCAGATGCTTGATGGGGATGGACTGGTTGATCAGGCGGGCGATGGTGTAGGTATCGTGAGGCGTGCTGATAATGACGCAGCTCATCTCCTCCGCCAGTTTCTGGATCGTCCGGGATACCTTGGCCCCCAGGCCCACCACCAGGCAGCTGGCGTTCATCTCGATGGCGCACAGCTGGTCCTCCGCCCGGTTGCCCAGAATGACCAGATCGTCCTGGTGGATATAATTTTCCATCGTATCCGGATGAAAGGCTCCGATGACTACCCGGCCTTTTACGAAATATCCGTGCTCGTTTCCGACGATCACAGAACCGTCCAGGGTCTCCGCAATGCTTCTGTACTGCGTCTTAGCCTGTGACATAACGCTGCTGTCGTAGGCGTCCATATAGGATTTCGCGATATCACTGACTGTGATCAGGCCCTCCAGGCTGTCATCCTCTGTGGTGATAGGCAGAGTCACTACATTCTGCTCTCTCATGGATTCCCAGGCTTTTTTCACAGAAATGCTTCCCGGCACTCCCTTTACCTCATGGATCTCGATCTCTCTTACCTGCGTGCCCGCGTCCGAAAGATAACCCGGCGTCCGGACGCCGAAACGCTTCAGCACATATTCTGTTTCCTCATTGATCTGTCCCGCCCGCCTGGCCAGAAACGTACCTTTTTCCGTTCTGTTTTTGATATCCGCGTAGGCGATGGCCGAACAGATCGAATCTGTATCCGGGTTCTTATGGCCGATGATATAGACCTTGTTTTCTCTCTTCATATGATATCCCTCTCTTTCGCTCCAGGCCTGCCGGAGGCATTCCCTTCCAGGATTGTAAACATCATAGCATTGATTTTTCTTTCGGTAAATAGTTTTCTATGGTATACTGGTATAAATTGATACGCGGGCCCCGAAGGGATCAGCCCGGTTCCGGGCGGGAAAACCCCGGGATTTTCAGTCTGTGATATCACAAAATTTATTAAACGAGGTGAAATGGTATGTCAGAAGAAAACTTGAGCATGGATGATTTCTCAAAGGCTGTAGACGAGTCTTTTGATACCTTTAAGGATGAGGATCAGGAGATTTGGGAAAAAATGAAACAGTACCGGGATGAGAAAACAGCCCTGACCGTTACCGTAGACGGCGTGGTAAACAAAGGCGTGATCTCCAACCAGGGAGGCATCCGCTGCTTTATCCCCGCTTCCCGCCTGGCTCTGGGCCATGTGGACGATCTCAACGAGTATCTGGGCAAAGAGATCCAGGTGCGGGTAACAGAAGTAGATCAGGAGAAGGGCCGCGTGATCCTCTCCGCCAGAGAACTGCTCCGCGAAAAAGCCGAGGAGGAGAAAAAGGCAAGGATCGCCGCTGTAGCGGTAGGTACCGTTATGGACGGAACTGTCGAAACTCTGCAGCCCTACGGCGCGTTTATCAAACTGGAAAACGGCCTCTCCGGACTGGTGCATGTTTCCCAGATCTCTCACACCAGGATCAAAGATCCCTCTGTCGTTCTGAAAGTCGGCGATGCCGTAAAGGTCAAAGTCATCGCTGTCAAAGACGGCAAGCTGAGCCTGTCCATGAAGGCTCTGGAGGAGGACAAGACGGCCAGAGAAGAAGAGGAACTGCGCAATATAAAGCTTCCCAAATCCGAGGAGCTTACCACCTCTCTGGGAGAACTGTTCAAAAACATCAAGCTTTGATCAGCCGCCGGAAAAAAGAAACGCTGCTGCTTTTATACCCCGATACGTATAAAAGCGGCAGCTTTTTTAAAATTCCTCTATCAGTTTTTCTTTTTCTTTTCTGGAAAGTCTCTTGATCTCCCATTCCCTGCGCATCGCTTCCTCTTTTGTCCTGTATTTCTCATAATATACCAGGACCACCGGGCCCCTGCTCCTGGTGTATTTTGCCCCCTTTCCCAGGTTGTGGGCCTTTACGCGCTTGTCCAGATCCGTGGTCCAGCCGGTATAAAGAGTGTTGTCTCTGCATCTTACTATATACGTATAATTCATCTTCCGCCTCTGTATGTACAGGAGCCGCGGCAGCAGCTCCGTTTTTATAAAAAGCAATCGACTTTCGGTACATCACTCATAGGAAAATACTGCCTGTGAAATCTCCCGATTGCGTATTTTCATATAGAATTCTTTTCTCTCTTTTATAATACGCAGAATTCTCTTTCCTGTGAGTGATCACTCTGCCGCCGGGGGCAGATACAGGGAGGGATCAACAGGCTGTCCGTCCTTTGTCATGGCAAAATACAGATTGCTGCCCTCTTCCACATAGTATTTGGTAGGTTCATTGACTGATCCGATCACAGTGGACGCCTCTACCTGCTGTCCCGGCTCCACTGTCACGTCTTTCAGCTGCCCGTATACAGCCTGATACCCGTCTCCCATATCCATGGTCACTGTAAGTCCTGTTTCCTCGTTATTTTCCACCAGAGTCACCTGGCTGTCCGCCGCAGCCTTTACCGGTGTCCCCACCTCCGCCGCTATTACCATGCCGGAACTGCATTTATAAGCGTCCAGAGTGGGAAAATATACCGTATGCTCCATATTATAGGGGATCAGAACTTCCCCGGAAGTTTCTTCCAGAGGAGCCTGGAGCACTGTATTTTCGTCAAAACTCAGGGAAGACTCCACCGCGTTTTCCGCCCCGGAGCTTGTCTCCTGGCTGTTCTCCACGCTGCCGGGATCAGGGGTGGATTCCGGCACAGGCGTCTCTTCCGGCAGATCCGCCTGGGCACTGCCGGCGTTTACATCCTCCCAGATATTTTCCGTATTTTCTTCTTCCTGAAGCTGAGCCTGCTCCAGATCTTTCAGTTCCTCCACATAGCTGCTGTCCATGCGGTAGGCGTAAATTCCGGTCCCCACTACTGCCGCCAGCAGCAGCCCGGAAACTGCCAGGCGTACTTTTTTCTGTTTTGATCTCATATTCGTCACCTCGTTCAGTTCGTTGTCTTTCCTCTAGTATGGTGTCCGAAAATATGAAATCTATACAGCTGTAACCTGGGCATTTGGAAAATAATATTTTAAAATTTCTTCCGCGGTTTTCCCTTCCTCCGCCATCCGGCCGGCTCCGTACTGGCTCATTCCCAGGCCATGACCCTTTCCCAGACAGATAAAATGAAGCCCGTCCTCAGCCTCCTGTATAGTAAAGCAGGAAGAAGAAAGCCCCAGCTTCTTTCGGAAATTTTCTCCCGACAGTCTGGCGGTCCCCACGGAAACTTCCGTCACATATCCGGCGCTGTCTTCCGCCCCGGCGTAAATCTGTCCGAACACTTCCCCCGGCGCCGTATGTTCCAGATATTCCCCCAGCAGCTTTCTCAGTTCTTCCTCTGTAAAAACTTTTTCTGACAGATAATCCGGACTGTCCACATCCGCGCTGCTGTCCACACTGACGATCCATCCCCATTTTTCCTGATCCACAGCCTCTGATCCCTCTCTGGTCTTTCCGTTTCCGCAGACAAACCAGGGGCCTTCCACCACCGCGCCGCCGCAGGAAAGCACCTGCCCTCTGGTATCCTCCGCCGCCTGCCTGCAGGCTTCTAAAAGTTCCCGGTCAGCCCGGATATTTTTTTCATACTCTAAATTTTCTTCCAGCAGTTCCCTGAGAGACCCCTGATCCCTGAGCATGCAGAAGGCCCGGCTTCGGACCAGCACCGCCTGGGCACGGATCAGTTCCCACTCAGCGTCCCCGGGGATCTCCCTGTATACCGCGGAGGGGATCAGCATTTCCAGATCCGCATCCTTTTCCAGCTTTACCGATTCCTTTCCGGAAAGTACGGCTGTCAGCAGAAAGGGAAGAAATAAAAGAAGGCTTCCCGCCGCCAGAAAATATTTCATCACCTCTTTCATGGCACAGGCCTCACCGAAAGGAGGGGGCTTTTTTGCCCCCTCAGACTTATTTTAAATATATGGCTGTCAGTAGCATTTTATGAAATGCCAGCGAAGTTTCCACAGACGGCCTTTGCCCCGGCTGATTTCCTTTTCCAGCTCTTCATAAATACGGAGGCATTTTTCTTTCGTCCCCTCTGAGATATGCTCGGCGCTGTATTCCGCCCGCTCTCCCTGCTCCGTAAACCACAGAAAACTTCCCGGCGCCAGCCCCGGAAAGGCCTCCTGCACCTTTTTCGCGTATTCTGTGTCGGAAAGTCCTTCCCCTGTTTTAAATCCGGCGGCCGACAGCATTTTATACGCCTCCCGCGCCAGATCTTTCAGAGCCTTCCGCCTGTTTTTCTGATTAAATTTCCGCTTTCTGATCTCTCTTATGATTTTCCGCCGGAGAACCAGGATCAGAATCAGAGCAGCAGCGGCACAGACTCCTGCCGCGGCCCTCAGCAGCACTGTGGGGACTCCCCTGACGGAAACCTGCAGATCCTCCGGCTCATTGACTCCGCCCTGGACATTTTCCTGTTCCGGGATTTCTTCAGGGGTCGGCGAAAGGACAGATTCTGCCGTGGTTTCCTCTTCCTGATTTTCCCGGCCTTCGTCATATCCGGGAGTCATTTCCACCGGAATCCAGCCGGCTCCGTTATCCTGATAAACTTCCGCCCAGGCGTGGGCATTCTTTCCCGGGATTTCCGCGGTGTACGTTCCGTTTTCATTCTCCCGGAATTCTTCCGGGCGGGCGATATATCCCGTGGCATATCTGGCGGGATACCCTGCCAGACGGTAAAGAAGCACGGAAGTACTGGCAAAATGCGTACAAAATCCTTTTTTCTGCCGGAACAGAAAATCCTCTACAAAGTCCGCCCCCTTCGGAACCGGATCCAGATCCAGGCTGTAGCTGCATTCTGAAAGCATCTGGCGGATCAGGGTGGTTGTTTCCTGCAGCGTGGGATAATGTCCCGTCATGTCCTGATATTCTTCCAGCACGGAGGCCCAGGAAGATTTCAGCTGTTCCAGCCCTTCACTGGGCACATACAGATATTCCTGCGACACATACGAAAGATAAAATATATTTTCGGCGCCATAGGATCCGGAAGCATATCCTGTGCTCCCTGATACTTCCGGTATTTCCGGATAAAATTTTCCCTGTACCGCCTCTTTTCCGGTCCTGATCAGCTCCACGTCCGCGTAATACTCCACATTGCCGTCATCCACCGCGGACAGATAGGGAGCATAGACAAACTCCTCCGGCGTGTTCTGATAGCTCAGAGAAAAATCCAGAGTTTCCCCGGCGCCTCTTCCGGCGGCATACTCATAAGGTCCCCGGACCAGATACTGCTGTAAAACCGAGTATCCGATTTTCTGCCAGTCTATATCCGGATTCTGAGCGGCATTCAGTCCGTAAGAATACTGATCCTCCGCGGCGCTCTGAAAATTTTCTTCTGATATTTCTTCCCAGTACGTGCCCTGATAAATATTTCCGATAAAGCCTTTCAGATAAACCGTATCCTCCGGAGGACTGTCCGCTGTCATAGTCAAAGCCGTCTCATCGTCCCCGGCCGGCGCGTTATTTGATAAAACTCCCTTCTGGACCATCTTCTGCCAGCTTCCGGAGCCTCCCCCTCCCAGCAGCCCCTCTACACGGTCCTCCAGGCTGTCCTGAAATTCTCTGAGCTGCGGATATTTCGCAGTCAGCGCGCTGTTCAGCCCGGGAGAGATAAGAAACCAGCTTGCCAGAACTGCCGCCGCGGCAAATGCTGCCGTACCCAGCGCCGGCCCCATCATAAAGGGCAGGGCCTTTTGCTTTTTCCCGGAACTTCCAAGTGCTCTCACAGCAAAGAAAGAAAAAGCCCAGAGCAGCACCGCTGCCGGCGAAGGAAAACGGTTCACAACCAGTCCCATACACAGCAGCGCGGCAGCTGCCGCCAAAAGACCGCCTGATTTTTTCCGGGCCAGCACAGAATTTGCCAGCCACAGCATCATGACTGCCTCCAGCAAAACCATCGTTGCCATGACCGCTCCCTGGTCCGCTTCGGCCGGAAGGAATCCGGGATTTACAAAGTAATAATCCATAATATACTGGGACGCTGTATTGATGATCCTGGCCGCGCCCTGGTACACCGACTCCCACATTCCCGCCGCCGCCAAAATCACTGCCCCCAGCGAAACAGGAATGCAGATCCGGCGGGTTTTTTTTGAGATGAACGCCGCAAAATACCAAAGTCCCAGCAGCAGCGTGCTCTGTCCCAAAAAAGCCGTGGAAAGCCCCAGCTGAAAAAGAGTGGCAAACCAAAGATTTAAAGAAAAAGAACCGCACATGAAGCAAAGCCACCGATACACCAGCCGGACTGCCGGATGAGGACGCGGGGATCTCTTTCCCGATTCCCGGATTCTTATATGAGTCAGCTGTATTGAGCTGTCCTTCCGCTTTCCCATAAAAGCTTTCCTCCTTCCCAGAGTCTGCCCTCCAGATCCAGTCGGTACGAAAAGGCCGGATCCGCTCCCGGATTCTGTTGGGCATACCGCGCTTCCAGCGGATATTCTGTTTTATAGGGACAGGTTTCAAAAAGGCTGCCCAGAAGTTCATAGACAGATGCTTCTTCCCGGATACTCAGGCTTCTCAGTTCCTCTCCTCCCTTTTCTTTCCAGACAGCCAGACAGCCTCTTTCCTCCTCCAGAAAAGCCAGGCATATAGAAAATAAAAGATCCAGATAGCTGTCGGCATCTGTCCAGGTTCCGTCAGCCTCCGGCCGGTACAGATCCAGAAAGAGGACTCCCTCGCCGCTCAGCGGCAGACTGTACTCCTTGACCATCAGTTCTTCTTCTTTTGCTGTTATTTTCCAGTGGATCCTGGACATTTTGTCCCCCGGCCTGTATTCCCGGATATCAAATACCTCCGAAGGATCATCACCGCTGTGAAACCGGTCAAATTGATCTCCGTCTTCAGGAACGGCATTCCGATTTTCAGGCGGAAGTTCTACTTCATAGGGAACCGGAAGCACCGCGGTCTTGACAGAGGCCGCCGTTCTGCGGCGGAAGGCCGTCAAATGAACAAAATCATATACTTTCACAGCCTTTACCTCAAAAAGAAGGCTGCCGCAGTGGGAACTGTTCCATTCGCACAAAATCTGGCTGCTGCTCCCTGCGGATACCTGGAACAGGATTTTTCTGGAAGCTTCCCCTTTGCGGAATAAATTGCTGCAGGTAATTTCCGCTTCTCCGAAAGCTACAGGAAAAATAGACCTGTTTTTCACCGTCAGCATAACCTTCACCGGGGTGTTTCTTTCCGCTGCCGCCACAGGGGCGGAAAGTTTTATGTCCAGCAGCCTGGATCCTGCAGCGGCCGCCAGCATCAGCGGAACCGGGACTAATATCTCCACCGCCGTCAGGGCTGCCAGAATCTGACTTTGATAGAGAATTGCCATATATACCGTCAGACCAACTGCGGCGGCATACAGGATGAGCCGCTTCATCTCTGTTTTCTCCGCAGTGTGGGCCTGGGCACCTGGGCCAGGATCTGTCCCAGCACTGCCTTAGCCGACACATGGCTGACCCTGGCCTTGGCGCTCAGACGGATTCTGTGGCAGCTTACGTCCAGATATACGTCCGCGATATCATCCGGCACCACATAGTTTCTTCCCATAAGAAATGCCCTGGCTTTGGCCATTCTGGCGATGGAAATCGTTCCTCTGGGGCTGAGCCCCAGGTCGATCATCTCATGGCTCCTGGTAGTCTGTACCAGCCTGCCGATATATTGATACAGCACGTCGTGAATGAAGATCTCCTCCGCGGTTTTTCTCATATCCGTCAGTTCCTCCGCCTTCATCACTCTGCGCACCTCCTCCAGAGGACGGCGGCTGGCATTTCCCTTGACGATCTCAATCTCTGACTGGATATCCGGATATCCCATGCTGATGCAGATCATAAAACGGTCCACCTGGGATTCCGGCAGCATTTGCGTACCCGCGCTTCCAAAGGGATTTTCCGTGGCAATGACAATAAAGGGGTCCGGCACCGGACGGCTGATTCCGTCCACGGAAATTTTTCCCTCCTCCATTACCTCCAGCAGCGCCGACTGGGTTTTGGGAGAAGTCCGGTTGATCTCATCCGCCAGCAGCAGATTGCACATGGCCGCTCCCGGCTGATACACAAAGGCTCCCTTCTCTTTCTGATACATGGAAAATCCGGTAATATCTGCCGGAAGAACATCCGGCGTAAACTGAATCCTTTTCTGCTGAAGATCCATTGCTCTGGAAAAAGCCATAGCCATAGTGGTCTTTCCCACGCCCGGAATATCCTCCAACAAAATATGCCCCCCTGCCAGGATGGCTGTCATCACTTTCACAATGCAGTCATCCTTTCCGATCACAGCTTTCTTTACCTCCTGGATCGTCATTAAAGCTTTCTGATTATTCTCCACCCCGCAGCCCCTTTCTTTTTTCTAAATCTCTTTACACACATCTACCCACTGCTTTGCCCCGGACAGCAGGAATAGATCATCGCAGTTCAGTTCAATAGCCGAATTCGCGCTTCCCGCCGCCGGAAATACTGTCTGAAACCGTTTCAGCGATTCATCCAGATAAACTTCCGCGCCGGAAGGATTCGCGAAGGGACATACGCCTCCGACAGCATGCCCTGTCAGCGCTTCCACTTCCTCCCCTTTCGGCATCTTTGCTTTCAGCCCGAAAAAGTGTTTAAATTTGCTGTTGTCCACCTTTCTGTCCCCGGCTGTCACCACCAGGATACAGCTTCCCTCTTCCTTTCCGCAGAAGGATAAGGTCTTGGCGATCCTGGCCGGCTCCACGCCTGCCGCCTTTGCCGCTAACTCCACCGTAGCGCTGGACTTTTCAAATTCTTTTATATCCTGTTCCCTGCCGTACTGTTTCAAGTATTCCCTGACTTTTTCGATTGCCAACCTTTTTCTTTCCTTTCTTTTTCATTTATCCGACTCTTAGAGCTGATTATAAATATAGAGAGCGTCCGCAATGTGGTAGGGCGTACCCTGGGAATCATCCGAGGCATGTCCCGTCACAAGAATATATTCCTCTCCGTTGATTTTTGCCAGGCTGGCCAGGCACCGTCCCGCGGCGTCCTCAGACCCGGTCTTTCCGCCCTCGATCACACCTCCGTTGTCCAGCTGCGCGGATCCCAGCTGGGAGAACATAGTGCTTTTAAGGGTAAGTCCCTGGGGATGATCCTCCGTGGCACTGGTTGTATAAGTAGCTGAGGTAAAAATCGTGCGGAAGGTTTCATTTTGAATGGCGTTTTCCAGAAGTTTCGCCATATCATAACAGGTGGTATAATGATCCGGATCATGAAGCCCGGAAACAGTGACAAAATGCGTATTCTCCATCCCCAATTCCTGGGCTTTCTGATTCATCATCTGTGCGAAAGCTTCTTCGGATCCCGCTACCCGATCAGCCAAGGCAGCGCAGGCTTCTGCTCCGGAAGGAAGAAGCACGCCGTAAAGAAGATCCCTGACTGTCACTGTCTCCCCGGCATTAAACCCGGCCAGAGAAGCTCCCATCTCATAAACAGGATTAATTTCCTCCGCCGTCACTGTGATCTGCTCATCCAGGTCCGGAAGATTCTCGATGGCTACCAGCGCTGTCATGATTTTTGTCATAGAAGCCGGATACATCTTTTCCGTGCCCGCTTTGCTCATAAGCACCTCGTCATCGCGAAGTCTCAGCAGCAGGGCGTAATCGCTGTGGAGTCCTTCCGTGGAAATCTGCACAGGCTCCGGCGTAGGTTCCGGTGTCTTTGTGGGCTCCGGAGTTTCTGTCTCCTCCGTGGACACAGAATTAAGAATTCCGCTGTCAGATACCTGCCCGTTTCCGTCCTCCTTCTTTTTCCCTGTATTTCCAAAAACGATCACCAGGATCATCGCCAGCAGAAGAAGCAGCGCCAGGATCAGCCCTCCCCGGACGATCCGCTGTTTTCTTTTCTTTCTTCTCATTCTTTCACGGCGACTATTACTGTTTTTATTTGGTTCATTCATCTTTTGCCTCCCTTATTCTTCATTGAGGATCAGATTCCCCTCCCGGCTGCTGAAGCCTTCCGATCCAACTTAAATTACGTGCTCATTATACTATAAAAATCCCAAAAATAACAGAGAACATTCCCGCTGTGCCTTATATCAGGAATCCATCCGCTGCTTTATTGCGCCGGCGTATACCAAAAAGAGCCGGAAAACCAGATAAA
>ERZ1090860.106-NODE-107-length-49899-cov-6.965312_pt1 | contig 49899 bp, 46 predicted proteins | sample MGYA00478483_ERZ1090860 | MGnify/ENA primary metagenome ERZ1090860 (study PRJEB33644, sample SAMEA5815741) | chicken gut metagenome | biome: Chicken; feature: Gastrointestinal Tract; material: Caecum | place: Ireland | collected 2019-01-01 | study: A study of the...
CGTGGGCTCGGAGATGTGTATAAGAGACAGTTCCGTCCCAGGAGCCCGTAGATCTTTCCGCTCTGGAAGGAAAAGCTGATGTCTCTTAAAACTTCCTTTTTTTCAAAATGTTTCTGCAGGTGTTCGATCACAAATTCCATAAATTCTTCTCCGTTCCGGCATTTTTTCTGATTATACCGGATGAGAAGCCCTTCGTCAAATAAAAAGCCGTTTTAAAGGCGGACCGGCGGCCTGGAATACATAGATTTATCGAATTCCGGATTAAAATAATAATAATTCCGGCTGTCCAGGTGATCCTTTACCTTCTCCAGCGCCTCCCCGAAACGCTGGAAATGGACGATCTCCCTGGCCCGAAGGAATTTCAGAGGCTCCCGCACCTCCGGATCCTGGATCACCCTCAGAAGGTTGTCGTAGACGGTTCTTGCCTTCTGTTCCGCCGCCAGATCTTCCGTCAGATCCGTCACCGCGTCTCCTTTGGACTGGAATTCTACCGAAGAAAAGGGAAGAGCCGACGCCGCCTGGGGCCAGAGCCCCGCTGTGTGGTCGATATAGTAAGCGTCAAATCCTCCTGTCTTCACCTGTTCCGGCGTAAGATTCCGGGTAAGCTGGTACACCATGGCGCAGATCATTTCCATATGGGCCAGTTCCTCTGTACCGATATCAGTCAGCAGGCCTCCTGCCGCTTTTACCGGCATAGAATATCTCTGGGCCAGATACCTCATAGAGGCAGATAGTTCCCCGTCCGGTCCGCCGTACTGGCTGATGATCAGCTGGGCGGTCTTGGGACAGGTTTTCGTGATCTTTACCGGAAACTGCAAACGTTTTTCATAATGCCACATGGCCGCACTCTCCTTCCCAGGGCATCGGCCCCATCTGCCAGCAGAAGCCGGCCTCCTCCCTGCCGCAGCTGCTGATACAGTCTCTGGTCAGGGGATAATACTGTTCTGCAAACTGTTTCATAAGTTTTTCTTTTTCTCCGGATTTCTCTCTGTACAGATCTAAGGCGCTGCGGTCGTCCTCATGGGTGTCAAGATAAAGCGTCAGGTCATCCAGAACAAAGCTGATCCGGCAGATGTCAAGCAGCAGTTTTTCTCTTTCTGTCTTTTCCTGATCCTTTCCGGGAAGCCGCAGTTCTTCCGCGGCGTAAAAGGGCAGATTCAGATCCCGGAAAATCGTTCCTCTCTCAAAGGCTTCCTGGTCCTCCCAGAGCCCGCCCCACTGCTGGACCGGCACAAAGGCCATTGCCAAGGGTCTTTCTTCCATAATAAAATAAAATCTCCTTTCGTCCGGATTTGCCGGAACTGTTTTTCAGTACAGTTCCGGCAGAAATAGTATCCGTCGAAAAAGAGATTTTATAGTGTCAAATGATGCCAGAATTAAAAGATCAATTCTGCTGATTAATATAATTGACCAGTCCTTCTGCCTTAATGATCTTCTGCATAAACTCCGGGAACGCCTGGCCTTTGTACTGAGTGCCCTTTGTTCTGTCATAGATCATGCCGGAATCAAAATCAATCTCCACCTGGTCGCCGTCCTCAATATCTCTGGCCGCCTCCGGGCATTCAATGATCGGAAGTCCGATATTGATGGAATTTCTGTAGAAAATTCTGGCAAAGGTTTCAGCGATCACACAGCTTACCCCGGAAGCCTTGATCGCGATGGGAGCGTGCTCTCTGGAGGAGCCGCAGCCAAAGTTTTTATTGGCTACGATGATATCGCCCTTCTGCACCTTCTTTACAAATTCTTTGTCAATATCTTCCATACAGTGGGTCGCCAGCTCCGCCGGATCTGAAGAATTCAGGTAGCGGGCCGGAATGATCACATCCGTATCCACATTGTCTCCGTATTTGAATACTCTTCCTTTTGCCTGCATAGATACCTCCTTACTCTCCAAGCTCTGCCGGAGCACTGATTTTTCCTGTCACCGCGCTGGCTGCCGCCACAGCCGGGCTGGCCAGATAAACTTCCGAATCCACATGTCCCATACGTCCTACGAAATTTCTGTTGGTGGTGGAGATACATCTCTCGCCGGCAGCCAGAATTCCCATATATCCGCCCAGACAGGGACCGCAGGTGGGGGTGCTGACTACGGCTCCCGCCTCGATGAAAATCTTCAGCAGCCCTTCCTCCATGGCCTGCAGATAGATAGCCTGGGTAGCCGGGATCACGATGCAGCGCACTCCTTTTTTCACCTTGCGCCCTTTGAGGATCGCCGCGGCGGTCCGCAGGTCGTCCATCCGCCCGTTGGTGCAGGAGCCGATCACGGACTGATCGATCTTTACATCCTCTGTGATCTCATCAATGGTTTTCGTATTTTCCGGAAGATGCGGGAAAGCGATGGTGGGCTTCAGTTCGCTGAGGTTGATGGTATATTCCTCATCGTATACCGCGTCCGGATCCGCCTCGTAGATCTTATAGTTCCTTGCGGAATGCTCTTTCATATAGGCCTCTGTTTTCTCATCCACCGGGAAGATTCCGTTCTTTCCTCCCGCTTCGATGGCCATGTTGGCAATGGTGAAGCGGTCGTCCATGGAAAGGCTCTTTATGCCCTCGCCGGTAAATTCCATGGACTTATACAGCGCTCCGTCTACGCCGATCATGCCGATGATATGAAGGATCACGTCCTTGCCGCTGACCCATTTGGGAAGACTTCCCGTCAGATTAAAACGGATGGCGGAAGGTACCTTGAACCAGGCCTTTCCCGTGGCCATTCCCGCGGCCATATCCGTGCTTCCCACGCCTGTGGAAAAAGCGCCCAGAGCGCCGTAGGTGCAGGTGTGGGAGTCAGCTCCGATCACCACGTCTCCGGCTACTACCAGTCCTTTTTCCGGCAGCAGGGCGTGCTCAATGCCCATCTCTCCCACATCAAAGTAGTTGGTGATGTCATGGGCGCAGGCAAACTCCCGCACGCATTTGCAGTGTTCCGCGGACTTAATGTCTTTGTTGGGAATAAAGTGGTCCATCACCAGCGCGATCTTATCCTTGTCAAAGACTTCTTTTTTATTAAATTTATCCATCTCATGAATGGCTACCGGGGAAGTAATGTCGTTGCCCAGAACCAGATCCAGCTTTGCTTCAATGAGCTGTCCGGCTTCCACCCGGTCCAGTCCCGCGGCGGCCGCCAGAATTTTCTGTGTCATTGTCATACCCATCCTTGTTTTCCTCCTTTTTCTTCCTGGCTTCTTTCTGCTTGTCATTCTACCACAGGAAGAGATATAATACAAATACATAATAATCATATAATAAATAACTGTAAGTTATAGGAGGGCCTATGGACCAGAATCTTTCCCAATATTATATTTTTTACGTCACGGCAAAACTCGGCAGCATTTCCAAAGCTTCCAGGGAACTGTACATCAGCCAGCCGGCAGTAAGCAAGGCCGTGCAGAAGCTGGAACACGCCCTGAACACCATCCTTTTCCGCCGGGAACCAAGAGGAGTTTCTCTGACCGAGGACGGGCTGGTGCTGTACCGTCATGTAAAGGAAGCTTTTCACTCCATCGGCGCGGCGGAGCAGACTCTTGCCCGAAGACATGCTCTGGGCATCTCCCATCTGCGCCTGGGAGCCAGCACCACGCTCTGCAAATACGTGCTGCTGCCTTTTCTTCAGCGCTTCATCCGCCGGCATCCCCATGTAAAGATCACCATCTCCTGCCAGTCCACCTACCGCACCCTGGAACTTCTCCGGGAAAAGAAGATCGATCTGGGGCTGGTGGGCCGTCCCGGTGAAATGAAAGGCTGTGGTTTTTTCCCTCTGCAGTCGATCCAGGACACTTTTGTCGCCACAAAGGCCTATCTCTCCAATCTGTCTCTCAGGGAAGGAGACGGCAATCTTCTGCGCACCGCCACCTTTATGATGCTGGACGAGGAAAATATCACCCGCCAGTTTATCAATGACTATCTGAGAGATCACCAGATAGAGCTGAAAAATGTCCTGGAGGTTTCCACTATGGATCTGCTCATCGAGTTTGCCAGGATCGGCATGGGCGCCGCCTGTGTGATCCGGGAATTTGTCCGCCGGGAACTGGAGCAGGGAGAACTGGTGGAGGTTCCGCTGGAAATCCATTTTCCTCCCCGGAAAATCGGCTTTGCCTGCCCCAAAGACTCCCTAGAGCTTTCCCCGGTCAGAGAATTCCTGTCCCTTGCCGGCATCCTTTCAGAGGAGACCGGCGCCCTAAGCGCGGGAAAGCCCGTCCCGGAATAGCTGGCGCACTAAAAAAAGACCGCCGGCCCGGAGGTCTGCGGTCTTTTTTATCCCTTTCGGGAATCAGTTGTTGATCAGTTTGTCTTCATTGCTCCAGCTGTAAAGCTTTCTTACTTCCTCGCCCACGATCTCTGACGGATGCTCCTGAGCTTTTCTGCGCAGAGCACGGAAATGAGCCTGGCCGCCGGCCTGGGACATTTCAAGCAGGAAGTCCTTGGCGAAGGTTCCGTCCTGGATATCGGAAAGGATCTTCTTCATCGCCTTCTTGGTATCTTCGGTGACGATCTTGGGTCCGGTGATGTAGTCGCCGTACTCGGCTGTATTGGAGATGGAGTATCTCATGCCCTTGAAGCCTGACTGATAGATCAGATCTACGATCAGCTTCATCTCATGGATACACTCGAAGTAAGCGTTTCTCGGATCGTAGCCTGCCTCGACCAGGGTCTCGAATCCGGCCTGCATCAGAGCGCAGACACCGCCGCACAGAACGGCCTGCTCGCCGAACAGGTCTGTCTCAGTCTCTACCCGGAAAGTGGTCTCCAGCAGTCCGGCTCTGGCTCCGCCGATTCCCAGACCGTAAGCCAGCGCCAGGTCTTTTGCTTTTCCGGTGTAATCCTGCTCTACAGCTATCAGGCAGGGAGTTCCCTTGCCGGCCTGATATTCGCTTCTTACTGTATGGCCGGGAGCCTTAGGCGCGATCATAGTCACATCCACATAGGGCGGAGGAACGATCTGGCCGAAATGGATGGCAAAGCCGTGAGCGAACATCAGCATATTGCCCTCCTGCAGATTGGGCTCGATGTCCTTTTTGTACATAGCCGCCTGCTTCTCATCGTTGATAAGGATCATGATAATATCGGCCTGCTTTGCGGCTTCTGCCGCAGTGTAAACTTTCAGTCCCTGTGCCTCTGCTTTGGCCCAGGATTTGCTTCCCTCGTAGAGGCCGACGATAACATCACAGCCGGAATCTTTCAGGTTCAGCGCGTGAGCATGTCCCTGGCTTCCGTAGCCGATGATGGCGATTTTCTTTCCCTCCAGTAAAGAAAGGTTGCAGTCTTCCTGGTAAAAAATCTTTGCTGCCATTTTTATTTCCTCCAATTAGTCTAAAATCTATTGTTAAAAGGCTGCGCCTTTTAGCAAGCACTTTTGCCGCTCCGTTTCCGGGGCTTACAGATATCTGACATCCTCCATGCCTCTGGAAAGGCCTGTGATGCCTGTCCTGGCCAGTTCCAGGATCTCATAGCCCTCCAAAAGCTTCAGGAAGGCGTCCACCTTGCTCTGGGCTCCCGTCAGTTCTATGATCAGGGACTCAACTCCCACATCCACGATCTTGGCCCGGAAAATGCCGGCCACTGACATAATGCTCTGTCTCTGGGCCGCGTCGGCTTTCACCTTTACCATGATCAGTTCCCGGTTGACGCTCTCGTCAGGTTTCAGGACTTTTATATCGATGACATCCACCAATTTGGACAATTGTTTAGTGATCTGCTCCAGCACCAGATCATCCCCGGAGGCGACTACTGTCATCCTGGAATATCTGGGATCTGCCGTTACTCCTACTGTCAGGCTGTCAATGTTGTATCCCCGGCGGCTGAACAGGCCGGAAACACGGCTCAGAACACCGGAAGTGTTGTCTACCAGCAGCGATAAAATTCTCTGTTTCATACACATACCAACTTTCCTGATACCTGTCGTATCAATTCTTTTCGTAAACTGCCGCTTTCGGAAAACAGCCCCGCCAGCGGCCAACTCTTTATCTATTCTACTCTGTAAGAATTTGTTTGTCAACGAAAACCGGCTTCCCGCTCAGGCGGAAAGCCGGTGTGCTTCTGCCTGATTTACGATGTATTATACCGCAATTTTTCCGGCAGAAAAAGGGATAAAACAGAAATTATTTTGGGTATTTTGTTGTTTTTTTGTTATTTTTGCATAACATTTCAGGCTTCCGTTCCCAGGAATCCCTTTCTCACGGTTCGCCCGGCATTTTCCACGCATGGTGATCCGTGTGGAGCAGATGGTGGGCCTTCTCGCTCAGGGGCGCTCCCAGGAAATCCTCATAGCACTGTTTTATGGACGGATTTTCATGAGAGAAACGGATCTCGCTGCGCCGGTCCAGGCGGTAAAGGATATTCCCCCGGTCCGCCGCCATCTCGTATCCGTCGTGGATAGGCTGTCCGCCGCCGCCTACGCAGCCGCCGGGACAGGCCATAACTTCCACAAAGTCGTAGCTGACTTTTCCTCTCTTAAGTTTTTTCAGCAGCTTCCTGGCATTTCCCAGTCCATTGACCACCGCCACCTTCAGAGTCTGGCCGGCCAGATCAAATTCCGCCTCTTTCCAGCCCTGCATGCCCCTTACCTGGCGGAAAGCGTCCGGATCCGGATTTTTTCCCGTCACCATGTAGCTGGCTGTCCTCAGCGCGGCCTCCATCACTCCTCCGGTAGCGCCAAAGATCACTCCCGCGCCGCTTCCCAGACCCAGAGGCATATCCAGTTCTTCCTCCTTCAGACCCAGGGGCACGATCTGGGCCGCCCGGATCATCCGGTCGATCTCCCGGGTCGTCAGGACAACGTCCACATCCTGGCCGGCGCCGGCGTCATTCATGACAGGCAGCGCGCACTCCTGCTTCTTGGAAATGCAGGGCATGATGGAAACGCTGAAGATCCGCTCCGGATCCACATTGAGGATCTTCGCGTAATAACTCTTGGCAATGGCCCCGAACATCTGCTGGGGAGACTTGGCCGTGGAGAGCTGATCTGTGTACTCCGGAAAATATCCCTTTACAAACCGCACCCAGCCCGGACAGCAGGAGGTAAACATGGGGAATTTCTCCTGGTCTTTGTTTTTCAGCTTTTCCAAAAACTCGCTGGCCTCCTCCATAATGGTAAGGTCCGCGGAAAAATCCGTGTCGAACACATAATTAAAACCGATCTGCCTCAGAGCCGCCGCCAGACGTTTTACCGTGGCAAACTCCGGCTTCAGCCCCAGATCCTCGCCCCACGCGGCTCTGACCGAGGGAGCGATCTGAACGATGGTGATCTTCTCCGGGTCATCCAGGGCATCCCAGACTTTTCCCGTATCATCCCGCTCAGTAAGAGCGCCCACCGGGCAGTGGGTCAGGCACTGTCCGCAGAGGGTGCAGTCCGAATCTTCCAGGCGAAGGACATCTTTTACATCCACAGTTGCCCTGGAACCGGTATTGACCACATCCCAGATGCTGCAGGTCTGAACTTTATCGCAGACCTGGATGCAGCGCATGCACTTGATGCATTTGGTGTTGTCCCGGATCAGCGGGAAATTTCTGCTTCCCTTCCGGAAGGGGATCTGTTTTTCAAAGGGAACCACATGGATATTCAGGTCGCTGGCTACTTTCTGCAGCGAGCAGTTGCCGTTCCTTACGCAGAGGGCGCAGTTTACGTCATGCTGGGACAGCAGAAGCTGCACGTTATTCCGGCGGACATTCCAGACTTTTCTGGTGTTGGTGCGGACCACCATGCCCTCCTTGACCGGATTATTGCAGGCGGTAAATAATTTTTCATATCCCTCGATCTCCACCATGCAGACCCGGCAGGCTCCGATCTCATTGAGGTGCTTCAAAAAACAGAGGGTGGGAATCTTGATCCCTACGCTGGCCGCCGCTTCCAGAATCGTTGTATTTTCCGGTACTCTCGCTTCTTTTCCGTCTATCGTCAGTTTTACCATTCCTGTACCCTGCCTCCTTTAAACACTCCATAGCCAAAGTGGTCACACCGCAGGCAGCGCCCGGACTCCTGATGCGCTTCCTCCTCCGTCATGCCACATTCCATCAGTTTGAAGTCTTTGACCCGCACAGCGGCCTCCCGCTCTTTAAGATTGATCCGGCCGCAGCTGTGACGGTCAGACAGACGCACAGGCGGAATTTCCACATCGTTGCGCACTTTATGCTGGAAGCCCAGATATTCATCGATATTGGCGGCCGCCACCTTTCCGGCGGCGATGGCCCGGATTACTGTAGCCGGCCCGGTGACACAGTCTCCGCCCGCAAAGACGCCCTCGGTATTTTTGACTCCGCTCCAGTCCAGGGCCTCGATGGCTCCCCTGCGGATGGGGATTCCGTATTCGCCGAACTTCAGAGAGTCAATGCCCTGGCCCACAGCCACCAGCACGATCTCACAGGGAACTCTCAGTTCCGGTTCAGCTGAATTCATAGGCTTTGGCCGGCCGTCCTGGATGGGTCCTACGATCTGAGGTTTCACCCACAGAGCCGCCACCCGGCCCTGGCCGTCCTTTTCAATTCTCAGAGGCGCGTGAAGATCCAGCACTTCACAGCCCTCCGCAATAGCTCCTTCTACTTCCTCCGGAAGGGCTGTCATATCCACTTTTCTCCGGCGGTAAGCGATAGTCACTGTTTTCGCTCCCAGGCGCACGGCGGACCTTGCCACGTCCATGGCTACGTTTCCTCCGCCGACCACGACTACCCGCTTGCCGCTGAAGTCAGGCATGTCGTAATCTCCGATCCTCCGGAGCATCTCCACAGCGGAAAGGACTCCGTCGGCGTCCTCCCCCTCGATGCCGATTTTGCGGTCCACATGCGCTCCGATGGCCACATACATGGCATCGCAGTTTTCTCTTAGTTCCTGAATGGAAATATCATCTCCCACCCGGACATTGGTAACCGTCTTGATGCCTACTGACAGCAGCACTTCGATTTCCTTGTCCAGCGTTTCCCTGGGCAGGCGGTAGCTCGGTATGCCGTAGCGCAGCATGCCTCCCAGCTGCTTTCTCTGTTCGTAGATTGTCACCTCATGTCCCATCAGACGCAGATAATACGCGGCGCTCAGGCCTCCGGGGCCTCCGCCGATGATGGTCACTTTCTTCCCTGTGGGTTTCAGGCACTTGGGCACGGATACTTCACCTGCGTGCTCCACAGCAAACCGCTTCAGTCCCCGGATATTGATGGGATCGTCTACCATAGTCCGGCGGCAGCGGACCTCGCAGGGATGCTCGCAGATCAGGCCGCAGGTGGCGGGCAGGGGATTGTCCTTGCGGATCAGGCGCACCGCGTCGTAATATCTTCCCTCATGGATCAGGGCGATATAGCCGGGCACATCCACTCCTGCCGGGCACTGAGCCACACAGGGTACCGGCTGGCTCACGGTTCCGGAGCATCTTCCGTTTCTGATATGTTCCTCAAAGTCTCCTCTGAATCCCCGGACTCCCTTCAGGACCATTCTGGCCGCCTCGTATCCGATGGCGCAGTCCGCGGAATAGAAAATACTCTCGGCTGTCTTTTCAATAATATCAATGGTTTTCATCTGGGCCTTTCCGTCCAGCACTGACTCCATCAGCGCCTGAAGCTGTCCCAGCCCGATCCGGCAGGGAACACATTTTCCGCAGGACTGCGCATGGCACATCCTGAGAAATGAGGTTGCCAGATCAACCGGACATAAACCCGGCGGGCTGGCCACAACTCTGCGTTCCAGATCTTTGTAGAGCTGTTCTACTGTCTTCTGCGCTTCATTCTGTGTGACAATACTTAGTCTGCTCATCTTTTCCTCCACATCTGTTCGCAAATTCTCTGCTTGTTTTCAGCTGCGTAAACCCATTCTCTCCACACGCAACCCATAACCCATACATTGATTATAATTTAACACAGTCTGTCTATTTCGTCAATCCGCCAGTTATTTTTTCTGTTTTTCACGTTTTTTGCTCCGTTTTACACAAAAAGAAAAAGAAGGTTAAAAAAACAGTGCCTGAAATCTGCATAAAACTCCTCGATTTCAGGCACTTTTCTTTTCCGGTCCTGTTTAGTCCAGTTCGATCTCGATCAGATCCTCCGGCGGAAGCTGCTGGCTTGAAGCCGCTTTAAACTTCTTCAGTTCCGCCTGGGCATTTTTAATGGGAATATTGGTGCCGGCTCCCGCCACGCATCCTCCCGGGCAGCCCATGCCCTCGATCAGGCAGCCCTTCATCTTTCCGGCTTTGGCCAGAGTCAGGATCTTTTTGCACTCGCTCAAGCCCTCCGCGTGCTCAATGTGCACCGGTATATCCGGATAATAGGCTTTCAGGCATTTTTCTATGGCTTCCGCCACGCCTCCCGCCACGGCGTAGCCCCGGCCGGCCGCCGTAGCATCGTGGAAGGAAGAATCCCCCTCGATGGTTTCCGGATCAATCTCCCTGGCGTCAAACATTCCCTGGAGTTCTTCAAAAGTAATGACAAAATCCACGTCGCTGCGGACATCTGTCCTGGAAGCCTCCAGTTTTTTGGAAGCGCAGGGTCCTACGAAGACCACATGCGCGTTGGGATGCTCCTTTTTGATACTCCTGGCTGTAGCCACCATAGGCGTCAGTTCCTGGGAAACGCTCTGGATCAGATCCGGAAAATAGATCTTAGCCAGCATGGACCAGGAAGGACAGCAGGAGGTCAGCAGAAAGGGAAGTTCTCCGGTAGCCACTTTTTCCGCGTAATGGTGGGCCTCCGCCACTGCCCCGATGTCCGCGCCCAGAGCCACCTCGTACACCTCTGAAAATCCCAGGGCCAGCAGAGCCGCTTTGAATTTCTGCGGCGTAACCTTGGGCCCGAACTGTCCGATAAACGCCGGGGCTACCTCGGCAATGATCTCCTGGCCCTCCCTAAGAGCCCGGGAAAGCTGGAAAATCTGGGATTTATCCGAGATCGCCCCGAAGGGACAGCTTACCATACACATGCCGCAGGAAACACATTTGTCGGAATTGATCACCGCTCTTCCCTGTCCGTCGCTTTCGATGGCGTTGACGCCGCAGGCTCTGGCGCAGGGCCGCTCTCTGTGGGAAATAGCGTCATAGGGGCAGACCGCTTTGCACTTGCCGCAGTGAATGCACTTTTCCTGGTCAATGATGGATTTTCCTTTTTTGATGGTGATGGCTCCTTTGGGGCAGACCTGACGGCAGGGATGGGCCACGCAGCCCCGGCACATATCGCTGACCACGTACGTATTCGGCTCGCAGGCATCGCAGGCGGACGGAATTACCTGCATCAGCGGCGGCTCATAATATTTTTCATCGATATTGCTGGCCTCCATGCCCGCTGTGATATGGACCGCCTGATTTTCCGGCCGCAGGGACATGCCCATAGCCAGACGCACCCGCTCGCTGGCAACCGCCCGCTCCCGGTAGATACTTTCCCTGTATGTGGCCCGCTCCCGGACGATCTTATAAGGGATCGCTTCGATCCTGTCCTGAAAGTTTTCCTCCGTGGACTCAAACGCCACTTTAGAAATTTCCTTAAACACTTCTCTTCTGATCTTTCTGATCGGAGTATCCAAACCTCTCATAACTGTAACCCTTTCCTCTCTCTTTCTATACACACGCGTTTTAAAAGGAAAAGGGCGGGAAAACCGCCCTTTCCGGCCAGGCACATTACTGCTTTTTGCCCAGCTTTGTCATAATCCATACACACACGATAATGATCAGAATGGTGATAAAAATACCGCCCATTCCTTTTCCCATAATTTCAAATGCATGCTCCAGATTTACTAAATTCTTTTCCATAGCCCCTCCTTATAAGAACTGGGTGACCAGATTGATAACCATTCCTCCCGCGATTACAGACGCGATCTGTCCGGATACGTTGGCTCCGGCCGCATGCATCAGAATGATGTTGGTGGGATCCTCTTTCATGGCCATTTTCTGAACAACCCTTGAGGACATCGGGAAGGCGGAGATACCGGCGCCGCCCACCATGGGATTGATCTTTTTCTTAAGGAACAGGTTCAGGAATTTGGCCAGCAGCACGCCTCCGATGGTATCCATCACAAAGGCGAAAAGGCCGATCGCCATGATCATCAGGGTTTCCACCTGCACGAAATCTGAAGCCCGCATGCTGAAGGAGATCGTGATCCCCAGCAGCAGGGTGATCAGGTTGGCAAGGTTGTCCTGCGCCGTCTCGGACAATGTCTGCAGCACGCCGCACTCCCGGATCAGATTTCCGAACATCAGGAAGCCTACCAGGGCCACTGACTGGGGAGCTACAAAGCCTACAATGATCGTAACCACAATGGGGAAGGCGATCCGCATGCCCTTGGAGACAGATTTCGGATTATAATCCATATGGATCCGGCGCTCTTTTTTCGTAGTTACCAGCTTAATGGCAAAGGGCTGCACAATGGGCACCAGAGCCATATACGAGTAGGCCGCCACGGCGATAGCCCCCACATACCGGGAACTTAGCATCTGCGATACCAGAATGGATGTAGGTCCGTCCGCCGCACCGATAATTCCGATGGAAGCCGCGTCCTTCATGTCGAATCCCAGCACTGCCGCCAGAGCGATGGCCGCGAAAATACCGAACTGCGCCCCTGCTCCAAACAGGAACATAATAGGATTGGACAGCAGCGGCCCGAAATCGATCATGGCGCCGATGCCGATAAACAGCAGGATCGGCATCACCTCGGACGCTTCGATTCCCACGTCAAACAGCCACTGGATCACGCCGGGCGTATTGCCCACACCGTCCAGCACCTGGTCGATCACGCCTGACAGGGGCAGGTTCACCAGGATCGCTCCGAATCCCATGGGCAGCAGCAGCGCGGGCTCATACTCTTTTTTAATGGCCAGCCAGATCAGCACAATGCCGATGGCGTACATGACCACCTGCTGCCAGGTGAGATTCTGGAATCCCTCGATTAAAAATTCCATTTGTTTTTCCTCCAGATTTTTCTTTCTCGTTTCCTTCCTTCGCGGACTGCCGGCAGGCAGCCGCGGATACTTTATGATTATAATTCAGCGGCTGAACCGGTGTCAAGGCCGGCTTTTCAGTCCAGAAGGATCAGTGCCATAAACTTCAGATCCGTATCTCCCCGGTTAGCCAGGCCGTGGCTGTGTCCGCTGGGGGTCACCGTCACATCGCCGGCTGTTACCTGGCGCTGCCGGCCGTCGTCCGTATATTCTCCGGTGCCCTGGAGAATATAATAGCTTTCGCATTCTCCTCTGTGCTCATGCACTCCCAGCGAACATCCCGGCTCCAGAGTGACCTCCGCGTACATCCGGCATTTTTCTCCCAGTCTGCTCTGATCCAGAATATCCCGGATGATCACATGTCCCTGGCCGCCGGCCATGTTTTCCACACGTCTTACCTGCATCCTTTTTCCTCTCTTTCTTTTCCGCCTTTGTTTTTGCGGAAATGTTCTTTATGTCCCGCTGTCCGCGGCAGGCTTCCGGTCATTCCGGGCCTCTGCCAGATCCAGGATCACCTCACCTGCCAGAAGCAGTCCGGCCGCCGCCGGCACAAAAGCCAGGCTCCCGGGGGCCCTGCCCTGCATCCGTTCCGGTTCGGGAAGCCGGGGCTGCTCCGTGGAAAAGACGACCTTCACTCCGGAAATCCCCAGCCTGCGCAGCTCCCTGCGCATGACCCGGGCCAGAGGACATACCGATGTCTCTTCGATGCGCGCCACCTGAAACAGATCCGCCCGCAGCTTATTTCCCGCTCCCATGGCGCTGATCACCGGCACATTTGCCTCCCTGGCTCTGCGGATGATCAGAAGTTTGGCTGTAACATTGTCCACCGCGTCCACCACATAGTCGAACCGGCTGAAATCAAAACCCTCCTCGTTTTCCGGAAGAAAGAAGCACCGCCTGGCTTCGATCTCCGCCTGGGGATTGATATCCAGCGCCCTCTGCTTCATGGCGTCCACCTTATACATGCCCAGAGTGCTGTGAAGAGCGATGATCTGGCGGTTCAGATTGGACAGGCTGACCCGGTCGTGATCCACAAAGGTCAGCGTCCCCACTCCGCTGCGGACCAGAGCCTCCGCCGCGTGGCCTCCGACTCCGCCGATGCCGAATACCGCCACATGGGATTTTTCCAGCCGTTTCAGCCCTTCCGGCCCCAGAAGCATTTCTGTTCTGGAAAACTGTTCCTTCATACTTATACCCCGCTTCTGTATTCCTTGTGTCGGCTAAACCAGTCAGCTGACAAAAATTCATTTACATCATACCACAACTTCGTCCCTCCTGGCAATGAAAAGAAAGGGCCGGGAGCAGGACCGCCGGCAGTCCCGGAAGATGCTCTTCGGCGCCGATGGCGGTTCATTTTCTTCTATTTTTTCGGATTTACCTCTGAGGTGCAAAAAAATAAGTTGCATTTGTAAATTTCCAGGCAGTTTCTTTTTTTTACAAAATGTATTATGATAATTATTATCGCAATTAGCACGGAGGTTACTTATGGATAAAAAGCGTCAGCAGGCACTTCGCATGCTGGGCATCACGATTTCCTACTACCGCCGCGCCAAGGGCTATACCCAGGCGCAGCTTGCCAAGGAAATCCATGTGAGCCGCACACACATCAGCAATATCGAAGCGCCGAACGCCAAAACTTCTGTTTCTATTACCCTCCTCATGGACATCGCCGACGCACTTGACATTCCACTGACCTACCTGTTTGATTTTCATGATCGTTTTTCCGACTGACACTGATTTTTGACTATGCGAGGGATTCTTATGGACTCTTATATCGATCTGCATGTACATTCCAGCTGCTCCGACGGTACGTTTACGCCGGAGGAGCTTGTTTGCTATGCTCAGAAAAAAGGTCTCCGGGCTTTTGCCCTGACCGACCATGATACGGTTGCCGGAATTCAAAGGGCTGTGGATGCCGCCGCCGGCACAGAACTCACCGTTATCCCCGGAGTGGAGCTGTCCTCCGATTATAAATCCAGGGATATCCATATTCTCGGCCTGGGCATTGACCGGGACAGCAGAAAATTTTCAGATTACCTGGAGAGCTTCCGGGAAGCCCGCGGAAAAAGGAACCGGCTGATGATCCAAAAACTCCAGGAGCACGGCGTCCGGATCACCGAAGAAGACATGGACCGGGTATTTCCCGAGTGTGTCTGGACCCGGGCTCATTTCGCGCGTTTTCTGAAAGACAGGGGCTTCGCCTCCTCCATGGAAGACGCCTTCCGCCGGTATGTGGGCGATGAGGCGCCCTGCTTTGTTCCCAAAGAGCAGCCCGCCCCCGAGGAAGCTGTAAAGCTGATCCTGGACTGCGGCGGCCATCCTGTGCTGGCCCACCCCCTTCTCTACCGCCTGAGTTCCCGAGAACTGGAACTTCTGGTCCGGCAGCTTTGCAGCTGCGGCCTCCAGGGGCTGGAAGCCATCTATTCCGCCAACCGCTTTTCAGACGAATCCGCTATGAAACACCTGGCCCGCCGTTTCGGGCTGTGCGTCACAGGCGGATCAGACTTCCACGGCTCCAACAAGCCGGAAATTGATCTGGGATGCGGAAAGGGCAATCTGAAAATCCCCTTTTCCCTCTGGGAAGAGCTGCAGAACCGCCGCAGCTGAATCTCTGCTGTTTTTAAAAAAGGGTGTGCCGGATCCAAAAGGACCGGCGCACCCTTTTTTGCCCCGGCAGAGCCGGTCAGTCAGATACCGGTTCCGCCGGAATAAATACTCTCTTGTCCGGGGAAGTCTTTTTTTCCCTGGCTTTTTCCTGGGCCTCCTGGCAGAAATAATCCTGGGCGCAGATGGGCGGTTTGCCTCTTCGGTCCGGTTTCACGTAAGTTCCGTCCGGCTGAAGGACATGGGCCTTCATGTTGTCTTCCATCTGGATCTTCAGGATATTCATGACTTCTTTCTTGATCTGCGGATCCTCTACCGGGAATACGATCTCCACCCGCTTGTCCAGATTTCTCGGCATCCAGTCGGCGCTTCCCATGTAGACTTCCTCATTCCCGTTGCTGTAGAAGTAAAAGATCCTGGCATGTTCCAGAAAATTTCCCACGATCGAGCGCACCGTGATATTTTCGCTGACGCCGGGAATACCGGTGATCAGGCAGCAGATTCCGCGGACGATCAGATCGATCTTTACTCCGGCGGCGGAGGCGCTGTAGAGCGCCGCGATGATCTCCTGGTCGCAGAGAGAATTGATCTTTGCCACGATCCGGGCCTCCTGGCCGTTTCTGGCATGTTCTTCTTCCATGCGGATCATGTGGAGGAAACGGTTCCTCATCCAGATCGGCGCCACCACCAGCTTATTCCAGGTGCTGGGCTCCGAATATCCGGAAAGCATATTGAAGACAGCTGTGGCATCCTCCCCGATCTTCGCGTCGCAGGTCAGGATTCCGCAGTCTGTGTACTGTTTTGCCGTGGAGTCGTTGTAGTTTCCTGTTCCCAGATGTACATACCGGCGGATTCCCTCTTCTTCCCTGCGGACCACCAGAGTAATCTTGCTATGGACCTTCAGGCCCAGAAGACCGTAGATTACATGGCAGCCGGCTTTTTCCAGCATTTTCGCCCAGACAATGTTATTCTCCTCGTCAAAGCGCGCTTTCAGTTCCACCAGAACGGAAACCTGCTTGCCGTTTTCCGCCGCCTGGGCCAAAGCCGCGATGATAGGCGAATTTCCGCTGACCCGGTAAAGGGTCTGCTTGATCGCCAGGACCTCCGGGTCCTTAGCCGCCTGGCGGACAAAATCCACCACCGGGTCAAAACTCATATAGGGATGGTGGAGCAGGATATCTTCTTTCCGGATATTGGTAAAAATATCATCGTCATTCTGAAAAGCCGGTACCGGCGCCGGAACGTATTTAGGCACCTTATAGGCCTCGTATCCCTCCAGGCCGTACATCTTCATCAAAAACGTCAGGTCCAGGGGGCCCGGGATAAAGAAGAGATCGTCATCCTTAATGTTGAATTCCGTCTTCAGGATCTTCAGCAGGCGCTTATCGATCTTATCCTCCACTTCCAGCCGGATCACTTCCCCCCACTGGCGCTTTTTCAGCTGCTTCTGGATCTCGATCAGCAGATCCGCCGCCTCGTCCTCGTCGATGGTCAGATCCGCGTTTCTCATAATCCTGTACGGATGGGCGCAGACCACGTCATAGCTCAGAAACAGCTTGCCGATATTTCTCTCTATGATCTCCTCCAGAAGGATCAGGGAATGCTCGCCGTTTTCTCCCGCCGGAAGCTGGACGATCCTGGGCAGCACCGCCGGCACCTGCACTGTGGCAAATTCCAGTTCGCCGCCGGAGTTCCCCTTCTTTCCCTCTTTCTGGTTCTTTGCGGTCTTTTTGGTGATCAGGGCGCCGATATTCAGCGTCTTGTTCCGGATCAGCGGAAACGGCCGGGAAGAATCCATAGCCATAGGAGTCAGCACCGGATATACATTTTCCTCAAAGTACTCGTCCACATACGCCGCCTGCTCTTTTGTAAGATCTTCGTGGGAACCTACGATGTGCAGCGGAATATGCTTCAGGGCCGGCACCAGAGAGCGGTTATAGGTCCGGTACTGCTGGGCCACCAGGTCATGGGTCTTGGCGGAGATGGCTTTCAGCTGTTCTTTGGGCGTCATGCCGGCGATATCCGGTTTATTGTACTGCGTATGCACCATATCTTTCAGGGAAGCCACCCGGATCATATAAAACTCATCCAGGTTGGACGCAGTGATGCTCAGGAACTTCAAACGCTCGAACAGCGGAATATTTTTGTCCCTGGCTTCGCTCAGGACCCGCTCGTCAAAACTGATCCAGGAAAGTTCCCGGTTTCTGTAATACTCCGGTTTCATAAATTCTGTGTAATCATATTCCATGGTCTCGCCACCTCCTATATCTGTCTTTTTACTTTCAGCACCGGACGGACGCTGAACACTTCGTAAAAGAAATCTGCCTTATCCCCGATCAGGCCCTGCTCCAGAGTAAAATCTCTGTTGACTTCCAGAGAAATCCTAAGCTCCTGCTCTCTGAGCACCGCCCGGATGGACTGGACCTTCTGCATATGGCTTCTGTCCAGGCTGTTGGCGTATCTGACAATGGCCGTCAGTTCCGCCACCAGCAGGTACTGCCGGGTATCGATGCCTGTCTCCTGGGAAATCTCCTCAAAGGGCGGAAGTTCTCTGGTATTATATCTGGCGATCAGCGCGATGGTTTCCCGCTCCGCGTGGGAGAGGCCGATGATCTCATTGCTCATGATGATATTGTAGGAACTTTCCGCCACGGAGTTCATGCTGATATATTTTCCCACATCGTGGAGCATCACAGCGATCCGCAGCAGAAGGCGCTCCCGCACTCCCAGGCCGTACACCCGCTTCATGGCGTCAAAGACTGCCATAGCGGTCATCTCCATATTCTGAATATGCGCCCGGTTGACAGCATAGCGCTTTCCGATATTTTTGGCAGCCATGATAATGTCGTTTTCAAAATCATGCTTCACTTTCAGAAGTTTTTTCTGCTCGCCGTACTCATAGGCCAGTCCCCTTGCCAGGTGGATGCCGGGCGTCCAGATCATGGCCGCGTCCATCTCCTCGATCAGCCGGTGGTAGATGATGGCGGAGGGGCGCAGCAGAGACGCGTACTCCACCGGAACGTCCAGGGTGACAGCCAGTTCCATGGTGGAATGGCCCACAATATTCTGATACCAGGCCTCAAAATCGCTGCGGGAAATGGTGCGGCTGGCCCGGTCATCGGTATCCCGGAACACGGTGTCGGTAATAAAGTCGCCGATCAGCATGATATTCTCTATCTTCCGGTCCTTGAGGAACATCCGCTTAAAGCTCAGGATTTCATTGCGGATCAGTTCCTCTGCCAGTCTCTCGTAGTTGGCGGTGTCATTTTTCAGCGGCAGGAGACGTTCCCGGATCCTCAGATTTCCCATACGGATATTTTGAGTGGTCACCAGAGCATCCTTGTCAAACAGGGAAATCTGGATACTTCCCCCGTCCACATCGATGACGGCGGTTCCCTTTTCGATCATTTTATTAAACCGGCTCTCAATGGAGGCAATGGCTTTGTAGCTTAAGAATCTCTGTTCGGAATTGCTGAGGATCTCTACGGTCAGTCCCGTGGCCTGGCGGATTTTTCCCAGTATGAACAGACTGTTCTCCGCCTCCCGGAGCGAACTGGTGGCGATGGCGCGGTAGCTGTCTACCCGGTAGCCTTTCATGATCCTCACAAAATCCTTCAGGACTGTGCAAAGTTCCTCCTCCATTTCCGGCCCCAGCTTGCCGTGGGTGTAGGTATCCGTGCCCAGCTCCAGCCGGCGGCGCACCGTATCGATACTCCGGATCCCGGATTTTTTTGATATTTCAAATACTTCCAGCGTTACATCGTAGCTTCCGATGTCAATCGCCGCAAACGTCGTTGCCTGCATAATTTTCCTCCTTTCAGACCAGCAGATCCTTAAGACAGTTTCAGACGTTTCCGTCAGTAATTGCCCAAAAGCCGCAGGGAAACCGCTTCGGACCTGACTCCCAGAAGAGCGTTCTTCACCGGGGGATCGGAGAGATTTCCCTCAAAATCTATAAAAAACCGATATTCCCATGGGCGGCTGGGAATAGGCCTGGATTCGATTTTCGTCATATTCAGGTTATTATAATCGAAATGGGCCAGAATGCCGTACAGGCTGCCGCACTTATGGGGAAGTTCCACGCAGATGCTGATTTTCCCCGCGTCCCGGACAAAACATTTCCGGCTGGAAAGGATCACGAACCGGGTGGAATTTCCCTCCCCTGCCAGCCCGTCCTCTTTCAGGATCTGCAGGCCGAAATGCTCCGCCGCGTAGCGGCTGGCAATGGCTGCCTGGCTCTTGTCCGCTTCCGCGGCCACCTTTTCCGCCGCCATAGCCGTATTCAGCATTTTTTTCTGCTTCCAGTCCGGATGCTGTTCCAGAAAATGCCGGCACTGGTACAGGCCCTGGGGATGGGAATACACAGTCCGGATATCCTCCAGGGATGCTCCCGGCACTCCCATCAGGGTATGGCGGATCTCCAGAATTTCCTCCCCGACAATGTAGGCGGGATATTCTGTCAGAAGATCATAAATATCTAAGACGCTGCCTGCCGTGGAATTTTCAATCGGAAGAACCGCGTAATCCACCGCTCCGGCAGCCGTCTGTTCCATGGCTTCTTTCCAGGTTTCCACATGGGAGCTTCGGATATTTTCTCCGAAAAAGCGCTTCATGGCCGCAAAACTGTAAGCGCCCTCCACCCCCTGGAACACTACCCTGGCATTTTCTGTAGAAAGCCGGTCCACCTGCCGGTAATTCTCCTCTTCTCCGACGCCGGCCCCCTGCTGTGCCAGCAGCTGATACTGGCGGATCCGGCTGACTGCTATAATATGCTGAAAAAGTTCCTGGACACTCAGGGCGTTAAAGGGCGTGGAAGCCGCCTCCCGGAGTTTTTTCAGCTTTTCCGCTTCTCTCTTCCCGTCAAACACCGGCTTTCCGGCCTGGATCTTATAGGCGGCCACATCCTCCGCCAGCTTCATTCTCTTTTCAAACAGCCGCAGGATCTCTGCGTCTGTGTCGTCTATCTTTCCACGGATTTCCTGTAAATCTAACATGGTCTTCTCTCCCTGTATTCTGAAACCAGCCTGGTCAGTTCCCCTAAAAAGGAAAGGGAGCCGAAAGCCAGAATGATTCCGTCTTTTTCTGCTGCGGCGTGAGCCTGTTCCACCGCCTGCGCTATACTCCCGCAGGCTTCCACCCGGGGGTTATAATCAGCAATCACCCGGGCCAGCTCCTCTGCCGGCAGGGCTCTGTCATTGCCCGGCGTTTCGATAGTGAAGATCTGCTCGGCCAGCAAAGCAGTCTCCTCCGCCACTTTGCGGTAATCCTTGTCTTTCAGCACGCCGTTGATAAAGATCAGACGCCGTCCGGAAAAGTATCTGTTTACAGACTCCTTAAGTTTCCTGGCCGCATCCGGATTATGGGCCCCGTCCACGTAAAACGCCGGGTTCTCGGCAATCCTGGTAAACCGTCCTTTCCAGACCGCCCGGCTGATCCCCTCCAGGATCTGGCGGTCAGACAGTTTCCAGCCTTTTTTCTGCAGGATCTTCAGAGCCTCAAAGGCTGTCACCGCATTCTCCTTCTGGCAGCTTCCTGCCAGGGAAATCTCAAGCCGGTATCCCCGGTACAAGAAAGTCTGACCATCCAGGCTGTCCCGGAGCACCTGAGCCTCTCCGGGCCTGGCCGCAAAAAAGGGAATATTCTGATCCAGGCAGGCCTTTTCCAGAACCTTCCGGACCTCCGGCCTCTGTTCCCCTGTCACCGCCCAGGTCCCCGGCTTCAAAATCCCGGCCTTGACCGCAGCGATCTCCTCCAGGGTCTCTCCCAGAAACTGGATATGATCCAGGCTGATGGAAGCGAATACGCAAAGTTCCGGGGCCGGGATCACGTTGGTGGCGTCGTCCCTGCCCCCCATGCCGCATTCCAGCACTACACAGCCGCAGTTCTGTTCCCTGAAATACAAAAAGCCCAGCACTGTTTCAAGTTCAAAAGGAGAGGGCTTTCTGCCGCCTCTTCTCTCGATGGCTTCCACCGCCTGCCGGATCCTTTCTGTCAGTTTTGTAAAATCTTCCCGGGAAATGAACTGCCCGTCCACCTGAAACCGTTCCCGGTAACTGTACAGGGTCGGTGATATATAACGACCCACCCGGTATCCCGCGTGGGTAAGTGTTGTGGATATATAAGAAAGGATACTCCCCTTTCCGTTTGTTCCGGCGATATGAATGAATCTGAGATCCTGTTCCGGATGGCCCAGTTCCTCCAGAAGCGCCCGGATGTGATCCAGGCTCATCTCGCCCCCATACCTCTGCTGATCCTCTATATAGGCACGCGCCTCTTTATATTCCATGATAACTGCTGAACCTCCAGGAGTAAAGTAAAATTTAGGTTTTTACATAAAAGCCCCGGCAGGGGCCCTCTGTCAGAGGGCTTCCGCCGGGACAGCATTTTCACGAACCGGCCTGCCCCTGCAGATAGGTGACAAACTGCTGGGCCGTTCTGCCTGAGATGCCTCCGTGGCTCAGTTCCCATTTGTTCGCTTCCGCCCGGAGTTCCTCCTTTGACATGCCGATCCCCGCTTTTTTCGCCAGTTCCTCCACAATGTGGAAATACTCCTGCTGAGTGGGCTTGGAATAGCAGATGGTCACGCCGAACCGGTTTACCAGAGAAAGCTTCTCCTCGATGGTATCCGAGCGGTGGATGCCGGCTCCGGTCTCCATATCATCCCGGTCGCTCCAGTTTTCCTTGATCAGATGTCTCCGGTTGGACGTGGCGTAGATCAGCACATTTTCCGGCTTTGTCTCCACGCCGCCCTCAATGACCGCTTTCAGGAATTTATATTCGATCTCAAATTCCTCAAAGGACAGATCGTCCATATAAATAATAAACTTATAATTCCGGTTTTTAATCTGGGCGATTACATTGGACAGATCTTTGAACTGATGCTTGTAGATCTCGATCATCCGCAGGCCCTGAGGATAAAATTCATTGACGATAGCTTTGATGCTGGTGGATTTTCCTGTGCCGGAATCTCCGAAAAGCAGACAGTTGTTGGCTTTCCGCCCTTCTACAAAGGCTCTTGTATTGTCCACCAGCTTTTTCTTCTGGATCTCATACCCCACCAGATCGTCCAGCATGACTTTTTCCATGTTGTTGATGGCGTGAAAAGACACCCTGCCCTCTTCGGAAGAAGCGATGCGGAATGCCTTGTTCAGGCCGAACATGCCCACGCCGAAATCCCGGTAAAACTCTGTTACCCGCTGGAAAAACTCGTTTTCATCCGCGGCTGCGTCCAGCTTTTCGCTGAGATCCCGGACTTTTTCGCTGACATTCTTATTGTACATCAGTTCCGGCTTTACGATAGCTTTGTAATCTGTCAGGCGGCTGAAGCAGTCCAGGGAAAGTTCCTCCTCCAGCCAGGAGAAATCGTAATGAAATAATTCCCGGAATGCCTGAAAGTCATGCTTCGCGAAATAATTGACGCTTCCGTCCTGGGCCCCGGTTTTCTCACAGGTCAGGCTGAAGGGATTTTCGTCCGTCATCAGAAGAAAGGTCAGGTAATTCTGCCAGAGATTCCGGTCAAATCCGTAGTCTGTGGCGATGATCAGGATTCTTTTCACCTGGCGGAACACCCGGGCCGCCAGCTCATCCTTTCCCTGGGTATGTTCTCTGGCCTGCCTGCAGATGTCAGCCATCTGCATAAGTATGCTGTCCTCAGGAAGATCTCCGTAGATCAGCAGTTTAGATATAATGTGATCCATAGGGCTGTTCTTCCTTTCTGTTATTTTTTGCGGCTGCCGTGGTACTTCTCTTCACAGTATTTGCAGCGGTAGATTTCTCTCTCAGGGTCTGTCAGCACAAACACCTGGTCCAGTCCCTGTTCAATGGAAGTGATGCAGCGGGGATTTTTGCAGCGGATCACATTTACCACCTGTTTTGGAAGCTTCAGTTCCCGCTTCTCCACGATTTTCCCGTTGGAGATCACATTGACGGTAATATTATGATCGATAAATCCCAGAATATCCAGATCCATGGTATCCACCGGACATTCTACTTTTATGATATCCTTTTTCCCCATCTTGTTGCTGCGGGCGTTTTTGATGATAGCCACGCAGCAGTCCAGCTTGTCCAGCTTCAGGTCATGATAGATGGTCATGGCCTTGCCGGCCTTGATATGATCCAGCACAAATCCCTCTTCCAGCGCTCCTACATTTAACATACTTTCACCTCCAGCAGTGTGAGAATCAAAGCCATGCGGATATATACCCCGTACTGTACCTGCCGGAAGTACGCGGCTCTGGGATCACTGTCCACCTCCACAGAAATCTCGTTGACTCTGGGAAGGGGATGCAGCACAAACATATCCGGCCTTGCCAGTTCCATCTTCGCTTTGTCCAGAATGTAAAAATCCTTCATGCGGACATAATCTTCCTCATTAAAAAAGCGCTCTCGCTGTACTCTGGTCATATACAGAATGTCCAGTTTGGGAAGCGCGTCTTCCAGCCGGATTACCTCTTCATACTCTATGCCCTGGGCGTCCAGCACATCCTCCCGGATATAGGAGGGTACCCGAAGTTCCTCCGGAGAGATCAGGATAAATTTTATGCCTGTGTAGCGGACCAGGGCGCTGATCAGAGAGTGGACAGTCCGCCCGAACTTCAGATCTCCGCACAGACCGATGGTCAGGTTGTTCAGCCGTCCCTTCAGGGAACGGATGGTGAGCAGATCAGTTAAAGTCTGGGTGGGATGCTGATGACCGCCGTCTCCGGCATTGATCACGGGGATAGAAGAAACCTGAGAAGCCACGAGAGGCGCGCCCTCCTTGGGATGCCTCATGGCGCATATATCTGCAAAACAGCTGATGACACGGATCGTGTCCGCCACGCTCTCGCCTTTTGAAGCGGAACTGGAATCCGCGGAGGCAAAACCGATCACCGAACCGCCCAGATTCAGCATAGCCGTCTCAAAGCTTAAACGTGTTCTGGTACTGGGCTCATAAAACAGTGTCGCGAGTTTTTTGCCGTCGCAGGCATGTGCGTATTTGTCCGGATGGTTTTCGATGTCAACAGCCAGATTCATCATCTGATCCAGCTCTTCCACGGAAAAATCCAGAGGACTCATGATGTGTCGCATAGTATACCTCCCGTCGCGTTAAATTTTCTGTGTTCCATCATATAACAAAAAGTGCGGGAATGCAAGGGTAACTCTGTGCATTCCCGCCTGTATTCTTCCGTCAGCTCTGGGCGTCCTGGCCGGTCAGGGCTTTCAGCCTGCCTGCCTGGGCTTCAATGTAATCCGCCTCCTGATCCGACATTTTTTCCGGCTTTTTGCCCCGGACCAGTTTCTGCAGCGCCGCGATATCGGCTTTGATATTCTTTTTTTCCTCCCGGGACAGTGTCTTTTTGTTCTGGTTCAGATACTGCTCCGCCCGGACTGCCGTATTCTGGGCGTCATTGAGCACATCCCAGTGGCGCTTGCGGCTGGTGTCCTCCCCCGCGAAGGCCTGAGCGTCCCGGATCGCCTGCTCGATCTCATCTTCCGACAGCTTGGACCGGGCTGTGATGGTGATCTGCTTCTGTTTTCCGGTTCCCAGATCCTTGGCAGACACATTCACAATGCCGTTGGCGTCAATATCAAAGGTAACTTCAATCTGGGGCACTCCCGCGGGAGCCCGCTTGATCCCGCTGAGGCGGAAAGTTCCAAGAAGGGTGTTGTCCTTGGCAAACTGCCGCTCGCCCTGCAGCACCTTGATCTCAACAGAGGTCTGGAAATTGGCCGCTGTAGAGAACACCTGGCTGTGGCGGGTGGGGATCGTAGTATTGCGGTCAATGATCTTTGTAGCGATTCCTCCCACCGTCTCGATTGCCAGGGACAGCGGGGTCACGTCCATCAGAATGATCTCCGCCGCGTTTCCGGCAGTGATCTCTCCGCCCAGCTTTCCTCCCTGGACAGCGGCTCCCACCGCCACGCACTCGTCAGGATTCAGGCTGTGGGAAGGCTCCTTGCCTGTCAGCTGCCGGACTTTTTCCTGGACTGCCGGGATCCTGGTGGAGCCTCCCACCAGCAGCACCATTCCCAGTTCCGATACGCTGACTCCCCCGTCACTTAAGACCTTGCGCACCGGCGCCTCTGTCCGGTCCACCAGATCTCTGGTGAGTTCATCGAATTTACTTCTGGTGATTTCCATCTCCAGATGCACCGGCTCCCCTTTTACGGTAGCCACAAAGGGAAGATTAATGTTGGTGACAGTCTGGGTGGAGAGGGTCTTCTTGGCCTCCTCCGCCGCTTCCCGGATCCTCTGCATGGCTACCAGGTCTTTGGACAGGTTGATCCGGTTGGTGCGGATATATTCCTGGACAATGTACTCTGTCAGCCTGGCGTCAAAATCATCGCCTCCCAGACGGTTGTCTCCGGCTGTAGCCAGCACCTCGATGAGGTTGTCACCGATCTCGATCAGAGAGACATCGAAGGTGCCTCCGCCCAGGTCGTAGACCATGATCTTCTGAGGCTTTCCGTGGTCCAGTCCGTAGGCCAGGGCCGCGGATGTGGGCTCGTTGATGATCCGCAGCACATTCAGCCCGGCGATCCGTCCGGCGTCCTTGGTGGCCTGTCTCTGGGCATCATTGAAATAGGCGGGCACTGTGATGACCGCCTCCCCCACGGATTCTCCCAGATAATCCTCCGCGTCCTTTTTCAGCTTTTTCAGGATAAAGGCTGAAATCTCCTGGGGTGAAAAATTTTTGCCGTCTATTTTAATGCGGGTGTCGGTTCCCATCTCCCGCTTGATGGAGGCGATGGTGCGGTTTACATTTGTGGCTGCCTGGCGCTTTGCCACATCCCCCACCAGCAGTTCTCCGCTTTTGGAAAACGCTACTACAGAAGGGGTCGTCCGCATACCTTCCGCGTTGGGGATCACCACAGGCTCCCCGCCCTCAAGGACGGCCACGCAGCTGTTGGTGGTTCCCAGATCAATTCCGATTACTTTGCTCATTTTTTGTCTATTCCTCCGTCTACTGACTGTTCCCGGCGGCTGCCGCCGCCGCTTTCTCCACTATACTGCCGCGAAAACAGCCAGTCAAGACGACTGGCTGTTTTTTAATTCTTTCTTTAGAAAGAGTTTTTGAAATTCCTGGCTGTAAGGCGGACGGATCACGCCGTACTCTGTTACGATAGCTGTGATCAGATCATGGTCTGTCACGTCAAAAGCGGGATTAAACACCTTTACTCCTTTCGGCGCCATGGGCTTTTCATACCACATGTCTGTCACTTCCCCGGGACTGCGCTGTTCAATACGGATCTCTTCTCCGCTGGCTGTGCCCATGTCAATGGTGGAAGTGGGAGCGCACACATAAAAAGGAATCCCGTACCGTTTCGCGGCCAGAGCCACCATGGAGGTGCCGATCTTGTTGGCGGTATCCCCGTTGGCCGCCACCCGGTCGCAGCCCACAAATACAGCGTTGACCCATCCGCTTCGCATTACGGAAGCGGACATATTGTCGCAGATCAGCGTCACATCCATCCCTGCCTCCTGCAGTTCAAAGGCTGTAAGCCTGGCTCCCTGGAGCAGAGGCCTGGTCTCATCGGCAAAAATGCGGAAATGATATCCCCTCTCTTCTCCCAGGTACATGGGAGCCGTGGCCGTGCCGTAGCGCACCGCAGCCAGCCTGCCCGCATTGCAGTGGGTTAAAAGCCCGTCTCCCGGCTTTACCAGAGTCAGGCCGTTTTCCCCGATAGCCCGGCATACCTGGATATCCTCCCGGCGGATCCGCAGCGCCTCCTGATGAAGCGCCTCCACGATCTCCGGCACAGGGCAGTCTTTTTTAGAAAGCACCACCTGTTCCTGCCGCTTTAAAGCCCAGGAGAGATTCACCGCCGTAGGTCTGGAGGAATTCAGATAATCCGCCGCTTCGCAGAACTGCCTGTAAAACTCCCCGAAAGAATCCGCCTGGATCCGGCGGGCTGCCAGATAAATGCCGATGCCCGCCGCCACGCCGATGGCCGGGGCGCCCCGGACCTGCAGAAGGTAAATGGCGTTCCAGATCTCCTTCTGCTCTGTCAGATAGAGAATTTCTGTCTCCGCCGGCAGCTTTGTCTGGTCGATAATAGCCAGGGCATGGCGCTCCTCATCCAGCCAGACTGTGTCATAGTCTCTGATCGTTTTGATTTTCCCGTCCATTTCTTCCTCCCTCAGCGGCTGTGCCTTCTCACTGCCCGCTCCACTGCCGCTGTATAGTCAGCGCCGCAGATAAAATTCCCCCGGTTCAGAATGCAGTCTTTGGAAAATGAAATGATGATCCTCTCTGCCCGGGCCCGTTTTTCCGGATCCTCAATGGAAGTGATATCTTTTACATTCGCCATGCCGTGCACCCGCCGGAGCCCTTCTGTTCCCGCGTATCCGGCTGTGTCCGACAGGATCCCGGACAGATACCAGGATTTAAAGCCCGGCACCTTCGCCATAGGTTCTGTCACATACTCGTCAAAGACCGCGTCATACTTCTGCACAAACAGGTCCACCGTATCCGCCATGGCATCCATGCACCAGTCCAGAAAATCTTCTTTTTCTTTTCCCTCCTCCATCACGGCTTCGCCGTTGCACCAGGCAAACAGAAGGTTGACTGCCACATTGCCGATATCGTATCCCATCGGTCCGTAAAAAGCAAATTCCGGATCGAACACATACGTGTGATCCTGATTGATAAATACAGATCCGGTATGTAAATCTCCGTGGATCAGAGCCTGGGCGTGGTTCATAAATTCAAATTTCAGCTTCGCGGCTTCCAGGCAGAGGGCCTCATCCCCGTAGACTTCCTGACGGATAAATTCAGCGTTGGGAGCGAAAACATGATTTCTGCCGTAAATATCATTGTAGGGTTCCATCAGCACCAGATCCTCGGTGATGCCGCACAGATCCGGATTGATAAACTCGCCCACCAGTTTTTTCTTTTCCTTGTGGTCCATGACCAGATCCGAGGTCCTGATCAGGCAGTTGGCCAGAAATGTGGTGATATCCTCCGCGAATCCCGGATACGTCTCATGCCGGAGCAGGCCTGTCCGCATCATGGTATGTCCCACCATATCCTCCATGATCATCGCGCACATTACCTCATCGTAAAGGTAGATCTCCGGCACCAGCCCGGGCGCGTACTCGTTCTGGATCTTTAAGATCCTGGCCTCGATCCGTCCCCGGTCTGTGGAAACCCCCAGGTCCGGTTCGATCCTGGTCTTCAGTCCCGCCTGCTTGACAATGATGGATTTTCCCGTGTCCTCATCGGTTACCCGGAATACATAATTGATGTTTCCGTCTCCGATCTCTTTTCCGGATAGCTTTTCCCCTTCCGGGAAATAGTGGAGTTTTGCCTGCACATAAGCAGGCGCTTCCTCCGGTTTCATGAGAAAATAACTGCTGTAGTCCTCCATTCGTTTGTTCACCTCCGCTTGTTTATTCATCTATTTCTTTCCCGTGTCCGTCGATGACATCATCGGGATCAAAGGCTTCGTATCCGGACCTCTTTCTCCAGCCTGACATCCGCAGAATGAGATACAGTTCGGAAATCCCGTCGATCATAAGGAAAATGCCGGCAAAAGTCATCATCAGGCTGGCGCTGCCAAAGGGAGCGATCAAAACGATGAAGCCCATCAGAAACGTGATCACCGCCGAGACAAGGCTGATCTTCCAGCGCTGGTCCCCCACCTGGCGCATGAACAGCATTTTTCTGAGATCGCTGACTCCGTGGACCAGCAGGATCACCGCAAACAGGATGCCGGCAAAGCCCACCACCACGCCGGGCCGGAACAGAATAAAAAGTCCCGCCGCCGCCAGGAAGATGCCGGGAACCAGATGCAGCAGATCCAATCCCTCTCCGGCAGGCTCATACCGCCCGCTGAAAGCCGTCAGACAAAAGACCAGTCCCGTAACTGCCAGCACCAGTCCCAGCAGCCTGCACACCAGCAGCACCGCGCCTCCCGGGTTGATCACAAGCATCAGCCCGAAGACGATCATCAAAACCGCCGTGATCTCCGACATCATACGGGTCTTCACAAAAAAATCTCTCATGGCTTCCCTCCTTTTTTCTGTCCGGGGATCGGTCAGGGCAGGCGCCGGTTCCGCTGGTAGATCAGAGCCATCCCCTTCAGAAGCAGACCGTCATCGGTCAGGATCTTTTTTTTGCAGTAAGGGATCACTTTTTCCGCCAGCCCCCCTGTAGCCAGCACCGTTACAGGCTCTCCCAGTTCTTCCTCCAGCCTGCTGATGATCCCGTCCACAGCGGCGGCGTTGCTGTAAATAATGCCGCCCTTCATGGCATCGGCAGTATTTTTCCCCAGAATATTCCTGGGCGCCTCCAGATTGACCGCTCCCAGCTGCGCCGCCCTGGCTGTCAGGGAATCCAGAGCGACCTGAAGCCCGGGATAGATCAGCCGTCCCAGAAAGCGCTTCTTTGAATCGATGATGGAGACGGTTGTGGCCGTTCCGAAATCAAAAATCAGCATCGGCGCCGGATACTCCTCTATGCCGGCTACAGCGGCGGCCACCAGATCGCTGCCCAGCTGCGCCGGGTTGTCCACCTGGATATCCAGTCCGGTGCGGATCCCTGCCCCCACCACCAGGATCTCTTTTTCGATAACTTTTTCCGTGGCTTTCTTGACTGTACCTGTTACCTGCGGAACAACAGAAGCCAGGATGCCTCCCTCGATCCTTTTCCTGGATATCCCGTACATGTCCAGAGCGTTCCGGAAATCCACCGCGTACTCCAGTTCTGTCTTTCTCAGATCGGTGGACAGACGCTCCTCAAAAATGCAGGTATCTCCGTCTGTGCATCCGATCACAATATTTGTATTTCCTATATCGATGGCTAATATCATTTGCTTGCTCCCAGCTCCTTTTTCATCCGTCCTCTCAGCAGCACCTTTCCCAGCGCCAGAGTCAGCACGCCGGCTACAATGGCTTCCGGCACGCCGTTGGTTCCGATCACGGTGAGGATAAAGCCGTACACCGCCTGGACCGTTACTTCATTGGCCGCCGCGTAGGCTCTCCGGAAAAAGACAAAAATCAGATTCATGACCAAAAGCGTATTGGTCAGGGATCCGCCGATTCCCGCCAGGACCAGGCCGGCTCCCGGCGTTTTCCCTTTTTTTGAGCATTTGCGCGCCAGTTTCAAAATATAGTACGGCACCACGCCGATAAGGATCCTGGGCACAAAGCAGATCAGCAGGCTGGCAGGCCCGCCGCTGAACTCTCCCAGGCTGTAAAACGGCGAAAACACAAAGGAAGTTGCCGTAGGATTGACTGTATTGTTGATAAAGCTGGTGAGGCCGAAAACGCCGCCCAGCACAGCTCCCCTTCCCGGTCCCAGCATCAGGGAGCCCAGGATCACCGGTATATGGATGGTGGTGACTCTGGTAAATCCCAGGGGAATATAGCCTAAAAAAGGCGTAAAAGCCATAATCAGGATCACAGCGGCAAAAACCGCGGTCTGTACCATTTCCCGGACTCCCGGGTTCTGTGTTTTCTTTCTGTTTCTCTGTCCCATTTTCTGTCTCCTTGTTATTATTCTCCAAAAGAGATACAATACATTCTGACATTGTGCTTCCGCGCTCCGCGGAAAACTTACTCCCCGGTTTCCGAAGAAATGTTTTTCAGGATCTCATCCAGAATTTTTCCGGCTGTCTCCTCTTTTGTCAATTTTCCCAGGGAAACTTCCCGGTCTTTGGTGAGGATAGTCACCACATTGGTATCCCCTGCAAATCCCGCGCCCTCCACCTTCAGATTGTTTGCCACGATCATGTCCAGGTTTTTGGCCGCCAGCTTTTTCCGGGAATTCTCCAGCAGATTCTCCGTCTCCATGGAAAATCCGCAGAGAAACTGTCCTTTTTTCTTATGTTCCCCCAGATATTTCAGAATATCCCGGGTGCGCTCCAGCTCCAGGGTCAGGACGCCGTCTTTCTTTTTGACTTTTTCGCTGCTGACCCGGGCCGGCCTGTAATCCGCCACCGCCGCGGCCTTGATCACGATATCCTGGCAGTCTGCCCGGGATGTGACTTCCCGGAACATGTCTTCCGCGGTGACTGCCGGAACCATATCAACTCCTGCCGGAGGTTCCAGCGCCGTCGGTCCGCTGACCAGCGTGACCGCGGCTCCCCTGCGGGCCGCGGCGGCGGCCAGGGCGTATCCCATTTTTCCCGAGGAATGATTGGTTATAAACCGCACCGGATCCACCGCCTCCCGGGTGGGGCCGGCAGTGACCAGCACTTTTTTCCCCGCCAGATCCTTGGCGCAGGCTGCCTCCAGCAGCACAAGCTGCAGCAGCTTCTCAGGCTCCGGCATTTTTCCCGGCCCCACATCCCCGCAGGCCAGATATCCGCTGGCAGGCTCCACGATCCTGCAGCCGTACTGTTCCAGTCTTTTCAGATTGTCCTGGAGGACCGGATTCTCATACATCTGGGTGTTCATGGCCGGGACAATGATCTTCGGGCAGCGGCAGGCGAGGAACGTAGTGGTGAGCATGTCGTCCGCCAGTCCCCAGGCAAACTTGGCAATGGCGTTGGCGCTGGCCGGAGCCGCCATGAATACATCCGCTTTTTTTGCCAGCGAAACGTGCTCCACCTGAAACTGAAAATTCCGGTCAAAGGTATCGATGAGACATTTATTTCCCGTCAGTGTCTCAAAGGTGATGGGATGAATAAAATTCCGGGCATTTTCCGTCATCAGCACATGGACATCCGCCTCCTGTTTTTTCAGGGCGCTGGCCAGATACGCAGCCTTGTACGCGGCGATGCTGCCTGTTACGCCCAGAAGGACTGTTTTTCCCTTCAGCATTTTGCTCCTCCCTCCTCCCCGGCAGAAAATTCTTCCGGAAACATCTTTTTCAGTTCCTGGTATACCCGGGCAGCCGGAAGACCCACGACATTGTTGTAATCTCCCTGGATCCCGCGCACAAATTTCGCGAAGCTACCCTGGATTCCGTAGGCCCCTGCTTTGTCCATGGGATCTCCGGTCAGAACATATTCCCGGATCTCTTTGGAGCTTATGGGGTAGAAAAACACGTTTGTTGTCTCGGAAAAAGTGACAGAGCGCAGAACCCTGCCCTCCCGGACCTCCGCCATCGTCACTCCTGTGCAGACCTGATGCTCCCGCCCGGAAAGCAGTTTCAGCATCTCCTCAGCCTTTTCTTCTGTTCCCGGCTTGCCCAGGATCCTGCCGTCCAGGGACACTACTGTATCCGCTCCCAGCACCAGGCTGTGGTCTTGGATCTTCTCCGCCGTGGCCAGACACTTTTTCCCGGAAAGGGCCTCCACCAGAAGATTCGGCGTTTCTCTCTCTATATTTTCATCGGCCTCACTGGGGAGGATCTCAAAACGCAGACCGATCTGCCTTAAAAGTTCGCTCCTTCTTGGTGAGGCCGATGCCAGTATCCATCTCATTATTCTGTTCTCCTGTCTTTCGGAAAGCTTAAAATGAAAACGAGCAGAGCGGTAAGCCGGGTTATGTCGTGTGTGGCCATCTATCTAGGACTGCCGTTGCCGGCAGCCTCCAGCGACCTACCTGAAGACGCGGCGGGCCGCCGCACAGCCTTCTGTCTGGTCTTGCTTCGGATGGGGTTTACATGTGCCCGCTCTGTTGCCAGCGCGGCGGTAGTCTCTTACACTGCCTTTCCACCCTTACCCGCAAAAGCGGGCGGTTTATTTCTGTTGCACTGTCCCTGGAGTCGCCTCCGCCGGACGTTATCCGGCATCCTGCCCTGTGAAGCCCGGACTTTCCTCGCCTGGCCCCTTTCGGTCCTGCCAGCCGCGGCCACATGCTCTGCTCGCACTGTATAACTATACCATGACTTTCAAAAGGAAGTCAAGGAAGGAGCGCTGTCTCAAAAGCAGCCCCCTCCTATAAATTCCCGCAAAATTGAATTTTGGGGGACTGTCTCCGAAGGAAAGCCGATAAAATAATCCAAAAATTTTAAAAGCCGCTTGGCCTCCGGATATTCCGGGGCCTCCTCGGGCACCTGAAACAGCAGCGGCTCCGCGTAAAGCTTCAGCACAGCCAGTTCGTAGATCAAAGCGGAATTAAACATCACGTCCGCCTGCTCCTGGAAGGGAAAAATATACCGCTCCTCTCCCCGGCGGACAGAGGGCCACATGGCTATGGTCTCCCGGGCCGATGTGCTCCTTGTGAGATAATCCCGGATGATCCTGCGGATCAGCCTTCCGTCTGTGGTGGGAATCCGGTTGTGCTCGTCAATATTCAGCTGGGTCAGGGCGCTGATATAAATTTTATACTTGCATTCCGCGGGAAGCATGCCGCTGAGCTGGTCGTTCAGCCCGTGGATCCCCTCCAGCACCAGTATATCCTCTCTGCCCATCTGAAGCTGTTCGCCCCGGTACTCCCTCTTTCCCGTGTGGAAATTAAAGGTGGGGAGCTGGACGGCCCCGCCCTCCAGCAGCGTCTTCATCTGCCGGCTGAACAGAGGGATGTCCAGAGCCTCCAGACATTCAAAATCATAATTCCCGTTTTCATCTCTGGGGGAATCCTCCCGGTTCAGATAATAATTGTCCAGGCTCACGGTGCGGGGCCGCATGCCTCTGGCGGAAAGCTGCACAGCCAGCCGTTTTGAAAAGGTGGTTTTTCCCGAGGATGAAGGGCCGGCGATCATTACAAACTTAATTTCCGGCCTGGCGCTGATGTCCGCGGCGATTTCGGCGATCCGGCTCTCCTGGAGAGCCTCCGCCACCAGCATCATCTGCCCGATCTGCCCCCGGCTGATGCATTCATTTAAGTCTCCCACCCCGTCAATGCCCATGCGTTCTCCCCATTTTTCAGATTCCTGCTGGATCCTGAACACTTTTTCCGAAGGGGCAAAAGCCGGGATCTCGTCCGGCTGCTCTTTTTCAGGGAGCAGGAGTATAAATCCCTCGTCATACAGCCGCAGATCAAAATATTTCAGATACCCGGTATGCCACAGCATGAACCCGTAGAAATAATCTTCATAATCTTCCAGGCTGTAAATATTCACTCTGGAAGCTCTGCGGTAGCGGAAAAGCTTTTCCTTGTCCTTCATTCCCGCCTCGGCGAATACCCGGCGCGCTTCCCCGGTATTTACGCTTCTCTTCCGGATAGGGATGTGACGCTCCGCCATCTCCTTCATATAAGCTCTGACTGTATCCAGAAATGCCTGGTCCAGCTTTACATCCCCTTTTAAGGTACAGTAAAAGCCGCTGCCCACAGAATAATGCAGGACTACCCGGGCCTCCCGTCCAAAACCCGCTGCCCGGCGCACCGCCGCCAGCAGGAGAAGCACCGCGCTTCTTTGATAGGCTTTGTGCCCGGTCTCGTCCCCGGTGGTGATCAGCTTCAGCCGGCAGTCATGCTTTACCGTTTTGTGCAGCTCTCTCAGGCGGCCGTCCTCCACTACCAGCACTGCCGGCAGCCCGTCCGGGGAAGGGAAATCCTTTACGATCTCTCCGAAGGGGGTGCCTGCCGGATAAAGCCCCTCCTTTTCTCCTGCCGTTACCCGGCAGAGCCTGTCATTCATGGTCCGACCTCCCTTATATCACAGTAAAAGGCTGTTCGATTTCCATGGCTGCTGTCCGGCACTCCGGCAGCAATACGGATAATTCCCTGGCTACAGATTCAATAAACACGGATTCCGTGCCGTAGTGTCCCGCGTCGATGATCACCAGGCCCTGGGCCAGGGCGTCGATCGCGGTATGATAATCGATATCTCCGGTGATCAGAGCCCTGGCTCCGGCGGCCACAGCCACGTCCACCACACTTTTCCCGGAACCGCCGCTGACCGCTGCCCGGACCAGCTTTTCCCCGCTCTTCCCGTAGCAGCGCACCGCCGGCAGTTTCAGCTGCTGTTTCACATACCCGGCAAGCTGCATGGGGTCCATAGGTTCTGGCAGATCTCCGATCCTGCCGATGCCCTGGGGCTTTCCCTGGTTTTCTCCGGTTTTCAGCAGCACTTCCGTATTTTTCAGATTCAGCTGCTTTTCATTCAGATCCGCCATGCCCCGCACGTCAAAATTTGTGTGCATGGCGTAGCAGGCAATCCCGTGCTCCGCCAGCGTCAGAATCCTTCTTCCCAGAAAATTTCCATCGTTGATCTGCCGGATCCCTTTAAAAATCAGAGGGTGATGGGATACAATAAGATCCGCTCCCCACTCCAGCGCCCGCTCCACAGCCTGATCTGTTACATCCAGCGCTACCAGGATCTTGCGCACGTCCTTTTCGGCGCGTCCCAGCAAAAGTCCTGGATTATCCCATTCCTCCGCGCAGGAAGGGGGATATTTCTCTTCCAGAATTCTTATAATTTCTCTACATTTCATAATATTCCACCGCTCTGCGGATATACCGCAGTTCCTCCTGAATTTCCGCCTGTCTTTCCATGGCTTTTTTCCCGCTGCTTTTAGACAGGGCCCTTTCAACTGATCTGTATACCGCCTCTTCTTTTTTCAGAAATTCTCTCAGGACCGGATGCCGGTTCTGCAGCAGCCGGGGACCGAAACGAAGTTCCTCTCCCCGCAGTCTGCTCCCGCCGCCGGGGACTGCCCGGATCACCGGATAATACTTTCCGGCCTCGCAGACCATATCCTCCCGGTCGATCCTGAAATCGCTGTTCTGCAGGTACTCTCTCACCTCCGCGGCCTCCGACTGAGGTTCCAGCACCAGTTCCCTCACCTGTGCCAGCACCTCTTTTCTCCCGCTTAAGATCCGCCGCATAAGCCGCCCTCCCATGCCGGCGATCACCACGGAATCCACTTCTCCCGGCTCCACCGCCGAAAGTCCGTCGGACAGTCTCGTCTCTATGTACGCCTGAAGGCCTGCCTCGGCAATGCTGCGCTTTGCCGACTGCAGCGGGCCCCGGTTCACATCCAGGGCAAGGGCTTTACGGACGATCCCACGGCTGCAGAGCCAGACAGACAGATACCCGTGGTCGCAGCCCACATCCGCCAGACGGCTGCCGGGCGTCACCATGGCGGCCACAGCGGCCATCCTCTCTGATAATTCCATAGTCCTTCCTCAGTCCAGAAAATCCTTGAGTTTCCGGCTGCGGCTGGGATGGCGGAGCTTCCGCAGGGCTTTGGCCTCGATCTGGCGGATCCGCTCTCTGGTCACGTTAAATTCTTTTCCCACTTCCTCCAGAGTCCTGGCCCGTCCGTCATCCAGCCCGAACCGCAGTCTTAAGACCTTCTGCTCCCGGTCCGTCAGGGTCTGCAGCACATCCTTCAGCTGATCCTGCAGCATGGTGAAAGCCGCCGCGTCCGCCGGCACCGGCACGTTGTCATCCTGGATAAAATCGCCCAGATGGCTGTCTTCCTCCTCGCCGATGGGCGTCTCCAGAGACACCGGCTCCTGGGAGATTTTCAGGATTTCCCGTACCCGTTCCACCGACATATGCATCTCCTCGGCGATCTCCTCCGGAGTAGGCTCCCGTCCCAGCTCCTGCAGGAGCTGTCTGGACACCCGGATCAGCTTGTTGATGGTCTCCACCATATGGACCGGGATCCGGATGGTCCTGGCCTGGTCGGCAATGGCCCTGGTGATGGCCTGACGGATCCACCAGGTGGCGTAGGTGGAAAATTTATATCCCTTCCGGTAATCAAATTTTTCCACAGCCTTGATCAGGCCCAGGTTGCCTTCCTGGATCAGATCCAGGAACAGCATTCCCCGCCCCACATACCTTTTGGCGATGGAGACCACCAGACGCAGGTTTGCCTCTGCCAGACGTTTTTTAGCCCTTTCGTCTCCCTGCTCCATTCTCTGAGCCAGATCGATCTCCTCTTCCGCGGACAGAAGCGGCACCTTTCCGATCTCCTTCAGGTACATGCGGACCGGATCCTCAATGCTGATCCCCTCGGGGACCGACAGATCCAGGTTCTCCATATCCACTTCTTCTTCGTCATCCAGATTGATCTCATCATCGCTGAGAAGCAGCAGGGAATCCACATCCGCGTCATTTTCCGAAATCCGCAGAACATCGACGCCGTGGGCCTCCAGGTACTGGTAAACTTTTTCCATCTGCTGGTCATTCAGAGGCGTATCATGGAAATAATCCTTTATCTCCCGGTTTTCCAGCACATTTTTTTTCTTTTTCGCCAGTTCCTGAAGTCCTTTCAGTTTTTCCATGAATTTCTCTTTATCCATCTCCATAGAATGTCCATCCTTTCATTGTCTATGTGTATTTTGTCCTTAGGTGCCGGAGTATAAACGGTCAGGAAGGCAAAAGCTCCTCCGGCAGAGGGCCGGCCCTAAGAGCCTCCAGCTTTTTTTTCTCCGTCATCAGCGCCTGAAGCCCTCCCAGATCCTCCGGGCTTAAATGGGAAAGCCGGTAGTTTAAGCTGCTCTCCTTCATATTGCAGATCACGTCTTTCAGGGCCGTCCGCTTTTCCGTATCGCTTTCCAGCACAAGCTTTGTGTTGAACAGGGAGGCGGCCAGACTCTGTTCCTCTCCGTCTTCAAAGCGGCTGATGATCCGGGCCGGATTTACCTGGCCCTGGCGGTGCTGCTCTTCCACCATCTCCGCGACTTTCCGGTAAAAGGGCGTTACAAAATCCCGGCTGGTGATATATCCGGAAAGTCCGTCCAGGATCTCCGGATAACTGGTCATCCAGGTCAGCATCAGCTTCTGGGCCTTCCGGATGCCGTCCTCTTTTTCCGTCCGCTTCTGCCCCGGCGCCTCTGTCCGGGCCGGCCGGGGCTTTGAAGTCTCCTGGCCGGCGCCCCGCAGCGCCAGACGGTTTACCAGCTTTTGCAGAACCTTCGCCTCCGTGTGATAAGCCCGGGCCACAGCCTCCAGATAACTGTTTCTTTCAATCTCATCCTCAAACTGCAGGAGTCTGCCGGCTGTTTCATGGAAAAAGTCGGATTTTCCCTGAGGATCGTTCATATCGTAGTTCCGCTGGAGCATGCGGATTTCGTAGAGGAAGCCGTTCTCCGCCTGCTCCAGTCTCTCCTCGAAAGCCTCCATGCCCTCCTCCTGGATAAATTCATCCGGATCCTTATGGGGCCTTAAATTTACCACCTTGGTGGTCAGCCCGGCCCCCCGGAGCATGGGAACCGCCCGCAGCGCCGCCTTGATCCCCGCCTCATCGCTGTCATAAATGACCAGCACCTCCCCTGTATACCGTTTCAGCAGACTGGCCTGCTGGGAGGTAAGAGCCGTGCCCAGAGAGGCCACCGCGTTGGTAAAGCCGGCCTGATGCATGGAGATCACATCCATGTATCCCTCACAGATGATCAGATTTTTCTTTCTGGAACTGCGGGCCGCGTGGAGTCCGTAGAGATTCCGGCTCTTGTCAAAAATTTTTGTTTCCGGCGAGTTCAGGTATTTTGGCTTTCCGTCCCCCATCACCCGGCCTCCGAATCCGATGACCCGGCTGTTGGCGTCCATGATGGGAAAAATGACCCGGTTCCAGAACTTGTCATAGATTCCCTTTTTTTCATCCATATTGAAAAGCCCGGTCTCCATAAGCACCTGATCGGTGTAGTTTTTGCTCTTCAGATACCGGTAAAGATCGCTGCTGTACCGGTCCGAATATCCCAGACCGAATTTTTGTATGGTCTCGCCGCTTAAGCCCCGGCCTCTGAGATACCCCATCGCCCGCTCTCCCGCCGGGGAGCGAAGCTTGCAGTAGTAATATTTTGCCGCCTGCTTATTGATCTCCAGCAGCAGAGCCTTCCGGTCCGCCAGTTCCCTGGCCTCCCTGGAATAGGAAAGCTCCGGGAGTTTTACCCCCGCCCGCTCCGCCAGAAGCTTCAGAGCCTCCTGAAAAGAATAATTTTCGTATTCCATCAGAAAGGTAAATACATTTCCCCCGGCTCCGCAGCCGAAGCAGTAATACATCTGTTTTCCCGGACTGACGGAAAAAGACGGGGATTTTTCATTGTGGAACGGGCAAAGGCCGAAATAGGAACTTCCTCTTCTCTGCAACTTCACATATCCAGAGATCAGCTCCACAATATCTGTTTTTGAGCGGACTTCTTCTATCACATCTTCCGAATATCGCATCGCTGCTCCTCTCTAATACACGGCCCAGGCCTTCGGCACAAAAATTTCCTGGAACTTATGTATGGAATACTGATCTGTCATGCCGGAAATATAGTCGCAGACCACCCGTTCCTTTTTTTCGCCCCGGGCGATCAGTTCCTGATACTCTCTGGATAATTTTTCCGGATTTTTGCTGTAATATTCATAAAGCTGCTGCAGCATTCTCTTTGCCTTGGCCTCCTCGTGCTTTGCCATGGGATTTGTGTATACATTGTCAAACATCAGTTTCCGCAGTGTCATCATGGCTTCATGGATTTCCTGAGACTGAATGATCCTGTCCTTTCCGTAGCTGTTGGCTACAATGTCGTGGATCAGCGTATTCAGCCTCTCCCTGGTAGTCATGCCCAGAACGACTCTCAGCGTAATGGGAATATCGTCCTCGCTGATGATCCCCGCCCGCTCCGCGTCGTCCATATCGTGATGAATATAGGATATTTTATCGCAGAGCCGGACGATCTGGCCCTCCAGGGTATTGGGATGGCCGGCTGTTCTGTGATTGCGGATGCCGTCCCTTACCTCCCAGGTCAGGTTCAGTCCCCGGCCGTCCTTTTCCAGAATCTCCACTACCCGCAGGCTCTGCTTAAAATGTGCGAACCCCTCCGGGCAGACCTCGTTGAGCGCGTCCTCCCCGGCATGGCCGAAAGGAGTATGGCCAAGATCATGGCCAAGGGCAATAGCCTCCACCAGATCTTCGTTCAGTTCCAGGGCCTTGGCTACTGTCCTGGCTGTCTGGGAAACCTCCAGGGTATGGGTCAGCCGGGTCCGGTAATGATCCCCCTGGGGCGCCAGAAAGACCTGGGTTTTATCCTTGAGGCGGCGGAAGGCCTTGGAATGCAGGATCCTGTCCCTGTCTCTTTGATAAACCGTCCGGATGTCGCACTCCGGCTCCGGCCTGTCCCTCCCTTTGGAATTGCGGCTGTGGGCGGCGTAGGGACTCAGTTCCTGAAACTCTTTTTCTTCAAAACGTTCCCGAATATTCATGCTTCACCCCCAAAAAGAAACCTGTCCTATATAAATATATACGACAGGCTTCCCTTTTTTCCTTTTTCATTTTTTCAAATTTGCGCAGAATGTTTTATCCCTCGGCTCCTTCCCTGATACAGAGGCCGATAAATTCTTCCATTTCAGACTTCTTTTTCCCGAGAGCCATGGCCAGTTCGCTGTACAGATACTCTTCCGCCCGGCGGAAATATCTCTCGTCTGTGGCCGTCACTTTTTTCCCCTGCCCCAGACGCCGCTGGCGCCGCCTGCGGAGAGTCTTGATCATGCTGGCCCACTGGCGGCAGTCCAGAGAGCGCAGCGCCGCCTTATACGTATCTTCCCGGAATTTTTCCTGGGGAACCTGAAGTTCCGACAATTCCGGGATCTCCCGGATCAGATTCATGGCCTCCTGACGGTTTATCGGTCTTCGGAGCGGTACCTTTTCATTGTCCACCGGAGAATAGATTTTTGTCTCTTTTTCTCCCATGGGAATCAAAACATAGTATAATTTCCCGCTGTCCGCCCCGGGGATATCCAGGTGCGTCGTCCCGTCCACCTCACAGATCCCTTTCTCGCCGTAGACGACATAATCACCTTTCTTCCACATGCTGCATCCTCCTTTCTGTTCCTCTTTGTTTTCCGTAAAACCGGCCCCTGAAAAAACAGCCTGTTTCCCGCGGGGCCTCCCGGCGGCAAAACAGTTTTCGCCGCCTAACCTATTTCTATTATACCCCGATTTTCACCGTTTCGTAAGAAGATTTTCTAAAAAATCCCAGTATTCTTGCGGTTTTTCAGGTTTTGTATTATACTGGGAGACCGGAAGGGGATCTTTCTTCGCAAAGCTTCCCCGTCAAAACAGCTGAAAGGAGCACCTTGTTTATGAAATTTATATATCCCGCCGTATTTCACAAGACAGAAACCGGATACAAAGGTTATTTTCCTGATCTGGAATGCTGTGAGGCAGAGGGAGAAACTCTGGATGAGGCAGTGGAAAACGCCAACGCGGCTGCCTTTGACTGGATCCAGGTGGAACTGGAGGAAGAAGAGCCCCGCTTTCCTCCTGTATCTGATCCCGGCGATCTCCCGATCAAAGAAGGGGAGATTGTCCGGAATATTTCGGTCAATGTCCGTTTTTATGAAGGCTGGGACGAATAAGCCGGGGCAGCGCAAAGGCGGGAATGCAAAAGGGCGCATTCCCGTCTTTTCTATTTTCTGTATTTCATCATATAAGACTTCGGGGTCATTCCCGTGACGTTCTTGAACACACTGCTGAAATACTGGGGGTTTTCAAAGCCGGTGAGAAAAGCAATCTCATACATTTTTTTATTTGTGCCGCGGATCAGCTCACAGGCTTTTTCAATCCGGTACTTTCTCAGATAAGAGACAAAATTTTCCCCGGTCTCCCGGGCGAAGACCGTACTCAGATATTCCGGTGAAATCCCCAGGGAGGCAGCCGCCTCATTTAAAGAGATCCCGGTCTGATACCGTTCCCGGATTTCCTCCATGGCGCTTTCCACCAGGTAAGAATACCGGGAGCTTAACCGCTCCTCATCAGTCCCCGCGGGATCTTTCAGCTTGGCCTGTATTTTCTGCAGAGCTTCTTTTAATTCTCCGGGGATCACCGGCTTCAGCAGATAGCCGGCAACTCCCAGGCTGATGGCCTCTCTGGCATATTCAAATTCCGAATAGCCGCTGAGTATGAGATAGGCGCAGGAAAGCCCCAGATCTCTTAGCTGGCGGATCATGCTTAAACCGTTCATCACTTTCATTTCCACATCACACACCGCCACATCCGGCTGAACTTCCTTGATCAGATACATGCCGTCATAGCCGTTTTCAGCGCTGCCCGCCAGCTGAAAGTCCGGGCTGAGTTTCGGGATCAGCTGGCACAGGCCCTGCCGGATCCTGTACTCGTCTTCAATTACTACTATCCTCATGGCTGCACTCTCCGTTTTTTATCGTAATTGCCACTTTTGTCCCCCTTTGAGGCCGCGAATCAATGACAATGCTGTAGCGTCCGCCGTAGTAGGCATTCAGCCGGTTCACCACATTAAAAAAACCTATGTTGGCTTTTTTATATTGTTCCGGATGATACACACTCTCGTACAGTTCCGCGATCTTTTCTTCATCCATTCCGCATCCGTTGTCCGAGATCTCAAGATACAGGCCCTCCTGCTGGCTGCCCCTGATCACGATCCGGATGAGGCCGCCCTCTGTAATTTCCGAAAACCCGTGTATCACCGCATTTTCCACCAGCGGCTGGAGGAGCATTTTATGGATCGACAGATATTCCGTTTCCGGCTCCGCGCAGATTTCATATCGGAACAGATCCCCAAACCGCTTTTTCTGCAGGTAAAGGTATTTTTTGATCCATTCGATCTCCGCCTTGACCAGCACTACCATATCGATATTGGTCACGCTGTATCTCAGAAGGCTTCCCAGGGCCCCCAGCATTTCGCTGATCTCAAATTCATTATTTTCCAGAGCGATCCAGTTGATGGTATCCAGTGTGTTGTAAAGAAAATGAGGATTGATCTGGGCCTCCAGGGTTTTGATCTCCGCGATCCTCCGCAGTTCCATTTCTTTTTCCGTATTTTTGTGGGCCTGCTCCACTTTTTTGTTCAGGTCGAAAATATGGCCCGCCATGGCATTAAACTGATCGATGATAATATTGATGCCTTCGTTGGCCGAGGGTTTTAAAGAATAATTTTTTTCATAGCCGTGAAAATTCGCGATGCCCTCCGCCACCGCGTAAATCTGTCTTTTCTGGTGGCGCACCAGCACGGTGCAGATATAGATAATTACCACCGCGTAGATACATACAAACAGGAGGATCCAGGGAACAATTTTCAGCACATCCTTAAAAAAATAGTTTTTCGGACAGTAGGCGTTCAGTACGCAGCCCATCTGTTCCGCCTGATACCGGGTGTGCATATACTTTTTGTCCTGCAGTCCGTATTTTTCCTCATATTCTTCCTGCTTCGCCCCTACCATAGCGGGATCTGTGGCATAAATCACCGTATTTTCACTGTTTACCAGGATCAGCTGGGTGGACTGCAGCAGTTCCGGCACCGTTTCATCCATGGTATCCATCTCCACAAAGGAGGAACTGCGGAAAATTTCCTTGGAAATCCCAAAAAACACTTCTCCTATGACTTCTTTACTGTCCACGATCTGGATCCCGATATAGCAGGCCGGTTCTTTCGCGTATTTTCCGCTGATTTCCTCAGACGCCAAAATAACCGGCCTGTCCGCCGAACAGACCAGCTGATACGCCTTTGTCCTGAAATCCTCATTCTGCCATTCTGTCTGATCCCCGTCCGCGTGATAGTTCTGCTCCTGGATATAGCGGCCGTCCCGGCTTACAAATACGCACTCTGAAACAAATTCGTTCAGGGACAGATAGTACCGGAACTTTTCCGTGATTTTTGCCGTCATATACTCCGTATCCCGGTTTCCCGCGTAATCATAGAAGCTGCGGTTCAGATCCGTATCCGCGGCGGCGTCGTACACAAGGTTCAGTATATTCCTGGATTCGCTGTTTAAAATTTCTGTAATGTGCTGCAGCTGATAATCGGCGCTGGCCAGGGCATTGTCCTGGATCAGTCCCGATGTAAAATTAACAAACAGGATCGTCACGATGATCAGAGGCGCGATCCCGATCAAAAGATACATGCTGACAGTTTTTTTATTCAGAGTCATATCCCGCCTCCTTCATCTTGGAGAGACTTTACAGGCCCCGGAGATTCCGGGACCTGCAAAAATATATCAGTCCATTAAATATTTCCGGATCGGCCGCTCCGCCAGTTTATAATACAGGATGCCCGCCGCTCCCGGCAGTATAATGATAAGAAACGGGAAGAACAGGCATCCCGCCGCGCAGGCTCCAAAGATCAGAAAGATCAGAAAGGTTCTTCCCACATTGGAGAAAGCCAGCAGCACCGCGTTTCTTAAAATATCCTTTACCGGCAGGTCCAGGCACAGGGCCTGCATAAAGGAATAAATCCCCGCCGCGGCGGCAAACAGCATGATCATGACGCAGAACATGGTCAGCGCGTGCCATGCCCCGTCCGTCTCCGCCAGAGAAAGGATCAGCCGCAGATCCAGAAACAGGAAAACTTCCGCCGCCAGCAGGACTGTCCAGATCAGGGTCGCTTTTTTAAAGGCGGCCCGAAAACTCTCCCGGAAGGTCTTCCAGGCATACCCTTCATCGCCTAAAACTGTGCTGCGGCAGCTTTTCAGCAGCGCGGCAAATGACGCTCCGGCTGTAAAAACAGGCAGAGAAAAAATCACCCACAGTACGCTCAGCAGAATGCAGTTTACCACTTTTCCGGAGATACTGATAAATTTCTGATCAAAGATATCCTCTGACATTTTCCTGTTCCTCCCTTCAGACCGCCGCAGTCCGCGGCGTCTTTTATGCTTTCCGGACAACCGGAAGCCAGATCTTCATTTCTCCGATCCCCCGGTTGTTCCACATACAGTACGGAATCGCTCTGAGGGCGCATCCGCAAAGCGTCTCTTCCCGAAACTCTCTGTAGAGATACCGGTCCTCTCCGGCTTCTTCCGCCCTGTATCCCAGGAACTTCAGCGCCGGAACCTCCAGGTCTCCCCAGGAGAACGGAAGATCCGGCTTTACCGGCTGTTTTGGATCGATCCGTATCTCGGACAGATTGTTCCCGTTGTCCGCTTCTTCCAGGCAGTACACCACCGGCCCCCGCATCAGCGCCGCTTTTCCCGCGTCAGCGGAAACCCTGGGATCCGCCTGCATCCACCGGGGCCGAAGAGGAATTTCAAAAGCAATTTCCGCGGTTTCCCCTGCCGGCAGGTATTCCGTATATAAATACCCTTTTTCCCGGCGCAGGTTCAGTTCTTTTCCGTCCGCCGGATTGACTGCCTTCCCGATGCGGGTCCACCCCGGTTCCCGGAAGGCCAGACGTATCCGGGTTTCCTTCCCGGTTTTGATCCGGACAGTCACCTTTCCGTCAAAGGGATAGCCGGTCTCCAACTTAAGTTCTGCCTTTCCCGTATCAAAAACAGCCTCCGTCTGTCCCGATATATACAGGTTTACAAACAGTGTATCCCTGTCCCGGGCAAACATGTAGCTTCCCAGATTCATGATGGTCCTGGCGATATTGGGGGGACAGCAGGCAACCCCCATCCATTTCCTTCTCTGAGGAAGGACATGGTGAAGCGTGCGGTTGGAGGCCAGCTGGTCCGGGATCACTTCCAGAGGATTCACGTAAAAAAATTCTGTGCCTTTCAGAGACATGCCGCTGAGTACCGTATTGTACAGAGCCTGTTCCGCGATGTCCATGTATCTGCCGTCCCTCTCCGTTTGGAACAGACGGTTTCCCAGCATCATCAGCGCTACCGAGGCGCAGGTTTCCGAATAGTTGTAATTGTTCGGCAGGTCATAATCGCAGGTAAAGCATTCCCCGTCTGCAGCGGCTCCCACGCTGCCGGTGAGAAACATCTGCCGCTCTGCCACATTGTCAAACAGCCGTTTCGCGGCCTCTGCCAGACTTTTATCTCCCGTCAGGGCTCCCACGTCCGCCATGGCGGAATACAGATACAGGGCCCGCACCGCGTGTCCCACCGCTTTCGTCTGCTGCCTCACCGGCTGATGAGCCTGGATATTATCATATCCTAAATGTTCAAACTCGTCAAAGATATGATGAAATCCCGGCTGCTTCTGCTCCCAGTCAAACCGTTCGCTCGAGACTTCTGTCCCCCGCACATCCAGAAAATATTTCGCGGTGCCGAGATATTTCGGATCCCCTGTAACTCCATACAGCTTCACCAGCGCCAGTTCGATCTCCGGATGGCCGGGACAGCCGTGGATCTTGCCTTCCTCCGGCCCGAAGGTACGGCAGACGCAGTCGGCCATTCTGACAGTCAGGTCCAGGAGATCCCGTTTTCCCGTGTTTTCAAAATATGCCGTGCCGGCCTCGATCATATGGCCCGCCACATACAGTTCATGGCCTTCCCGCAGATTGCTCCACCGGTTTCCCGGCTCTTTTACGGTATAATATGTGTCCAGATAGCCGTCCTCCTGCTGGGCCATTTTCAGGATTTCCACAGCGCTGTCCACCGCCTTTTCCATTTCCGGAAGCGGGCCCGAACCCAGGGCATAGGACACCGCCTCGATCCACTTGGCCACGTCTGAGTCCTGAAACACCTGGCCGTAATATTCTCCTTTTGCCAGGCCGGCGGCTATCTTAAAGTTTTCCATGCAGTGGCTTTTGGGAGCGTTCTCGATCCTGTCATTTAAAATCTCCCACTGATAGGGAAGCATCTTTTCCTTTACAATGGACCGGTAATAGGTCCAGAAGCTGTCTTCAATTTTGATCTGATCCAATTTTAAGCTGCGCAGTCTTTCCATTTTCTTTCCTTACCCTTTCACAGATCCGCTGACCAGACCCTGAACAATATATTTCTGCAGTACGATGAAAAGAATCAGCACCGGAAGCGCCAGGATCACTCCGTAGGCCATGATATAATTCCATTTCGTTCCGTACAGAGTCAGGAAATTATAGACTCTTGTTGTCAGCGGCCGCAGGGATTCCTGGGTGTTGAAGGTAATGGAATACATCAGATCATTCCAGGCGTAAATAAAGCTGAACGCCAGTCCGGTCACTGTGCCGTTTTTTGTGATCGGCAGGATAATATGGGTAAAAGCCCTGAAGCGCCCGCAGCCGTCGATCATGGCTGCTTCCTCCAGCTCTTTGGGAATGCCGGAAAAAATCGGCCGCAGCATCAGCACCACAAAGGGGATCGACAGGGTGGCGGTGGACAGGATGGGCGCCAGGTATGTGTTCAGCAGCCCGATCCTGCTGTAGATCAGGTACAGGGGTGTCAGAATCAGGGAGGAGGGCAGCATCTGCGTTACCAGAAAGGTCAGGAGCATCGCTTTCTTTCCTTTAAAGCGAAAGCGGCTCAGGCCATAAGCGCAGGGAACTGCCAGAATCATAGACACCACTGTGGATCCCACCGCGATGATGCAGCTGTTTCTCAGGGCCACCAGGGTAGCCGGGTCAGTCAGCTGGGTGATGTAGGTCTCCAGCACTACTTTGTTGGGGAGAAAGGTAGGGATCCGCTGAAAGATCTCCGCGTCTCCCTTCAGGGAGCTGATCACGATCCAGTAAAGGGGAAACAAAAGCGGTATTGCTACCAGAATGGTGATAATCGTAAACACCCTGCGGCGCTTTTTTTCCTTCGGTGAAAGAACGGATGTCTTCTTCACTGTACCTGCTCCTCCTTTCCGATCAGTTTAATATAGATGAGCCCCACTGCGAACAGGCAGAGGAATAATATGTTGGCGGAGGCTGCGCCGGTTCCGAAGTTAAAGGCCTGGAAAGATTCCCGGTACGAATAGGTAGACAAAACCTCCGTGGCGTTTACCGGCCCTCCGCCTGTCATCACGTAAACCAGGTCGAAAACCTTAAAGGTTCCCACAAATCCCAGAACCAGCACTGCCAGAATGGACTCCCTCATCATGGGCAGAGTGACATAGAAGAATTTCTGCAGCCGCCCTGCCCCGTCGATGGTAGCGCTCTCGTACACATCGGCCGGAATATTGGAAAGTCCGGTGGACAGAAGCAGCATATCAAAGGGAATTCCCACCCAGATATTTGTAATGATCACCGTGGGAAGGGCCATGCCGGTGCTGGTCAGCCACTGGATCGGCTCATCGATCAGATGCAGGCTGGTCAGAATGTAATTTACAATTCCCGAATCGCTGAACATATATTTAAACATCAGGGCCACCACCGTCATGGGGAGGATGTAGCTGATCACCAGCAGCCCTCTCATAGGTTTCGCGGCTTTAAATTTCTGATGAAACAGCAGCGCCAGCAGAAAGCCGATGACAAATTGAAAAACAATGCACACAATGGTATACAAAAATGTATTTCCAAAAGCCGTCCAGAAATTGGAATCTCCCAGCACTTCTATGTAATTTTCAAAGCCGTTAAATTTAACTGTTCCCGCGTTAAAGGTCCGGATCGTCATATTTTGAAAGCTGATCACCCAGTTATATATAATGGGGAACCCGATCAGCGCGATCATAAAAAGAAATGCGGGCATTGAAAAAAAATAGCCGGTGCGGTTTTTATGTCTTTTTCTCATAAGCCGTGCTACTCCTCGGCGTTAATTTTATCGATCTCCGCCTGGGCTTCCGCCATGGCATCGGCGGCTGAAGCCTCCCCTGAAAATACTTTCTGGTAGGCTACCTCCAGAGCTGTCGCGCACTCGCTCCATCTGGGATGTACCCGGGCCACCGTATCCTGCATGTAATTCGCGAAAAACAAGGTCTGGGGATCATCGGAGAACCATTCCTCATTATCGATGTCTGACCTGGCTGAAAATCTGCTCATATCCTTGCACAGGGAAGGACTGATATCTTTGCTGCAGATCCAGGAAAGAAATTCCCAGCAGGCCTCCGCATTGGCGCCGGATGTCACGCAGATGTTCTCTCCTCCCAGAGCTGTGGCATCTGTTCCTCCTTCCGGAACAGGGATTTTCGCCACATCCCAGTTCAGATCCGGCGCGTCTGCCCGAAGCTGATCCAGCTGCCATACTCCCTCGATGATCATGGCCACATTTCCGGCCGCGAACTGTTTCTCCAGATCTGCCTGGGACCAGTTCATAACCTCTTTGCTGGCCGATCCGGCCTCCACCATGCTTCCCAGCATCTCAACCGCGGAGATCGCTCCCTCGGAATCCAGCGTGTTAATGTCCGCGCCGGCCTGGTTCAGGAAAGGATATACCTGGAAAGCGCCTTCGCCTGTCTTTGCCCCGCAGAACGCGAAACCGGTATGCTCATCTGTCGTAAGCTTTGCCGCCGCGTCCACCAGTTCCTCCCAGGTAGTGGGAACCTCTACACCGGCTTCCTCCAGCATGTCCACATTGTAAAACAGCGCGATGGTATTGCAGGAATAGGGAAGACCATAGACTCCGTCCTCATAGGTCACCGACTGCATCGGGCCGTCCAGCATCTGATTTTCATCCCACTCATTATAATAAGAGGAGAGGTCTTCCAGCACGCCGGTGGCCGCGAATTCTGTAGTATAGCAGTTGTCCATCATGACCATGTCCGCCATATCCCCCGCTATATTTCCGATGGTAAGCTGCTTGATGTATTCGTCCGCAGGGGTATAGACCAGTTCCACCTGGGCCAGTTCGCTCTGGGCGTTGAATTCATCTACATACTTCTGAAAAATTTCCAGTTCATTGTCCGCCAGGGCATGCCACATGGTGATGGTCTCTTTTTCTCCCCCCGGGCTGCTGCTTCCCTCTCCCGACCCCGTTTCGGAAGAAGATCCGGAAGAACCTCCGCATCCGGTCAATGTGCCGGCCAGCATCGCTGCCACAACTGCCGCGGTAATCACTTTCTTTCTCATGTTATCCCTCCTTGCATATCTTTTTGATATCTTTATTAT